>Ga0209581_1004157_pt1 | contig 11837 bp, 11 predicted proteins | sample Coa_R2_FD_187160 | JGI IMG/M metagenome (GOLD analysis project Ga0209581, IMG submission 187160) | Surface soil microbial communities from Centralia Pennsylvania, which are recovering from an underground coalmine fire - Coalmine... | ecosystem: Environmental > Terrestrial > Soil > Unclassified ...
TCGTCCTGCTCATCCCGCCCGTCTCGATCTTCTGTTCGATCTTCGCCATCGCTTACAAGAAGCGCCACGGCGGCGAGGAGGAGGACGAATAAAATGGCAGAAGAACTCGTGCCCGCCGTTGACGTTGAGAGGCAGACGATACGCGGTCGCTCATGCCCCGCGTGCGGCGGCAAGATCATCCCTTCCGACCGCGCCGTCTATCAAAGCACGAGCGACCCCTCGGAAGTCTTCCCCGCGTGGCAGTGCGAGCGCTGCGGCTACGAGGAGTTGAGCGAGAAGAAGGTCGCGGCCAAGCCCGCACACCCGCCGAAGAAGAAGGCCGAAGCGTGAGCACGCCCGAAGACATCCCGCTCAAAGTTCTCGGAATGTTCGACGACATGGACAGGGAGGCGCTCGACCTGCACGAGCTTTTCGAGGCGGGCGGCAACGACCCCGACGCGCGCCTCGCGGTCTTCCACGCGGTCGAAAACTTGGTCGAGCGCGGCCTGCTCGAAGAGCGCGGGAACGACTTTTATTCGCTGACGGACGCGGGGCGCGAGGCTTTGGCGGAAGGGAAGGGCGGCGGGCGGCGCGCCGGATGAAGGCGCGTTGGGTTTTATGAACGACTCGATATTGCCCCACCTGAACGCCGTGCTCAACGCGACGAGTTTCGTGCTGCTCATCTGCGGCCTCTACTTCATCCTCCGCGGAAGAGTTAAGGCACACCGCGCGTGCATGGTCTCCGCGCTCGTCGTCTCCGGCCTCTTCCTGATTTCATACGTCGTCTATCACGCGCAGTACGGCTCGGTGCGCTTCAAGGGGCAGGGCTTCGTGCGCCCGCTCTACTTCGCGATTCTGATAACTCACGTCGTCCTCGCCGCGGCAATCGTCCCGCTCGTCACGATTACTTTGCGGCGGGCGCTGCGCGGCGACTTCATCCGGCACAGGCGCATCGCGCGCTGGACGTATCCGCTTTGGCTCTACGTCTCCGTCACAGGCGTCGTCGTTTACCTGATGCTCTACCAGCTTTATCCTTCGCGCTGACGGGGCCGTTTCTGAACTCGATGGAGAATACCGGCAACAACGGAAGCCGCGACGGCGAGGCGTCGGCCCTGCCCTTCGCGCAGGGGCGGAGGCGAACGCCCTGGTCGCTCGCCGTCGTCGCGGTGCTGTTCGTCGTCGTGCCGTTCCTCACGTGGTACTGGACTTGGTTCGGTCGGAGCCTGAGCGACAAGGAGATTGACGAGTACCTGCGCGAAGACAACCCGCGCCACGAGCAGCACGCGCTCTCGCAGATCGCTCAGCGAATCGAGGATGAGCAAGCCGGCAAAGCGCAAGGCAAGAAAGCAGACAGCAGCGCAGGCAAATGGAACCAGCAAGTCGTCGCGCTCGCCGCCAACCCGGTCGCGGACGTTCGCATGACCGCGGCGTGGGTGATGGGGCTTGAGCACACTTCGGACGAGTTCCACGCGGCGCTCCTGCGCCTGCTCGACGACCCGGAGCCAATCGTCCGCCGCAACGCCGCGCTCGCGCTCGTCCGCTTCGGCGACCCGCGTTGCCGCGACGAACTGCTCGCGATGCTCCGGCCTTACGCCGTCAAAGCCGCGGGCGAGGGAACTGCGCTGACCGCACTGACCTCCGGCACATCGGTCAAACGCGGCTCGCTGCTCGTCAAATTCAGAAACACGTCCGGCGCGGTCGAAGAAGTGCGCTCGCCGCTCCCCGGCACAATCGAAAGCGCGCCGGTCAAAGACGACGAGCACATCGCGGCGGGGAGCGACCTGTTAGTCATCGCGCCGGACGCCGAGCAGTTGAGCGACGCGCTCGTCGGCCTCTACTACTTCGGCGACGGGCGCGACCTGGCCGATGTCGAGCGCTACGCGGGCGGCGTCGAAGGGATGCCGGACGACGTGAAAGCGAAAGCGGCGCAGACGGCTGAAGCCATCAGGCGCCGCTCGGCGAATGTTCGTTGAAGAAGGTCTGAGCTTTCAACCGGCGGGCGGCGGAGGCGGGGCGTCCGTCAGCGTGATGCCGTGCATTGACTCCCAGTCGTCGGTCGGAACCATCTCGATTGCGTCCCACGGGCAGCCGTCGAGGAAAGCGCCGTCCGGCCCTTTGCTCGTGCACTTCTGGCAGCCGATGCAGAGGTAGGGGTCAACTTCGATGCGACCGAAGGGCGTGTGGTCGCCGTCGGGAACCCAGAACATGCAGGCTTCGATGGGGCAGTATTCGATGCACGCGGGCGAGCCGGCGCAGCCCGTGCAGCAGTCGGTCGTGATCGCGAGGATGCGCGGCTTCTTCTTGCGCGTCGCCTTGCCGTCGCCGACCGACATCGGCCAGTGCTTCTCAATGACCTCGATCATGCTTCGCCGCTCCGTGTGCTGTTTCTGAGAGCGCAGCGACTTTATCATTTCTCGCCGCGCGGCTCAACAAATTATTCTGGAACCCTGACGCCCCGGCCCCGTCGCTTCGGCGGCTGAAAATCGGGACGGATTGTGCGTTTTCTTAAATCGAAAAACTGACCTCGGTCGGGGCCTGACTCGCTTTAAGCTTCGACGCGCCGATAATCCTTGACGGCTCCAAAAACCTTCGCCGGCTCGTTCGGGCGAGAGACAAATCAAAGGGCAAAAGGAGAGACCCCCATGAAGACTTTACGCAGGATATTTCTGCCCCTCGTCGTCGCCTCGGCGGCGGTCGGAGTCGCCGTCACCTCTTCGGCGCGCGGCACGAGCGCGCACGACCCGACGTGGTGGGACAAGTACACGTACCTCGCGAAGAACGGCCCCGGCGACGGCGGAGTCTCTACGAATTCGCTGAACTTCGGCGGCAACGTTGACATCTCGAACGAGTGCGGCCCGCAGAGCGAGACCTTCATCACCATCAACACGGCGCAGACGAAGAACCTCGCGGCGGGGTCGAACGAAATCTTCCGCCTGCCCATGCGCGGCTACTTCACGACCGACGGCGGGAAGAACTGGGGCGGCGTTGACCTGCCTTTGCCGCCGCCGAAAGGCAACGGCCTGGACTTCGGCTCCGACCCGTCGCTCGCCTTCGACTCGCGCGGCAATCTCTTTTACAGCTACATCGTGGTCTTCTTCGGCAACGGCACGGGCGTCAACGGGACGGAGATGGCCGTCGCGCGCTCGACCGACGGCGGCAAGACGTATCCGACCGTCAACTTCTTCTCGTTCGAGAACGGCTCGAACCACTTCAACGACAAGCCGATGATCACGACCGACCTGAACGCGTCGAGCCGCTTCCGCGACCAAATCTACGTCGCCTGGGACGCGGCTTCGGGCGGCTCGACCGGAGGCGGCGTGCGCGTCGGCGCGTCGTCGGATCACGGCGCGAGCTTCAGCGTCACGCGTGCGGACGACCCTTCGGGGCCGGGCCGCGCCATCGGCGCGTCGCCCGCCGTCGGGACGAACGGCGAACTCTACGTCGCCTGGAACGACTACGCGCAGAACGTCATCGCGTTCAACCGCTCCTTCGACGGCGGCAAGACGTGGGACGCGCAGCGCGTCGTCTCGCCGAAGACGGTTCCGTTCGAGATAGCCGTGCCCGCCGAGTTCAACCGCAAGGCGCTCGTCTATCCCTCGCTCGGCGTTGACAGGTCGAACGGCCCGCACCGCGGTCGCCTGTACTGCTCGTGGAATGATCTGACCGCCTCCGGCATCGCCGACATCTTCATCTCGTACTCCGACGACAAGGGCGCGACGTGGTCGAGTCCGCAGCCCGTCACCGACCGAGGCTATTTCGCGGATCGCTTCAACCACTGGATGTCCGTTGACCCGTTGAACGGCTACGTGAGCGTCGCCTTCTACGACACGCGCCTCGACACGACAGGCTCGCGTTACATGACCGACTACTTCCTCTCGCAGTCGAGAGACGGCGGCGCGACGTGGCTGCCGAACGTCCGCGTCAGCAACCAAAGCTCGAACGAGCACGATTGTGGCGGCGTCTATCCTTGCGACGGAATCAACTACGGGAACCAGCAGGGCGACTACGAAGGACTCGTCTCCTACGGCGGCACTTCATACCCGGTCTGGACTGACAGCCGCCGTCAACTCGTCTCGCTTCCGGGTTGCAGCCGCGGCCTCGCGATGGAGGAAGTCTTCACCGCGAAGGTCACTCCTTAGACATTCAAGCCGTGCTTTTCGGCACGTCCGTTCTCGACAACAACTCGACGGAAGCGCCCGGCTTTGACATCAGGCCGGGCGCTTCTTTCTTCGGCGCGGTCGGCGACACTTCGTGCTAAAATCTTTCGCAATAGCACCAGGCAATTCCCCCGTCGGCTAATTCCCGAAATCAGTTGGCCGTGAAAGGCGGCCCGAAGCGCGCCGCCGCGCGCTCGAACGACGAACCTTTATGAACACAGTCGCGGGCATCTTCAAATCACGCACCGACGCCGAGCGGGCCGTCAACGATTTGCGCGCCGCGGGCGTCGGCGAAGACCGGATCAATCTTCTCGCGCCCGGCACTTCGCGGGAGCAGTTGGACGAAGTGCCGACGACCGAGACCGAGCAGGAAGGCATGGGCAAGGCGCTCGGCGCGACGGTCGGCGGCGCTCTCGGCGTCGCCGGCGGGCTTGAGCTGGGCGCTGTCGCCGCGAGCCTGCTCGTGCCCGGCGTCGGGCCTGTCTTCGCCGCTGGAGTCGTCGCCGCGGCTCTGCTCGGCGCGGGAGGCGCGGCGACGGGTGCCGCGGTCGGCGGCGCGCTCGAAGACTCGATGGCGCGGGGACTCCCGCACGACGAGCTTTTCGTTTACGAGGACGCGCTTCGGCGCGGGCGCTCGGTCGTCATCGTCGTCGCCGAGGATGACTACAAGGCCGGGGTCGCGCGAAACCTGCTCGACGAGAACGGCGCGGAAAGCGTTGACGCCGCGCGCGAGAACTGGTGGGTGGGCTTGCGCGACGCGGAGGAGGCAGAGTACACGGTTGACGGCGGCGACTTCGGCACGGACGAGCGCGTCTATCGCCGCGGCTTCGAGGCCGCGCTCGACTCGCGCGCTCGCGGGCGCACGTATGACGCGGACGCGTCGAGGCTGCGCGAGTGTTTCGGCGCTGATTGTGAAGAGGGCGCGTTCCGGCGCGGCTACCAGCGCGGTCGGCGTTACGATGAAGATTTAAGGGAGAAGTTCAAAGGGTGAAGGACACGCTCCTGAGCATACTCGTCCTCGTCGCGATTCTCGCGGCGAGCGCGGTCATCACCAACTGGTTCGCGCGAACGATGTACAGGCGCTGCTCGGCCTGCGGCACGCTCAACGCGAAGCGCCGCACGCAGTGTCGTTCGTGTCAGGCCGAGATTAAACCTTGAGCGGAGGGGCGCTGGTCTTGAAAAGTCGCGCCCACTCCGCTCAGCATTTTCGGTCTCGTTAGTTTAGACAGTCCTGCGCCCCGTGAGCAGGTTGATCAGGAATATCACTAGCGCCACAACGAGCAGGATGTGAATGAAACCGCCCACCGTGTAGCCGCTCACGAGGCCGAGGAGCCACAACACAAGAAGAATCACCAGAATCGTCCACAACATTTTCGCCGTCTCCTTTTATGCGTCGTTCGGTTTTCCGCTCAGGCTCGAATCCGCGAACCTGTGCCGCGAGTTGAGCAACGCACATGCCAGCGGCGTCCGAACTCTCCGGCTCACAAAATAACGAAAAATCCCGGCAAAATAAGGCCAAAGCCATTCTCCATCAAGACACGCGCGGGCTGAGTTATGTACCGAATCGCGCCGTGGAACTCGGTCGAGACGTGTCTTGATACAGGGCGTGCGAGCGATTCGGAAATTTTCGTGTGAGCCTGCGGCAACCGGAACTTATCAAGCGACATCGGAAATTTTTTGGAGTCGCGGGAATTTTTGCTGTCGCGGCTGCAATCAGAGCCGACGAAATGACTCGCGTCGCCGAGCCGACCCGTTTTCGCTGGACTTAAAAAGCGCGCAACTGCTAGAGTGTATTTTGCGTCCGCCGTTTCCGGCGCGCGCCTTCACTGTCTGCACACCGCTTGAACATGTCCGGCGGCCTTCGTTGGCTTTCCAGATGCGGTTTCTTTTGAATCAAACTTCCAGGCCGGCGGACACACCCCCCGATTGCCGTCGGACTTTTTCCAGTTGAGGTCTTTATGCCTTTGTCCCGTCTGATCCCCCGCGCGCAGAAAAAAGTTAAAGTCGTCGCCGCGGGCGCTCTGTTGCTTCTCATCGCGCTCGCCGCGCTCGGCCTCGTCTTCAAGCAGTCGCAGACAGCCGTCCGCGAGATCAACTACACGCAACTGCGCGAGCTTGCCGGAACTGGCGGCGCGCGCTCCGTGAACATCTCCGGCGAGGACGTGACCGTGCGACGCGCCGACGGCACGCTCGCGCACTCCGTCGTGACGAACGCCGTGGCGCAGCACGACATCGTTGCCGCCTTCGACAAGTCGAACGTCCCCGTCGAGTACGAGACGGTGCAGCCGGGCGCGCTCGTGACGGCGCTCAACTACGTTCTGCCTTGCCTGGCGATTCTGATCTTCGCGTTCATCGGCTGGCGCGTCTATGCGAGCATGGGCGTGCAGGGCGACATCGGCGCGGCGGAGACGGGCGGCGGTCAGAACGTCACGTTCGACGACGTGGCGGGCGTTGACGAGGCGCGCTCGGAACTCGCCGAGACGATTGAGTTCCTGCGCGACCCCACGAAGTTCGGTCGCCTCGGCGGACGCAGCCCGCGCGGCATTCTTCTGTCCGGCCCTCCGGGGACGGGCAAGACCCTGCTCGCTCGCGCGGCAGCGGGCGAGGCCGGCGTGCCGTTTCTCTCCGTGTCGGGTTCGAGCTTTCAGGAGAAGTTCGCCGGACTCGGAGCGGCGCGCGTCCGGCGTCTGTTCGCGCGCGCGCGCAAACTCGCGCCCTGCGTCATCTTCATTGACGAGATTGACGCCCTGGGCCGCCGGCGCGGTCGCGGGAGCGACTCGGCCTCGGCGGATCAGGATCAGACGCTCAACCAACTGCTCATCGAGATGGACGGCTTCGAGCAGTTGAGCGGCGTGGTCGTCATCGCCTCGACCAACCGCCCCGACATCCTCGACCCCGCGCTCACCCGACCGGGCCGCTTCGACCGCGAGATCACGGTCAACCTCGCCGACATGCGCGGGCGCGAGCAGATTCTCCGCGTCCACGCGCGCAAGCTCACGCTCGAAGGCGGACTCGACCTCTCGTGGATCGCGCGCGGCACGCCCGGCTTTTCCGGCGCTGACCTCGCGAACCTTCTCAACGAGGCCGCGATTGCCGCGACGCGCGACGACTCCGAGGCGGTCGGTCGCCGCCACGTCGAGTACGCGCGCGACAAGATTCTGATGGGCGTCGAGCGGCACGGCTTCATGATGGACGAGGACGAGCGCCACGCGACCGCCGTCCACGAGGCGGGCCACGTCGCCGTCGGACTCGCCGTCAAGCACGGCGACCCGATTCACAAGGTCTCGATTCTGCCGCGCGGTCGCGCGCTCGGCGTCACGCAGGCCCTGCCCGAACGCGACCGCCTGATGCGGACGCGCGAATACCTCGAAGATCAGATCGCGATGCTGCTCGGCGGGCGCGCGGCTGAAGTCCTTCTGCTCGACACGATGACGGCGGGCGCGTCGAACGACATCGAGCGCGCCGTCGAGATCGCGCGCCGGATGGTCTCGGAGTTCGGCATGAGTCCGCTCGGCCCGATTCACCTCGGCAAGCCCGAAGACCCGCACAGTCAGGCCCTTCTCGACCGCATCGAGCAGGCGACGAACGAGATCGTCAACGTGCAGATGAAGCGCGCCTGCGACGTGGTTGACTCGCGCCGCGCCGAGATCGCGCGACTCGTTGACGGGCTGATGGAGCGCGACACGCTCGACTCGGACGAAATCCGCGACTGCTTCGGACTCGCGTGCGAGCAGGCGGCGTAAACACTTGCGAGGCGGTCCCTGGACTTTGAGCGGTAAGCTCTGGCCGCGAATCGAACCGCCGGATTAATAAGTCCCGCTGAGGCAGTCGGAGAATTTTTCTCTTCCGTCGCTTCAGCGGGACTTTCGTTTGTCGCGAGACGCCCTCATCGTTCCACTGCCACGATTAATGACGCGCCTTCAATTGTCGTGACTGACTCGCGCCGTCGGGTGTATATTTGCACCGCAATCGCCCTGCCGGCGCGCAGAATCGTCCCGGCTCTCGCCTTTAGTTTTATCGCCGACGCGACCCGCCGCTTGCAGCGCACGCTCTCCCTGACCGGCCACACACGGAGGAACGCCATGATTAGAAACTTGAAGAGTGCGGCGTGGGCGACCGTCGCCACCTGCACGTTCTCGCTCGCCCTGACGGTCGCACTCGCCCAGACCGCACGCGCACAACATCACGCCACCGAAAGCGACAGCCACGGCAGCGACAGCGGTCGAAGCAGCAGCAGCGACAGTGGCAGTCGGAGTAGTAGTAGTTCGAGCAGCAGTTCAAGCAGCAGCAGTAGCAGCGGCAGTAGTAAGGATAGCGGCAGCAGTAGCAGCAGCGACAGCGGCAGCAGCGATAGCGGCGGCCAACACAGTAGCTCGCACGGTCACAGCGGTGACAGCGGCAGCCACGGCGGGCACAGCCGAAGCGGTGGCAGTGGCAGTAGCGGCGGAAGTGGCGGCAGTCATCATCACGGCGGCGACGGCGGAAGCCATCACAACAGCGGCGGCAGTAACACCCCCCAGCCTTCCGCCGGCAGCGGCGGCACGAGCGCTCCGGCTCATCACCATCACGACGGCGGAAACGGCGGCCACGGCGACGGCAATCACAGAGACGGCGACCACGGCCACAGGAACGACGGCGACCATCACCGGGACAACGGACACAGGCACGACCACGACCGTCACCACCACGACTACCGCGACCACGAGCCGACGCGCGCATACGAGTCGTCGAACTACGGCGGCTACCGATACAGCTCCAGCGCCTACGATCAGGGCTACCGGGACGGCCTCTACACGGGCGCGAACGACGCCCGCCGCGGCCAGCCTTACGACCCGCAGCGCTCGCACTTCTTCAGGCACCCGGCCTCCGGCTATCACTCCGGCTACGGCAACCGCGGCACCTACGAACAAGCCTACCTCGACGGCTTCCTGCGCGGCTACGAGGAGGGCTACCAGCACTACGACTCATATTTCACCAACGGGCATTTCCACCCGTAACTGTCAGTCAGTCGCAGACAGGAAACCGTAAGACTTAAGGAGTCGCCGCGGCCACAATTCAATGCGTGGCCGCGGCGACTCTTTAAGTCCGCTCATCTTCTTACCTCGCCCATCCCGCCGTGCTTTCCGCACGCTTGATTGTTCCCCTGATTCTCCTGTAAGTTGACCTCGAAAGTTATGCCCGCGCGGGAGATGTCCTCCCGCCGCCTTTTTACTCCCGAGCATAAACGTCATGGCCTACCCGAGCGCGGAGCGCGTCGAACTGCCGCTTCTTCAGGAGTTGGCCGCCACGGGCGGCTCGGAGCACGTACGCTTCCTCTACGACCGACTCGTCGCGTACTTCCCGCAGCTCGACGCCGAAGAGGTTCGCGCCGTCTCGAACGGCCATCAGAAGCAGTGGCGCAGGCTCGTGCAGCGCGCCGCGCGCGCCCTCGACGAGCGGCGCGAGATCGAGCGCGACCGCGGGCGCTGGCGGCTCACGGAGCGCGGCCAACGCCGCGTCGCCGAAGAGAAGATTCAATTCACTCCGCCGCAGGCCGGCGACGGCGAGACTCAGGCGGAACTCACGCACGCCGACGTGCAGCGGATGCTCGTCGAGGTCGCGCGCGCGCTCGGACTCTTCGCCGAGGTCGAGTTCGATTACTACGACGTTGTGTGGCGCGAGTCCGAGGCCAGCCCGCGCATCAGCCACGTCTTCGAGGTGCAGCGCAAGGGGAACGTTGACGCGGCGCTCGCCAAACTCAAGCGCGCCTACGACGCGCAGCGCTCGCGCCCCTTCCTCGTCGTCGCGAGCGAGCGCGACACGAACCGCGCCGAGCGGCAGTTGAGCCTCGCGCGCACAGGCCCCTTCCACGAGATCGGGCGCGTGACGAAAATCATCAGCTTCGAGCAGCTACGCGCGCTCCACCGCGCGCTCACCTCGGTCGAAGCCCTCCTCGCAAACTTCTTCGAGCGATGACGACCTCGACTCCCATTCGCCGCCAGTACCTCGAAATCAAGCGCCGCCACGCCGACGCGATACTCCTCTTCCGCATCGGCGACTTCTACGAGGCGTTCGACGACGACGCGCGCCTCCTCGCGCGCGAACTCGACATCGTGCTCACGTCGAAGCCGATGGGCCGCGGCCTGCGCGTCCCGCTCGCGGGCGTCCCGCACCACAGCCTCGAACGACACCTCGCCACGCTCATCTCGCGCGGCCACCGCGTCGCCATCTGCGAGCAGTTGACCGCGACGCCGGTCAAGGGCGCGTCCGCGGGCCGCGGACTCATCGAGCGCGACGTGGTGCGCGTCGTCACGCCCGGAACGGTACTCGAAACCGGCCTGCTCCGCAGCAAGGTCAACAACTACATCGCGGCGTTCGTCGCCGACGGGCGGAGGGCCGGCATCGCCTACGCCGACGTGACGACGGGCGACTTCGCCGCGACCGAACTCGAAGCCGCCGCGGCCTACGCCGAACTCCAACGCATCGCGCCGTCGGAGCTTCTCGTGCCGACCAGCCTCGCGTCGCAAATCTCGAACCTTCCGGGCTTCATCACTCGACGCCCCGACGCGAGCTTCGATTTCGCGAAGTCGCGCCGCGTCGTGCAACAGCACTTCGGCTCGCGCACGCTCGCGCCCTTCGGACTCGCGCGAAGTCCGCTCGCGGTCTCGGCGACAGCGGCGATCATCAACTACCTCAACGAGACGCAGGCGAGCGTCGCGGGGCAGTTGACGCGGCTTTCGAGTTACAGCCCCGAAGCCTTCATGGTTCTCGACGAGCAGACCGTCCGCAGCCTCGAACTATTCGAGAGCGCGGGCGACGTGCCCTCGCTGCTCGCCACGCTCGACGAGACGCGGACGGCGATGGGCGGGCGGATGCTCCGACGCTGGCTGCGACAGCCGCTCCTCGACCTCGCTGAGATCGCTCGCCGTCAGGAGCACGTCGCTTGGCTCGCGTCGAACGACAAGGAACGCACGGAGCTTTTCGCGGCGCTCGAAAACGTCCACGACATCGAAAGATTGGCGGGCCGCGCGCGCGCAAGTATAGCCACGCCGTCGGAAGTCCTCGCGCTCCGCCAGAGCCTCGAAGCGATCCCGCGCGTGCGCGCAGTCCTGCAACGCGACGCGCGACGGTTCGGCGCTCTGCTCGCGTCGCTCCCGGCCTGCGAAGGCGTGCTGGAACTCGTCCGCGCCGCCGTCAACGACGAGCCGCCGTCGCGCGGCGAACAGTCGGGCGTCATCCGCGAAGGATTCAACGAGGAGCTTGACTCGCTGCGCGCGCTCCTCAGAAACGGCAAGACCTTCCTCGCCGAGATGGAGCGGCGCGAGCGCGCACGCACCGGCATCAAGAGCCTGCGCGTCGGCTACAACAAGGTCTTCGGCTACTTCATCGAGGTCACGCGACCGAACCTGAACCTCGTCCCCGCGGGCTACACGCGCAAGCAGACGCTCGCGCAGTCCGAGCGCTTCATCACGCTCGAACTGAAGGAGCACGAGTCGCTCGTCCTCAACGCGCAGGAGCGCATCGGCGAGCTTGAGATGAGCCTGTTCCGGCACGTCTGCGCCGAGATCGGGCGCTCGCGCGACGAGCTGCTCGCGGCGGCTTCGGCGCTCGCGCACCTCGACGCGGTGGCTTCGTTCGCGCTCAGCGCGTCGAGGTGGAGATACGTCCGCCCGAACGTCGTTGACGAAAAGCGTCTGAGCGTGCGCGGCGCGCGTCACCCGG
>Ga0209581_1004161_pt1 | contig 11832 bp, 19 predicted proteins | sample Coa_R2_FD_187160 | JGI IMG/M metagenome (GOLD analysis project Ga0209581, IMG submission 187160) | Surface soil microbial communities from Centralia Pennsylvania, which are recovering from an underground coalmine fire - Coalmine... | ecosystem: Environmental > Terrestrial > Soil > Unclassified ...
TTGGTTAGAGCGCCTGCCTTACAAGCAGGAGGTCGCAGGTTCGAGCCCTGCACTGCCCACCATCCGTGAGAAATGCAGAAGTTACCGCGGGGACGTAGTTCAGTTGGTTAGAACGCTGCCCTGTCACCAACCCCTGCAAAAACCCTTGTAATTCTTGAATTCGGCCCGTTTACAGGAGATCATACAGGAGCTTCTTCCAGGAGCGACCTGTATGGAAAAACCTTCCAAGCCGGCTTCTGTCCGCGTCCTCAAACAAATCAAACTCCCTCATCGCTGGGTACTGGCGACAGCCCTCTTCGATAGTCGAGGGCGAATCCGCCCGGATCATGTACGAGTTAAAGGCAAGGACGAAACACACCCTGAGGGCAGTTACTTCATCGAGTGGTCGGAGCATGGTCGGCTGTGCAAGCAAGCCGTCGGCCCAGACGCCCAACACGCGGCAGACAGGGCACGCCTCAAAGAAGCACAGCTCACCGCTGAACGTAACGGCATCATCCCTCCAGCCCCAAAACCTGAACCGAAGCCCGAACGCACTGCGCTGACCTCAGCTCTGGACGACTACGTGGAATACGTCCGCTACCACCGGTCACTGCGGACCTATCGTACCTACCGACCGATCCTCCAGTCCTTCAAGAAATTCTGCACCAAAGCTCACGTAGATGAGGTCGAACGCGAGGATCTTCTCGACTTCGCCACTGACTGTACGAAGCAGGGACAACACGGTAAGAGTGTCTACAACAAGCTCGTCGTCATCTCGCAGGTTCTGAAACAGCATGGCAAGAAAAGACTTCTAAACGCGGCTGACTGGCCGAGCTTCGTTGAAACGGTGCGGCCGATCTACGAAGATTCGGAGCTCGAAAGACTCTTCAACTCTTGCACGCGCGAGGAGGAAACCCGTTTCAAATTCTATTTGTTGTCCGGCTTCCGCGACGCTGAGGGACGTTTCGCGACCTGGCGCGATGTAGACTTCAAACATCTAGCGATCCGTGTCACCGCGAAACCGCAATGGGGATTCCATCCAAAGAATTGGGAGGAGCGCGAGGTCCCTGTTCCGCAAAAGCTGATCGCTCTTCTTCGAAAATTTCACCCCGAAGACGCAGGTCCCGACCAACCGTTGTTTCCGAGCGCCACAGGGAGGCCGGACGGCGCAATGCTCGAAAAGCTCAAGGCCGTTGCTTACCGCGCCAAACTGAATTGTGGTCATTGCGTCGTGAAACACAAGCTCGAAGACGGAACCATCAAAATCAATCGCTGTGCCAACGGTCCTTATTGCACGCGCTGGTTTCTCCACAAATTCCGCCACACGTACGCCACCCGGCATCTGCAAGACGGAATCGACATTCGAACCCTCCAGCAATGGATGGGACATCGAGACATTGCCTCGACAATGGTTTATCTCAAGGGCGTGAGGAACAGGGATGTTCAGGCCAGAATCAACAACGGTAGCCTAGCGGCCTTCGCCTAGCGCCGCTCCCCCGGATGGTCTAAACCGCCGGGAGACATCTTCTCCCGCAGCCAGACAGAAATGGCTGAGGGATCGAATCGGATTGAGCCTCCGATTTTGAAGCATGGGATACGGTGTGCAGCTACGAGCTTGTAGACCTGGCGCTCCGAGATCCTGAGCAGCTCTGCTATGTCAGTGACCACCAGCGCCTGCCTCTTCCCATCAAGGCAATCAGTGAGGGCTGCGGCTGAGTTGCTTCTTGAGAACTGTTCCGGTACATCAGGCGAGGAAACGTCGTCAAAGGCTCTGGCTAACCGCGTAGACATGGATGCCTCCGCTCTGATTCCCCTCTTGCCGGCGGGGCTGCGGACCCACGGACGAAGAACTCAGAGGGTTTCTCCAGCCTACTATATATATAGCACCTTGAGAAGTGAAATGTTCCGTGGGATCGCGGCCGCTATGGGCCTACCGCGCAGTGAATCGGGAAGTCTTTTCTACTGCCCGTTTGCGACCCGGCGGGAGCTCGCGCCGGCCATCTTCTGGGCCATGTAGAGAATGAGCTTGCGGTCCTCTTCCGCTGTTTTGCTCAGGAGCCGACGAAGCTTGTTGAGAAAGCGTGCGTCCTTACCGGTGCTGCCCCAGGCGATGTCGTCAGAGGACTTGCGCTTTGGAAGACTCGGCAGCTCAGGTGGTTTGTCGCCGTCGTAGAAGACCTGGTACATGGGAACTTCCAAGGCGCGCGCTAATTTTTCTATCGTTTCGATAGCCGGGACGGTATGGCCGTTCTCAACGCGAGAGATGTAACAGCGAAGCAGTCCCGTCCGCTTCTCGATATCTCCCTGAGACAGCTTCTTTTCTTCTCGCAACGCTCGCAGCCGGTCGCCGATAACCACTGTGGTTCTTCCTCCTTCGCTCCCAACTCCTCAGCATCAACGCTTTAATGACAGATCTTACTCTAGACTATGACCCTCGCGGCGTAACTGTTCGACACTCTTCCCTTTTTAACTGACTGGAAGACGCTGGTGTCCTTCCCCTCTCGCACGATCGACGCCGCGCCTGACGGTAGCTCCCGCTGCTTTCTGGCGAACACTTCGCGCCATCTGCTCGAGTCTACGATTGCCCCTGGCAGAGCTACTCCAAATCGGTACAAATCTCCCAGCAATTCTCGTGCGACTGCACTCTCAACGTCGAGGCACAACTCCAACACATCTTGTTCCAGCCCGTCCATCGCGTTCCGAATTAAGTCTTCCTCAAAGCCTAGCGCAACAAGCCTGTCTCGGAGCAAGCCCCCGAATCCGTTGCGATGGTAAGCAACCGACGGAGCGCGTTGGAACGCTCCGCACCATTTTTGAGATTTGATAATTGATTCTGGAATTTTGACCCCGGCGTCCGACAAATATTGCTGAAACCCAACTGCGGTCCTCGCACGAACGTTGAAGACAATTTGTACAAGAACCCATTCCAACGCGCCAAGGGCTTGTAAAACCGATTCAAAGGCTTCATTTTCTGTGTCTTCTTTCATTTGCGAAACGCAGCAATCCTCCTCACTAGTAATGCTTCTATCGTGCGATCAGCTCGCGCGTCAAGCAACTTCGACATTAGAAGCCTACCCGCCCCTCCGAAATCACAGTTTCAACAAGGTTTCCATAACCCGTTCGATCTTTGAGCCGTAAGATATTAGTTTAAGAACTCGTCGCCGTTGCGGACGTGAGAGTCGCTCCTCGTAGAGAAGAACCTCATCGTGGTGTTTGCTGTCATCAGGGTTCGCCCGCAGTAATTGTCGCTCCAACCTCGGATCACCTTGGGACAAAATCTTCATGTGAATCCCACGGATTCTTTCGTGCTCCGCCCACAGAGCATCGTAGGCGCGTGAAATATTCCGATGCATCAGAACCTTATCCTTGAACGCTCGAATAGTTGGGCATCCCGCGTTTCGCAGTCACTCCCAATCGCTCTCACCCTTTACGAAGCGTTTTATCTTTTTGAAGTTTCCAGTTTTCCAATCACTTAAGTCCGCTTCCTCGATCACGATGTCCGTGTTGACTCTCCAACAGAGTTCGGTTTTGTCTGTAAAGCGAACGCGGATAAACAGCAAACCTCCTTCCTCGAAGGTGTGCTCCGCCCAATCGACCACCTTCCCATGAAGGCCACGGTATTGGTCGCCGGGCAAAACTTTCCCCGCAGGCTGCCTCGCATGCGATTTGCGTTCTGTCACGACTCACTTTTCCTTTCTGGCGTCGGAGTGACGCCTCCTTGCACAAGACTCGGCCTATTGCTGGCGCTTAGTCTTTGCTCGTTCTTCTTTTTCGGCCCTTTTTCGCTGCGCGCTTGCGCTTCTCTAGGCGTCGGCCTTCCATCAGTCGTCGCGCCTGCTGTAATACTCACGAATGATTACGGAGTCGCCCGTCTTAACGTCTGAGAAATCAACGACGTTCGTGACGATTGTTGGGCTACATAGGATCGAGAAGTTCTTTCCGTCTGTGAACCGCACGTTGAACGACAGGTATCCATCGTCATACCAATGCGAAATCCAGTCCACCTTCTTGCCGTGAACCTCGGGATACCGTCTCCGCAGTTTTTCGTGCTTCTTCTTGATTCGCTTATCCAGACGCCTGTGTTCCGCTGCGCTGATCGGAGTTAGGGCTGTCTCCCCGCCGCACACGACCTTACGTTTTTTCTTCCTAGGCATGCGCGTCCTTCGGCACTGTGCTCTCGACACCCGGAGCGGACGGCATCGGACCATTTGGTTTGCGGCTGGAGTGGACCGCGTCGGTTTTTTTAGGTGCTTTCTTCAGGCGCTTGCCCCGAGGGAGAAACTGCACCAACGGCGGTTTTCCGTCCAGCTTGCGCTCGCGCTCGACGGTGCGCATCAATTGACAGATTTCGTCGTTTGTTAGCGGTTCGTCGGAGAGCCAAACGTTGAACTCTTCTTCGAAGCGGGACTCATCGTCTTCTTCAAGTTTGCGCATTTCGAGCATGAATTGCAGGTTGATAATTGCGCGCCGTCGTTCCAGTCCCGCCATCGATTTGTGGTACGTCTCCATGAAAAGCTTGGGGCATTTTTTCAGTCGCTGAACTCCTCGAACAGCTTCATCAATACCGTGATTCACCAAATACAGCGCTTCGTACAGATGTGCTTTTTCCATTGCCAAACGTCCTTTCGGCGGCGAAGTGGCCGCAAGTTCGGAGATTAACTAGGCGCGTCGAGGAACGCTTCACGCTTCACCGACGCGGGTCGAGAAAGCACCGAGCGTGGACAAAACGGATTTGAGTTGGACAAGACTGCGGCGGGGAATGTGCGACGAGTCGAGGAATGCAGCGAGGGATGGAAACCGAACAGAGATGAGCGAGTTGCACCCAAAGGGCGAACTCGATACTTTCTATTGCAGCCATGTTGCCTCTTAACCAGGCGACTTTGGTTAGGGGCGCGTTCGGTGTTCAAGCACCGGCGCGTCCCGTTGGATCGAGAGCCTAGAGATTCCTAGGCACTTGGAGCAGATTCACAGAGTCCTGGACAGGATCGTGCAACCGCCCCATGTCAAAGCATAAACGAAAACAGTTGGATATTCCAACTACTTTCTCCAAAAAACATCTGGCGGCGGATAACTGGGTTTCACAGTCCGAAGCCGCTCGCATTCGTGGCGTCACGCCTCAAGCAATAGAAAATCTGATGAAGAAGGGACGCTTTCGCACTTTGAGCATAGGCGGCAGGGTGCTCTTGGACCGCCGTGATGTTGAGAATTACAAGCCTAAGCGGACCGGGCGGCCTCGTAAGACAAAAAAGGGCGGTTGAAAAGGTTCTATCGCCCGATAGGTGTAGGTCTAGTTTGACGGCCAGTTTTTTTGACCATGTTCTCCTTCTCAGAGGCACGCCGGAACAGGTCAGGCGCCTTCATGCGCTCACAGGTGCGCTTGAAATCCTTGGCAGGCCCTCTCCACCGCAACTCGTCAATTGACCTGAACACCGGAACATCGACTCGAAGTGTCGCGAGAGTGCGAAACAGCAGTGCATCGTCCCAGCCAGCGAAAAGCGCCTCTGCAAGGGGACGCGCTCTCCGCAACGTCGGATCCCAGTGATGCCAGTCTTTGGGAACATCTTCCAGATGTGGATATTGCGAGAAAACCGCGGCTGCGGCTTTGGCCCCCCATCCCGCAATACCGGGATAGCCGTCTGCAGTGTCCCCTACCACAGCCAGATAGTCCGGAATCGAAGACGGTTTGATCCCGAACTTTGCGATCACGCCAGCCTCGTCACGGAGACTTTCGCGCCGGCGGTCAAGTTGTACGACTCGCGACCCCACAACGCATTGGCTGAGGTCCTTATCGGGCGTGCAGATGATAATCCGTCCGATGCGATTATCCCGAGCTGCCTTCGCTGCGCCCGAAGCAAGCGCATCATCAGCCTCGAACTCGATCATCGGCCACACCAGCACTCCCATCGATTGCAGTGCCTTTTCAAGAATTGGAAATTGCGATAGCAGTTCGGGATCTACGCCTTCGCCAGTCTTATAGTCCCGATAAAGATCGTTGCGAAACGACTCAATCACGTGGTCGGTCGCAACTCCAATGTGAGTCGCTCCGCCCTCAATCATTGTCAGAATCGATCCAAGCACGCCGCGAACTGCACCAATCTCCTGGCCGGAGCCGTCTTTGGACGACGGTACGGCGTAGAAGTAGCGAAATAGTTCGTAGGTCCCGTCAATGAGATAGATATCCATGAACCCAACTCAGCTAGCAATGCCACTCCGAGGCTGTTTCACTCCTCTGCGCCCAGTTGCTCCTTAACGACATCGCGAGGATTCTTGTCCTCCCGCAATCCGACAAACTTCGAATGTCGCAACCTATCCGCCTCCGTCCATTCTAGGAATTCGATCTGAGCGACGGCTTCCGGCTTCAACCAAATTGCCTTCTTCATTTTCTCTGCGTTCAGTTCTTCGCCAAATCGTGACTTCCGCGTTTCCGGCAGGTTCACAAACGGACACCTTGCGGTCACCAGATGCTTCAATCTCGAAAACACTTGTCGCCGCGAAGCCGGCACAAAACCGTTCCGCGTTCTCGCTACATACATCAACTTGCCTCCCGCATAGTAGCCGACGATGAGCGAGTCAAAACCGTGCGGTCCCGGGAAATAGCCGCCGATGACGAACTCTTGCCCGCGATTCACCCGATACTTGATCCAGGCGCCGCTTCTTTTCCCTGGTTGGTAGGGGCTGTCTTTTCGCTTTCCAACGATGCCTTCTAGACCTTGCTCGCGCGCCGCGGACAGAAGGTCGTTTGGCGCCGCCTCGACGTAATGGCAAGTCCTAATTCTCTCGTCCTTGACCACAACCAGCGATTTCATCAGCGTACGCCGTTCGACAAGCGGAAGGCGCGTCAGGTCGTGGCCCTTCCAGCACAACAGGTCAAAAACGTAGTAGTGAATCCGCGCGGCTTCCGCACGGAAATTTTGTAGAAGATTGAAGTCGGGCCGGCCGCTGTCATCAATCGCGACTAATTCTCCATCTACAACCGTTTCCTCAGGCAAACCGGCCAGCGCTTCAAGGATATACGGGAATTGTCTATTCAGAGATTTTCGTCGTCGCGAAAATAACGTGACGCCAGTTCCAGACCTGACAGCGACGGCTCGATAACCGTCCAGTTTGATCTGCCACAGCCAGTTAGGGCCCTCCGGCAGCTTCGATACAGCCAGACACTCCATCGGCTCGATGAATGATGCTTCTGTTTTCGGTAACGAATCCAGGCGTACTCGCATATCCCTTCGCATCCCGCCCTTTAGGAAAACAAACGCCAGACAAATACGCAAACGCTCGCCTGGGGGAACGAGTTGCCCCAGCCCGCAGTAGCAGTTGAGCCTTGTTGGTGTGGGTGTGACCAAGTTTTGCCGCCGCGAGGATGATCTGCGCAAGGCGGCGCCTATGCTTCCATACGAGAACGGCGGAGTTCAAATTCGTCTTTCATTCGCCTACCGATTCCTGTCTCCGTCCGAGAGGCTTCCACTTTGTACACTTTTAATGTAACAAAAGCTTGACCTCGTGCGTCTATGTTGATATAAAAGTGAACGACCGGCTCCTAAAGGAGCATATGGCCATGCCGCTGTTACGGGATTACTTGGGAGGCGCAACTGCCCCTACGGGAATACGTTTCCGGCCCCCTAGCCCGCGTCGTTTGCTACGAGCGCGGAAATGGGAGGTGTCCCGGATGCGAGTTTCTCGATGAGATCGAGCAAAAAATGCAAAAGAAGTTCGCGGGACAGTTCGACGCGCTTACAAAACAAGGTCCGGCGTACTGCAACTGGCAGCGATTTAAGCCCTTAAGCGGACAAGGAAAGCCACTTTGGGAGTTCAAAGAATTTGATCACAGGCTGTATTGTCATCGGCAAGTCGTTAAGGAGCGGATCGTGGTGATAGTTTTCAACGGGTGGGCTAAGGATAAATCGGGCCGAACCACAAGAGAGGATCGGGAAATCCAAAAGGCACAGGATTTGTACGCTGAATTTTTGAATGAACTCTCCAAAGGAGAATGCAAACTATGAGTCACTGGGTCAGGCACATCGGCAGTGAGATCGACGTCGGAGTTCTGGAGGAATCGGCGCTCGCGTGTGCACAATCGACCATCCAGAACGCGATCAACCAAGCCGGCATTTCAAAAGCCGCCTTGGCTCGCGAAATGAACTGTCACCGCTCATTCGTTTCTCGGATGCTCAGCGGTAATCACAACCTCACAATCAAGACAATGTCCAGGGCCTTGGCCGCATGCGGCTTCGAGGTTCGATTTCAACAAGTGCCAATTGCTTGGAACTGGAAAGGCAATACGCCCTCTGTTCCTGCCGAAAAACAGCTGCCCGCACACGCGGGCAGTACTATGTCCGCCGGAATTCTCCCGGCGGGCATAGTAGTGCCTGCTTCCGGATTCCCAAATGGAGGTGGCCGGCTTGCCACAAGTAACTGTTGATTTCGCCGCTGCGGGGCGCGTCGCAAAACGCTCTGAACTCAAGAGCATCCGCCTCATGGCCGTCTCGGCTCAATGCGATCCGAAGATTGGAGCACCACTTGAACCCAATGTGGATGTCAAGTGTGAAGTCGCCCGTCATGAGGGCAGCGCGCTTGAAATCGTCGCGACTTGCCAATTTGCCGCCCGTACGACGCAGGCCCAGGTCGCCGAAGCTACCATCAAATACCTCCTTGTCTACGAGGTTCAGGGGAGTGAGCCTCTTGCTCCGGCAGACATCACCGAGTTTGCGGCGTCAAACGGGACTCTGAATTCTTGGCCCTTTTTGCGTGCGTTCTTGTACGGGCTTACAACCGACATGGGTTACGCGGCTTACACGCTTCCTACGTTTCATTTCGTTCCTAAGCCACTTGAGAAAAAGGAAGCGGCCGAGAAGCCTAAGTCTCAAACGGAAAACGCGAAGCCTCATGCGAAGGGCTAACCTATTCCCGGTCCGAGGCAAGGAAAGGAGACTAACGCAAGTGAGCCGACAAACTCAGAACCAAATCGCTATGGGCATCTTACTCGCAGCGAGCGGGATGATCCTTCTCAGCGATCCAAAATGCAAGTGCGGGTGCCGAACCGTGGCCGAGCACTTGATAAAGGCAGGCTTTGGCCTCATCAGCGGTCAGGCCTGATGAATGAAAAAGGAGAAGCGAGACAATGGCTAACAGCAAAGAAAAAGACGACGATCGCAAGGACAAAGATAAAGACAAAGACAAGGACCGCGACCGCGATGATCGGAAGCCGCAACCGGATCGTCGGCACGGATAACATACGTTTTGGCCTACCGCCCCTGGTTTGAACGATTCCCAGCGCGCTTCGCCAAAGAGTGCGAGGACATGAGGGCGCGCGGCTTTGCCTTGGACCAAGGTCTGCTGAGAGCCAGCAATCGGGTCGAGTTTGTCGGAAAATCGCGAACGGACCCCAGCATAGACCTCAGAGTCAGCTTTCCGGACAGCTTTCCTTCCAAGGCACCCCACGTACACACAACAAGCGCGGTACTACTGAAACGTCATCAAAGGCCTGACACCAGGGAAATCTGCACTTTCGGCCCAACGCGGGCACGCTGGTCAGCCAGCCTTTCAAGCACAGCGGCCATCGACGAGGCCGAAACCGTCATCGCAGATGTGTCCCTAGCAGCTACGTCGTCTGAGCCAAGATACCTGGATGACGTGCCCGAACCAGTTTCTGCTCTCTATTGTTATCAGAATACATTCGCTTTAATTCCCCCAGCTATTGCAGCCTTCGCGGCAAAGATGCCCGAAGGTTCCTCTGCAAAATTCGCACTTAGATTCGATAACTGGCCAGATCAGCAAAAAACACGCAACGGTCCTGGCAGAGGAATTGTCACTGAGATACGAGACAAGTCACAAGATAAGGCTCAGGCTGAGAGTTGTCACGAGAAGTTAGTTAAACGAGAGTTTGAGATTTCCGGCAAAGTCGTCAGGGTTGGTAAAGCTCCCCCTTCGACGACTGAAGCTTCGGAACTTAATTCTTGGGTTGGAAGTTTGGGACATGAACGAACCGATTGGATGGCGTTTGTCTTCCCAGAGCAATCCGGCAACGCGGCCACGCACCGTCTCGCGTGGCTTTTGGTTCGCTTTAGGCCCAGGCTGGAATACATAAGAACGTTCGTAATGGACGAAGGAGGACGCGCGGCCAGAATCCCCGGCCTCGCTTTTTTAGGTGATAAGAGAATCGTTTTCGTCGGTTGCGGGAGCTTGGGCTCAAAGATTGCTGCCTCCCTCGCCGCCACAGGCGTCAATCATTTTGGACTCGTTGATTTCGATTTTCTCGAGCCCGACAATGCTGTTCGGCACGAATCTGGTGTAAATCTTTTTGGACTCCCAAAGGTGTTTGCGCTGCGAAACCGCATCTTCGAACTCAACCCTCAGGCATTGGACAACACGAAAATGCTGCAGACAGTCATTGGTGGCACGAATGACCTGCCCCAGGAAAAAGAGCTGCAAGAACTCCTAGCCCAAGCTTCTTTGGTTGTCGATACTACTGGCGATCACGGGGTAAGCAGATTCCTAAACGATATCTGTGGAGAATTGAACGTTCCGCAGTTATACGCATCGGTTACCAACGGTGCATGGGGAGGAGAACTCGTTCGCGTGATTCCGTCTTGCACAGCTTGTTGGATGTGCTGGTTTGCTCAGTACGAATCCTCACCGCCGTCAGCGGAGCCTGCCGCTGACGTCGGCGTCTTCGCACCAGGTTGTGACCAGCCCACCTTTACAGGAACAAGTTACGATCTAGACGTCATTGCCGGGTTGGCCGGTTCCCTCGCGGTCGACACTCTCCGAATTAACGATTCAAACCGCACACATTACGAAGGCGACTACATTCGCTGCCAGTTACGCAACTCGGAAGGCAGGTTCTTGCCCATCATTGAGGTACTCCCCACTCAAAAACGGAAACCATGTCCATTCTGCAATCCCAACTGATGTACGACCAGATCTTTATTGTACGGAGCGTGCTTGAGGTCATTAGAGCCGAGGTAAGGCGTGCAGGCAGAGTAGAAACTGGCGGCGCAATGGTGGGATACGAGGCACACTCTAATTCACTGGTTGTTACGCACGCCTCGGGACCGGGTCCCAAGAGCGAACTTAATCCCACGAACGTGTTAATCGATGGTCAGTACGCGCACTCGTTCTGCACTCGGATCTTCCACGATTCTGGCGGTCGACTCGATTATGTCGGCGACTGGCATCGACATCTGGGTTGGTCTCTAAGAGCGAGCGGCCGAGATTTGCAGGCTATGCTGACTATCGAAGAGTCACGATGCTGCTCGGTCAAGTATCCCGTGTCGGCGATATACCGCTTCCGACCTGAGCATATGGTGGCTTACGTCCTTCAGAACCACCGCCTCAAACGCGTCCCCCTAAAGTGGCTGGATGCAGCTCCTCGCGGGCAATCGGTTCCATAGGAACCCGCTTTTCAGTAACAAACCACACTTCAAATCTTCACCCTTTGACATCCCTTTCAAGCCCTTCCCTTGCTAAACACCTGCGCCTAACCGTCCGCTCATTCTGTCAAGGGTCTCCCGCTCCGCTCCGATAAACGCGAAAACCATGCGCCCTTGACAGCGCGGACGGCCAAGCGCCTCGCCCCGCCACGAAGGGCATTTGCTTTTTATGCGCCGCCGTGTGCGTCGCCCCTGAAAGGCAAAAACCCAAACAAAGGAGCGAACAATGCAAACAGAACGAGCAGAGCTGTATTTCCAGCAAGGCAGTTCCGACAAGGTATACCACTTGCAATTGGAGACGGTAATGCAAGCAGTTTTGTGGAAATTGGTCATTGAGGGCGCTCCTCCCAGTTCCGGTTAAGGTAGTCGGTCACGCCGTAATAAATCCTCTCCGCACTGTCCGGGTTCGGAAAGACCTGCATCGGCC
>Ga0209581_1004163_pt1 | contig 11831 bp, 12 predicted proteins | sample Coa_R2_FD_187160 | JGI IMG/M metagenome (GOLD analysis project Ga0209581, IMG submission 187160) | Surface soil microbial communities from Centralia Pennsylvania, which are recovering from an underground coalmine fire - Coalmine... | ecosystem: Environmental > Terrestrial > Soil > Unclassified ...
GAGACAGATAGCGGTCGGCGCCCTCGGCGCCGCTGGTCGCCGCGAGCATGATCTGGCAGCCGGTGCGCTGGCGCATCAGCCAGGCGCCGGTGACATGGTCGGCGTGGATATGGGTTTCGAGCGTGGCGACCAGGGTGAGGCCCAGCTCGTCGAGCAGCGCGGCATCGCGCCGGACCTGCTCGAATACCGGGTCGATCAGCACCGCCTTGCCGCCGCGGCCGTCGCCGAGAAGATAGGTATAGGTCGAGGATTGCGGGTCGAACAGTTGGCGGAACACCAGCATCGTCGCCTCCGCATCTGCGCAAGATACGCTCCTCGGGTATGCTGCGAAGCCGCGGCGGAGGCAAGCCATGACAGGGATCATCGTCGGCGAATTGCACGAGACGGACCGGGCGCGCTGGGGCGAATTGTGGCGGCTCTATCTCGAGTTCTACCGGACGACCCTGCCCGACTCGGCCTATAACCTGTTGTGGCAGCGCATCCGCAGCGGCCGCGGCCCGGTCTGGGGGCTGGGCGCGCGCTTCGCCGGCAACGGCATGCCCCTCGTCGGCATTACCCATTTTTTGTTCCACGACCACGGCTGGTCGGCAAAGCCGGTGTGCTACCTGCAGGACCTCTACGTCGACGCCGCGGCGCGCGGACAAGGCGCCGGCAGGGCGCTGATCGAACGGGTCGCCGCCGCGGCGCGCGAGCGCGACTGCCTGCGCCTCTACTGGACGACCAAGGAGGACAACGCGACGGCGCGGCGGCTCTACGACGGGATCGCCCGCTTCAACGGATTCATCCGCTACGATTATGCATTGGAATAAGGCGTCCCCGGCGATTGACGCTCCGAGCCGCGCATCCTACGCTTTGCCAGGCTTTTCCCGGAGGACGGCATGAGCAGTCATCAGAGCCCCGCACAGATCCGCGCGAACCTGAAGCACCCGGTGATCGACGGCGACGGGCACTGGGTCGAATACACGCCGGTCTTTGCCGAGCGCATCCGCAAGGTGACCGGCGATCTCGGGGCCAACGGCTTCCTCCAGTCGCAGCGCCGCATTCCCGATTCGCTGAGCCTGACGCCGGCGGAGCGCGCCGAGCGCGGCATCGCGATGGAGGGCCAATGGGGGCGCCAGGCGGTCAACACCCGCGACCGCGCCACCGCGATGATGCCGCGCATGCTGTACGACCGGCTCGACGAGCTCGGCATCGATTTCGGCATCGTCTATCCCACCGCCGGGCTCGGCATCCCGCGCATCGCCGACGACGCCACCCGCCGCGCCGTCATCCGCGGCTTCAACGTGGTCACCGCCGATTACTTCAAGGGGCTGGAAGACCGCCTGACCCCGGCGGCGGTGATCCCGGTGCACACGCCCGAGGAGGCGATCGAGGAACTCGAATTCGTCACCAAGCAGCTCGGCAGCAAGGTGTGCATGTTCGGCAGCGGCGTGCGGCGGCCGATCCCCCATGCCAAGGGGGCGCCGCCCGAGCTGGCGCGCTATGCCCAGTCGTTCGACCAGCTCGGCCTCGACAGCGAATACGATTACGACCCGCTGTGGCAGAAGTGCCGCGAACTGAAGATCGCGCCGACCTTCCATACCGGCGGCCGCTCCTACGGCGAGCGCAACAGCCCGACCAACTTCACCTTCAACCATATCGGCCATTTTGCCGCCGCCGGGCACAACGTCGCCAAGGCGCTGTTCCTCGGCGGGGTGACGCGGCGCTTCCCCGACCTGCGCTTCGCCTTCCTCGAAGGCGGCGTCGGCTGGGGCTGCCAGCTGTTCTGCGACCTGATCGAGCACTGGGAGCGGCGCGGCGCCAAGGGCCTGGCCAATATGGACCCGACCAAGCTCAATCGCCAATTGCTGCGCGAGCTGGTCGGCAAATACGGCTACGACGACATCGCCGCCGAGCTGGACAAGCGCGACGGCTGGCCGCTGGAAGAGGACTTCCTGACCGGCGGCGTGCCGCCCGACGATTACATCCACTGCAAGATCACCAAGAAGCAGGACTGGATCGACCTTTACGCGACGCCGTACTACTTCGGCTGCGAGGCGGACGACCGGATGAACGCGGTGGCGTTCGGCAAGGCGATGCCGCTGGGGGCGCGGATCAACGCGATCTACAGCTCCGATATCGGCCATTTCGACGTGGTCGATATGCGCGACCCGCTGCCCGAGGCGTGGGAGCTGGTCGAGGACGGCCTGATCACCGAGGACGATTTCCGCGACTTCACCTTTGCCAACGCGGTGCGGCTGTGGGGCACGCAGAACCCCGACATGTTCGCCGGCACCCGCGTCGCCAAAGAGGCCGCGGCGGTATTGAAGGCGCAGGCGCAGGCGCCGGTGCGGGCGGCGGCCGAATAGCCGCCGCTAGCCGCGCAGCGACAAGGTCGCCGCCGCGTAATCGCCGGGGCCCATCTGTCCCGGCGGGAAGATGTTGCGGCTGGCGATCCAGGCGAAGGATTCCTCGTACATCTCGCGGCTGTAGGGCTCGAAGACGATGCGCTCGCCCGGACCCCAGCGGCGGGTGTCGATCGCGTCGCGGAAGCGCGGCGGGAATTCCTCGGCGTAGTAGCGGGTGTAAAGCTCGGGCCTGAGGTCGATGTCGCGCTGGGCGGCGCGCAACGCGGCGAAATACTTGCGCAGGTCGTCGCGGTCGGGTTCGCCCGTCACCATCGAGGCCATCATGAAGCTGGTGTCGATGATCTTGCGGAAGCCGAGCTGCTCGAGGAAATAGTACGGCCCGCTGAACAGCGCCGCCGCCGGCACCTGGCGGTCGATCAGCAGCTCCATGCGGCGGAACAGCAGGCCGTCGGCAAACGACAGGTTGATCCGTTCGAGCGGCATGTACTGTTCGAGCGCCTGGATCGTCGAGTAGTGGCTGCCCGACTGGTAGCCGACCGAGATCGGCACGCCGGCCAATTCCGCCGGCTCATGGATCGGCGATTCCGGCGGCACGAAGATCGCCGCCGGCGCCACCGAATAGGCGTCGGCGTAGAGCTTGCCGTGGCCGGCGGAGGCGGCGACGTTGACCGTCCAGTGACAGGCGCAGCTGATGTCGGAATCGCGGCCGCGCTCGAAGGTCTGGTAGGCGCCGACCCGGTCGCCGAGATCGTGCAGCCGACCGGTGGGCGAGGCGAGCTGGTCGCGAAACTCGTAATCGAGCCCTTCGCGGTCGAAATAGCCCTTGTCGCGGGCGACCCACTCGTGCAGCCGCATGTGCGGCGCGATGACGAACCTGGCCAATCGTCCCTCCCTGGCACGCGACGCGGCGGCGCGTTGTCTCGCCGTGCCCGCAGCCCTATTTTGCACGCAACCGCGCCCTTGTCGTCAGGGGGTAACCGTATCGTGAGCGCATCTCTGCTGCCGCCCTACCCGGTTTCGCGCCTGCGGCGCAACCGCCGCGACGCCTGGTCGCGCAAGCTTGTCGCCGAGAGCGTCTTGACCGCCGCCGATCTGATCTGGCCGGTCTTTGTCCACGACGGCAAGGAGCCCGCCCCGGTCGAGGCGATGCCCGGCGCCTACCGGCTGTCGATCTCGGCCCTGGTCGACGCCGCCGGCGAGGCGGCCCAGCTCGGCATCCCGGTGGTCGCGATCTTTCCGGCGATCGACCCGGCGCTGAAGGACCCCGACGGCAGCGAGGCGCTCAACCCCGACAACCTGGTGTGCCGCGCCGTCGCGGCGGTGAAGAAGGCGGTGCCCGAACTCGGTGTGCTGTGCGACGTCGCGCTCGACCCGTTCACCTCGCACGGCCATGACGGGGTGATTCGCGACGGCTATGTCGCCAACGACGAGACCGTTGCCCTGCTGCAGCGCCAGGCGCTGGTTCAGGCCGAGGCCGGCTGCGACATCATCGCGCCCAGCGACATGATGGACGGGCGGGTCGGCGCGGTGCGCCGGGCGCTCGACGAGCACGGTTTCGAGCGGGTCAGGATCATGTCCTACGCGGCGAAATACGCCTCGTGCTTCTTCGCGCCGTTCCGCGACGCGATCGGCTCGGCCACGGCGCTGGGCAGCGCCGACAAGCGCACCTACCAGATGGACCCGGCCAACGGCGACGAGGCATTGCGCGAGGTGGCGCTCGACATCCGGGAAGGCGCCGACATGGTCATGGTCAAGCCCGGCCTGCCCTATCTCGACGTGGTACGCCGGGTCAAAGAGGCGTTCCGCATGCCGACCTTCGCCTACCAGGTCAGCGGCGAATACGCGATGATCCGCGCCGCTGCCGAGCGCGGCTGGCTCGACGGCGAGCGGGCGATGCTGGAGAGCCTGTTGTGCTTCAAGCGCGCCGGCGCCGACGGCGTGCTGACCTATTTTGCGGTCGAGGCGGCGAAGCGGCTGAAGGCGGGGTGAGCCGCCGCACTACCAGTTGAAGGTCAGCGCCGCGGTGCCGACCGTGTCGGGCGCGCGCTGGTGCTCGAATTCCTCGCTGCGCTGGACGACGCTGAAATCGAGGCGCAGCGATTTCGACCACAGCACCGAGACGCCGGCCTCGACATCGCCGACCAGCGTCTTTTTGGGCACGCTGCGGCTGTCGCGGAAGCTGTTGCCGTCGAGGAAGATGTTGCGCGCCACCGCGCGGCCCTGGGTGCCGACAAAGAAATACCAGCCGGCCCCGTCGTCGAGCCCCGCCGGATTGAAATAATCGGTGCCGGACAAGGCCGGCCGCACCCGCACCGGGCCGTAGTCGGCCGCAAGCCCTTTGCCGATGCGCAGCATCCCGCCGACATCGGCATAGGTAAAGATGTTGCCGGCAGTCACCCCGGCCTGCGGCACGACGTCGACGCCGAAGCGGTTGCCACCGACCAGCCCGACCCGCCACAGCCGTTCGTAGCTCAGCATGCCGCCGAATTCGTGCTGAATCTGGCTGCTCCAGCCGCGCGCCTGGTCGGCGCCGATGAACTGGTGAAAATCGTTCTGCGCCTGCTTGGCGAGCGTGCCCGGGCCGACCATGCCGAAATCGAGCTCGAAATTCTCCAGCTCGTGCCCGCCGTTTTCCTGGAGCAGGCTGACCCCGCCATAAAGCCAGCCGGCATAAGGCCGGTCGCGCGGATCGGGCGGCTTCAACGACAAATTCTTCGGGGTGAAGATGCTCTGCCCGGCGAGCAGTGCGACGCGGCGGTTGCCGCCCGGGGCGAAAATCGGGCCGATGCCGAAAAAATCGAAGACGCCGTTCCAGAACCCGCCCGGCGCGGGCGGGCCGCCGAGCAGGTCGGACAGGCGCAGCCCCTGGGTGTAGTGCTTGTCGGAGTTGAAATAGAGCGAGTCGTTCTCTTCGAGGATCGTCGTCCGGTCGCTTTCCGCCGCCGGGGCCTGGGTCTGGGACGGAGGCTGCGTCTGGACCTGCGCCTCGGCCGGCGCAGGTCCGACCAGAAGAGCCGCGGCGGCGAGCACCGCTCCGCCAAGCCATTGCGCCGTCATCGCCATTGTCCCGCCGCCGTTACGAGAGGCAACAACGCCGTCGCGGGCGGAAGGTTCACGCGCGGGTCAGCAGCATGTGCCCGTAGGGTGCGTAGGCGGCGGGGCGGCTCGCCGCATGGTGGGTCAGGATCGTCATCACGTCGCGGCGGAATTCCTGGAGCCGGTCGCTGTCGTAGACCCAGCGCGCGCCGGACAGCTCGCACAGCCGCTCCAGGGCCCAGCCGACCTGGTGCTGGGCATAGACCATGTCGCGCCGCGCCCTGAGCGCCTCGGCCTCGCCGATCGGGCGGCCGGAGCTGACCGCCGCGGTGCTCGCCTCGCGCCCGGTGTGGAGCAGCAGGGTGGCGGTGTCGATCGCGGCGGCCGCCTCGCCGATCGTCATCTGCACGAACTCGGACTCCGCCATCCGGGTGACGCCGCGCGACAGCCGGGTCGCCAGGTCCTTGCGCACCAGATCGAGAGCGCGGCGGCCGAGCGCGATCGCCACCGGCGGCAGCGAATACGAGACGAGAAAGCCGCGCGGCGCCCGCACGACCGGATAGTCGGGATGGACATGCCGGCCCGGCGGGGTGCCGGCAAACAGGTCGCTGACCATGACGCAACGGTGCTCGGGCACAAAGACGTCGCGGAGGGCCAGCGACTTGCTGCCGGTGCCGGCAAGCCCGAGCACGTGCCAGTCGTCGACGATCTCGACCTCGGCGAGCGGCACCAGCAGATAGGCGATGTGGCGGGGATCGCCCGGCTCGCCGAGAAAGGCGCCGACAATGCCCCATTGGGCATAGTCGCAGCCGCTCGAAAACGGGTACCGGCCGCTCAGCCGCCAGCCGCCGGCGACCTTTTTCGCGGCGGCGCGCGGCGCCAGCGACGACGAGGCGACCGCGGCGGGGTTATCGCCCCACACATCGATCTGCGCCTGTTCCGGATAGGAGGCGATGATCCACTGGTGCTCGGCGAGCACGGCATAGACCCAGGCCGACGAGGCGCAGCCGAAGGTCAATTCCTCGACGATGCGCGAGAACAGGCTGAAGCGCATCTGCAGCCCGCCGAAGCGGCGCGGCTGGAGAATGCGCAGGATGCCGGCGGCGTGGTAGTCGGCGATGGTTTCGGGCGGCACGGTGCGCGCCGCCGTCGCCGCCGGGGCGCGGGCGGCAAGGCGCGGCACCAGCGCCAGCGCCGCGTCGAGGAGCGGGCGTTCCTCGTCGAGGAGGCTCACCTCGGCCCCGGCTACAGCGCGCTGCGCCGGCTCGACCCGCCGCCGTCGATCGTGACGATCGTCCCGGTGGTGTAGCCGGACACCTGGTCGGAGGCGAGAAAGGCGACCATCGCGGCGATCTCCTCGGGCTTGGCGGCACGGCCGAAGGCGTAACCCTGCATCAGCTCGCGCCAGCGCTCGGCGTCGCCGAGGCGCTGCTGCGCCCGCGTCCGGGTCAGGGTGATCAGCCGCTCGGTCAGCACCGGCCCCGGGTTGATGCCGACGACGCGCAGGTTGTCGCGCGGCGCGGTGCCGCCCATCGCGCGGGTGAAGGCCATCAGCGAGGCGTTGCCCGACGAGCCGGCGATATAGTCGAAATCCGGGTTCTCGCCGGCGGCGCCGAGGATGTTGACGATCACGCCGCGGCGCCGCTCGCGCATCAGCGCGTAGAAGCGCCGGGTCATGTTGATGTAGCCGAACACCTTGAGGTCCCACGCCTCTCGCCAGCGCGCCTCGTCGATCATGTCGAGATTGCCGCCGGGGATCGCACCGGCATTGTTGACCAGGATCTCGGTGTCGGGGCATTCGGCGGCGAGGGTGTTGACGTTCCTGCCGTCGCTGAGGTCGAGCGCATAGAAACGGACGGCGACGTTGTGCTTGCCGGCGATCTCGGCGCGGGCGCGCTCGAGGTCCGCTGCGGTGCGCGACACCAGCACGACGTCGCAGCCTTCGGCGGCCAGCGCCTCGGCCGCGGCCCGGCCGATCCCTTTCGACGCACCGGTGACCAGCGCCTTCTTGCCCCTGAGTCCCAGTTCCATGCTCCTCTCCCTTCGCACCCGGCCGTCCTCGGCCGCAGGCGGGCGGGACGCCCGCGCTCCCGCGCCCCGCGATCTTAGCTTGCATGGCAAGGATGTTACGCGGTTTTTGTGCGTCCGCCGTCTAGCCCGGCAGCAGCCAGGTCAGCTCGTGCTTGTTGTGGTAGAGGTGCACGAGCCGCGACCCGGGGATCGCGGCAAAGCGCGCGGCGACAGCGTGGTCGGTTGGACCCTGGAACTTGACGGTGCAGACGAAGTTGCGGCAGGTCCCGGCGGCCAGCCAGCGCTCGACCAGGCCGAGGAGACGGGCCGGATAGCAGGCGATGTCGGCGAACAGCCAGTCGGCGGCAAAGGGCTGCAGCGCGAAGGCGCTGGTGCGGCGCGCCTCGACATTGGCGAGCGCGGCGACGGCGGGGGCGAGCGGCGCCTTGTCGACCGCGACGACGCGGGCGCCGAGCCCGGCCAGGACCCAGCTCCAGCCGCCCGGACTGGCGCCGAGATCGACGCAGACCTCGCCCGGCAGCGGGCGGCGGCCGAGCCGGGTCAGCGCCTCCCACAGCTTGAGATAGGCGCGGTTCGGCGGGCCGGCGCGGTCCTCGACAAAGCGGACCTCGCCGTTGGGAAACGGGCTCGCACAGCGCGGCGCGGCGAGCAGCGTGCAGGGGTCGAGCAGGGTCCACGAGCCGAGCGGCGCCGCCGGCGGCGCCTCGCCGAACACCAGCGGCCGGGCCGACACATGCGGTAGCCGCGCCTGGATCAGCATCGCGCGGCGGTGATGGCGCGGCGCAAAGACCGCCCAGTTGCGCTGGATCGCGCGCAGCCGCCGCGCCGCGTCGGCGATCGAGGCGACCGCGATCTCCTGCGGGTCGTACCAGACGTTCTGCGCCCAGGCCGCCGGGCGCGGCGGCCCCGGCGCGACAAACAGGCGCTCGGCGACCGGCACGCCGTCGCCGAGTTCGGCGGCCAGCTCGGCGACATAGCCCGCGGGGGCGAGATAGGCGGTGCGCTCAGCCGGCAAGGAGGAAGTCGCGGATCGCGGCGATCTGCTCCTCGGCCATCAAGGCCGGGGCATGGCCGACCCCGGCGAATTCGACGATCTGCGCCCGGGGGCCGCGCACCGCCATCGCCGCGGCGTCGCGCGCCCGCAGAATATCGGACTCGGCGCCGCGCAGCACCAGGGTCGGGCATTGCAGCCGGTCGTAATACGGCCAGAAGTCGATGTCGGCGATCGGGCCCGACGCGAACGGCGCGGCAAGGCCGGGATCGAAGGCGAGGCCGAGCCGTCCGTCGCTGCGGGTGCGCCCGGCATGCGCCGCAAGGTGGCGCCATTGCGCGTCGCTGAGCGGGCCGAAGCCGCTATAGGTCCGGCGCAGATAGGCTTCGAGCTCGTCGCGGCTGGAAAAGGCGGGGTCGGCGCCGATCGCGGCGGCGATGCGCTCGAGCCCTTCTTTCGGCAGGAACGGGCCGACATCGTTCAGCACCAGCCGGCGCACCGGATGGTTCGGCAGCCCGGCGAAGAACATGCCGACCAGCCCGCCCAGCGAGGTGCCGACCCAGTCGATCGCCGCGGTGTCGAGGCGGGCGAACAGCGCGGCGCAGACCGCGAGATAGAACGGAAAGCCGTAGCCGGCGGCATCGTCGAGCCAGCCGCTCTTGCCGCGGCCCGGCAGATCGGGACAGACGACGCGGAAGCGCGCCGACAGCGCCTCGGCGAGGGCGTCGAAATCGCGGCCGTTGCGGGTCAGCCCGTGGACGCAGAGAACCACCGGCGCACCCGGCGGCCCCTCCCAGTCCCAGTAGGCCAGATCGACGAAGCCATGCGGCCCGAGAACCGGCAGGTTGCGCGCCTTCATCGCCATTCCAGTCCCCGCGATCTCGACGATACCCGTGCAGCGCGCCTAGATTGACAGGTCGGACGGTCGCTCGCCATGCCTGCGCCGCGGCAAGGCGCCGCGCTATTCGCCGCTGCGGCTGCAGCGCCGCGGCGATCGCCGTGACCGTCGCCGCCGCCGCTGAACCAGACGCTTTCGCCGCGGCGCCGGTTTTGCCAAAGTAAGGCATGAGCAGCGCCCTCGCCGAGTTGATCGCCCGCTCGCGCCGCGCCGTCGTCTTCACCGGCGCCGGCATCAGTACCGAAAGCGGCATCCCGGATTTCCGCAGCCCGGGCGGGGTGTGGACCCAGATGGCGCCGATCTATTTCGACGATTTCCTCGCCTCGGAAGCGGCGCGGCGCGAAACCTGGCGGCGGCGCTTTGCGATGGAGGAGATCTTCGCCGCAGCCGAGCCCAATCGCGGCCACCGCGCGGTCGAGGCGCTGGTGCGGCGCGGCAAGGTCAGCGCCGTCATCACCCAGAATATCGACGGGCTGCACCAGGCCTCGGGCATCCCGCCGGAAAAGGTCATCGAGCTGCACGGCAACACCACCTATGCGGCCTGCCTCGACTGCGCCGCGCGCTACGAGATTGCGCCGCTGCGCACCGCCTTCGAGGCCGACGGGCGGGCGCCGCGCTGCGTTCGCTGCAAGGGCTTCATCAAGACCGCGACGATTTCGTTCGGCCAGGCGATGCCCGAAGAGGCGATGCGGCGGGCCGAGATCGAAACCCTTGCCGCCGACCTGTTCATCGTGCTGGGCTCGTCGCTGGTGGTCTATCCCGCCGCCGGGTTCCCGGAGCTGGCCAAGCGCAACGGCGCCACGCTGGCCATCGTCAACCGCGAGCCGACCGCGCTCGACCGCTTTGCCGACCTGGTCCTGCACGACGGCATCGGCGACGTGATGGGCGCCGCCGTCGGGGTCAACTGACACGGGAGGAGGAAGCGATGCGGCTCGACGGCAAGGTCGCCCTGATCACCGGCGCCGCCTCGGGGATGGGCGCCAGCATGGCGCGCATCTTCGCGCGCGAAGGCGGCAAGATCGTCGTCGCCGACGTGCTCGAAGCCGAAGGACAGGAGGTCGTCGCCGACATTACCAAGAACAATGGCGCCGCGATGTTCCGCCGGCTCGACGTGACCAGCGAGACGGACTGGCAGCAGGCGATCGACGCGACGCTCGCCGCGTACGGCAAGCTCGACATCCTCGTCAACAATGCCGGGATCAGCGGCAGCGCGGTCGCCGATTTCTACGATTCGGCGGCGTGGGACCGGCTGATGTCGGTCAACGCCACCGGCGTGTTCCTCGGCATCAAGTACGCGATCCCGCCGATGAAGGCGGCGGGCGGCGGGGCGATCGTCAACATCTCGTCGATGTCCGGGATCATCGGCCACGACCACGTCCATGTCGGCTACAACGCCTCGAAGGGCGCGGTGCGCACCCTGACCAAGGTCGCCGCGGTGCAGCACGGGCGCGACAACATCCGGGTCAACTCGATCCATCCGGGGCTGATGCCGCCGATGCGCACCTCGGGCCGCACCGCCGACCCGGAAACCCGCGCGCGCTGGCTGCGGCACGTGCCGCTCGGCCGCGCCGGGCGCGTCGAGGAGGTCGCCAACGCGGCGCTGTTCCTCGCCTCGGACGAGGCCTCCTACATCACCGGCGCCGAGCTGGTCGTCGACGGCGGCTACGTCGCCGCCTGAGACGAAGCGCTCTGCGCCTCGCCGACATCGTCCTCGGCAACGGCGAGGTTCGCCTTCATGCGGCCGAGGGTGTCGAGCAGCGCGTCGCGCGCCGCGACGCTGAGCCCGGCGCAGGCCTCCTCGCGGACCTCCTGGTTGATCGCCAGCACGCGCTCGACGACGGCCCAGCCGTGGCTGGTCAGCCACAAGGTCCACACCCGGCGGTCGGTCGGGTGCGGCCGGCGCTCGACCTGACCCTCGTCGTGCAGCCGGTCGAGCGCGCGCACCAGCGCGATCGGCTCGATGTCGAGCAGCGCGGCGACCGCGGCCTGGCTCTCGCCCTCGTTGCGCGCGATGCACAACAGCACGCGCGCCTGCAGCCGGGTGATCGGCAGCCCGGTCTGCCGCGCCCGCCGCTCGAAACGGCGGCGCATCAGCCGCGCGACATCGTGCAGCAGGGCGCCGACATTGGGCTGCAGCGACGCCGCGTTCGGGCGCCGCTCGGCCGGCCTCAGACCGGCAATGATCGGCACGGCATCATTCGCCATCGCCATCCGACCCCTCCGCCAAAACCGGTTGCCGCCCGGCCAGCGCGGTGGCGAGCCGCGGCTGCCGGTGCGCACCGCCCAATCGGCGCGCCAAACGTTCGAGGTAGAGATAGATGACCGGCGTCGTATAGAGCGTCAGCCATTGCGAGACGAGCAGCCCGCCGACCAGGGCGACGCCGAGCGGGCGCCGCAGTTCCGACCCGGCCCCCTGCCCCAGCGCGATCGGCAAGGAACCGAACAGCGCGGCAAAGGTGGTCATCATGATCGGCCGGAAACGCAGCAGGCAGGCCTCGTGGATCGCCGCCTGCGGCGTCTTGCCCTC
>Ga0209581_1004166_pt1 | contig 11823 bp, 14 predicted proteins | sample Coa_R2_FD_187160 | JGI IMG/M metagenome (GOLD analysis project Ga0209581, IMG submission 187160) | Surface soil microbial communities from Centralia Pennsylvania, which are recovering from an underground coalmine fire - Coalmine... | ecosystem: Environmental > Terrestrial > Soil > Unclassified ...
GGGCGGCGGTTCTGGCTCCTCGACCGGCGTCTGCGCCGTGCGATCGCCCATCTGGCCCAGGATCCAGTCGACCCGCGACTGGACATAGGGCCCGGGCGAGAGCACGCGCCAGTGGTCCGGATTGGGCAGCACCGCGGCCAGACGCGCCGCCTGCTCGGCGCTGAGCCGGGAGGCGTGTTCGTGGAAATAATATTCCGCAGCGGCCTCCACGCCGTAGATGCCCGGCCCGAACTGGGCGACGTTGAGATACACCTCCAGGATGCGCGGCTTGCCCCACAGCGTTTCGAGCAGCACCGTGAGGCCCGCTTCCAGCGCCTTGCGGAAATAGCCGCCGCCCGGCCACAGAAACAGGTTTTTGGCGGTCTGCTGGCTGATGGTGGACGCCCCACGAATACGCCGGCTGCGGCGGTTGTGCGCGTAGGCTTTCTCGATGGCCTCGACGTCGAAGCCGTGGTGCACCCAGAACTTCTGGTCTTCCGAGGCGATCACCGCGCGCTGCATGGTCTTGGCGATATCGCGCATCGGGACCCAGCGGTAGCGCACCGGCTTGACCGGGCTTTGCAGCATGAAACTCGTAGTCGGCGGCGGCAACCAGCGCAGCGCCACGATCGGCCCCAGCACCAACAGCAGGAGTCCCAGCGGCACGAGCAGCAAAGCCCGCAGCGCGCCGCCGTGGGGCCGCGGTGTCGGGCGTTCCAGACGCGGGCGCCCGGGACGCAGGTCCGGCAGCGGAGGCAGTGACGGCGGCGGGCCCAGCGCGGGTTCCAGGCGCTCGCTCATCGTCACCGGGCGTGCGGGCGCGGCCCTGCCACGATTATGCTGTGCGGCATGCTCTCGATCGCGCCGGGTTTGCAGCTACCGCTGTCCGAAATCGAATTCGACGCCGTGCTCGCGCAGGGCGCCGGCGGCCAGCACGTCAACAAGACCGCCAGCGCCGCGGTGCTGCGCTTCGATATCCGCGCCTCCTCGCTGCCGGAGGACGTCAAGGCGCGCCTGCTGGCCTTGCGCGATCGCCGCATCGGCGGCGCGGGCGTGGTGGTCATCAAGGCCCAGCAGTATCGCAGCCTGGAACGCAATCGCGCCGCGGCGCTCGAGCGCCTGCGTGCGCTGATCGCCGTGGCCGCGACGCCGCCGCGCCCGCGCAAGCCGACGCGGCCCAGCGCCGCCGCGCGGCGCCAGCGCCTGGACAGCAAGGCCCATCGCGCGCGCATCAAGTCGCTGCGCGGGCGCGTGGTCGAATGAAGCGCCGACTTCATGACTTGAGACGATCGCCGAAGTAAGCGCGCAGTTTTTCCACCTTGGGCCGCGCGACCAGCGCGATGTAGGGTTCATCGGGGTGCAGCGCGGCGTAGTTCTGGTGGTAGCTTTCCGCCTCGAAAAATTCGCCGAGCGGTTCCAGGCGCGTGACGATCTTGGAACGGAACACGCCGGCCGCGTCGAGCTGGGCGATGTAGCGTTCGGCGATGCGCTTTTGCCGTTCGTCCGCGTAGAAAATCGCCGAGCGGTACTGTGGCCCGACGTCGTTGCCCTGGCGGTCGAGCTGGGTGGGGTCGTGCGCCACCGAGAAGAAGATCTTGAGCAATTGGCCGTAAGTGGTGCGCGAAGGATCGTAGGCGATCTGCACCACTTCGGCGTGGCCGGTGGTCCCGGTGCACACCGTGCGGTAATCGGCCGTCTCGCGGCTGCCGCCGGAGTAGCCGTTGGTCACTTCCAGCACGCCGTCGAGCGCTCGATAGACCGCCTCCACGCACCAGAAGCAGCCCCCGGCGAGCACCGCGAGTCGGCGCCCCGCCGCGGCGGCACGCGGCTCGTCCTCGACCGGATCGGGGAAATCGCGCGGGCTGATGTTCAGGCTTGTGTCGAATCGCGCCATCGCGGCTCCTGCTTCACGACTACGCTCAGTCTAACGCGCGACGCACGCCAGACGCCCGCGCGCGCCGCAGCTCCAACCATTGCCACAGACCGAGCGTGGCGCCGCCGAGCAGCGCATCGCGACCGCGCTTGAGCAAAGACAGCGCGAGCAAGGCCGTGGGCGTAACGCCGTAGACGCCGGCGAGCAGCACGTAGATCGCCTCTTGCGCGCCGGCTGCGTTGGGAATGGCGAAAGCCAGCGCACGCAGAGCGAACAGCAGGCTTTCGAGCGAGACCGCCTCGGTGACCGGCAGCGGCGAGCCGAGCAGTCTCAAGCCCAGCCAGGCTTCCCAGCCGATGCCCAGCCAGGCGCACCCATGCAGCAGCGCGCATAGGGCGAGCGCGCGCGGTTTGGCGTGCAGCAGACGCAACTGCGTACCAAACTCCGCAGCCGCATCCGCGGCCGCCGGCCAGTGGCGCGCCAGCCAGGCCAGCGCGGCACGGCTGAGCCGGCCGCCACCGTTGCGCTGCAGGAACAGAAACGCAGCGATCAGCGCGCTCAGCGTCGCGATCCCGATCGACACCGGCGCGACCAGCGCGGTGGACGCGTGTCCCAGTCCGCGCAGCAGCATCAAGCCCAGCAGCACGAAGGCGATCTGGGAGAGCACTTCCAGGCTCACGTCGAGCACCGTGGATGCCGCCGTCAGCGAGGCCGGCACGCCGCGGCGCGACAGCGCCAGGCCGCCGAGCAAGTAGCCGCCGATCTGCGACAGCGGCAGGGCCTCGGATCCGGCGTCGCGCACCAGGCGCGCGAACACGAAATCCATGAACCCCACGCCCGGCGCGCGCACCGGCAGCGCGTACCAGGCGGCGCCCATCAGCACGAACAGTCCCAGATGCACGGCGCAGAACAGGGCGAATCCGCCCCAGCCCACCGCAGCGAGCGCGTGCATCACGCGCGCGACGCCGTAATGCGCCAGCAGCGCGGCGATCAGCAACACGCCGGCGCCGAACAGCGCCAGCGCGACGCGGCGGCGCGCGGTGGACGGCGTGGCGCGCGCCAATGCGCGCGTGTGCCCGGTCTGCTTTATGCTGCGCCCATATCGAACCACGGAAGGAGACTCCAATGGCCCAACTTTGCATTCTCGGTATTTCCGGCAGCCTGCGCAAAGACTCCTACAACACCGCGGCGCTGCGCGCGGCGCGCGAACTGGGGCCGCCGGAGCTCGAGCTGGAGATCCTGGTGACGCCGGCGCTGCCGATCTACAACGCCGACGTGCAAGCGCAGGGCATCCCCGTCGAAGTACAGGCGCTGGGCGAGAAGATCCGCGCGGCCGACGGCCTGCTGTTCGCCACCCCGGAATACAACTACTCGCTGCCCGGAGGGCTCAAGAACATGATCGACTGGGTGTCGCGGCTGCCAAACCAGCCGTTCGCGGGCAAACCCGCGGCGCTGATGGGCGCCAGCCCCGGAGCGACCGGCACGGCGCGCGCCCAGTACCACCTGCGCCAGACCGGCGTGTTCCTCGACCTGCGTTTTCTCAACAAGCCGGAGGTGATGATCGCCAATGCCGCGGAGCGTTTCGACGCCCAGGGCCGGCTCACTCACGAGCCGACGCGCGAGGCGATCGGCAGGCTGATGGTCGCCTTGCGCGACTGGGTGCAGCTTCATCGGCGCTGAGGCCCGCGGCCACCCGCGGGCTGCGGGCGGGCCTACATGCGCAACAGCACCGAGCCCCAGGTCATGCCGCCTCCCACGCCTTGCAGCAGCACCAGATGGCCGGGCTTGATGCGGCCGTCGCGCACCGCGCTATCCAGCGCCAGCGGCACCGAAGCGGCGGAGGTGTTGCCCTGACGAGCGACCGTGGTCACCACTTTTTCGGGCGCAATGCCGATCTTGTCGGCCAGCGAATTGATGATGCGGATGTTGGCCTGGTGCGGCACGTACCAGTCGAGCTCGCGCGCCGTGACGCCGTTGCGCTTGAGCGTTTGAAGCGCGGATTCCTCCAGCACCCGCACCGCGGTGCGGTACACCGCCTGGCCATCCATTTCCAGATAGGGATTGCCGCGGATCTGGCCGTGGCTGATGCCGCCATCCACCCGCAGGATGTGGGCGAGCGAGCCATCGGCGCACAGATGCGTGGAGAGGATGCCGGGCGTTTCGGCACGGCGCAGGACCACGGCGCCGGCGCCGTCGCCGAACAGCACGCAGGTGCGGCGGTCGTTCCAGTCCAGCAGACGCGAGAAGACCTCGGCCCCGACCACCAGCGCGCAACCGTGCGTGCCGCTGGCGACGAGGCGATCCGCGACGGCCAGCGCATAGACGAAGCCGGTGCACACCGCCTGCACGTCGAAGGCGGCGCACTGGCGGGCGCCGAGCTTGGCCTGCAGCAGGCAAGCGGTGGACGGAAACACCATGTCCGGCGTGGTGGTGGCGACGACGATCAAATCGAGTTCGCCCGCACCGGTCTCGGCCGCTTGCAACGCGCGGCGCGCGGCTTGCAAGGCCAGGTCGCTGGTCATCTCCCCTTCGGCGGCGACGTGGCGCGCCTCGATGCCGGTGCGCGAGACGATCCATTCGTCGCTGGTGTCGATGCGCGCCTCGAGATCGCGGTTGGTCACCACCCGTTCCGGCAGGTAGCTGCCGGTGCCGGCGATTTTCGAATAAATCATGGGAAGTGAAGCTTAGCGCAAACGGCCAATCGTTCGGCATATGCGGATGGCGTCCACTCGGTTAGAATCGCCCCGTATTTGTGCTCGAATCAATCACACTTTAAAGGAGAGGACGATGCACGCGACGACCGTCGGTTCCACACGCATTTCGATGTACGCGGCTTCGGTTCCGGTATTGCTGCGCTACCTCGGCAACCTGCGCGCCATACTCGAAAAGGCCGAGAAACACGCCCAGGCCAAAAACCTCGACCCGGCGGTACTGCTGGGCAGTCGTCTGTATCCGGACATGTTTCCGCTCACGCGCCAGGTGCAGATCGCCAGCGACATGGCCAAAAGCGGCGTGTCGCGGCTCGCCGGGGAAGAGCCCCCCAAGTATGAGGACACCGAAACCAGCTTCTCCGACTTGTACGCGCGACTGGACAAGACCGTGGCACACGTCAAGCGCTACACGCCAGCGCAGATCGACGGCTCCGAGGAACGCGACATCGCGATTCCCACGCGCAACGGTCCCTTGCACTTCAAGGGCCTGCCCTACCTCACCCAATTCCTGCTGCCCAACTTCTTCTTCCACGTGACCACGGCCTACGGCATTCTGCGTCACAACGGCGTGGAGCTAGGCAAGTCGGATTATCTGGGCGCCGGTTAAAAGTCTCCGCGCCGTCGGCGCCGGCCCAGCCGCGGCAGCACCAGGCCGAGCAACACGCCCGCGCCAACCAGCCCCGCACCGACCAGCAAAGTGCGGCGCCGGGCCAGCTCGGCGTTGTAGCGCGCTTCGAGCTGGGCGTCCGCCTGTTCGCGTCGTGCCAGCTGCGTGCGCAGCTGGTCGTTGTCGGCGGCGAGCTGTAGTGCTGGCTGGGCGCGGGCCAACTGCTGCTTCGCGGTGTCGAGGTCGCGCTGCGTCGCCTGAAGCTGCTGATGCGCTTGATCGAGCTGCTGCTGCAACTGCTTGAGCTGGTCGCGCGCCGCCGGTCGGTCGCTGAGATAGCGCGCCGCGATCCAGCCCTCGCGGCCGTCGGCGGTGCGCACGCGCGCATAGCTGTCGGAACCTCTGGACTCCAGCACGGTGACCGCGTCGCCGCTGTGCACGATGCCGAGCGAGCCGGCGTCGTTGCTCGGGCCTTCGCGCAGGCTCAGGCTGATGTCGTCCGAGATGTACTGCGTGCGCGCAGCCTGCACCAGTACCGGCGCGACGACCAGCAGCGCGCTGAACAGCAGCGAGGTCTTGGTTTTTTCCATGCCGCGCGAGTCTAGCAACCGAGGCGAGCGCTGAACACCCGCGGCGCGTGCTGTGGCCTCAGAAATTGAAGCGCAGGCCCGCCTCGAAGCGCCGCTCGTCGCCGCCTTGCACCGCAGCCTGCAGGTCCAGGCGCGGCGCGATGCGGTACAGCGCGTTGAGCCGCACCGAAGTCTGGCCGTCGTGATAAAGATCGACGTAGCGCAGCTCCGGCGCCAGCTCCAGTGGCGGCAGCACGCGCCAGCGCACGCCAGCGCGCGCGCCGATGCCGGTGTCGCTATGGTCGTGAACGTCGGCGTGCTCCAGCGAGGCACCGCCGAACAGGTCGAGCACCGGCAGCAGCGGGGCGTGGAACAGCGCACCGACATCGAACTGGTCGAGATTGTCGGTGCTGTCGTACTCGCCGAACACCGCCAGCGGCATGAGCGGCAAGCCGAACGAACCGGCGACGCGCACGCCGCCGCCGTCGGTGCCGTAGTCGTGGCGATCGATGAAACCGCCTTCGAGGTAGGTGTAGTCCGCGGCCGCGGCCAGCGCCGGGAACAGCGCGCAGGCCGCGAGCGCGGCACAACATCGGACAACAGGGATGCGGTTCATGTTTGCCTCCTTGCAATGGATCGACGGCGGGAGCGCGTGCCGCCCGCCTGGCTACCGGCCCTCGAGTGCCTCGTGCGGGACCGAAAGCGGAAGCCGCGCCCAGCATGGTGGGCAAAAGCTGAATCGCTTCTGAACGGGCGCGCGAAAATCGGCCCGCGAGTTTCGAGGCGTCGCCGCGCGTCAGCGGGCGAGCTGGCGGTAGCGCGCGTTGATGTCCTTGGTGAGCGTCACCAGGTTCTCGCTCGCGCGCCGGTAGGTCTGGTTCATCTGCGGCGTCGTGCCCAGCGGATTGTTGTCGAAGGCGGCGAACAATCCACCCAGTGCGGTGAGATAGTCGTCCAGCGCGCGGCCGCGGCCGTAGCGCGCCCAGTAGAGATTGATGCCGCGCTCGCATTCGAACTGCTGCATGCGCTGGCCGATGCTCACCGCCACGCAGGTGGCCACCGTGGCCGACAGCGCGTCGAGCTCGGCGCGGTCGAGCGTCGCCACGTCCTGCTGCGCGCGTTTGAATACCCCGGCATCGTTGAGCGTGGTCAGCGCATCCGCAGCAGCGCTCCCGGCGCAGAGCAGAAGCGCTGCGAGCGCGACGTGTAAAGAGCTCGGACGGGCCCGCATGGCGTGTTCTCCTCGACAAACGCGCGCGGCGGCGCGCCGCTTTCCGACCACGCCGCCGCGGGGATGTTCCGTGCCTCAGGCGGCCTGCAAGTGCAGCAGGCGCAACCGCCGACGCTGGTCGTGCAGCGCGCGTTCCAGCGTCTGCAAGCGGCGACGCAGCTCGCTGTGGCTCCAGTGGTCGGCGAGGCTGCGGCGCGCGGCCTCGAAGCGCTCGCCCTGCAGCCGCGTCCACTCGTTGACCGTCGCGCTGAATGCCTCCAGCTCCTGTTCCAGCAGCCGGTGTAGCACGGCGAAACGGCCGGTGGTCGCGCAAGCGCGTAGACGTTCGCGCGCGCGCTCGAACTGGCGCTGCAGCATGGCACGCTGGATCTTGAATTCCGGCACCCGCTTGAGCCCGTGCGTCAACCCCAGGGCGGCGCAGGCGGCAATCCACCACTTGGTGGGATCGATCTGCCACCAGCGCACGCCGTTGCGGTAATCCCACTGGAACTGGTGGTGGAAATTGTGATAGCCCTCGCCGTAGGTGAACAAGGCGACGAGGTCGTTGTCGCGGGCGGTGTTGTCGGCGGTGTAGGGCCGCCGCCCCCAAGTGTGCGCCAGCGAGTTGATGAAGAAAGTCAGGTGGTGGTTGATCACCAGCCGCAGGAATCCGCCCAGGAGCAAAAATCCGAACGGGTCTCCGAACAGGGCGCCGACCAGCAGTGGCAATCCGAGGTTCATGCCCAAGGCCAGGCCGAGATAGTGACGGTGCTGGAACGCGACCAGCGGGTCGTCCTGCAGGTCGCGGGCGTTGGAGAAATCGAGCCGCGCGCTCGAATAATCGCGCAACATCCAGCCCAGGTGGGCGAACCAGAACCCGCGGCGGATGGAATAGGGATCGCGCTCGGGATCGTCCACGTAGCGGTGATGCACGCGGTGCATCGAGGCCCACACCAGCACGCTGTTCTGTAGCGCCATCGCACCGAACAGCAAATAGAACAGCCGCAACGGCAGGCGCGCCTGGTAAGCACGGTGCGCCCATAGCCGGTGGTAACCGCCGGTGATGGACAGGCCGGTGGCGACCATGCAGAAGGCGAACCATGCCCAGGCGGCGCCGCTGAAAGCGAAATTCAGCGCGTACCAGGGCAGCACCGTGAGAACCACGGCGGTGGTCAGGGTGAACATCACCACCGCAGGCCAGTTGAAGGGAGCGCGAACAGAGGCGTGGGACACGTTCATGAACTTGGCGTTTCGCAGGCAAGACAACCGGAACGATGCCGGGGCGCCTATTGCAGCACGTCGCGACCCTGAGCACCAGGGCCGCGGACGGACGGCGCCAATCAACACCGCCGGCGTAGCGGGTTTTCGCCCCACCGCATAAAAAACCGCGGCACATGGCCGCGGTTCCTTGAAACGGTACTGCGACGGGCGCAAACGCCCGTTGGGTTTAGAGCGGGCGAATCTGCGTTGCCTGCATGCCCTTGGGGCCGCGCTGGGGTTTGTACTCCACGCGCTGACCTTCCTTGAGGCTCTTGAAACCCGTGCCCTGGATTTCCTTGAAGTGAGCGAAGAGGTCTTCACCGCCGTCTGCCGGGGTGATGAAACCGTAACCCTTCGCATCGTTGAACCACTTCACGGTACCAGTAGCTGTATCTGCCATACGACATTCCTTCTAAAGCCATTGAAAAGCGGGCTTGCGCCCGGGGATTGCAAGCGATCAAGGAGCTGCCGGAGACATTACACAACGCCGCTTTGGGAAGCGGGTAAGGACCACGGGACGGCCTGCTTGAAACGACTGCGACGCGCACTTTACCCGTTTCCGCGGCGGCTGTCACTCGTCAGCGTCCTTCCACGCGGACGACGGTGGTGACCGAGTTGGCGAGATAGCAATCTTCGTGCGCCCGATGGTGGAGCGTTTCCAGCTCGTCTGCGGCCGGGCGTTGGTCGCCGCCGAACTCGATCTGCGGCCGCAGCACCACCTCCAGCATGGCGGTGCGCCCCTGGGCATTTTTGCCCATCGTTCCCACCGCCTCGTCCGTGTAGCGCTCGACCACGTAACCGTCGCGCGCGGCGTGATACAGGAAAAACAACATGTGGCAGGCGGACAAGGCCGCGATGAACGCCTCCTCCGGATCCACCGCGTTTTCCGCCGACCAGGGCGGCGGAACCACCTTGGGCGAGCTCGACGCGGGTACCGCGAGGCCGCCGTCGAAGCGCCACTCGTGCGCACGGGAATAGCGGTTGTCGGTGTACTTCTCGCCTGGGCGACGTTGCCAGGCGACGGTTGCGGTGTACTGGTGCCTTGTGCTCATGCGAACTCCGTGCGATTCGTTTCTGCGTCACGCGATAATGCCGGTTTCTGCCCCGCGCCGGAACCTCCGCGAACCCAGGCACCATGAAAGAAACCCCGATCCCGCCGTCCGCCATCCGCGCCCCCTCGCCCGTCCTGCTCGCGCTGGAGCTGCGCGTGTTCGCCGAGCTGCCGCGCTTCGCCTGGCGCAGTCTGTCCCTGCACGGCCTGCCGCGTGGCACCGGGCAGCCGCTGATGGTGTTGCCGGGTTTCCTCGCCGGCGACTTCGTCACGCTGCCGCTGCGGCGCGCGCTCGCGCGTCTGGGTCATGTCGCCTACGGTTGGCACGAGGGCGTCAATCTCGGGATGCGTCCTCAGATCAAGCAGCGGCTGGCCCAGCGCCTGCTAAAACTGCACGCGCATCATCGAGCGCCCGTCGCCTTGATCGGCTGGAGCTTGGGCGGCGTGTTCGCGCGCGAGATGGCGCGCCACCACCCGCAAGCGGTGCGGCGGGTGTTCACGCTCGGCAGTCCGATCAGCGGCAATCCCGACGCGAACCATATGCAGGCGCTGTTCCGGCTCGCCAACCGCGGGCAGCCGGTGAAGACGGATCCGGAAGGATTCCGCCGCCGCCAGACGCCACCGCCGGTCCCCTGCACGGCGATCTACAGCAAAAGCGACGGCATCGTCGCCTGGCAGTGCTGCCTGGAAAACCCCGCACCGAACACCGAGAACGTGGAAGTGCACAGCAGCCATTTCGGTCTGATCGTCAACGAACAAGTGTTGGGCGTGCTGGCGGAACGCCTCGCCGCGGATTGATCGACCGCGCGCCCCATTCATGCATGGAAACTCCGCAGCCTCTTGTTTCGCCGACGGCCCGTTCCGCGCGCGGCGGTAAACTCGCCACGGTTCACGATCATGGGACTGCCGACCGCTTGACAAATCCGGCTTTACTACATCTTGTGTTTTTGCTCGAGGTTTGCCACTATCCGTCGTGGCTGAGTGACGGTCGGCGATAGGCGCTGGCGGCGACAGCCAATTTGACTGCAAGCTGGGAGGTTCTCATGCCTGCTGCGAAGAAGACCATGAAAAAGAAGACCGCTGCCAAGAAGAAGGCACCGGCGAAGAAGAAAACCGCTGCTCGGAAAAAGAAAAAGTAAGCCGCGCACCGTCGTTTTTAGGCTCGGCGCCCCAGACGCCGAGCCTTTTTTGTTGGCGATGCTCCGTCGTCTGCGGGTCCTCTGATGCAGGCCAACCCCATTCCGGCGCCCGACGCGGACCTGGATGCAGCCGTGCCGCTATGATGAGTGCAGCCAACCGCGCCCGTGCTCATGAACCGCGAAGCCGCCGCGTCTACCGTGACAGTCAGGGATTTGTGGGTCTGGGCCGCCGCGGCCCTGGCCTTGGGGATGATCCTGTGGCTGAAATTGCTTTCCGGATTGCTCGCCGGCTTGCTGGTGTACGAGCTGGTTCACGTACTCGCCCGCTATCTGCGCCTGGGCGCCATCCGGCGCGAGCGAGCCAAACCGGTGGCCGTGGCGCTGTTGACCACGGTTGTCGGTGTGTTGCTGACCACGGCGATATTCGGTATCGCCGCCGGTTTGCGCCACGGCAGCGACAGCCTGCCGGCGCTGCTGAAAAAACTGGCCGAGATCATCGACGGCACGCGTGACCAATTGCCGCCGAGCCTGGTCGCCTATATTCCGACCGACGCCGACGCCTTGCGCAGCGCGCTCGTCGGCTGGTTGCGCCAGCACGCGGGCACGCTCGGCGGCGCCGGCCTTCTCGCCGGGCGCGCGTTGGCGCATATCCTCATCGGCATCGTCATCGGCGCGCTGCTGGCGCTGCAGGACGTGAAGCCGCCCCATCAGCGCGCGCCGCTGACCGCGATCATCGCCGAACACGCCACGCGGCTTTCCGCCGCGTTCCGGCGCGTGGTCTTCGCCCAGGCCTGGATCGCCGCGATCAATGCCCTGTTCACCGCGATTTATCTGCTGGCGATCCTGCCGCTGGCCGGCGTGCAGCTGCCGCTGACCAAGACCATGGTGGCGCTGACGTTCTTCGCCGGTCTCATTCCCATCGCCGGCAACCTGGTTTCCAACAGCGTGATCGTCATCGTCAGCCTGAGTCACTCGCTGACCGTGGCGCTGATCTCGCTGGCCTTCCTGGTCGCCGTCCACAAGCTCGAATACTTCCTCAACGCCCGCATCATCGGTTCGCACATCCGCGCGCGGGCTTGGGAGCTGTTGCTGGCGATGACCGTCATGGAGGCGATGTTCGGCCTGCATGGCGTGATTGCGGCACCGATTTATTACGCCTACTTCAAGGACGAGCTGGCCGCCAAGTCGCTGGTGTGAGCGGCGCCCCCCGGATTGCCTGGCTCCCTTGACGCGGCTAGCATCGACTCATGGGGGCCGCGATTCCGGCAAGGCCGGAACGTGGTCGAAATTGGGGTGGTTTGCCCCGCGATGCGGTCGGCAAACCCAGGGATATGGGGGACCAAACGATGCGCAATTTTCTGGTATTGCTGGCCAGCGCGGGATTCGCCAGCGCCGGCGCATGGGCCGCCACCAGCGCCGCGCCA
>Ga0209581_1004183_pt1 | contig 11789 bp, 7 predicted proteins | sample Coa_R2_FD_187160 | JGI IMG/M metagenome (GOLD analysis project Ga0209581, IMG submission 187160) | Surface soil microbial communities from Centralia Pennsylvania, which are recovering from an underground coalmine fire - Coalmine... | ecosystem: Environmental > Terrestrial > Soil > Unclassified ...
GCCGAAAGCAATCTTCAGCTTTATTTTCGATATTGGCCGGCAGACTCTGCGCGCCTGCGCGTCTGAGTATCAGCTCCCCTTTGAGGCGGTGCAGTTCCGCCTGCCACCAGCGCTCCTCGCATTCGGTCGCCAGGTCCTGCGCCTCGGCGAGCAGGCTCAGCCCTTCTTCGGCCTGGCCCGCGTTTCCGCATGCTTCGGCGAGCAGGCTGAGATAGCCCGGGCGCAGGACCACGGCGCCGGTGCGATGGTATTCGTCCAGCCCCGCGCGCATTTGCGCGATTCCATCCAGTTCCTGTCCTCGCTGGGTTAGCGCCCAGCCGTGCATCATGATTCCCATCGCGCGGTAGAAGGGAAAATCGTGCTCGGTGGAGATCCGGATCGCGGTCGCCGCGAGCTCTTCAACCGACTGGCTGTTGCGGCGGAACTGATGGAGCCACGCGGCAAACGCGGCAACCGTCGCTGAAGTGTACGCATGATTCAAGTTTTGCGCCCGCGCGAGGCCCTCGGAGCATTTTTCCAGCGCCCGGTCGGGACGGCCAAGCAGCCAAAGCGACCAGCTTGCGTGCGTGAGGCTTACCGCGGCCGGGTCGTGGCCGTAGATGTTCGCATGCATGCCATGTTGCGCCGGATCGTAGATCGCCGTCGCCTGCTCGAGATGTTCGAGCGCCTGGGCGAAATCGCCGGCCGCGATCAAGCCGACTCCGTTGACGTGATGCGCCTGCACCAAGAAACCGGTGTCTTTGGTGTTCTGCGCCATGCGCAGGCATCGCGTGGCCAGATCGCGCGCAACCGCATGCTCGGCCCGCGCCATGTAGAACATCCATAGCCCCCACAGCACCGGGAAAAGCTGGCGGGGTTCGCCCGTCTGCGGGCACAGTTCCCGGGCGCGGGCATATGCCTTGCCGACCTCGGCGGATCCGAAGCCCGTGGTGACGATCAGCGCGGTGCCCACGGCGAGTTGCAAAGCCAGTTCCTGCTGGAAGCGTTCAGGACCCGCCGGCAGAGATTTGAGCAGCTCCAGCGCCCTCGAGAAGTGGCTGACCGCTTCGAAGTTGGCCGAGCGCTGCACCGCCTGCTGCCCCGCCAGTTGCCATTGCGCCAGGGCCTCCTGCTTGAGATTCGCCTCGGTGTAATGATGGGCGAGCAGCTCGGGCTGCGCCTCGGCCGTCTCGGGAAAACGCTCGACCAGCGTCTGCGCAATCCTGCGATGGTATTGTTCGCGCCTGCTCTTCAACAGCGATTCATAGGCGGCCGCCTGGATCAGGGCGTGCCGGAAACGATAGCCGGCTTCGGGCGCGATACCCTGCACGGACAACAACTCGGCATCGGTGAGCTTGCGCAGCGCCTCCTCGAGCTTTTCGTCTTCGATCGCGGCGACCGCGCTCAGCCGCTCCCATGAGAACTCGCGCCCCAGCACCGAGGCCAACTGCGCGATCTCGCGGGCCTCGCCCAGCCGATCCAGCCGCGCCATCAGGGAGTCGTGCAGGGTGACCGGAATCTCTCGCAGCGCGGACTCGCCATCGCCGCCCTCGAGCACCGAGCGGGTCAACTCCTCGACGAACAACGGCACCCCGCCGCTGCGCTCGACCATCGCATCAACCGTGGCGGCCGCGAGCCTGGCGTGCTCGGCCAGCCGCGCCACCATCTCGCGCGCGCTGCGCGGGCTCAGCCGGTTGAGCGTGAGCAGCGTATGGTACGGACGCATGAGCCACGGCACGCGGAACTCGGGCCGCGCCGTGCAGATCAGCAGCAGCGGCGCCGTCGAGCACTGCTCGGCCAGTAGCTGGATCACCTCGAGCGTCGACGGATCGGCCCAGTGCACGTCTTCGATCGCGATCACGGTCGGCTGCGCGCGCGCGGCGCCCAGCGCCCATTTGGTCAGCGTCGCCAGCAGGCGGCGGCGCTGCTGCTCGGGCGAAAGCGGCGGCGGCGAGTATCCCGCCGGCAGCGGCAGCTTCAAAAGCGTCGCAATCAGCGGCAGCGCCTCGGCGGGCTTGAGCCCCGCCAGTTCCAGCCGCTTTTCGAGTTGCGCAAGCTGCTCCTCGGCCGGCTCGTCACCGCGCCACGCCAGAAGTTCGCGGAGCAATTCAGTCACAGCATAAAAGGGCGTGTTCTGGAAAAATGCCTCGGCCGAGGCTTCGACCCAGGTATGCGGCGTGCCGGCGATCTGTTCACGGAAGCGCTGCACCAGGCGCGATTTGCCGATCCCGGCCTCGCCCGCGATCAGCGCGAGCTGCCCTTCGCCGTCGAGCACCCGCTGCCAGCGATTCATCAGCAGACGCAGCTCGTCTTCGCGCCCGACGAAAGGCGTGAGGCCGCGCGCCGCCGCCGCCGCTCCGAGCCGCCCGCGCACTCCGCTCGGCTGCACTACCCGGTAAAGCCGGATCGGCGGTTCCACGCCCTTGAGCGCCGGCGTTCCGCGATCTTCGACCACGAACAGCCCCGAGATCAGCCGATGCGTGTCCGCGGTCACCAGCACCGTTCCGGGAGCGGCCGCCGCCTGCACCCGCGCGGCGATATTGGGCGTATCGCCGAACACGTCGATATCCTTGCCGGCGCCGGCGCCGACCACCACCGTGCCCGAATCGATGCCGACGCGCGCCGACAGTTGCGGATGCGTGCGGTGCCCGTTGAGTTTCGAGATGGCCTCGAGCGCCGCCAGGCCGGCGCGCGCCGCGCGCTCGGCATCGTTGTCGTGGGCCTCAGGATAGCCGAAGAATGCCATCACGCCGTCGCCGAGATACTTGGCGACATGGCCATCGAAGCGTTCAATCGCCTGCGCCGCGGCTTTATGATATCCGGCGACGATCTCCCGCCATTCTTCAGGGTCTAGATGGCTTGCGATCTCGGTCGAGCCGACCAGATCGCAAAACAGAACCGTGAGATGGCGCCGCTCGCCGGCCGGGGCCGCGCCTGCTTCAGCCTCGGCGCGAGGCGGCGCCGTAGCGTCCAGCGGCGCGGCGCATTGGGCGCAGAACCTGGCCTGGGACGGGTTAACGAAACCGCAGCTCTGACATCGGCGGGCCAAAGGTTCTGCGCACTGGATGCAAAACCTGGCGCTCGGGGGATTTTCCGCTGAACAATTCTGGCAGCGCATCGACTCACCGCTGGGCCCAGCGACCGCCCCCCCTTGTATCACCCGGCGCGACGAAGGGGCAGAGGTCCGCGCGCGCGATTACGGCCGGCCCGGCCGGGCAGAGCCCCACCCGAGGCTAGCCGCACCCGGGGATTTTCAGCCGATTGCGCGAAATCCGAGACTTGCGGCAATGGGCGGGATGGCGGCGGAGGATGGCGAAAACTCGAAGCTGCGCGGCTACGAATTGACGTCGCGAAGGTAGCACACGGAGTCCGAATCGAGTTCGGTGAACCGGTAACCGTGCCTGACCAGTTCGCGATAGAGCGCGTCCAGCGACGATCGGCTCATATGGCTGTGCTCGAAATGGATGATCGTCGGCTTGACCCCGCAGGCGAGAAACTGCTCGACGATCTCGCGGTCGAATCCCTGCACGTCCGTGAGCAGGAGATCGACTTTCGCGATGCGATGCCTGGCGAGCAGCGTCCGAACGGAGACCGCCGGCAGCTCGATCTCCCGCACCTGCGCCTTCACCCCCTGTGCCCTGGGATGATCGAGGCCGCTAATCAATTCCTCTTTCTTGAGGCTGGCGAACACCGTCAGGTTCGCATTTTTGTCCCGATGGTCCGCCACGAACATCCGCGCGACGCCGTCTTTGTCGGCGATGGCGCTGTTTTCGAAAACAAGCTGCTTCTCCGACTGGTAGTTTTGAAGCAGCCGCTTGAACACCTCGGGCTGCGGCTCGACCAGCACACCGCGCCAATGGTACCTGGTCACGAAATGCCGGATGGGATCGTCGACCATGCCGTCGTTCGCGCCGATCTGGATGAAGAAAAAATCTGGCCGATTCGCCGAGATTCTTGTGAGCAGCAGGTCCAGCATGTCGATCGGCGCGTCAATCGTGTCGCGCAGCCTTTCGAAGCGATAACCGAACGGCGAGACGCAACTCTGAACAAGCGCTTTCAGTCTTTTTTCAAAGGTCATGTTGTCCTGGGGTTCCGACGAGGGCGGCGGAATGCCTGGAATTTTGAGCGCGGCAACCGATCGACAAACGGATGGCCCGTCTCATGGCGAGCGTCATATTAGCCTCTGGAGCGGCGCCCCACAAAAGCCCCCCGCCCCCGGTTCGAACCTTAGGCACGGCCGGGCCGCCAGAAGCTCTGCCGGAACAAAACTACAATCGAATCAAGAAAATTGCGGCGAAGCGTTCTCGCGCTGCTTCCCTTGTTTCAAACTGCACGTGACCCTTGGATTGGACCAAAGGGCAATTGTGGATAGGTTTCGTCAAAACGTAAAATCGCGGTCCCAAAAAGTAAGGCTCGCGGCCTCTGCAGGGAGGAGATCGGGATGAGATTCGCTGTCCAGCGATATCGAACTTGTTGCCTGGCGATCCTGACGATGTTGCTTCTGGCAATCTCGGCGGGCCAGGGCGCCTGCGCGGAAGATGTGCTCCAAATCGCGACGGAGGCCTACATTTTTGGCTATCCGCTGGTGACCATGGACATGACGCGCCGGGTCATCACCAACGTCGCGGCGCCGGAAGGCACCCGCGCGCCAATGGGGCAATTGATTAAGATGCGGCAGTACCCAAACGCCGCTTTTCGAGACGTGACGGCGCCCAATGCGGATACACTCTACACCACCGCCTTCTTCGATGTCGGTAAAGAGCCCTGGATTCTCAGCCTGCCGGACATGAAGGGCCGGTATTATCTGATGCCGATGCTGGATGGCTGGACTGACGTGTTCCAGGTGCCCGGCAAGCGTACGACCGGGACCGGGGCGCAGATTTACGCGATTACGGGGCCGGGATGGACCGGCACGCTCCCCAGCGGAATCAAACAATACAAGTCGCCGACCAGCATTGTGTGGTTGCTCGGCCGCATCTATTGCACCGGCACGCCTGAGGACTACGCGGAGGTGCATGCGCTGCAGGATCAGGTAAAGCTCGTGCCGCTCAGTGCCTATGGCAAGCCGTACACGCCTGCGCCCGGGACGGTCGATCCCTCGATCGATATGAAGAAGGCCGTCCGCGACCAGGTGAATGCCATGAGCACCGTCGCTTTCTTCAACTATCTGGCAAAGCTGATGAAGGATAATCCACCCGCCGCGGCTGACGCCCCGATGCTGGCGAAAATGGCGAAGATTGGACTCGTTCCGGGACAAGACTTCGACAGCCGCAAGCTCGGCTTGCTGGATGAGGAACTGGTCAAAGCTGTTCCGAAGTTCGCGATGGTGAAGATCCTCGAGTACTTCAGGCACATGAAGCCGGTTAACGGCTGGGTGATTACGACGAAGACCGGGATCTACGGCACTGACTACGTTCAGCGCGCACTGATCACGGCGATTGGCCTGGGGGCGAATCGCCCGCAGGACGCGATTTACCCGACCTCCAAAATGGATGTGAACGGAAAGCATTACGATGGCGCATCGAAGAAGTATGTAATGCATTTCGCCAGGGGCCAGATGCCGCCGGTCAACGGGTTCTGGTCGCTCACGATGTACGATAGTCACTACTTCTTCGTTCCCAACTCGCTGAACCGTTACACGCTCAGTCAGCGGGACAAGTTCGTAACCAATGCGGACGGCTCAGTTGATCTCTATCTCCAGGCCGATTCCCCCGGGGAGGCGAAGGAAGCGAACTGGCTTCCCGCTCCCAAAGGCGGTTTCGTTCCGATGCTGCGGCTTTATTGGCCGAGGGAACAATCGCCCTCGATCTTGAACGGCTCGTGGAGGCCACCTGCCATCAAGGCCGTCGAGTAGGAACTTGACGTCACCAATCCTCTAACTCGGGTAACATCGGTTGCAGGTACAAGGACAATTTCAGTTAGATCAAAAAAGCATGACGGCAGAGGAAAAAAAGAATCGAACCTCCCGCCGCAGAAAACCCAAGTAACATCAAGGACAACAATCACGCGCGCACACAACAATAGCACTTGCGAGTTGGCACCTTGTTGGCACTCTTAGGAGCAGTTCGCGCGCGCTTTTGAGCTTCAGAGAAAAACCTACCACCGGCCCTTCAACAGGTAAGGGCTGGTGGTAGGTTGCTCAAGCTTCGGAATCGACCAGAGCGCCGCTCGCAAGCGGTGCCGCTCGAGGGCTTCAGCGAGCTGGCACTGCTTGCGAGCGCGGCGGGAGCACGACGCATGTGTCACTAGAGCGCATGCCCTTCCGTTGCCGCCCGGCCTACCGCGCCAGCCGAGGATGACCTTGTCTCGCGGGTCCTTCGACACGGGGCGTTTTTAAAATGCGTGGGAATGGCAAGTCTGAGTCGGCTGCGAGTACCGCTGTACGGCGCCAGCGACCCGGCCGCAGAAACTGCCAGATGAGGCGACTCACGGCGAGCCGGGACATCACCGGTAGCGCTGGTCTTGCGAGAGTAGCTAGCAGCGACTTCCGGATCACGAGAAGAGGGGACGCTTCCCCTTTTGTCCTGGACGGCCGCGCCAAAGGCGCGTCCCCAGCGCGCGCTTCGCGCGATGGGGATCGAAGCGAAGCGGAGAGCCTGTCGCAACTCCTATTTTGTCTCAGCTTAATTCCTACTTCACTTGTCAAATATTGACACAGGCGCACGTGCGAAACGTTCGGAGGTGAGGAACCCCTGGGCCGCCCTGCCGGTTGTGCAAATTTGAAGGTAGATCTGGTCGAAGACAAATCAGGGGCAACGACAATGAAAAGAGCATTAACTCTGGCTTTTCTAACCTTAGCTTGGGCATGGCTCGGATCAATATCAATTCTCGTCGCATCTGCGACTGCGCAAGACTCCAGTCCGTATGTTGTTGGGCACTGGAACCTGGCCGATTCCTTTCAAGACTTCACCGGCGGATCGCCTTTAACGACGGACAATACAGACATTACGTTCCTGAACCCAACAGACCTAACGTTGACGCTTGAATACGCCTTCTTTGCCGAGGACACAACGACATCACCCTCAAGTACTGTATTTTGCGGCTGCGATCGTGACACTCTGCCGCCCAACGGACGAACCCGTTATACGATGTTGGCGGAAATGCAAGGCGGCCAGTTTTCGGCGAGCTCGTGTAAGACGTCCAAGGGGACCGAGTTAACTGAAGGTGAGCTGAAGTCGATAGTTTTCCTGAGAGAACGCAGAGATCACAGCATCGTCATCGGCGACGCTATGCAGGCCGGCACGCAGATTCACGTCTTTGGCAGCAACAGAACCGAATCAAATTTACAGGGCGTATCGATCAACCGCACTACCGTGCGCGAAATGAACAAGATTCACGCGGCCTGTGTGAAGTTCATCGGAAGCTAGAGAGCGCTCGCATTATCGAGCTGCTTGCGTGCGCGTGAGCAGCCGGCGCCTCGCACGCGTGAAGGCCATGTCGGCGTTGCGGTTTACCATATTTGCCTGAGGTCGGCACAGGTTTGGGCTTCCCCGGCCTTGCAAGCGCGAACCTGATCGACTGTGGACCGATGTATTACAAGTTCGTCGTGTAGGTTGAAGCCATCGACAGCATGAAGCCGAGCGGTTTCTGCTCCGGCTGTTAGTGATTTAGGATCCCACTCTTTAGATTGTGGCCACGGCCCCTCCCGAAGCAGTCTGCAGGCTTGTTTGTTGTCCAGACCACAAAGCATTTCGGCATCCGAGTATAGGAGGGCTGCTTCGGTGCACTCTACAGCGGGCCCGAAAAACTCCACGTGATGCTCTGCGCGCCATTTTTTTATCTCGAACGAGTAGTCACAAGTAGTCTGCCACAGTTGCATGCACGCGTCCCGATCTTTTTGCTCGCGACATTGAGCTACGGTATCGACTGCCTTTAGAAGAAGTCCTTCGTCACAGGTCAGCGGCGTCGTATTAGGGCACACGGCATGCCACATTGCGTAGCACTCACCCTGGCGAAAGAGATCTACTTTCGCTTCGCAATAATTCTTGGCTTTGGGTGTGATTGTTACAGCATTTGAGCCCGGTAAAGTGCAGCCCACCATCGAGACAAGACTGAACAAAGCACCCCTGTATATCTTCGCACGCACGGAAGCTTTGGAGCCCAAAGCGCGCGCCCAGGCCAAGAATCGGATGCGCCCATCTCGGGCCGCTGAGCGCGCACGTGCGCGTCGAACGCGCACCTGATGAGCATTGCGCACCGGCGCTCGGCCGCATCGCGCGCGGAGCGCGCCGGCTTGCCGGGGCGGTTTGGTTAACGCCGGGTTTTCCGAAGGCTGCTCTTCCGGGTCGGATGACGGGTGCTCTAAACGCGCCAACAGTTTGAGGACCCGCCTCATCCACCGCATGACGAGCGTCATTTTATCGGCTGGAATACACCGCTTCAAAAAGCCGCGGCCCAGGTAGTCCACAGGGCCTTGTCCTGTGGCGGCGGGCATCTCCTGGCTATGTGCGCACAAAGGTAAGCAAAATCGAGTGAAATCGGCGGAGGGGGGAAGGAGTCGAACCTTCCGGCAAGCGTATTGCCCGCCAGGCCGGTTTTGAAGACCGGTGGGGCCACCGGGCCCCTTCCTCCTCCATGCGCATTCGATGCGGCGCGGGCCCGCATCATAGCAAGCCGCGCTCGAATCCGGCGACCCCAAGCAGGCTCAACCCGAAACGCCTCGTTCGCGCGAAAAAGGCACTGCGCCGCTCGGTGCTCGCCGGCCGCCGGGCCCCCGCGCGGGCGACGCCGACCAGCCGGAGGGTGGACCGTCTCATCGGCCCCGATGCGCGCTCGGCGGCATTAGCCATCGCCCGGCCGATGATGCGATAAAAGTTAGAGCGGCAGCGAATGCCCGGGCAGCGGCGGACGGCCGATTACCTTGAAGGTAATCGACGCGGCGCGTGCTCCGTGACAGGAGCATGATCATGGATATTTCCCGCAATGGAACCGTCGGAACGGTCGAGCCGAGCGGCGTCGGGCCGCTGCTCCGCCGCTGGCGCGAGGCGCGCCATCTGAGCCAGCTCGAGCTGGCGCTGGAGGCCGAGGTCTCGGCGCGCCATATCAGCTTCCTCGAAACCGGACGCGCCGAGCCGAGCCGCGAGATGCTGCTGACGCTCTCCAACGTGCTCGACGTGCCGCTGCGCGAGCGCAACCTGCTGCTGCTCGCCGCCGGCTACGCGCCGATTTACGGCGAGACCAGCCTCGACGATCCGCGGATGCTCCAGGTGCGCGCGGCGGTCGAGGTGATCTTGAAATCCAACGAGCCGCGCAGCGCCCTCGCCCACGACCGCCATTGGAATATCGTCATGGGCAACGCGGCCTTCGTGCGCTTTCTCACCACAATCCTGGGCAAGGAACCGCCGGGGCTGACGCCGCTAACCATCGCCACGGCGCCGCGGCTCAACGTGCTCCGCCTGGTCTTCGATCCCGACGGCGTGCGCAAGGCGTTCGTCAACTGGGAGGCGATCGCGCGGGCGCTGCTCAACGAGGCCTATCGGCGCCTCGCCTGGGCGCGCGACGAGGAACTCAAGAGCCTGATCGCCGAGGTGCTGAGCTATCCCGGCGTGCCGGCGCGATGGCGCGAGCCCGACGTCGAGGCGCCGCACGAGTTGATCGTGCCGATGGAGATAAAGATGTTCGGCCAGGTCGTGCGCATGTTCAGCACGGTGACGACCGTGGCCACGCCGCACGACGTCACGCTGCAGGAATTGCACATCGAGGTTTTCTACCCGGCCGACGCCGAGACCGAATCGGTGCTGAAGGTGTTCGAGGAGCGCGGCGGATGAGCGCGCCGCCAGCCGGCGAGCCTAGAGCGTGCGCAGAAACGCGACCAGGTCCGCCTTCTCTTCCGCGGTGAGTCCGACCTGGAAGCGGTCGTTGTAGAAGTTCACCACGTCCATCAGCGTCGCCGATTGCCCGTCGTGAAAATACGGCGCACGCGAGGCCAGGCCGCGCAGGCTCGAGGTCTTGAAGCGCGCGATATCGGCGCATCGCCCGGTGATCAGCGCCTGCCCCGGATCGGTCACCTGGAAGACCTGGCCCCTGAGCGCCCCGCTATCGCATCGCAGCGTGAACAGCGGCAGGTCGGGCGTGCGCCGCGAAGCGTCGGCGGTGCCGATGTTCATCAGGATGTCGATCGAGCGATTGCCGACGTTGGGCGTGTCGTGGCAGGTCGAGCAGAAGCCCTCGTGCGTGGGATGGTCCTCGGCATCGTCGAGGCCGGGAACGCCGCCGATGATCATCGGCGTGGCGTTGAAGATGGCCTGGCCGCGGGCGATGCGGGCGCGCTCGCGGTTGGCGTCGTCGCGCCACAGGTCGTAGAGGTTGAAGACGTGCAGCGAGGTCTGCGCGCCGGTGGGATTGTTGCCGAAGGGATCGTTGATCCCGACGAAGAACGGCTCGCGCGAGAGCGCGACCGGACCGCCGCCGACGCCGCCGTCGACCAGCGAGCCCGCGCCGGGCACCCATACCTGGGCGTCGTAAGTGCCGGTCTCGAACTCGATCAGCCGCGCGAGCTGATCCGGCATCGGCCCGTCCACGGCCTGCTCGTGCGTGCGCACCGCGTCGATCGCCTGGTGTTCGAGGTCGGGCATCCGCCCGTCCCACATGATCGTGTTCTCGAAACGCAGATTGGTCGCCTGCAGCGGCCGGCGATAGACGGAAATCACGCCGCTTTTGGGACCGGCGAGCTTCGTGCAGTGGTACGGATCGTCAACCTTGATCACCGAGAACTCCGCCCTGGGCGGAATCGGAAGTGCGACGCGAATCAGTCCCTTGTTCAGCAGGAGGCTGTACGCCCGCTTCATCGCCGCGGGCGTGGACACGTCGGCGTCGGAGCAGGTGGCGCCGTCGATCGGGCGGAAGAGCGGATCGGCGCCGTGACTCGCCTCGAAGCGCGCGCGGATATGCACCGGCGTAATCGTCCATCCGGCGCTCGGGTCGTGGCAGGTGACGCAGGCGCGCCCGTTGGTGCCGAGCGGCTTGAAGAACGGATTTTCGGCGGTAAAGGGACCCTCGGGCTGATAGGTGGCCGATTTGCCGTCGGCGTTTTCCCAGGTCGCGTAGCGCTCGAGGCCGTCGAAGGTCGCGGTCGCGTAGTCGTGGCTCGCGCCCTCGGTGTAGGCGGCCGCTTTGCCACCGGGAGCGAGGTGGGCCCCGGCAGCTCGAGAATCGCCGTGAGCGGCGCTTGCCGCCCATGCGCCAAACAGGCAAAGCGCGGCCGCCGCGCAAGCCATCGCGGTGTGGATCATGAAGCGGGGACGATTTTTCAGTAGCGACCGCAAAGGCCTCGCCCGCCGCATCGCTGCTCACGGGCCGTCGTTTTTTTAGCCTGTTTTTGCAATCACTTCCAAGATTCCGAACCTACCTTCGGGCCTGGGCGCGAAAACAGCATAAATTATTTTGCCGGGCTTTGCTTCGATGCGAAAGCGCCATCAAGATAAGCCAAATGCGGGATGCGTCGGAGGCCGGCATGAACCAAACCCGGGCAAAGTCGGAGCGCCTGCTGGAAAACAATCGCGTGATCGTCACGCGATGGACATTTGCGGCGGGCGAGGCCACCGGCCCGCACGTGCACGCGCACGATTACGTGGTCGTGCCGCTCAGCACGGGAAAGCTGCGCATCACTGCCGCAGACGGCACCGCCGCGGACGCGCAATTGACGACCGGTGTTCCATACGCGCGCGAGGCCGGCGTCGCTCACGATGTCGCGAACCCGAATGCGTTCGAATTCAGCTTTATCGAGATTGAGCTGAAGTAAGCGCGCTCGAAATGGCGTTCACACGAGCGCATGCGATCGCGCGACCGGAACGTACACGGCCGCGCCGGCG
>Ga0209581_1004192_pt1 | contig 11768 bp, 15 predicted proteins | sample Coa_R2_FD_187160 | JGI IMG/M metagenome (GOLD analysis project Ga0209581, IMG submission 187160) | Surface soil microbial communities from Centralia Pennsylvania, which are recovering from an underground coalmine fire - Coalmine... | ecosystem: Environmental > Terrestrial > Soil > Unclassified ...
GTGCTGCGCATCTTCACCGGCGCCGCCCCGTAGGCGCGGCCGGCGGCGCGCGAAGGCGCGGACCCGGCCCGGGCCTTCCGTCCGCGTGCTATACTGGCGCCGCGCAACGGGCGGAGACGGCGATGCCGAAATCACTGAGCCGGGACCAGATCGCGCGCTACCGCGCCGAGGGGTATCTTGCGCCGCTGCGGGTGATGAGCGCGGCCGAGGCGGGGGCGTTGCGCGCCCGCCTCGAGGCGGTCGAGGCGCGGCTCGGCGGGCCGCTCCGGGGCGATCTGCGCCACAAATCGCACCTGCTGTTCCCGTTTCTCGCCGACCTGGTGCGTCACCCGGCGATCCTCGATGCGGTCGAGGACCTGATCGGCCCCGACATTCTGTGCTGGAACTCGAACTTCTTCATCAAGGAGGCGGCAACCCCGTCCTTCGTCTCGTGGCACCAGGATTCGACCTATTGGGGCCTCAGCTCCGCCGATGTCGTCACCGCCTGGGTGGCGCTGACCCCGAGCAACCTCGCCAACGGCGCGATGGCGGTCATTCCCGGCTCGCAGACCCTGGACCAGGCGCCGCACCGCGACACCTTCGACCGCAACAATCTGTTGACCCGCGGCCAGGAGATCGCCGTCGCGGTCGACGAGGCGGCGGCGGTGCCGCTCGTTCTCGAACCCGGCGAGATGTCGCTGCACCATGTCCGGCTGGTGCACGGCTCGCCGCCCAACCCGTCTCCCGACCGGCGCATCGGCTTTGCCATCCGCTACATCCCGACCTCGCTGCGTCAGCTCGAAGGCGAAGACAGCGCCACCCTGGTGCGCGGCACCGACCGCTTCGGCCATTTCGAGCTGGAGCCGCGGCCGGAAACCGATCTGGCCGCCGACATGCTCGCCTATCACCGGCGCATTGCCGAGCGCAGCGCCCGCATCCTCTATCGCGGCACCGGCGTGGCGAGCTATAACGACCCGCGCGCAATGCGAGGTTGAGGTGCGGTGAAAACCTACGCGGGAGGCCGCAGCCTGGCCGGCGCGGTGGTGACGGTCGACGGACGGCCGCTCGACCCGCGCCACGATCTGAAGCGGCTGTCGCCGACCGGCTTCGAGTGGACCTATGAAGGCGCCGGGCCGGCGCAGCTCGCTCTTGCCCTGCTCGCCGACCATCTCGGCGACGACGCCCGCGCCTTGGCGCTGTACGAGCGCTTCATGCGCGCGGTCGTCGCCGATCTCGACAATTCCTGGGAGCTGACCTCGGCGGAGATCGACGAGGCGATCGCCGCGCTAGGCGGCTAGGCGCGCCCGCACCCGCTTTTTCGCCGCTTCGAACCGGCGGTTCATGGCGATGCGGTCGTCCGCCGAGAAGTGCTCGCGCACATCCTTCCAGATGTTGCTCTCCTCCTCCTCGACATGATGCTCGACCAGCTCCTTCAGCACCTTGGCGCCGGCGGAGAAATCCGGCGAGGCGGCGTCGGCGATCTTGCCGAGCGACGCCAGGGTGCGGTCGGCGAGCCGGTGCTCGAGCAGTCCTTCCTTGCCGTCCTGCTGCGGCTCCTTGTCCTTGAGTGCCACCACCGCCTTGTAGACCACCCGCTCCTCGGCCCGCAGGTGCGGCACCAGCGCGCCGGAGATGCGGCGCAACAGCGCTTTGCGCTCGCCGGCGGCGCTGGTGTTGACCAGCCGCCCCAGCATTTCGGCGACCTCGTCGTGCTCGTGCTTCAACGTCTCGAGGATGTCGGCGCCGCCGCTTTCGCGGACGCCGCTAATCGTTCGCTTCAGCGTGTCCATCATGCGCATTGTCGTGCCCCGTGTCGGTGTCGTGGGCAAACGGGCCGATGCGTGCGGGGTTCCGGCTTGGCGCCGCCGGGCTTATGATCGTGCCGCCGAAAGGAGGACAGAGGATGATGACCCCGCGCCAAGCCGCGTTCCGCGCCGACTACCGCACCCGCATCTCGCCCTGGTACAGCGGCCTTGCGCATGTCGTGCTGATCGCCGCGCTCGGGCTCCTGGCGATCGTCTACGCCGCGGTGCATGTCCATGCGCCGCGCTGGACCGACTGGCTGGTCGTGCCGCTCGCCTTCATCGCCTGCAATATCTTCGAATGGGCGCTGCACCGCTTTGTCATGCACCGCCCGGTCAAGGGCCTGATGGGCATCTACAAGCGGCACACGCTGGCGCACCACCAGTTCTTCACCGACCACGAGGTCAGCTTCGACAATGCGCGGGATTTCCGTATCACCTTCTTCCCGCCCTACGCGCTGACCACCTTCATCTGCATGTCGGCGGCCGGCGGCGCGGTGCTCGGGCTGATCTGGTCGGCCAATGCCGGATGGCTGCTGCTCGCGACCACGACTGCGGTCTACCTCAATTACGAACTGTTCCACTGGGGCTGCCACGTGAAGGACGACCGCATCATCCGCCACATCCCGTTCATGAACACGATCCGCCGCCACCACATCGCCCATCACAACCAGTCGATCATGATGGGCACCAACATGAACCTGACCTATCCCTTCGCCGACTGGCTGTTCGGCACCAGCGACCTCGACCGCGGCTGCCTCGGCCACCTGTTCAACGGCTACGACACCCGCTTCCTCAAGCGCAACCTCAAGCGGGCGAGGAACACCGCGGCAGACTCCCGCCTGGCCCAGGCGTGAACGCAGTGGCCGCAACTGCGGAGACGGGCGTGAAGCGCTCGCTGCCGTCACTGATCGGCGGCATCTTCACCGCCGTCGTCGTGCTGGTGCTGTGGCTGTTGTTGTTCGGCACCAGCGACATCGCGCTGATCGGGCTTGGCATCGTCGTGGCCCTCGGTATCGGCGTGTGGATCCGGCTGGCGGATTTGTAATCATTCAAGGGGAAACGCCGATGAAAATCACCGCCATCCGCACCGGCATCGTCAACCTTCCGGCCGACGAACCGCTCGCCGGCGCCGCCGAGAACCCGGCGGGCAAGCGCCCGATCGTGTGGCTGCGGATGGGGACCGATGCCGGCGCCGAGGGGCTCGGCGTTGCCTATTTCGGCGGCGCGCTCACGGGTACCTTGCGCCATGCGATCGACGAACTCGGGGCGCTGCTGGTCGGCGACGACCCCCAACTCGTCGAGGCGGCGCACGCGAAGCTAAAGAACGCGGCGGGCGGCTCGGCCGGACCCGGCGGCATTTATCACCTGGCGCTGTCGGCGCTCGACATGGCGCTGTGGGATTTGCGCGGCAAGGCGCTGGGGCTGCCGCTGTGGCGGCTCTTGGGCGGTGCACGGGAGCGGGTGCCGACCTACGCCTCGGGCGCGCTGATGCGCGGGCTTTCCCTCGACCGCGTGGTCAAAGCCGCCGCGACGTTGAAAGACAAGGGCTGGCGCGAGATGAAGACGCAGCTTGCCCTGCCCGGCGAGACCAACCCGCGCATCGAAGTCGAGCGCATGGTCAAGATCCGCGAGGCGATCGGACCCGACATCAAGCTGATGTGCGACATCAACCAGCGCTGGCGCCCGGAGCAGGCGATCGACATCGGCCGCCGGGTCGAGGATGCCGGAGTCGGGCTGTTCTGGCTCGAGGACGTGACGACGGCGGACGACTATGCCGGCCTCGCCCGCGTCGCCGACGCGCTGTCGACGCCGGTGGCCGGAGGCGAGTATGTCTGGGGCATCGTGCCGTTCCGCCACATGATGGAGGCGCGCTCGGTCGACATCCCGATGATCGACCTGGTGCGGGTCGGCGGTATCACCCAGTGGGTCAAGGTCGCCGGCATGGCCGAGGCGTTCAACCTGCCGGTGGTCAGCCATCTGATCCCCGAAGTCCATGTCCACCTGATCGGCGCGGTGCCGAACGGCCTCACCGTCGAGTACATGCCGTGGCTCGGGGCGATGTTCAAAGAGGTGCCGGTGCAGGAGAACGGCGAACTTGCGATGCCGACCAAGCCGGGCCTTTCCCTCGAATTCGACCAGGCTGCGCTCGACCGGTACGCGGCGTGAGCGCGATGCGCGCCGCCGCCCTGCTGGCACTGCTGCTGCTCGCCGGGTGCCACGGCGGCACCCTCGACGCCATCTACCCCGGCACGCTGGGCCACGACCCGCCGCCGGCGGTTAACCTGCCGCCGCAGGATCTGGGGATGGAGCGCCGCTGATGAAGATCGCCTCGCTGGCCACCGACATCGTACTGCTGCCGAACGACGAGCCGCTCGGAGGGTTCTCCGAGAACCCCGCCGCGAAGAATCCGATTGTCACGCTGCAATTACGCACCGACGACGGGATCGAGGGGCTCGGCGTCGCCTATTTCGGCGGCGCGCTGACCCGCACTTTGCGCCATGCCATCGACGAGCTGGGGGCGCTGATCGTCGGCGACGATCCGCTTCGGGTCGAGGCGGTCGCTGCGAAACTGCGCGCCGCCGCGGGATCCTCCGGCCCGGCGGGTATCTTGACGATGGCAATGTCGGCGATCGATGTCGCGCTGTGGGACATCAAGGGCAAGGCGCTGGGGCTGCCGCTGTGGAAATTGCTCGGCGGCGGGCGCAGCCACATCGCCACATATGCCTCGGGCGCGCTGCGCCGCGGCCTTAAGCTTGACGAGGCGGTCACCGCCGCCGGCCGGCTGCGCGAGAAGGGCCATCGCCAGGCCAAGATGCAGTTGGGGTTGCCCGGCGTTACCTCTCCGGCGCGCGAGGTCGAACAGGCCAAGCTGATCCGCGAGGCCTGCGGTCCCGACATGGACTTAATGTGCGACATCAACCAGCGCTGGCGCCCGGAGCAGGCGATCGACATCGGCCGCCGGGTCGAGGATGCCGGGGTCGGGCTGTTCTGGCTGGAGGATGTGACCGCGCACGACGACCTTGCCGGCCTTGCCCGCGTCGCCGATGCGCTGGCGACGCCGGTCGCCGGCGGCGAATACCTCTACGGCATCGTCCCGTTCCGCCACATGATGGAGGCGCGCTCGGTCGACATCGTGATGATCGACCAGGTGCGCTCCGGCGGCATCACCAACTGGCTCAAGATCGCCGGCATGGCCGAGGCGTTCAACCTGCCGGTGGTCAGCCACGGTGTGCCGGAAATCCACGTGCATCTTGTCGGCGCGGTACCGAACGGGCTGACCGTCGAGTACATGCCACGCCTGTTCCACCTGTGGGAAAGCGTGCCCGAGCCGAAGGAAGGTTTGCTGGCGATGCCCGCCGCCCCCGGCCTCGGCCTTGCCTTCGACAAGACCGCGTTTGCGAAATATCGAGCGTAGTCTTTAACGGAACATGCGCCCTTCCGGCGGCAGGCCCAGCAGCATCTGGCCGACCGTCTCGAAATGTATCGGCCGGCCCTGCCCCTGCTGGGTGCCGGCATGGATGTCGCGCATGCGGCGTTCGAGCGGGTTCGATTCGAAAATCGCCGTGGCTCCGGCCGCGTGGTAGACGGTGGCGACGACGTCCCGCGCCTGGTGGATCGCCCAGGTCGCGGCAAGCCGCAGCTCCGGGTGATGCTCGGCGCCGATGCGGCCGGTGCGCTGGGCCTCGTCCCACATCTCGGCGATGACGTCGCGGAGATAAGCGCGCGACGAGCGCAGCCGCGCCCAGCACTGCGACACTTGCGACTGGATCACGTTGTTCGAGCGCAGGGTGCCCTTGGCGCCGCGCGGAACCTTGTCGCGCGCGATCTCGATAAAGGCGTCGTACGCGCCGCGGGCGATGCCCAGGGAGACATGGGAAAAGCTCATCGCGTAGATCATGCCGCTGGTGAACTGGTAGAGCGGCGAGGGCTCGCGCCGTTCGGCGTCGTTGTCGCGCGAGGCGGTATAGGCCTCAGGCACGAAATGGTCGTCGAAGCGATAGCTGTCGCTGCCGGTGCCGCGCAGGCCCAGCACCTGCCAGTTGTCGATGATCGTCGCCTGCGCTTTCGGCACCAGCATCGTGCGGGTGACCTGGCGCCCGTTGGGCCCGAGCCGCGGGCTGCCGTCTTTCTCGAACACCGGGCAGTGCGCGCCGAGCCAGGTGGCATGGCGGCTGCCGGTGGCGAAGCCCCATTGCCCGGTGGCCCGGTAGCCGCCCTTGACCGCGACGCAGCGGCCGGCGCCGGGCAGTTCCGGCCCCCATGCGAGGATGCCGCGCGGCCCGCCGAACACCTCGCGCGCGATCTCGCGATCGAGATAGGGCGCGGTCATCGAACAGCCCGAATTTTGTCCCAGCGACCAGGCGCAGCTGCCGTCGTGGCGGGCCAACTCCTCAAGTACCGCAGTGTAGGTCAGAGGGTCCAGTTCGGCGCCGCCGATCGATTTCGGCAGCAGCATCTTAAACATACCGCGCTCGACCATCGCGTCGACAATCGCCTCGGGCAGTTCGCGGCGGCGCTCGATCTCGTCGCCCGCCGCGTCGAGCATCGGCCCCAGCTCGCGGGCACGGTCGAGATAGCCTTCGACCGAAACGTTGATCCGCCGCTCCGTCACCGTGTCCATGCCGCACTCCTTACGCGCGACGCGCGCCAACCTCATTCTGCCGGTATCGCGGCGCGTTGTGAAATGCCAAGCGCGTATCCCCCGCCATGCGTCGCGGCGATCATGCCGCCGCCGCGACCCGGCGCAGCCGCTCGAACCCCTGGGCCAGATCGGCGATCAAATCCTGCGGGTCTTCGAGCCCGACATGGATGCGGATGAGCGGGCCTTCGGCATCCCAGCGGGTCGCGGTGCGGATGCGCTCGGGATAGGCCGGCTGAATCAGGCTCTCGAACCCGCCCCAGCTGGCGCCGATGCCGAACAGGTCGAGCGCGTCGATCATCGCATAGACAGCCTCCTTCGGCGCCGCGTTCAGTACCACCCCGAAGAGGCCGCAGGCGCCGAGGAAGTCGCGCTTCCAGAGCGCGTGGCCGGGATCTTCCGGCAAAGCCGGGTAGAGCACACGCGAGACCTCGGGCCGGGTCTGCAGCCAGCGCGCGACCTCGAGCGCGTTCTTCTGATGGCGTTCGAGCCGCACGCTCAGCGTGCGCATGCCGCGCAGCGCGAAGAACACGTCGTCGGGTCCGGCGCAATGGCCGAGTTCGGCTACTGCCGAGCGCACCGGCAAGAAGCTTTCCTCGGTGGTGATGACGGCGCCGAGCATCGTGTCGGAATGGCCACAGATATACTTGGTCGCCGCGTGGATCGACACGTCGACCCCGTGCTCGAACGAACGGAATAGGTAGGGCGTGCCCCAGGTATTGTCCATCAGCACCTTGACGCCGTGGCGGTGCGCCGCCTCGGCAATCGCGGGGATGTCCTGCACCTCGAAGGTCAGCGACCCGGGCGACTCGCAATAGATCACCTTGGTGTTGGGCCGGATCAGCCGCTCGATGCCGGCGCCCAGCAGCGGGTCGTAAAAGGTCGTCTCGACGCCGCAGCGGGCGAGGATGCCGTTGCAAAAATTGCGCGCCGGGCCGTAGACGGAATCGACCATCAGGCAATGGTCGCCGGCGCCGAGCAGCGCCTGCAGCGGCGCGGTTACCGCCGCCAGCCCCGACGACAGCAGCATGCCGCGATAACCGCCTTCGATGCGGGCGAGCAATTCCTCGAGCGGGAAGGTGCCGGGCGTGCCGTGCAGCCCGTAGCGCACTCCCTCGAACCGCGGAGCGGCGCGCTTGGCCTCCCATTCCGCCATGTTCTTCGAGAGGATCGTCGAGGCATGATAGACGGGCGGGTTGACGACGCCGTGATTGGCCTCCGGGTTGCGGCCGACATGGGTGAGCAGCGTGTCCTTGCGATAGGCGCGCGGCCGATCGTCATTCTTCATGTCGTCCGTTTCCCTTCGGCGTCTTGCATTTGCGGTCGCCGCGACTTTACATCGCTTCCGCGCCTTGTGCGCAATGCCGAGGAGGCCAGGCATGCCCGACACGCTGACCGTCATCCGCGAGAGCGAGCGTCCGGTGGTCGAATTCGCCGGCGGCGCAACCTACCGCGCGATCATCGGCGACGACACCGGGGCCGGCGTGGGGATCCGCACCGGCATCCAGACCTCGCCGCCGGGCTATGCGACCCGGTTGCATTCGCATCCCTATGTCGAGACCCTGACCGTCATCGAAGGGCGGGGCGAAGCCTGGCTCGACGGCGAGGACGGCGTCGCGGCGATGGAGCCCGGCGTCACCATCGTCATTCCGGCGGGCCGGGTGCACGGCTTCCGCGTCGTCGGCGACCGGCCGCTCGTCACCCTCGGCATCCACGCCAACGGCAAGCGCATCGTCGACTACAAATAGGCCGTCTCGCCGCGGGAACGGGCGCCGAACCGCGTCGTTTGACGATTTGCGGATGGCTGTGCATCCGCCTTCGGGGAGCCGTTGCCGTGGCGTCGATCCGAACCGTCGTCGCGCTCAGCGCCTTGCTTGTCGCCTTCGCCGCAGCCCGGGCGCAGCCGCCGGACGGCGCCGACCCGGCCCTCCACGGGTGGTTTGAATCGCTCAAGCAGCCGGGCACCGGATATTCCTGCTGCTCGATCGCCGATTGCCGCCCCGCCGATTACCGGCTGCGGCCCGACGGCTATGAGGCCTGGCTCGACCGCCGCTGGGTGCGGGTGCCCGAGGAGCGCGTCCTGCACGGGCGGGCCAACCCGGTCGGCCGCGCGGTCGTCTGCCGTTCGCCGGTCAGCGGCGCCATCCTCTGCTTCGTCCCGGCCAACGAGACCTGAGCCTTCCCTTTGCCGCTGCGCCGCGCCAGACTGCGCTGCCATCGCAGCAGGAGGAGCCCCATGGCCGACATTCGCCGCATCGACATCACCCAGCCCCCCGGGCCGCGCATGAGCCGCTGCGTCGTCACCGGCAACATGGTCTATCTCGCCGGGCTGACCGCGGCGGACACCAGCCAGGACGTGCAGGGCCAGACGCGGCAAATTCTCGAGCGCATCGACCACTATCTGCAGGCCGCCGGCACCAACAAGTCGAACCTGCTGACCGCCAATCTGTGGATCAAGGACATGGCTTTGTTCTCGCAGATGAACGCGGTGTGGAACGAGTGGGTCGATCCGCAGAACCCGCCGTGCCGCGCCTGCGTGCGCGCCGACCTGGCGCGGCCCGAGGTGCTCGTCGAGATCATGGTGACGGCGGCGAAGTGAGCGCCGGCGAAGGCTGGGCGGGGCCGCTCGCGGGCATCCGCGTCGTCGACCTGACGCGGGTGCTCGCCGGTCCGTTCGCCACCCAGAATCTCGGCGATCTCGGCGCCGAGATCTGGAAGATCGAGCCGCCGGGCATCGGCGACGAGACCCGCCGCTTCCCGCCTTTCGTCGGCGGCGAAAGCCACTACTTCCTCGGGGTCAACCGCAACAAGAAGAGCCTCGTCGTCGATCTGCGGGACGAGCGCGGCAAGGAAATCCTGCGCCGCCTCGTCGTCCGCGCCGACATCCTGGTCGAAAACTACCGCCCTGGCGTGATGGACCGGCTCGGGCTCGGCTATGCCGCGCTCTCCGAGCTCAACCCGCGCCTCATCTATTGCGCGATCAGCGGTTTCGGGCTCACCGGGCCGCTGCGCGACAAGCCGTCCTTCGACATCGTCACCCAGGCGATGACCGGCGCGCTCAGCGTCAACGGCGAGCGCGGCCGCATGCCGGTCAAGCTCGGCATCCCGCTCGGCGACATGGTGGGCGGGGTATTCGGGCCGATCGCCATTCTCGCCGCGTTGCACGAGCGGTCGCGGACGGGGCGCGGCCGGCTGATTGACATCAGCCTGCACGACGGGCTGATCGGCATGCTCGGCTATTTCGCCCAACTCGCCTTCATCACCGGCGAGGACCCGCCGCCGATGGGGTCCAGCCATCCCAATATCGTGCCCTACGGCGCCTTCCCGGCGGCCGACGGCGCGATCATCATCGCCGTGCTGTCGGAGCCGTTCTGGGCCAAGCTGTGCGACGCGCTCGGCCGCCCGGACCTCGCCTCCGACCCGCGCTTTGCCAGCCCGGCGCTGCGGCGCGACCGGCGCGACGAGGTCGAGGCGCTGATCGCCGACATCACCCGCACCCGCACGGTCGCCGAATGGCAGGAGCGGCTGACCGCGGCCGACGTGCCGAACGCACCGGTGCTGGGCGTCACCGCGGCGCTCGCGCATCCGCATGCGCAGGCGCGGGAGATGGTGGTCGAGGCCGAGCACGCGGCGCTCGGGCCGATCCGCGTCGTCGGCCGCCCGGTCAAGTTTCCCGGCGCGCCGCAGCGCCCGGTGACCGCGCCGCCGAGCTTCGGCCAGCATACCGCGGCGGTGCTGCGCGACGAGCTCGGCTACGGCGAGGATGAGATCGCCGCCTTGCGCGAGGCCGGGATCATCGACCGCCAGTTGCCGGCGACGTAAAGGCAGACGGCCAGCGCCCCCATCGCCGGCGGCACCACCGCCATCGCCGCGGCGGCGTCGGCGAACAGCGAGCACAGCGCCGCGCCGGCAAACCCCATCCCCATCTGCAGGCTGCCCATCAGCGCCGCGGCGGAGCCGGCGTTGCGCGGAAACAGCGCCAGCGCGGCGGTGGTGACGCCCGGCATGATGAAGGCGAACCCCAGCATCCACAGACACATCGGCGCGATCACCTGAGCGACGCCGAGACCGAGCAGGGCGAGGGCGCCGGCGAGGGCGAGCGCCGCGGCCAGCACCATCAGCGCCCCGCAATGCACGAGCCGGGCCGGCGCCACCACGCGCAGCAGCCGGCTGGCGGCGAGCGAGCCGACCAGGTAGGACACCATCAGGCTGCCGGTGACCAGGCCGAACAGCGGGCTCGACAGGCCGAGCCGGCCCATCAGCACGAACGGCGCCAGCGTCTGCATCGCGTAAAAGCCGCCGATCGCCAGCGCGGTCAGCACGACCTGGCCGATGAAGGCGCGCGAGGTCAGCAGCGCCGCATAATTGACCGCCAGCGAGCGCAGCCTTGTGGCGCGCGGATCGCGGCGCTGGTTGGTCTCGGGAAACCACGCGACCAATGCCAGCAACGCCAGCCCGTACGCCGCCATCAGCACGAACAGCACGCGCCAGCTCGTCACCGTGATCAGCGCGCCGCCGAGGATCGGCGCCGCCGCCGGCGCCAGCGACAGGATCAGGCTCATCAGCGAGACGATCCGCGCCGCGCCGTTGCCGGCGAAGCGGTCGACCACCATGACCCGCGACAGCGCGACGCCGCCGCAGGCGCCGATGCCCTGCACCAGCCGCCCGGCGATCAGCCCCGCCACCGACGGCGCGGCGGCGCTGCCGGCCGAGCCGAGCACGTAAAGCACCAGGCACCCGAGCAGCACCGGGCGCCGCCCGAAGCGATCGGACAGCGGCCCGCAGATCAATTGCGCGGCGGCAAAGCCGAAGAGATAGACGGTGACCGTCGCACGGATCGCCTCCTCGCCGGTGTGAAAGGCGGCGATCAGCAAGGTCATCGCCGGGGTGTAGAGGCTCATCGACAACGGGCCGATGGCGATCAGCAGGGCGCCGACCAGGGTCATGCGCAGCGGCGTGAGAGCCGCCGGTTGCTGCATCGCAGCAATCTTCGCGCGCCAGCCGCGAACCCCGAATCGAGGCCGCTCCCAGGTCAACAGGCTCAAAGTCCCCGCTCCCTCGACGGTGGTCACGGAGACATATAGTCCGCGTTGCTTACGAGTATCCCCGATCTTTTTGCACTGCACAAATGCGGTGCGCGCCGCCTGAGGATGCTATTCGGCCGCCGGCACCGCCGCGAAGGCCGGCACGGCGGCGCGCTCGGCCCGGCCCATCGGCTGCGGCCACCACCTGTCCTCCCACTGGGAATGGATGTGCCTGAGCCGCGGCATGACCTTTTCGGCAAACAACCGGGTGTTGTACTTGGCCAGCTCCTTGCCCATGTTGCCGAACTGCAGCAGCAGCAT
>Ga0209581_1004196_pt1 | contig 11762 bp, 8 predicted proteins | sample Coa_R2_FD_187160 | JGI IMG/M metagenome (GOLD analysis project Ga0209581, IMG submission 187160) | Surface soil microbial communities from Centralia Pennsylvania, which are recovering from an underground coalmine fire - Coalmine... | ecosystem: Environmental > Terrestrial > Soil > Unclassified ...
TGCATCGATTTTCGTCGATGGCAAGCAGGTGCGCGTTGCCGGCGTCTGCAAAGGCGCAGGCATGATTCATCCGCAGCTTGTGCCTCATGCCACGATGCTGGTGTACCTGTTTACCGATGCTTTGATTGAGCCTGCTGCGCTCCATGCGCTGTTGCGGCAAAGCGTGGAAGTCAGCTTTAACCGGATCTCCATTGATGGCGATACTTCTACGAATGACACTGTGCTGCTGCTGGCATCCGGAGCAAGTGGCGCGCGCGTGGATGAAACCAGCGCACTGTTTCAGGAATTGCTTACGAATGTCTGCATCTCACTTGCAAAACAGATTGTGCGCGACGGCGAAGGTGTGACCCACGTTGTAGAGCTGCAAATAGAAGGCGCGGCGACAGACAGCGATGCCCTGAAAGTGGCAAAGGCCATCGCGCATTCTCCGCTGGTGAAGACGGCCTGGGCTGGCTGTGATCCTAACTGGGGCCGATTGATGGCCGCCGCCGGTTATTCCGGAGCAGAGATTGATCCGGAGCGCATCAGCATCTGGCTGGGGAAGCAGCAAATTTGCAGAGAGGGAGGTCGCGTCCCTGATTTCAATGAACAGGCAGCGCATGCGTATCTAAAGTTACAGGAGTACATCGTACGAATGGATCTCGGAATCGGCAATGGACGATGCCGCTTCTGGACCACTGATCTGACCGCGGAATATGTACACATTAATGCGGACTATTCCACCTGAATTCTGTTGCAGATTCGCAACATTGCCACAGAATGAGTGCAGATAGTTAAAGTGCGCGTCAGTTCTGCATTTTTTATTCTTCAAGCCGAGTCTTGCACAGACTTTTTCACAATTCTGTTGAAAACGCCGTCTCTTATCAAAGCAGGCTGCCTGAAAGCGAAGCCCTTTTACTGAACTAAAATTGACCAAAACACATGTCGATAAAACAGGAAAAAACATCCGAGCAGCAGCCTCCCGCTCTCATCAGCAACAGCAAACTGCAGCAGCTTTACACCACGATGCTGAAGTGCCGAATCCTGGACTCATATGCTCGGAAGCTTGAGGGAAAATCCTTCTGGAAAGGCAAAGAGGCGGCCCTTGCCGGCGCTGCCATTGATCTTCAGCCGGACGATGCAATTGTGTTTTCTTCCGGCATTGTGATCGGAAATTTTCTGAAGGGTCTTCCATTACGCTCACTTTTTGCGCAATTCAGTAAGCGCAATGCAAAGAATTCTTCTCAAAAGCAGAAACGTGCCGGAGCGCCGGCACAAAGTTCTCTGGCGACGGGGATCGCTTACGGACGTACTACTCCAAACAGCAAGTCCATAACGGTGGCCTTTCTTTCTGAAAACCCGGAGAACAGCGCAGCCGGTCAAGATGCGCTGCTGGTTGCCGCAGCACGAAAACTGCCTATCGTGTACATCTGCGGCGATGGATCAATGGATGCTTCGAGGATGTACACCTACAACTTCCCGGTCATTCCAGTGGATGGAAATGATGTCGTCGCAGTATATCGGGTTGCGTACGAATGCACAGTTCGGGCGCGAGAGGGTGGCGGACCCAGTGTGATTGTGTGCCGGTTTTCTACTTCGAATGAAGAGCCACGCCGGAAACGCGATCCGCTTCGGCTTATGGAGGAATACTTGTCCGCGAAAGGTTTGTTTCAGGCAGAAAAGAAGCAAATCTCAATTCGTGCTTTTGAAAAAGAGATAACAAAAGCAAAAGCTGCGCCAAAGGCCTCTCCTGATTCAGAAACGAAGCACAACGCAGAGAATATCTTCTTTCTATAGAATAGTTTGTGTGCGCCTTTATAGAACTCGGGCGCTTGTCGTACCTGTTTCCTTCATCTAGCCTTGAAAGCAATATCGTAGAGTTATTATTCCTGCCTGCAAATAGGCAGCGGAACGAAGGTTTATTTTTTAACTGTTTGAGGTGCGAGTGAAATTTGCCCCCGTGATCTGTTTACTTGCAGCGTTTGGATTTTCGCTGCAACCCACGCCGGCTCAGACAATAGCAGCCAATTCTGGCGCAGGTGGCGGAACAGCCCAGCAGCCGATTTCCCCAAATTACACTCCGGCATCCCCTGTCACCTACGTGAGTACGAGCGGCTCGCCGTATATTCCTATGGACAGCTGGATCTATCCAGCACTCTCGCGCCTGCAAGGTCTGGGTTATCTCGACACCGCATTTTTAGGTTTGCGGCCCTGGACGCGTCTGAGCGTGCTGCACATGCTGCAGCAGACCGCAGATAAAATCGACGCGGACTCAAATAATCAGGAAGCTCGCGACATATATCTGAGTGTGTTGCACGAGGTTTCGCCGGAAAGCAATTTTGATCTGCGGACGGCGCGTCTTGAATTAGAAAGCGTTTATACGCAGTTTCGGGGCATCAGCGGAACGCCGCTTCGTGACAGCTTCCATCTCGGGCAGACGATCGTGAATGACTATGGCCGTCCTTATCAGGAAGGATTTAATAACTACACAGGATTCAGTGCGCACAGCGAGCTTGGCCGTTTCTCTCTTTACTTCCGCGGTGAATACCAGCATGCTCCCAGCGCATCGGGTTATTCCCCTGAATTGTTCGCTACTCTTTCTAAGATTGACGGAATTCCCGTAGCCAGCAATCCTGTGCAGGCAACAATTCCGCAGGGACCAATTTCCTCTACAAATACATTTCGCGTTCAGGAAGCGAACCTCTCATACAACATTCTGAATCATGAAATTTCTTTTGGGAAAAGTGATCATTGGTGGGCCCCCAATCAAAGCGGCAGCTTTGCCTGGAGCAACAACGCTGAAAATATCTATGCGTTCCAAATCGATCGCACCGAGCCCTTGCGCATTCCGCTGTTATCACGGCTTACCGGACCATTTCGCTATGACTTTTTCGTTGGCAGCCTGAAAGGACATACATATCCGAATTCACCGTGGGTCCACGCTGAAAAAATCAGCTTCAAGCCGACTGAAAACCTTGAATTCGGCTTTGAGCGGACGGTGATATGGGGCGGCAAAGGCCATGTTCCAATTACAATTCACAGCTTCCTGAAGAGCTTCTTCAGTGTGCAAAACGTCACCCCGGCAGAAAAACTTTCCCGTGATGATCCTGGGGCGCGGTTCGGCACATTTGATTTTTCCTATCGATTGCCGTTGATGCGTAAATGGGTCACCCTGTATACGGACTCTCTTGCGCACGATGATGTAAATCCCATCAGTGCTCCGCGGCGTTCGGCATACATGCCGGGACTGTACCTATCGCATTTTCCCGGCCTGGAGAAACTGGATTTCCGCGTCGAGGGAGGCACAACCGACACCGTCAGCACCGGAGGCCCGAATTTCCTGTACAACGAAACAATTCAGAAGCAGGGCTATACCAATAAGGGCTTCATTGCCGGAAGCTGGTTAGGGCGTCAATCGACAGGCGGACAGGCATGGCTCACATGGCATCTGTCTCCTCAGGAGCATATACAGTTCAGCTATCGAACTGACAAGGTTCCGCAGAGCTTTAATGTTCCGGGCAAAGGTACAGATGGATTCATTCCCGGCGGCACGACGCAGAACGATTACCAATTCAATGTGGTCAAGCGCTTCCACAAAGATATTGAACTGAACGCATGGGTGCAGTACGAACGCTGGGTTGCGCCTATTTATAAACCCGGCGTGCAGAATGACACTACCGCGCAATTCCAGATCACCTGGTACCCGCGCGAACAAAAAACCTTTTAAGCATTTTCTCTATTCGGTGTAGACAAAGCATAATTTCGTCATACACGAAAAATACTCGAGACTAATTACCAATAGTAAAGCCCTCATCGCAGTGAGGGCTTTGTCTTTATCCGGCTACTGATTTATTCAGGAGCTTCGCTGTCTCAGGTCGCCGCCAGTCATCTGGGCCGGCTGATCGATGCCGAGGAGACTGAGGAGCGTGGGTGAGATATCGCGCAATGATCCGTTTGGCCGGAGTGAATAATTTCGGGCGTCTTCACTGACCAGAATAAACGGAACCGGGTTAGTCGTGTGTGCTGTATGCGGACCTCCGGTTGCCGGATCCACCATCATTTCCGCATTGCCGTGGTCGGCGGTAATGAGCAACGATCCACCCCGTTGTCGAATGGATTGATAGATGCGCCCGAGGCAGGCATCCACAGTTTCGACGCCCTTGATTGTCGGCTCCAGTTTCCCGGAATGCCCGACCATATCAGCATTGGCAAAGTTCACAACCACCAGATCGAAGGCTGTATCTTCTACTGCCTTCACAACGGCGTCGGCGATGCCGGCAGCGCTCATTTCAGGAGCAAGATCATATGTCGCCACCTTCTGTGACGGAACAAGCACACGGTCTTCTCCCGGGAACGGCGTTTCAATTCCTCCGTTGAAGAAATATGTCACGTGGGCGTACTTCTCGGTTTCGGCAACACGCAGATTGCGGAGATTGGCTTGCGCCAGCATGTTTGCCAAGAGGTTCTCCATCGATTCCGGCAGAATAACCATCGGCAGGGTGAAGAGCTTGTCATACTGCGTCATGCAGACGTAGTGCAGGTTTTTCGGAACTTCACTGCGCGGGATTGTTTCATCCAATTCGTCGGCATTGATCAGCTCGCGTCCACCTTCTTTAGTGAAGTTGCTGTTGCGCGCCAGAACTCGCGTGATCTGCCGCGCGCGATCAGCACGAAAATTGAACATGATGCAGACATCCTCATCGCGTATGACTCCATGAGGATGGCCATGCTCATCCGTCACAACGAACGGCACAATAAATTCATCCGTAACGCCGTTGTTGTACGACTCTTTTACGCGCGCAATTGCGTCCTGATAGGCGCCGCCTTCCGCATGGCCTTTGACCATTGCGTCAAACGCCTGTTTCTCCCGTTCCCAGCGGCGGTCACGATCCATCGCGTAATAGCGACCGGAGACGGAAGCGATTTTGCCGACGCCGTACTCACGCATCTTCTGTTCCAGAGCAGCCAGGTATCCAGCCCCACTGGTCGGCAGCGTATCGCGGCCATCCATAAATGCATGGACAAAGACGCGCTCCACTCCATGCTGTCTAGCTGCTTTCAGCAATGCATAGAGATGTTCCTGGTGTGAGTGAACGCCACCATCTGAAACAAGGCCGAACAGATGCAGCTGGCGGCCATCGCGGGCGCGTTTCATGGCGTCTGCGATTACCGGATGGGTAAAGAAATCGCCGCTCGCGATCAGCTGGTCGATGCGGGTGATATCCATCTGGACGATACGACCCGCGCCGATATTCAGATGGCCGACCTCGCTGTTGCCCATCTGGCCGTCAGGCAGGCCTACGAAATGATCTGAGGCGTGCAGCAGAGTATTCGGATATTCGGCCAACAGCTTGTCGTAGGTCGGCTTGCGAGCTAACGCAATTGCATTGTTTTCAATTTGTGGGCGATATCCCCATCCATCCAGAATCGTAAGGACCAGCGGCCGTTTGTGAATCGACAACTCTCTCTCCTGTTTTTGTTGACTATGGCTTTTGCGGCGTGCTGCCAGACCCCTGCGGCTTCGTCCCGCCCGGGGGATTCGAAGAAGGATTCGACGGCGTCTGCAGCGAAGGTTTTTGCTGCTGGCGCTCCTCGATGTACTTCTTCTGCGCTGCTTCAATTTCGTCTTTGTGCCGGGTTATGACATCTCTGGCTGTCTGCTGCGCTACCTGCACAGCAGAACGCTGCAATTCTGTCATCATGTAAGGCTGCGCCGTGATCAGCCTCTGGCCAGCAGGCGACTTGTAAAAGTCGATGATCTTTGTTGCGTCTTCTGTGGAAATGTATTTTGGATAAATTTCAGCGGCATGGGATTCGAGATCGGCATTCTGCAGGCTTTTGTCCAGATCATCGATCACATCCTGCGGAACATAGGGAGGAAACTGGTTGCGATATGACTGCACGGCGAGCGCTACAATGCGCTTTTTCATGGCATCAGCGCCCGTGACTTCCTGCATTTCCTTGATTTGTGCCGGCGTGATCGGATTCGCCGGAGGCTTAATCTCAGGCTCGCTGGGAGCAGAAGATGTCTGCGTTGCCGGCGCAGCGGGTTTCGGTGTTGATGTAGCCGGCTGCTGCGCGAACGCTGCGACTGAGAACGCCAGCGTACCGGCGAACGCTTGAAACATACGCATAAGAAAACTCCTGATGTGGATGGCAAAGCAGATGCGCGGATAAAAGTCCGCGCACCCGACCTGCTTACTCTCCGAAATTCACAGCTTCGAGCCCAAGGAATTCAGCAGCTTGCCCAAGTTCTTCCTCAATACGAAGAAGCTGGTTGTACTTTGCAATACGGTCGGTACGCGATGCCGAACCGGTCTTGATCTGACCGACGCCGGTTCCCACCGCCAGATCGGCAATGAAGGTATCTTCGGTTTCACCGCTGCGGTGAGAAATGATGGAGGTGTATCCGTAACGGCTGCCCAGAGTAATTGCTTCCAGTGTTTCACTGATTGTGCCAATCTGGTTCACCTTAATCAGAATCGAGTTGGCGACGCCTTCTTCGATCCCGCGCTGCAGCCGTTCGGTATTGGTGACGAACAAATCATCACCCACAAGCTGTACCCGATCACCGATCAGCTCAGTGAGATATTTCCAGCCCTGCCAGTCGTCTTCCGCAAGCCCGTCTTCAATCGAGACGATGGGATACTGTCGCGTCCAGCTTTCCCAGAAACGGGCCATCTCCTCGCTGCTCTTTTCGCTCTTATCGGACTTTTTGAAGATGTATTTGCCTGATTCTTTGTCGTAAAACTCGCTCGAGGCAGGGTCAAGCGCAATGGCTACGTCTTCACCAGCCTTGTATCCGGCCAGTTCAATCGCTTCGAGAATGACTTCAATGGCTTCGGTATTCGACTTCAGCGAGGGCGCAAAGCCACCTTCATCGCCGACTGCCGTGTTGTAGCCCTTTTTCTTGAGCACGCCCTTCAGGGTGTGGAAGATTTCCGCGCCGCACCGAAGAGCATCGGAAAAGCGCTCTGCTCCAACCGGCATCACCATAAATTCCTGAAAATCTACGTTGTTATCTGCATGAGCGCCGCCGTTGAGGATGTTCATCATCGGCGTGGGGAGAACCGAAGCGTTTACTCCGCCGAGATAACGATAAAGCGGAATCTTCAGAGAATTTGCCGAGGCGCGCGCCGCGGCCATTGAAACAGCAAGAATCGCATTGGCTCCCAGACGGCCTTTATTCGGCGTGCCATCGAGCGAAATCATGGTTGCATCGAGAAGACGCTGATTGGTGGCGTCCATGCCTGTCAATTCAGGCGCGAGAATACTTTCTACATTCTCCACAGCCTGAAGAACACCTTTGCCCAGATAGTGGGTCTTATCTCCATCGCGCAGTTCAACGGCTTCGTGCTCCCCGGTTGAAGCGCCGCTCGGCACCGCTGCCCGGCCTAAGGAACCATCGGCAAGTACCACATCAGCTTCAACGGTCGGGTTTCCGCGCGAATCAAGAATTTCGCGCGCATGAATTGCTGCAATTTCTGTCATTTCATCCCTCGAAATTTTGTGTCGTAGCCGGTCTTTCAGTTTGGGGCGTCGGTCCACACGGATCGGCTCACCGGCATAGCCGCCTATGGTGTCTACAAAGCCCGACATGCAGTGAATTAACCTTCCCTGAGGAAAATCCGCGATGAATGTTTCTTGGAAAGGATACCAAAGACGCGGATGGTCCTGCTTGCAGGCCCGTCGAGTCAAGTTCTTTGTCAGCTCTGTTACCTGTTCTGGTTCAGGAATCTATCTCGTTATAGCTGCTTTGCATCTGTTCGAATAGTCTTACTTTCAGCGACTATTTCGCTGAAAACGGGTTGGAATTGCACGGAGTATTGCATGAAAAAGACAGGAAATTCTCTCGCAATGGTAGCGTTTGCCGGCACTTTGCTGCTGGTTCCCGCAGGGTTTGCGCAGCAGGCCAGCCAGAATCCTTACCAGGGTGTTTCCAATCCGCCTGCTGATGACGCCATTGTCACCAGCCAGGATGAGCCAGCAAATTCGCCGACAGCGAAGCCTTCGCCGGCTACTCCAGCAAAACCCGTTGCCAGCAAGCCGATTGCTCAGGCGGCGAATCCTGATGACGACATCGTATCGTCTGTTCCATCGACTTCGACGAGCGCGGCTGCGCCGGTGACAAGCGCTACGCTGGAGAAGCGGCCTTACAACCCGGACGAAGATATTGTTGGCTATGTGCCTTCGCCGAGCAATGAGCTGGCGGAGGGAACAAATATCCGTGCGCGGTTGCTGGACGGCCTTTCTACCCGGGAGACGAATGCGGGAACTGCCTTCAAAGCACAGGTTGCGACTGATGTTTATAAGGATGGACGAGTGATTATTCCTGCCGGTTCTGAGCTGCGCGGACGGGTCGTGAGCGTTTCTCAGGGACATCATTTCGGCACGGCAGCGACTTTGCGGCTGCGTCCGGATGTGGTGATTCTGCCGGACGGGACTGCTTACCATCTTTACGGGCAGGTGGTTGAGTCTAAAGCGCCGAATACCCGGACCGACAACGAAGGCGGCATTCAGCCTTCGTCTCATTTGAAAAAGGACGCCATTGAGTACGGCGCAGGGGCCGGAACAGGCGCGATTGTCGGCGCAAAGTTTGGCGGGGTACATGGCGCAGTGATTGGCTCACTCGTTGGCGCGGGAGTTGTTACCGCGCATCTTCTGATGCAGCACCCGGAAATTGCGGAAGTGCCGAAAGGCTCGATTGTGACTTTCAGCCTTACGGAACCCATGGATCTGATGCCCACCCGAAATTAGGTCCTCAGGGGCACCCCTTGTTTTTGTAAATTCTGAGGTCTTTTATCCCGAAGCCAGCGAGTGGTGTTTGCAAAATAAAGGCAAAGATATGACCGCATCACATGCGGTCATATCTTAGTCAAGCAAACTTTATGCTGCGGTAGCGCTGCTGCGCGCTGCTTCCGGGTTTCGCGCATGCGAAACATCGGTGAGCACTTTGTCGGCATGTTTTTCTTCATCCAGCGTTTGCTGCAGCAGGGCTGCCTGTTGTGTTTCCCCTAAAAGGTTCGCCCAGTCACGAGCAGTACCATAAGAAGCAATTTCAAAGTGTTCGATTTTCTGCGCAGAGGCAATGATCGCGGCATCGCGGACGGCCGTGTCCTTTGCTGATTTTACGACTGTCTCGCCGGTGTCGATCAGCTCGTCGGTGACGCTGCAACTCTTGCTGTTGTTGTCGTCGCCGGTCAGGTTTTTCAGAATTTCATTTACGCGCTGCCGGTGCACCTTCGTCTCCTGCAGATGCGTCTGGAGCGCGTTCTTCAGTTGCATGTCGGTTGCCGAGTCGACCATTTTCGGCAGCGCATCCATAATTTGCTCTTCTGTCGATAACAGGTGGCGAAGCTGGTTGGTGTAGAGCGTTCTCAGGTCATCAATGTTTCCGGAAAAAAGAGCCATAAGCCTTCCCTTCGGGTTGAAATGCTTCCTTTACATTGAGAGGCCGCCTCATTGTCCGGCGTTGGCTCGTTCATTCCGATTGCACGTCAGATCTTCAACATTCTCGCCGCTGGCGCAATTCGGCACTATCAACTGCACATAAATTGGGACAAAATAAATGTACGTTCATTAAAATCATGCCTGTCACGATGATTCGGGGAACTCAACGATGGGTCCTGAACAGCAGTGTTTTGTAATTCGTCATAATCCCGACAACAGCTATGACAGTATCTGCCTGCGTTGTTTCAGGACCGTGGGTACATCTTCCAAGCAATCAGAGTTGGCTGCATTCGAGCGCAATCACGTATGCGAAATCGACTCAGTCAACGAAACTGTTCTACCGTTCGCCCGAAAACCCGACCACATCCCACCCTCAAGAAAAGCGGACAGCAGCGCGCCATCGTCTGCCGCCGCCTCTCCATGGCCGCTTCCGCGTAAAGACGAGCGCACGGATTGATAAGATGAGGCCGGCGCTGGACGCCGCCATTCTATTTCTTTTTCGGTCGCGATTTCTCTAAGGAACTGCCGGTTTTACCCTGTTTCCGTCCTTCCTGCGCCTCAGGGCTGCCCGACTCTTCTTGAAAGGCACTTCGATCGACGACACTTAAAACAACTCCATCGATGCGGTTGTCCAGCGTCCGGTAAGGCGTAATCCGCAGGCTGCACCAGTTGCCGTCGTTGTCCTGCACCCGGGATTGTTTCGGTTGCACTTTCTGGATCACGTCCAGCATCATCTGCTCCAGGTTTGCAACGTCAACCTTCAGCTTCAGGCGTGAAATCGGCCTGCCCACATCGCTTGCCATCAGGCCCAGTATGGCTGTGGCCTGAGGAGTAAACCGGCGCACGCTCAGGTCCGCGCCGACCATCACCATGGGCAGATTTACGCTGTTCACCAGGTTCGTCAGGTCATTATTCAACTGCGTCAGCAGCTCATTCCGGTGCTGCATCTCTTCGTTTACGGTATGCAGCTCTTCATTGGCCGACTCCAGTTCTTCTTTGGAAGTCTGCAGCTCTTCATTTGTGCTCTGCAGTTCCTCGTTGCCCGACTGAATCTCTTCATTGGCTGATTGCAGTTCTTCGTTCGTCGCTTCCTGGGTCTCAATGATCGATTGCAGGTACTCCTTCGTGGCCGCGAGCTCCTGCTTCAGCTGCGCAATCTGCTTATCTTTTTCTGACTGCTCAGCCTCTGTAAGAGGCTTGTGCGGCGCGATTACGCCGTCTCCCTGTGCTATTTCCGGAGCCGGCTCAAAGACAATCAGAAAGCTGTGCTGCTCCTGCACCGGTGTCTTAAAGGGAATCACGCGCACGGTGATTTCTTTCGCATGGCCGTTGATTTCAACACGCACACTTTTACGCTTAACCTCAACACCATTTTTACGGGCTTCATCAATCGCGCTTTGCAGCTCAAACAACAGGCCGGGACGCGCCATTTTCAGCAGATTCAGGCTGGCCTTGCCTGTCGGCAGTTCCAGAAACGCACCTGTCCGTCCCCGGGTTTGCAGAATCTCCATCTGCTCATTGATCACTACAGCCGGAGGCGTATACCGCGCCAGCAACAGCCGGTCCGCCTCCCGTTGAAGATCACTTGGAGCCTTCAACGTTTCCGCCGGCTTTCCCGGCGGCGCCGGGGCATCGCCGCCTGCGATCTCGGTTTCTGCATGCCCCATCGAAAAACCAAAAGTCGCCGGCGTAGAAACCAGTTTCTTGCGATAGATTTTCTGTTTTTTATCTGCCATTTCGAACAGCTCTGCCCCCGCGCCCAGCAGCCCCTCCGTGCTTCCAATCATCAGGAAGCCCGTCGGGTTGAGCGCATAGTGAAAAATCGGGATGACTCTCTTCTGCAGCGCCTGACTCAGGTAGATCATCACATTGCGGCAACTCACCAGGTCCATGCGGGAGAACGGCGGATCGTTGAAAACATTCTGCGTAGAAAAGATGCAAACGTCGCGGATTGTTTTGCTGATCTGATATCCGCCGTCTGACTTATGGAAGTAGCGGCGCAGCCGCAATGGGCTCACGTCCGCATCAATGCTCTCTTTGTAAATGCCTGCCCGCGCGCGCTGAATGGCCATTTCGCTCAGGTCCGTGCCAAAAATCTGAATCGGAACCTCCATCCGCTCGTCGTCCAAGAACTCCATCAGAGAAATCGCATGTGAATACGTCTCCTCCCCCGTCGAGCATCCCGGCACCCAGATGCGGATTGGCGTCGAGGAAGAGTTGCGGGTTTGCAGAATCGCCGGATACACAATCTTTTTCAGCGTCTCAAATGCCTCCGGATTGCGGAAGAAGCTGGTAACGTTGATTAGCAGGTCCTGGTACAACGCCATAACTTC
>Ga0209581_1004197_pt1 | contig 11760 bp, 11 predicted proteins | sample Coa_R2_FD_187160 | JGI IMG/M metagenome (GOLD analysis project Ga0209581, IMG submission 187160) | Surface soil microbial communities from Centralia Pennsylvania, which are recovering from an underground coalmine fire - Coalmine... | ecosystem: Environmental > Terrestrial > Soil > Unclassified ...
AGATCGGCGGCTCGCGTACATCACGGGCCGCACCGAGACGGAGGCACGCGAATATCGAAAGAGCCTCGGACTCAAGCCCGTTTACAAGCGCGTGGACACGTGCGGCGCGGAGTTCGAGTCGTACACGCCTTACCTCTATTCGACGTATGAAGAAGAGGACGAGGCCGCGCCGACAGACCGCCGCAAGATCATGATTCTCGGTTCGGGGCCGAACCGCATCGGGCAGGGCATCGAGTTCGACTACTGCTGCTGCCACGCCAGTTTCGCGCTGCGTGAGGCCGGGTTCGAGACCATCATGGTCAACTGCAACCCCGAAACCGTCTCGACCGACTACGACACGTCAGACCGACTCTACTTCGAGCCGCTCACCTTCGAGGACGTGATGAACATCGTGGACGAAGAGAAGCCCGAAGGCATCATCGTCCAGTTCGGCGGGCAGACGCCCCTGAACCTCGCGACGCGTCTGCACGAAGCGGGAGCGCCGATCATCGGCACGTCGCCCGACTCGATTGACCTCGCCGAAGACCGCAAGCGCTTCGGCTCGCTCATGCGCGAACTCGGCATCCCGCAGCCCGAAAACGGCACGGCCACTTCAATCGAAGAGGCGAGGGAAGCCGCCGAACGGATAGGCTACCCCGTGATGGTGCGCCCCTCGTTCGTCCTCGGCGGTCGCGCGATGGCGATTTGTTATGACGAGCGCAGCCTCGACGATTACATGAGGACTGCCGTTGACGCCTCGCCCGAAAAGCCCGTGCTGATTGACAAGTTCCTGGAGCGCGCAGCCGAGTTCGACGTTGACGCGCTCGCCGACGACAGCGCGTGCGTCGTCGCCGGAATTCAGGAGCACATCGAGGAGGCGGGCATCCATTCGGGCGACTCGTCTTCGGTGCTGCCGCCTTTCAAGATCGCCGAAGAGCATCTCGACACGATGCGCCACTACACGCGCACGCTCGCCTCGGCGCTTCGGGTGCGCGGCCTCATCAACATCCAGTTCGCGATCAAGGACGACCGCGTCTATGTCCTCGAAGTCAACCCGCGCGCGTCGCGCACCGTGCCGTTCGTCTCGAAGGCGACGGGCGTGCCGCTCGCGCGCGTCGCGGCGCTCGTGATGGCGGGGCGGAAGCTCTCGGAGTTCAACCTGCCGGAAGACTTGACCGTCAGGCTGGATCGCTTCTACATCAAGTCGCCCGTCTTCCCGTTCAAAAAATTTCCGGGCGTTGACCCCGTGCTGAGTCCTGAGATGCACTCGACGGGCGAGGTGATGGGCGTCGGTCGCACGTTCGGCGAGGCTTACGCGAAGGCGATGCAGGGCGCGGGGCTTGAGCTTCCGAGCGAAGGCACGGCGTTCATCAGCGTCAACGACTCGGACAAGGGGCAGGCCGCTCTGCTCGCGCGGAGACTCGCGCGACTCGGCTTCAACTTGACGGCGACGGTCGGGACGGCGGCGCGACTGCGCGAGGTCGGGCTGGAAGTCGAGTCGGTCTTCAAGGTCAACGAGGGCCGCCCGAACATCGCCGACAAGATACGCCTCGGCGACATCGCGCTCGTCATCAACACGCCGCTCGGTCGCGCCTCGCACTTCGACGAGCAGGCGATACGCCGCGCGGCCTTGCAGTTCAACGTTCCCTGCGTGACGACGATGACCGGCGCGCAGGCCATCGTCGAAGCCATCGCCGCGCACGCGCAGACGGACGTGTCCGTCGTCTCGCTGCAAGAACTCCACGCGAAGAAAGAGGCGGTGAGCGCGGAGTGAGCTGAAGAAGTGATGAGCGTGGAAAGATGAGTGTGGGAACAAGGAGCTTCACCCGCGGCATTCGTTAGTCGAACCCTGAAGAGACCGGCGGAAGAAGATGGGCGTTGAGATTCGCGCGGCTGTGTTGACTGTCAGCGACCGCTGCGCGCGCGGCGAGCAGGAGGACGAGTCGGGCGCGCTGCTCTTCGAGTTGCTGCGTGAGGCTGGCGCGACGGTCGTCGCGCGAGAGATTCTGCCGGACGACCTCGAACCGCTCGCGGAGCGTCTGCGCGCGCTCGCCGAACGCGAAGACGTGAACCTCGTCGTCACCACCGGCGGCACGGGCCTGAGTCCGCGCGACAACACGCCCGAAGCCACGCGCTCAGTTATCGAGAGGGAAGTGCCGGGACTCGCCGAGGCGATGCGCGCGGAGACTTTGCGGAAGACTCCGACGGCGATGCTCTCGCGCGGGCTGTGCGGCACGCGCTCCGGCGCGCTCGTCGTCAACCTGCCCGGCTCGCCCAAAGGCGCGCGCGAGTGCTTCGCGGTCATCCGCCCGGTTCTGGCCCACGCCGTCGGCCTCGTCGCCGGTCGCGCGCACGAAGACGCGAAGTGAGCGGGCCGGCGGCGACGCCCTTCGTAGAAAAGTTTTGACAACCCCGCGCCGCGCCGCCTAGAATCCGAACCGCTCTTCACTTCTTGCGGCGCGCCGGAAAAGAGGACTCGGATGCTGAGCGCGTTCCTTCTGCAAGCGACGACCGACGCGGCGACGGCGCAGACGCCTTCGGGCGTGGGTGGCCCCGTGAGCGGCTACTGGCCCGTGATGGTCTTCTTCGCGGTCGCGGTCGTCTTCCCCGTCCTGCCCGTCGTGCTGGGCCGCTTCGTCCGTCCGAACCTTTACGGCAAGACGAAAATGAGGCCGTACGAGTGCGGCATTGACCCGACGACCGAGGCGCACGACCGCTTCACCGTGCGCTACTACATCGTCGCGATGCTGTTCCTCATCTTCGACGTGGAGACGATCTTCCTCCTCCCCTGGGCGATCATCTTCATGGGCCGCGACTTCTCGTTCACCAAGTTCGCCCTCGTCGAAATGTTCGTCTTCATCGGCATCCTCGTCGTCGGCTACTACTACGCCTGGCGCAAGGGCGCACTCGAATGGGCGTGAAAGGATTTTAGATTTCGGATTTCGGATTGCGGATTGAAGAGCCTTGCTGCTTTTCAATCCGCAATCCGAAATCCGAAATCCGCAATCGTATGGCTGAACATCAAGAAGGAATCGTACTCACGACCGTTGACTCGATCTTTAACGCGCTCAGGCGAAACGTCGGCGCGCCGGTGATGGGCGCGAAGCCGGTGCGCGACATCGTCAACTGGGGGCGCAAGTCCGCGCTGTGGCCGATGACGTTCGGGCTGGCGTGCTGCGCCATCGAGATGATCGCGGCTGGCGCGGGGCGGTTCGACATTGACCGCTTCGGCGCGGGCGTCTTCCGCCCCTCGCCGCGGCAGAGCGATTTGATCATCGTCGCGGGCACGGTGACTCTGAAGATGGGGCCGGTCGTGCGGAGGGTCTATGACCAGATGCCGGAGCCGAAGTGGGCCATCGCGATGGGCGCGTGCGCCTCGACGGGCGGGCCGTTCGACTCCTACTCGACGATGCAGGGCGTTGACCGCGTCATCCCCGTGGACGTGTACATCCCGGGCTGCCCGCCGCGCCCCGAAGCGCTGCTCTACGGCCTGATGTGCCTGCAAGAGATCATCATGCGCGAAGCGCCGTCGGCCTACATCTTCGAGTCCGACGGGACTGTCCACCGCCAGCGGCGGCTCGAAGGCGACGACGAGGAGACGTTGGACGAGGTCGCGCCGCTCGACGCCGAGGCCGCGGAGGCCGTCGCGGAGATCAGGGGCTGACGCCGCGTCGGTTTTCAATTGAGTGCGAAGCCTGCACACGCCCGCCCACTTGATAAGGCGACTCGATCATGCGCGCGGGTTGAGTGGCTGCTCTTCTTCACGCTCTTGTTCGCCTACGGCGCGGCGATCAATTCCGGCAACCTCGAAGCGTTCGGCTTGCAGCAGGCGGGCGTCGAGGCTTACGTCGAGCGACATCACCTCTACGTCGAAGGCTCGCGCGTCGAGCGCCTGAAAGTCCGGCCCGTCGGTGACGCCTTCGTCCGCGAAGGGCACGTCTATCCCGCCAAGCAGCCCGGCCAGCTCATGGCCGGGGCCTGCGCTTACTTCCCGCTCCACGCCCTCGGCCTGAGCTACGCCGACGACTTTCTTCTGACGGCGGCGCTCGTCACGTTCCTGACAGCCTCGCTCGTGACCGCCGCGTCCGCCGTCGCCGTCTTCCGCACGGCGCGCGAGTTCGCGACCGGCGAGTCTTCGATCTTCTGGCCGCTCCTCGCCGCGCTCTCCTACGGCCTCGCGACGACGGCCTTCGTTTACTCGGGCATCGCCTGGCACGACGCGCTCGCGACGGGCTACCTCGCCATCGCGCTCTACCTCGTCGTCCGACTGCGGCGCGAGGCGGAAGGGCGTCGCGCGGCGACGCTCGCCGCGTGCGCGGGCGTGATGTTGGGGCTGACGGTGACGACCTCGATGCTTCCGTTCTTCATGGCCGCCGCCGTCGCCCTCTACTTCGTCTCGCTACGGCGTTGGCGGCTGTTGCCGGCGTTCATCGCCGGAGGTTTAGCGGGACTGTTGCCGCTGCTGATTTACGACGCCGTCTGTTTCGGCAACCCTTTGCTTTTGCCGAACGTCGCGGGCAATTACAGCGACACGTTCTTCCGCCTCGACGGCGAGAATTTTTTCGGCAAGCTCGACTTCTACGCACGCACGCTCACGCTCTACGTGCCCGTTTTCTGGGCCGGACTCGTGGGACTCGCGCTCCTGCCCGCGAGACTCCGGCGCGAGCAGGCGCTCGCCCTCGTGATGCTCGCGGCGCTCGCCGCCTACATCCTGAACATCGAGGCGAACGGCACCTGCCAGTACGGCCCGCGCTACCTCCTTCCGGCGATGCCGCTCGCGTGTTTGGGTCTTGCGGGCTTCGGCCTCCTGCGCCGACGCGCGCTCAGGCTGTTGTTCGGGGTGTTGGTGACGGCGTTCGCTGTTGCGTCGTTCGTCATCAACCTCGTCGGCGCGATGCACGGCGCGATGCTCTGCAACTTCCCAGGCTCGGCGCTCGCGGCGTACATCAACGAGATGATGAGCGGCGCGATGCATTCGTACCCGCTCGCGCGCTGGCTCGCGATACCGCTCGCGGTTTGTGTCGCGCTCTTCGTTCACGCGCTCGCCGTTCGGAGGTCAGGGGCAGGACGGGCGGCTTGAGCGCGTCGCGGACGAAGTGAAAAAAAAGCGAAGGCGCTCGTTGACGCGGCTGCCTTCGCTTTCGTTTGAAGTGACGTGCGCGGCGCGTGCCGCCTTGTTGATGTCAGAGGGACGCGTCGAAGGACGCGGAGTCGCCTTCGGGGAGCGCCGCGCGCATCATCTCCTCCGAAGGCGCGACGCACTCGGAGACGACCTGCGGGCAGCGGAGACACGCGGCCTTGCCCTCCTGCTGCCACCAGCGGCATTCGGGGCGCAGCACGCACGGCGGCAGACTGCTCGTGACGGCTGGCAGTATCTGTACGACGCGCGCGGCGAGCCGGCAGTCCTGCCCGTCGAAGTGCGCGCAGGCGTGGCCGGCGCAGGGGGCGGCGAAGCGGAAGACCTCGGTCGGCTCCGCCGGACGCGCCAACGCGAGCAGTTCGTCGCTCACGGGCTGCGGCGCGGCGAAGTGTACGAGGAAAGGCTCCTCGACCGTGCCCGCCACGGCACCGAAGGCGACGGCCCCTTTCATTTCGGGTCGCGCGCTCGGACACAAGGGTTGTTCGTCGTTTCCATGCTCACTCATTGACGAAACTCCTTTCGCGGCGCGCGCCTCCCGCCGGGAGGCGCGCGCCGCGCACTTGCCGATAATGCCGCGCCCTACTCGAACTGGTTGACGACCCTGAACTGCTTGGCGATTGGGTCGTAGATAATCCCGACGAAAATCGGCCCCCTGATCTTCGGCTGCACTTGCTTGGCCTGGAGCGCGCGCGCGACGGCCTGCTGTACGGCCTTCGTCGTGCTGTTCAGGTCGGCGGCGGTGGCTTTGTTCGAGGCTGCTGACTTGGTTGATCCGGTTTTCTTCGTTGTCGCCATTTCAGGATTCTCCTTAGCAAGAGGGTTAGGTTCGGGAAAGATGGGCGGACGCCGCGCGCCGCGAAAAGGCCGCGCGCCCGACCAGGGGTTGAAGTTTTCGGCGGCTCTCAGAAAGTGAAGCAGGGCATTCGATCTTGAGTGCCGGCGAGCAGCGTTACCGGTTGCGAGGCCGCGCAGAAGCTATAGAAGTTGCGCGCCGCTGTCAAGAACTTTTTGGAGAGCCTCGGTCAGAACGCGGGCTTGAAGAAAAGACAGTCCCGCCATGCTGCGGGAAGTCCAGACAGCGCGTCACGCTCCGGCGCTTCAGAGTCCGGCGAGGCGGCGCGTGTCGTTGACGCAGAGGACGCGCGTGAGTCCGCCGTGCTGAATCTCGAAGCGCGTGACGCCGCAGTTGGCAGACGAAAGACGATTGGCAAAGGATTGGGCATCTCTCGCCAATGCGTGATGAAGGGCCGCCTCGCCGTGTCCTGATGCGGGAGGAAGTCAGGCCGCCGGCAGAAAGGTGTAGGAGAGCATCTGCTGGTTCGGGTCGAAGAGGAACGTGTCCTCCTCCTTCTCGAAAACCCAGTCGTCGTCGTGGCGCGGCTCTTCTTTGAGTATGTAGCGGCGGTGAAGCTCGGCGACCAGCTCGTCGGGGATGAACCAGGGCTTGTCGCGTAACTTCTCGTGAGCGGTGACGGCAAGAGCGTCTTTACCGGAAGCGCCGAAGGCATGAAGGCGCAGGACGTTCGCCTGCGGTTGCAGCAGTGGCGCGGTGACTCCTTCCAGAGCGTTTCCGGCTCTCTCCAAATCTTCGCGACCTCCGCGACGCAGGCAAGCCACGGCCAGCGCGTTCCGAAAATATTCTTTGCTGGAAGGAATCGGGTCTTCCCTAACGCCGCGCTCGAATATTTCGATGGCTTCTTCAATTTTGCCAGTGCGGAGCATGATCATGCCGCGCATGTGATAACCGATCCAATCATTAAGCGTGGCAGGGTTTTCGTCCGGCAGAAGTTGAAGCGCCTCGTCGTACAGTCGCAAGGCTATCAGGACACAGCTTCGCCCATTTTTAGTAATAGAGTCATTTGGGTTATTCGCAAGTACAGCGTCGTAGGCGGCGAGCGCCTCGTCCAAACGCCCCATCGCCTTCAGCACTTCCGCCCGCCCGCGCTTCGCGACGGCACTTTCAGGGTGCTCGGCGACGGCGGAGTCGTAAGCTGTTAACGCGTCATGAAGCCGGCCCATCGCGCGCAACGTCTCGGCCCTCCCGGTTTTCGTGAATGCATCCCCGATATTATCCACGAGTACAGCGTCGTAGGCGGCGAGCGCCTCGTCCAAACGCCCCATCGCCTTCAGCACTTCCGCCCGCCCGTTCTTCGCGATCACGCCCGCTCCGAAAGACTCGGCTTGCTCATAAGCCTTTAACGCATCGGCGAGTCTATGCATTTTCAATAGTGCGTCAGCGTATTGAGTCCAAGACCAGTCATCGTCTGGGACTATCTGGATGGCGCGCTCGGTCAACTCAAGTTGAAGAGAATAAATGCCGAGGGCTTTTGCTTCGGTAGCCAGATTGCATAAAGTTTTGGCCGCGTTTATGGGCCTCGTGGTCTCTAACTGATAGTCAATTACTTGGTTTGTGATTTTGCGGGCGAAGGCGAAGTTCCGTTGTTGCATCGCTTCGACGATAAGGTCTATCTGACGTTGAACTTTATTCAGTTCTTCCTCGGCGGTTCCGCGTCTGCGCCGCGCGTGCCGCCTTCCGCGTCGTTGTGATGATTCCTCTAAAAAGTCGTCAACCTCATGTGTGACGCGCGGGACGGTGGCGTGCAAGCGGAAAGGGCTTGCCCATTGTTGCAGGACTTCCCTGTCGTTTTTTAGGGAGGCGACGGATGGGTTAAGTCTTGCTCGAAGGATAAACTCGTCAACGTGGGCGCGCGGGCCGCTGGCTGCTTCGACGGCGAGTTTGCGGAAGAGTCCTTCGCGGACGGCTGTGCGCTGAAACTCCGTCTTCTCTTCGTCGCCGCCGAAGAGCGTCGTCGGGAGGGCATCCCACGCCACGCAGACGGCGCGGATCGAGGGTTGGTAGCCTTCGAGGAGTTGCAGCGTGACCGAAAGCTTCGGCAGACGCCCGCCCGCGCAACGCAACAGAGCGCCCGCAATGTCGGAGGCGGCTGGAAGCGTCCTGCCGTACAGAATGTTCTCCAGGTATTCGACGACCGGAGGGTCGGACAGAAGGCGCTCAAGCTCGACCGCCGCATCGTCGCGCACGTCGCCGGTCAACTCCGGGTCGAAGAGGATGAGGGCGAGGTCGAGCGCGGAGGCTTGGTTGAAGGCGAGGTCGAGCTGTCGCGCGGCCTCGGCGCGATCCACGTGCTCTAGGAACTGCACGTCGGGGGCTTCGCCGAAGAGCAGGCGCAGGTCGGCGGGTTGGCGGGGCAGAAGCGTGGCTGGGTCTTCAACGTCGAATGACGACAAGACCTCTCCTTCGACCAGTAATGCGACTCCGGCTCGCCCGGAGATGATGGCATCCATCGCTTCACCCAAACGTCACGCCGAATTTCGCCAGTCGTTGCTTGTTCGCCCGGTTGGTAATTTCGCGCGCCGTGCGGCTCGTGGGCTTATTGAAAGAAACACGCTCCACAGTCCGAATCGTCATCGGCCCCCAGACGTGCACCTCCACGAAATCATCCTCTTCCGGCCTGGGGCCTTGACGGAGCAGGAGACCTGAGTATGCGTCCGGCGTCGTCGCCCCGTCAATCCCGCCGGCGAGCTTGGCTACACACAGTTTCCCACGTTCGCCCCAAGTCGCGCGATAGCCTCGCGGCAGGCGGGTCTCCTCGTCAATGCCGGTCTTGAAATGCTTCGAGAAGAAGAGGAGGGAGTTTTCCTCGAAGGCCGAGGCGCGGTGCTCGATCATTTCCGTCCGCAGAACGATGAAGCATTCTCCGTAGCCGGGCAGCCCCTTCCCGTCGAGCGTGAGCGCCGCGAAACGGATTTTATCTTTGTAGTAGGGGAAGAGAGTCTCGTCGGCTGCGGGGCGGAGGGCGTCCCACTTGTTACCCGAAGGGAACCTGATGCCGGCCTCAATCAACTCGTAAAACGAAGCGTACCCCTCCCTGTCGCTCGTGGAGAGCCGTTGGAGTTCTCCTGCGGGGCGCGCGATGACGGCGCGCGTGTTTGAAACTTCTGCCTCGAAGCTTTCGACCGCACGCAAGGCTTCCGCGCCGCGCGACCGAGCCGCAAGCTTGGCCGCCTCGTAACGCCGCTCAAGTGCGGCGACTTCTTCGCGGTCTTCGGCAGTGACGACGTTCCCGTAGAGCGCGGGTCGGGCGCAGTGCGGGCAGTGTGGTTTTGAGATGTGGAAGTCGTGGCCGCAATAGCCGCAGGGTCTTATTTGTGACACGCTTTTAGACTCCGGTGAGATGGCGCGTGTCGTTAAGCGCTAACACGCGAAGGAAGCCGTCTGCGCGAAGCTCGACGCGTGTAATACCACAATTGGCAGAGGTAATCCAGACTGGCCGCAGACGCGGCGCGTCGAGCGCGCCCATCAGGTGCAGGGCGAGGATGCAGATTGTTCCCGTGTGTGAGAAGACAGCGATTGTGCCGCCGACGTTTTGTTCAATCGCGCGGTCGAGTTCCGCCGAGGCGCGGTCGAGAAGTTGGCGGTAGCTCTCGCCGCCGAGAAGGACGTGATCGAAGTCGCGGCGCAGCAGCGCGGCGTACTCTTCGGGGAAGGCTTCCGCCGCGTCCTCGAAGGTCAGACCTTCCATGCGCCCGACGCTGCGCTCGCGGAAGGCGCGCGTGCGTTTGAGTTCGAGTCCGGCTTCGCGCGCGAGCGGCTCGGCGGTCTGCACGGCGCGCAGCAGGTCGCTCGAATAGATCGCCGTCACGCCCTCGCGCGCGAGCGCACGCGCCGTCGCCTCGGCCTGCTCGACGCCGAGTTCGCTCAGAGGCGTCGGCGAGTGCCCGCCGAATCGCCGCTCGGCGTTGCCTTGCGACTGGCCGTGCCGGACGAGCAGGATGCGCGTCGCCGTCGTGCTCATGTCTTTAAGTCTTAGTGTGAGACGCTCGCGTCAGCGGGCATCTTGTACATGTCGGACATCCCCTTCGCGTAGTCGGCGATGGGCGGGAGGCCTAGCTCCTTGCGGCGCTCGTCGAGGTGCGCGGGGTCAACCGTCGGCGCGAGGACGAACTTGCCGCCGACGAGGTCGAACTTCGTGCCGTAGATTTGCGGCTTGCCTTCGGCGGCGAGGATCGTATCGGTCAGCGAGGCGAAGGCTTCCGGCGGCACTTCGCCTCGCCGGAATGCGCGTTTGATGTAAGGGAGCGACCGCTTCTTCAGGCCGAGAGACGGGCTGTGGATGACCATGACGAAGGCCGCGAACGCGCCGTCCTTGCCGACGAGCGACACGGAGGGGAAGCCGTACCGCCTGAAGATTTCGTTCAGCCGCTTCGTGTTCGCCGCGTCCGTCTCGTTCAGCTTTTTCGTCTGGTCTTCGTTGACCCACTTGCCCGTCCCCATCGGCGCGCGTGCGGCCTGATCCGCTTCGTACATTTTCAAAAGCTCCTGCCGCAACGCCTCGTTCTTCGGAGGTCGCGGCGCGGAGGCTTCCCCGGTTTGAGACGGCTGCGTTTGAGGAGTCCGCGCGGGCGCGGGCAGGGCGGCGCACGGGAGCGCCGCGCAGAGTGAGAGCGTGCGGAGTGTTGCGAGGTTCATGTCAGTTCTTCCGTCTAGGCCGCGACCGTCTCGGCCTTCAGCTTCTCGGCCTGATAGTGCGTGACGAGCGCGTTGATGATTTCGTCGAGCGCGCCTTCCATGATGAGGTCGAGTTGGTGGATGGTGAGGCCGATGCGGTGGTCTGTGACGCGGTTCTCTTTGAAGTTGTAGGTGCGAATCTTCTCGGAGCGGTCGCCGCTGCCGACCATCGAGCGGCGCTCGCTCGCCAGAGCCTCGTGCTGCTTCTGCTCTTCGAGTTCCTGAAGGCGCGCGCGCAGGACTCGCATCGCCTTCTCGCGGTTCTTGATCTGCGACTTCTCGTCCTGCATCGAGACGACAAGGCCGGTCGGCATGTGCGTGATGCGAACCGCCGAGTAGGTCGTGTTCACGCTCTGGCCGCCGGGGCCGGACGAGCAGAAGGTGTCTATGCGGAGGTCGTTGGGGTTGATCTTCACGTCAACCTCTTCGGCTTCGGGCAGCACCGCGACGGTGACGGCGGAAGTGTGTATGCGCCCGCTCGTCTCGGTCTGCGGCACGCGCTGGACGCGGTGGACGCCCGACTCGTGCTTGAGCTTGGAATAGACCTTGTCGCCCTCGATCATCGCGATGGCCTCTTTGATGCCGCCGATGCCCGACTCCGAGGCGTCGAGAATCTCCATGCGCCAGCCGTGGCGTTCGGCGTAGCGCGCGTACATCCGAAGCATCTCGGCGGCGAACAGGGTCGCCTCGTCGCCGCCCGTGCCGGCGCGGATTTCGAGGATGACGTTCTTCTCGTCGTTCGGGTCGCGCGGGAGCAGGAGTATCCGCAGGGCTTCTTCGGCCTGTTCGAGACGCGCTTCGAGCGTCAGCATCTCGGCGCGCGCAAGCTCGCGCATCTCCTCGTCGTCCGCGGAGTCGAAAAGCTCCTTCGCGCCCGCGAGTTCCGACTTGAGCTGTCGCCACTCGCGGTACTTCGAGACGACCTCGCCCAAGGAGCGGTGCTGCTTGTTGAGCTTCGCGTAGTTCGCGGGGTCGGAGAAGACTTCCGGCGAAGAGAGTTCTTCGGTCAGGGCCTCGTAGCGCGCTTCGATCTGTTCGAGTTTTTCAAGCATGGTGACTTTTTAGTGCGGGTGAAAAGCTTTAACCACAGAGGGCACAGAGGACTTCACGA
>Ga0209581_1004200_pt1 | contig 11749 bp, 7 predicted proteins | sample Coa_R2_FD_187160 | JGI IMG/M metagenome (GOLD analysis project Ga0209581, IMG submission 187160) | Surface soil microbial communities from Centralia Pennsylvania, which are recovering from an underground coalmine fire - Coalmine... | ecosystem: Environmental > Terrestrial > Soil > Unclassified ...
TAGAACTGAATGTCCGCGTTCAGAATCTCGCCGGTGCGCGGATCGGAGATGTGCGGGCCGCTGGCGTTTTCAACCGTCGAAGGCAGCCAGCGGATGACGCTGTGGCGCACGTCCTCCGGGCTCCAGTCGGGATCTTCCTGCGGCGTCGGAGCGTCCTTGGCGATGATGGCGTTCCGGAATCCCGCGGCCGCAAAGGCTTCATTCCAATCCTCGACGCCTTTCTTCAGCCACGGCGCCCATTTTTTGGGCGTCGCCGAATCGATGTAATAAACAATGGGCTTCACCGGCTCGGAAATTTCGGCGGTGGGATCTTTCTTCTCAAGACGCCAGCGCGCGATGTAGCGCACCTGTTTGGCGCGATAATCGTCGGCGGTGTAATCGAGCTGCTGCGTGGTGAAGTAGCCGACCCTGGCATCGAACAGCCGCGGCATCATCGGACGCTCCGGCAGCCGCACCATGCTGTGGTGCAGGACGACCGTCGCGCTGGAGCCGCGCATCGCCGATACGCCGAGCCCGCCTCCTCCGCGCCCGCCCCCCGCCGCCGGCGCATTGTTGTTTCGCGTATAGGTCGCGGCGGCATCGACCTCGATGTTTTCCGGAAAAGCGGAAATGTGATCGATATAGGACCGCGAGGCGTCGAACGCCGTCGCGCCCAGGTGCTGGCGCGCGCTGATTTCCGGAACGTCGGTGGTGAACAGGCGGCTGACGTCGATCACCGGATCGCCGTCATGATAAGCGGCGACGTTGAAGGCCAGAATAATCGTATCGTTGTTGGCGTCCTTCACCGCTTCCGCGATCGGCGAATCGGGACGCGCGGTGATGCTGAAATTGATGTCGCGAAGATATACGCGATTGCCGCGCAGCTCCCAGGCCACCACGCGATTGGTCACCTCGCCGCCGCCGTAGCCGACGCCGAGCGTGGTTTTGGCAATCTGCGTATTCCATAGATATTGCTTGCCGAGCTCGGCCCTGGGGATCTCATAGTAGTAGCGCTCGCCCACCTGATAGACGGTGAACAGGCCTTTTTTCGCTTTCGCATCCTTGGGGATCACCCGGTCGAAGGCTTGAGGATTGGGCGCCGATAAAGCTCCCGAGCCGGCCGCCCCGGCCGCGCCCCGCCCGCCGCCGTTTTGCGGCGGCTCCTCCTGCGCGAAAACGCAAAATACGGCGCAAAATGCAACGAAAACGGCAGATTTTGACGTCATTGTGTGTACATCGTATCACGTTGACCGGCAAATGGTAGGCGTGTTATCCATGGATCGGACTCCAAGAATGAATCACGATTTTTCCGGCGCCGAGCGCCGCGCCGTCTATCGCGCGATTTATGAACGGCGCGATATCCGATCGCATTTTTTGCCCGATCCGGTTCCGGATCCGGTGCTCGGGCGCATTCTGGACGCAGCGCATCACGCTCCTTCGGTCGGGTTCATGCAACCCTGGGATTTCATCGTGATTCGCGACGTTGCCGTGCGCCGGGCGGTGCACGATTGCTTCCTCCAAGCCAACCGCCGGGCGGCGGAAAAATATCGCGGCGAGCAGCGCGCGCTCTATGACAGCCTCAAGCTGGAGGGCATTCTCGAAGCGCCCCTGAATTTGTGCATCACCTGCGATCGCGAGCGCGCTCGCGGATCGGGATTGGGCAGGCAGAGCGATCCGGCAGCAGATATTTACTCGACCGCCTGCGCGGTTCAGAATTTATGGCTGGCGGCGCGCGCCGAGTCGCTCGGCATGGGCTGGGTCAGCATTCTCGATATGGATCGCCTGCGCGAAATTCTCGGCATCCCGCAAGCGCTGATTCCGGTGGCGTACCTGTGCGCCGGTTATGTTACGGAATTTCCCGCCCGGCCGGAGCTGGAAACCGCGGGATGGGAGCAGCGCGAGCAGCTCGCAAAGTTAATCCATTTCGAAAAATGGGGCGCGCGCGACGAGCGGCGCGGCTCCGCGCTGATTGAGGCCGGGCAGCGGTAACCGTTCGCGTGAAGTGAGCGCGGGCGGGCGGGAGTCGAACGACCGGGCCCGCCCGCGCGGGGGCCCGAATCGGTCGATCTATCATGGCGCAACAACACATATCCTCAGAAGAAGACAGGCACGTTCATGGTCCCAATTGCGGGCACCCCGCCGTGCGGCACGAAGGCCACATCGATTATCTCCAGAATGGGCGTTTGCAGCACGTCAGCGGCGATCGGGTGGAAGAGCACCGCATCAGCGTCGGCGGCCGCAATCCGGAGCGATGCACGCCCGGCCACGGCTGCGGCCAGCATGAGCGCGGGCACCAGCACGGCGAAAATTGCGGGCATCCCGCGGTTCCGCACGGCGATCACGTCGATTATCTGGTCGGCGGGCACTTGCATCACTGCCACGGCGATCATTGCGACGATCACGGCGCGATTGAGGAGGTGATTTCTTAAGCCGCCCGGGGATTGCGGTACCCTCGAAGCATGCGGAAGGCGAATGTTTCCCGCCGCGGGGCGCTGGCGGCGCTGGGCGGAGCGGCGGCCGCCGCGCTTGCCGGAAACAGCGGCGTGCTGATTGGCGTTTGCGGACCGCCGCAGAATTTTGGGAAAGCCGCGCAGTTCGGATTCGATTATTACGAGCCGGGCGCGGCTGCCGTCGCGGCGATGAGCGAAACGGATTTCGTGGCCTTTCGCGATCGCGTGCTCGCATCGAAGATTCGCTGCCGCAGCCTGAACAGCTTGATCCGGTCCGGGCACGTGGTCGGGCCGGAAGCGGATCTCGAAGCGGCGTGCCGGTATCTGGAGACGACGCTGGAGCGCTGCCGGGAATTGGGCGCGGCCGTTGCCGTTTGGGGCAGCGCCAGCTCGCGCAACGTGCCGGAAGGATTCTCGCGCGACGAAGCCTGGCGGCAAATGAAAATGTTTTTGAACCGCGCGGGCGACATCGCGCAATCAAAGCAAATAACCATCGCCATCGAGCCGCTGCGCAAACAGGAAAGCAACATCCTCAACACCGGCGCGGAGGCCCTGCGCCTGGTGCGCGAAGTGAATCATCCGCGCGTTCAAATGATCATCGATTACTACCATCTGCGCGCCGAAAATGAAGATCCGGAAATCGTGCGCGCCGCGCGCGAGCACATCGTGCACATGCATTTCGCCAATCCCGAAGGACGGCGCTGGCCGCGCGACGCAAGCGAGGACCCGATGTACGCGCGCTTTTTCCGCATCGTCAAGGAAGTGAACTACCGCGGCGGCATCTCCATCGAGGGGAACGGCGCCTTCGAAAGTGACGGCGCCGCAAGCCTCGCGTTTTTCCGAAGCGAGCTCGCCTGATCCGCTTTTCGCCGCCTCAAGCGCGGTCGCAAAGCGCGTTCGCAATCACCGCCTGCCCGAGCGACAATCCTCCATCGTTGGCGGGAATGCGGCGATGAACGAAAATCTCGAAGCCCGCGGCGCGCAACCCGGCGACGGAGCGGGCGAGCAGCCGCAGGTTCTGAAACGTCCCTCCACTCAGGCACACGCGATTCAGCCGGTGTGATTCGCGAATCCGCAGGCAGGCCTCGACGATCACGCGCGCCATGGTCTCATGAAAGTTCGCCGAAATGCGGCCCACCGCGGCGCCGCGCGTAAAATCCGTCGCGATGGCGCGAATCGCCGGGCGCATATCGATTTGAAACCGCGCCTCGCCCCAAGCCTGCGGCGGCGGCGTTACGATCTCGAAGGGATAAACTTCATCGCCTTCGGTGGCCGCCGCTTCAAGCTCCACCGCAGCCTGGCTTTCATAGGTGATTTCCTGCCGGATGCCGAGCATCGAGGAAACGGCGTCGAACAAACGCCCGCACGACGACGTCTCGACGGTCTGAATCCGGCGCGCGATCATTTGCTCGACGAAGGCGACTTGTTTTGCCGGAACCTGGTCGAAGAGCGGAATTGCCGGGCGCGCGCCGTCAAGATATGCCAGCGCGCCGCGCCAGGGTTGGCGCACCGCACGATCGCCGCCGGCCAGCGGAACGTACGCCAGATGGCCGCGGCGCTCGAATCCGGCGAAATCGCAGATCAGAAACTCGCCGCCCCAGATCTTGCCGTCGGTTCCGTAGCCGGTGCCGTCGAACGCGACTCCGATCACCCGGCCGCCGATTCCGCGATCCGCCATGCAGCTTGCGATGTGCGCGTGATGATGCTGCACGCCGATGAGCCGCGCGCCGGCCTGCTCCTGCGCGAAGCGCGTGCTCAGATAATTGGGATGCAGGTCATGCGCGATCACGGCCGGGCGGACGCGAAAAAATCGCTTCAAATGCTCCAGCGTCTCGCGAAAAAATTCCATCGTTTCCAGATTTTCCAGATCGCCGATATGCTGGCTGAGAATGGCGTAATGATCCGCCGTCAGGCACAGCGTGTTTTTCAATTCGCCGCCGCAGGCGAGAATTTCGCGCAGGGGCATGCCCAGATCGATCGGGTCCGGAGCGAATCCGCGCGACCTCCGCACCGGATATTCGCCGCCTTCAAAGCAGGCAACCACCGAATCATCGACTCGGGTTTGGATTTTCCGGTTGTGCAGCAAAAAATAATCGGCGAGCGAGCGCAGGCGCGGCGCGTCCTCATTGCGGCTCACGATCGGCTCCTCGCTGTGATTCCCGCTGGTCATCACCAGCGCGTCGAACGGCGCATCTTCAAATAGCAGGTGGTGCAGCGGCGTATAGGGCAGCATCACGCCGAGCCGCGCGTTTCCCGGCGCAACCTCGGCTGAAATCGCCGCGTTGGGAAGGCGCGGCAGCAGCAGGATCGGGCGCCGGGGACTGGTGAGCAGCTCGCGCTCGGCCCGCGAGATCGCGCATAAACGCGCGGCAGCGTCCGTATCGCGCGCCATAATCGCGAACGCCTTGCCGCTGCGCCGTTTCCTTTCGCGCAGCAGCGCGACAGCGCGATCACTCGCGGCATCGCAGGCCAGATGAAATCCGCCGAGCCCTTTGATCGCCAGAATTTTCGCCTGGGCCAGCAGCTCGCGCGCACGCTTGAGCATTTGCGGATCGCGCGTGAATCGCAACGCCGCCCCGCGGGCGATTTCAGCGCCGCTCATCAGCGCCAGGCCGGGGCCGCATTCCGGACACGCGTTCGGCTCGGCGTGGAAGCGGCGGTCCGCGGGATCTTCGTATTCGCGAAGGCACGCATCGCACATCGCGAATTCGTCCATGGTGGTTTTTGGGCGGTCATAGGGCGCCTCGCGAATGATCGAATAGCGCGGTCCGCAGTTGGTGCAGTTGGTGAACGGATACTGATACCGGCGATTGGCCGGGTCGGTGAAATCCGCGGCGCATTCCTCGCACGTCCCCGTATCGGAGGGAACCAGCGCGAAACGGCCCGGAATCGCGGCGCTCTGGCGGATGGTGAATTTCGCCTCGCCCAGCGGCTCCAGCGCGCGGACGTTCAGGCGATCGATCCGGGCCAGCGGCGGCAGCTCCGTTTTGAGCGCGGCGATGAAATTTTCAAGGCGGGTCTCGCTCGCCTCGGCTTCAATCACCACGCCTTCGGAAGAATTGAGCACGTATCCGCGGATTTCGAACTGGCGCGCGATGCGATAGACAAACGGCCGGAAACCGACGCCCTGCACCAGGCCCGCAATGTCAATCCGCTTGCGCGCGCAAATTTCCTGCATCCACTATGGATTATCACTCCCGTTGGCCCGCGAGCTTGTCCTGCGCGGGCGCGACCGTCGCCGTGTTGATGTCCTTGGGATCGTCGCGCAGCTTCAGGTAGAGCGTCGGTCCGGCCGGATGCGGCACGCTCAAAACCGAATCGACGAATCCCTCCGGTACGGAAACCGCGACGGTGAACTGCGGGTCGGCCGCGACGGAGTCGATTAAGAACAGATTGGTCCCGTTCAAGACGCAGGGCTGCGCCGGATCTTCAGGACAGCGCAGTTCTTTGAGGAACGGCACGCGCACCAGGGTCGCCAGCGGCTGCCAGTCTCCCGCAACGCCGCGCTCATCCACGGGTCGAAAGCGAAGCGGGCCGAAAGCCGATCCGCCGAACGCCTTGGCGGGGGAGAACTCGGCCAGCACGGTGCTGGCGTCCTGGAGCGTAAGGCCGCCGTTGGCGATGGTGAGGGTCGCGTGAACCGAATCGTCGGCGGCGGCAATTTCGATCTTTTCTTCGCGTGGAAATATATTCGGCGAACGGCTTTTCAAGGAAAACGAGAGATGGCCGTCAAGCGGAAGCTCGTCCGGATTCGTCAGGTGAATCGCCGAAGCCGCCGATTCCGAGCCGAGATCCACGCGCTTGCCGAGCAGAACCACGCTCGGCGGGGGAGCTTCGATGATCGCCGGCACTTCGAGCTTTCGGCCGTCCTTCAGGATGGCGTGACCGCTCGCCTTGCTCTCCGGCTTGAAGGATCCGGTCGCATTGGCGCGCTCGGCGGTAAGCGGCATCTCGCCGTCTCGCGGCGGCGCCGCGGGAGTGAATCGAACGCCGTTCACCTCGACGCTCGCGACCTCTTCCAGATGCGAGCCGTGAAGCTTTGCCGCCGCTTCGCCGGGAATAATTTCGAACCGGTCAAGATGTCCCGTTTCCGCGTAAAAGATGGCTTCCAGTTCATCGGGATGGGGAACGCCGGTTTGCCGCACCAGCATCTGGAGCTTTCCGGGCGCGGCACTGCCGGCGGCGATCTTCACTTCCAGCTCATCTGCTTTCGTCATCTTCCAGGTGGCCTTGGAAGTATTGCCATCGCTCGATTTAATGCTGACCTGATCTACGCACGCCGCCGCGTCGCCGTGAAGATGGAACGTGTGTTCCCGGCCCGCCACCAGCGACGCAGTTTCCGCCGCCGGGATGCCCCACTTCACCGAATGGGCGGATTGAAGCTTGAACGAGGGTCCGGTAAACGAGTCAAAACCCCAATAGCCCCGCAGAACTCCTTCCATCGGGTTCTGATCGATCGAAGCCTCCGCCAGCGGCTTGGTATCGATCACGTAGCCGCCGCGAAGCGCATCGGCGCGTGCCGGCAGATCGATGGCCGCTGCTCCCTTTCGTTCGATGTGGAGCGTCATATCGTGCAACAATGCGGTGGAAAACGCGAGCGGCGCGCCGGCGGCTTGCAGCACCAGCGGCTTGCTTTGCAAGCAATAAACCTGTTGCGGATCGGCGGCGTGCAGCGGCGGCGGTTTCTCGCCATTGACCGCCGGCAGCGCGATCACGATCACCGATTTGGGATTGTGAAACGACGGCGGACTGTTCAGCTTCAGTTGAAGCTGGTCCTGCTTGGGCAGCGCCAGCGCGGGAATATATTGATACTGCGCGGTGTGCAGGCTGTCCAGAATTCTGCCCATGTCGATGATCGCGCCCACGTAAGGACTGTAATATCCGCTACCCATCTTCGGCGTGGTGGCGATCTGGCCGATCAGGTCCGATGCCGGACCTTGCGTGAGAACGCCGACCATGGACTGGCTGTGCCCATCGTTCAGCACCAGATTTTCGCTCCGCTGCGTCAGGCATCCCGCCTGCTGATCCACCGGTTTCTTGAAACAGTCTTCGTCCAGCCGGATATTCAGGCTGCGCGCCAGCAGCATGGATTTCTCGTGCACCGCCGCCGGATCGGCTTCCGCCGTCTGATACATCGCCGAAAGATAGGCGTCCAGTCGCGAACGGTCGAGGCTCGCCTGTTCCAGATCCTGGATGGCGCGAACGAACGAGCCCGGTCTGCCGCGGACGGCGGAACGCAAAGTGCTGAAATCCCCGGTGGTTTCCGGAGCCAGAAAAATCACTGCCTGCTCGGCGCCGGGCGGGACGACGACGAAAATACCCTCGTCGCGCACCTTGCTATTCCAGGTCTCGGCGCGAATGAACCAGTCCTCCGGCGGAGGATTGGTGGCCCCGCGCAGGAAAGCGGCAATCAGCAAATAGCGGACGGATTGATTTTTGGGCAGCGCGGGATGAATCCACAGCCGGTCCCCCGGTTGAAGATTGGGTACTTCGGAGATCGGCAGGGTCTTGCCGCCGCGCTTGACTCTGACATCGATCGGCGGCCCCGTCAAGTCGAATGCGGCGGTGTCCCCGTGGATGAGACTACTCAAAACGAAAAAAAAGAGCAGTGGAAGACGCGACGAAACGCTTCGCAGTTCCATAAAGATAATTCTAAGATCTCAGATGGCGGTTCGCCGGGCTGAAATCGGCGCAAGTGGTTTACGGCGCCTCGGAAATGTCGCCGTCACAAAATTTGGGCCGGCCGCGATGCCGAAAAAGATTCCCAAGCTGCTTTGCAGGAACGGCTTATCCGTTCCGGGGCGCTCCGCGGGGGATCATTTACCGAGCATTACGTTAAGCGGCATCTGTAACGCATCTTTGGGCATGGGGTCTAAGCAAACGAACATGCCTGTCGCGGAATTCGCGCCAATGCTTGTGAACATTGGTCAAAATTGCCCCCAACTTTCCTTTTCCGGAGACAATCAGTGACCTCTAAAGACGGTCGGTGTGCGGGCGATGAGGCTGCCCCAGGCGCTTCGAAATTGTGGCATAGCATCGCTCCCGATACCGTTTTAATCGCCGATCCGGCTTCCGTGGAACTGAACCCCGATCCCATCCGCCGCGAATGGATCCTGAGCGGAGCGCCGCGCGCCGCCTCCCAGATTCTGGCGCGAAGCCGCGATTGGTTATCGATCCTGGTGGTGTGGGAATGCAGCGCCGGCCGTTTTCGCTGGCATTACACGCGAGACGAAATGCTTGTAGTGGTTGCAGGATCGGCCGAGATCACCGATGAGCGCGGCCAGGAACGGCGGTTCGGGCCTGGCGACGCCGTCTTTTTTCCGCGCGGGACAAAGTGTATCTGGAACATCGAGGATCGCATCCGCAAGATCGCGATGGTGCGCGAGACGGTTTGGCCGCCGCTCGGGATGGCGGCGAAGGTGTGCAAGAAAGTGGCGAGATCGTTCGCTTTCGGCGATCGAATGCGCTGAATGTGTCGTTTAATGCGTTTTTAGCGCGTTATAGTGCATTACAGCGTTAAAAAGCATCCCGAATTCGCCGAAATTCTGCCAGCGGTAACAGGGATTCGTTGCGAACATCACCACGGCGCCCTGCCCCACCGGCACATCCAACACCGCCGGACGATTCCGGATTTCGTTGGCGCCACGCATCAATCCGCTCAGCACGCTCGCCTCGCCGCCAGGGAAGCGCATCAGAACCTCCTGCTCGCGATCCTTCTGCGGAACCTGCAACAAGGGACCGTTCGCCCAGCGGACCGGAATCGTTTTATCGGAATAGCCGTAGAAAATCGGATTCGACGAATGTAGAATTTCCGCCTGGACAATCGGGCCGGGAGCGTAGAACTGCGGCGAGGTTCGCGACGCTTCCACGTCGCGCGTGATGCCGAACTCGGCCGGAAACGCGCTCGCCGTGCCGAGCGTCACCATGATTCCACCGGCGTCGACGAACTTGCGAAACTCGACGACGCCTTCCAGGCCCATCCCGCCGCTGATATCCTCGGACGATCCGTACATCCCGAGATTTTTGAACTGATCCGATTTCGTGTAGGCAAGCGGCGGACGATTCTTCGGCGCTTCGACGTCGTAGACCAGGCCCTTGGCGCCGCGGCCCTGATTCGGCACCACGATGACATCGTAGGAGCCGCGCAGATTGCCCTGGCGGACCCGTTCCTTGAAGATCAGATCGTAGGGGATTCCGTAATGATCGAAGGCGTAGCGCACCCAGCCCACGTCCTGCGTGCTGCCCCAGGTGGAATAAACCGCCAGGCGCGGCGGATCTACCGGGTGCATAGCCACCGCCGGCGCGGCATTCAGCGCGACGGCGGTCAATCCAAGCGATTCGATCGCGCCCCGCGCCCGATCCATCGCGCTTGCGGGAAGAATGAACGATCCCGCCGGGATCTCCTGGTCTCCGTTGTTGAACGCCTGCTCATTGGCGCGCACCGCGACATCCTTGAGGCGATAACGCAGGGTGATTAAATTGTTCGATCCGTGATCGAGCACCGCGTAGTAAGCGCCTGAGCCGCTGACGGCGCCGCGCGGCTCGAATTTGTCGATCAGCGGAGCGGGAATATTCAGAATCGCCGCGTCCTGGCTCTCGATCACATTGGCTTGCGACATCAGCCCCATCGTCCAGGCCGTGTCGTCGTAAGTGGTCAAGCTCGGATCGGGGAAATTTTGCTTTTCGAGAAGAATTTTTGCCAGCCGCCCGTAGGGTTGGTCGCGCTTGATCAGGAACGATCCGGCGGGGAAAGTCCCTTCTTTAATTTTTACTTCACCGGTCGAGCGGCCGACTTCGATGCCTTGCAGGCGCAGAATATTGACTATGGTCGCAACGCGCGTCATATCCGGCTGACCGGCCGGAACCACATAACCATGCACCGGTCCCTTCTTGCCGTCTTCAATCGAATTTCTGCTCTTTTTATAGAAGTTTTCCAGAATAATTTCGGGAAATGCCGATGTTAGCTCGAGTGCGGTCAGCACTCCGGTTTCTTCGTAATTGGTGTTGTCGCGCTGGCTCCAGTCGGTTTCTTTATAAGGCGGAAGCGGGCGATACCATTCGCGCGTGGTCATTCCGCCGCCCCGGCCTCCGCGTCCGCCGTTGTCGGGGCCATCGATGTGGCGATGCATGGTGTTGGCGCCGCCGTTGCCGAAGGTCTCATACATCCGCAGCATGCCGTTGTGATTGGACGACATGAAACCTAAATACCCGGGCGACCACATATCGACAAAGGCGTGCGTCCACACTCCGGGCATTCCGTATTTCGTCATCTGCTCCATTTCGAAGTTCGAGAACCATGGCAGCTCGCCGTAAAGAATCGGATCGAGCGTCGGGTTTTGCGGCGCCTGGCCGCTGAAGGTATACATGAACGGCTCGGATTCGTGCAGCTCATGCATAATCGGCGGGTGCCATTGCAGGTACCAGTCGAGCAGCGTGCGCATGGTCATCTGCGAATAATTGATGTCGCGATTGTTGTCGTGGAAAATGTACTTGCCCCAATAGGGAGGGCCTGGCGCCTGATTGTCCTCGCCGGTGTCATTGATTTTGTACTTGTAGTACCAGTCGAGATAACGGTCGCGGCCGTCGGGTTCGGCGGCGGGGGTGATGCTCACGATCACGTTATCGCGGATTTTCCGGATCAGCGGAGTGTCTTCGGTGGCCAGGCGATAGGCGAGCTCCATCAGCATTTCGCTGGGCCCGGTCTCGGCGCTGTGCAGGCCGCCCATGATGTGATACATCGGCTTGGCCTTGGCGATGATCTCGCGCGCCTGGGCATCGGTGATGTGGCGCGGATCGGCGAGCTGCGCCAGGGCCTCGCGCTCGGCATCGAGATTCCGGATCGACTCCTCCGAACCGACAAACACGATCACGCATTCGCGCCCCTCGTCGGTTTTGCCGATATTGATGACTTTGACGCGCGGAGATTTGGCGGCGAGGGCGTGGTAATACCTCAGCAGATCGGCATAATAGGTCAGTTTCTTCGGCGCGCCGGCATAATAGCCGAGAATGTCTTTGGGCGACGGGACGGTCGAGGATTTCGGAAGATGATCGACCAGCGGGCTGATGAATTCGGGGCGGGTGGTCCATTCCTTGACGAGCCGGGCGAACTCATCGTCCATTTGCTGGGAGAAAGCGGTCGCCGCGAGGAGGAGAAAAGAGAGCAGACGCATGTGTGAAACCATGATATCCGAGGCGGAGCACGGCAGGCCACCGGATTGCCGTGCTTCAAATAATAAGGCTTGAAAAAGGCTTGCCGGACTATAAGCCGGTTTCTGTACTCTTGCGAGCGGCGATCATTCCTCTTGGCCGGCGATTGCTCG
>Ga0209581_1004204_pt1 | contig 11742 bp, 13 predicted proteins | sample Coa_R2_FD_187160 | JGI IMG/M metagenome (GOLD analysis project Ga0209581, IMG submission 187160) | Surface soil microbial communities from Centralia Pennsylvania, which are recovering from an underground coalmine fire - Coalmine... | ecosystem: Environmental > Terrestrial > Soil > Unclassified ...
CGCTGATCCACTGCCGCCACTGATCGGCTTTGCTACTCGCCTTTGCCTCGACGACGGTATCGGTCATGAGACCACTATGCGGCCTGCCGAACTCACTGGGGAAGAGGGGTTCATCGGACGCTTACCATATACCGGGAACCAATGCTATGTCTATTACAATAATGGGTACATCAACTGCAATTTCAACCAATCCTATCCGGGCTGCATCCCTGTTGGCAACCCACAAGGCGTCGCGCCAAGGTTTAATATTAACGTCGGCGGCACCCAGGTTCCGTCGAGCACAGCACTGGAGGACTTTGCCTACAATCTCGCAGTACGATATGCACAGGTTCACTTCTTCGGGCCAATGAACGAGCCAAACTTTACGAACATGTATAATCCTCCAGGCGGCTATACAGGCACTTATCTCAACGATTTCATGAATTACCTGGTCTCGCCAATCCGGAACGGCATAAAAGCGGCAAACTCCAACAATCAGCTCGTCGGCCCCGATGTGAGCATCCAATCCGGCTCCGGTGCGACAAGCGGAATTAATAGCTTCCTAGTGCCGCTGAATCAATACTTCAGCTCTTCGTTTGACGTCTGGTCTGTGCATTCTTATCACGACGATCATACTGGAGTTCGCGATGATATGGACACGATCTGGGGGGATCTCGGCACAGCAAAGCCGATCTGGCTGACAGAGAGCGGGTTCAAATATAACGGATCGAACAGCCAGTCGGATAACGTCCAGGGACTCTATGTGGATGAGTATAACCGGCAGTCCTGGTGGACCAAGACCTTTTACCATCAACTTAAGAGCGGCGACTACGGGTTAATTGACGACAACAACAACTATCGGCCCGCGTTCTACACGTATCAGACGCTGTACGGGCGTTAAGCGAACCGCCTACGTTCTCTCATTTGCATCTGCGGTGCGCGGAGAAAAATCCGGTCATGACTCGCCTGGGCCGTCACGCGGAACCGAGGGACGCCGCTGTACGAAAACTGATAGCGAACGAGGATAAACCATGGAGGAAAGCTCTGGTAATGCACTTCCCGTAAAGTGAGAGTTTTCTTGTGGTGACTCGAGCCCCGCTACTCGCCCGAAAGGAAGTATGATTTTCGGACGAGCAGCGGGGCTCATATATGAACCCGGCGAATGACGCTTCTGAAAAAGACTGCGAGCATATATCCGGCCTCGAAGTGAGGGTCGTCACCTTCGGGCCGTGATGGAATTTGCGCTCTCTCCCTAAATCAGGGCATCGGCCTCATCGAACAACGACGTTCGGCCCTGAGCCCACTCCAGGTTCGAGGACGAGAAGAGCCGGTCTCACCGGTCGTGGCGCGCCATCACTGCGTTCGGCCCGCAATCTCGTGGAAAATGTTTAAGCCATGCTGCGGTAGGTCTTTTCCTTAGCCAGTAACGCCCGATGATTCGGGCATTTTGTTCGCACAGCGACACAGGCCCTTCGTAGTCCCGAGCGTTTTCTTTTTCTCGGCGATCCAGCGAGTGCGATAGTCTGGGCTTCCCTTGGCTCGGTTACACCATGGATCGCGCCCCATGAATTAGCAACATTCGAAGATACGGATCACCGCGTTTGGCGATCTCGAGCATGCGTTGCTTGTCGCCTATCAAGGGCGGAGCAAAACTAGGTAGTTCCGCCTCCCGGTGAATATACCTGCTAATCACCGGGCCGGGTCCATACCATCAGGTCACCACGAGACGTCGGCTTTTGTTCTTTCGCTCTCTTGGTTTGATCGATCCAGAAGCTCGGTACGCTCAGATCGAGGTTCACGCTACGCGAAACTGTTCTGACCTGATCGGGAATTTCTGTTCACAAGAGAGACTGGGACACGGAAAGGACGGGAAATGCCAAAAAAAAGACGTTTACGGCCCGATCTTACGCCCGATTGACGTGCCCCCAATTTCCGTCCAACATCGCACACGAATTTAATATCGCATCAGTCTGCCGCTTCGCCTTCATCTGAGATCCTCTTCACGCGTCCGGATCTGGGTCAAGGCCGGAGCCGGACCAACATCAGCGATCAGACCCCGGCAATGCTATGGCAGATCGAAGTGCTGATGGGGTAAGGCAAAACCGTGTCGCCGGCCGCCAAGGAAGCCGGGGTCACCGATCAGACCTTCTACGGCTGCCGCAAGGAATATGGCCGGCTGCAACTCGATCAGGCAGCTTAAGAACTTGCGACGCGAAAAATGCACAGCTGCGGCGCGCGATCGCCGATCTGACCGCCGAAAAACAGATCTTGAAGGACATTGCCGAGGGAAACTGTGAGTCCCGACCGCGTCGCATGGCCGTTCACCACGCTCAGTAGAATGGATCGAGTGAACGGCAGCGTCCCGGTTAGTGAACGGCCGCGGGGCATTTAGGGCTATTAGCCCACGCAGCGCAATGATGAAGATCGACTGACGCGATCGATAATCGCGCCGGCACGTCAGTACCGGCGCTTCCGCTACCGATGGATCACGGCGCTGCTCAAGGAGTCAAGCTGGTGTGAGTAACGACCGTGTGCACCGTATCTGGTGTCGCGAAACGTTGAAAGTTCCCGCCAAAACTAACAAGCCGCGGAGAAGACTGTGCCTCAACGATGGAAGCTGCATCCGGCCGCGGCCCGAACATCGCAATCACGTTTGGCTACGATTTGGTCGAGATGCAGACCCCGCTACCCGACCTCCTTTCGTGTGGCACATCTGCTCCAACCCGAACCACGGATGTCCTTAATGCGTAAGCGGCATACTGTAGCCGTTACACTTGCGCGAAAGCTATTGTAGATCGCCTACGATGGTCTTTGGCACTGACGCCAACAGGGCGTCTAACCGGTGGCAGGTGGTTTCGGTGATCGGGCCTTCTTGCAATAATCGAGAGAGCGTGAGGAGAAAAACAGTTCGATGGTTGGCAAGTCTTTGGATCACCTCTTTGATTGTGGGATCCTTAATGCCGACTACCCTCAAGATCGCAATAGGCACTACTACATCAGATGCGCTCCCTACCGGACCCGCAAACTTAACCCACCGCATGTATCATCTTTCGGTATTCGCAATTGCGGCCCTTTTGCGCTTACTGCTAGCGCCATCTGGAAACCAGGAAATACGCGAATCTCTTGGCCTCATTGCGCTCGGGACCATTATTGAGCTAACTCAACACTTTGTAATGGGCAATCCAATTCTGGAGTGGTGGGACATTCGCGATGACGCGATAGGCGTTTTGGCCGCTTTGATTATTATCCAATGGAAGATCATACGCGACCTTGTAATCGCGGAGCCACATCTAACAATGCGTACGTAAAGGCGGGAGGGATTCGACTGGTGAGCACCAATCATTCGGCATTTCTTTCGCGGCTTAGCCGTGCGATTGCATGAGAGACCATCTATCTGAACGATTCCAAAATATTCGCCCTTCGAGCTGCATCGTATCTAGTGCTCGGCTCTGCACTCTCGATCGTAATTTCAATTACGATATCCCAGATCTTATTAGCGCTATCCTGCATGTTTTTCGTGGCATCACGCACGATACCCACGTTCCCGCGTTCACTTGTATTACCCTCTTGTCTCTTTCTCGCCGGAACATTTCTTTCCCTGCTATTTTCTCCTGAACCGCTGCATGGGCTGCCCCAGATAAAAAAGATGTTTGTATTCTCGATGCTGCTCATCCTGCCAACAGTAGTCCGGAATATGGCGACCATTCGACAGTTATTTGCCGGTTGGTATGCGATCGGCGCCGCCGTAGCGATATTTGGAGTAACGGACTTTGTATGGAAGTTGTACACGGCCCACGTGCACCATTTTGATCTATACAGGTTTTACATGTCGATACGTTTCACGGGGTTTATGAGCCATCCAATGACGTTTGCTGGGCAATCGATGGTAATCCTTTTGTTACTAATCGCCTTCGTGCTTTTTGCTCCGACTCCGACAACTCGTGGGCTATCTTGGGTTGCAGCGATTGCAGTACTCCTCCTGGGCGCTGCCCTGTTGGTAAATGGAACTCGAACGGTATGGCTCGGAACTGGGGTAAGCGGGACATGGTTGCTGTGGCGTTGGAAAAGATGGGCTTCCATTGTCGGCCCGGGTGCAGTCTTGGCGCTTCTGTCGGTCCCCTCAGGCCCAATACATGAGCGCTTCTTATCGTTATTGCATCCGCAGAAAAACGTGGATTCAAATGAATTTAGAATTATCTGCATCCGAACGGGAATTCGAATGATCGAAGTGCATCCCATATTTGGAATCGGGCTCGACGAGACAAAGTATCACTTTCTCGACTATCTGCCTCCAGATACCCCCAACCCTCGCCCACCTGGATTCTATCAACACTTACATAACGTTTATCTTCAATACGCAGCAGAGCGCGGCATTCCGACGATGTTAATCGCTATTTGGGTACTTGTTACAATTATTCGCGACTTCGACAACGCATCAAAAGCGCTGCCGACCGGGCGGAGCGTGGAACGGTACGTACTAAACGCCGCGATCGCCGGTCTGATCGGCGTTATGGTGAGCGGCTTGTTCGAGGTAAACCTCGGCGACAGCGAGGTTCTGACCATATTTCTAGTAGTCGTTGGATGCGGATATATTGCAGCAGAAACAGTGAATCGCCGAACTAGAGACAACTACTTAGGTAGCGATCCTAGTCCGGATTTATGATTTAACTCATAGATTTCAACCCGGGGCCCCTGCGGATTGAATTCGCTCTTAAGCGTAAATGCGCGATCGAACAACTCCTTCCGTACCTTAACGAGATCATACGAATCATAAGGGCTTATGGCTAGTGCGATTCGAGATGACTTGACTAAACGTGCGCTTCCACATTCAGAATCATCGAGTTCCGGCCGGAAGAAGGAGTAGTACGCTTTGGACTCAGCGGGGGAAAACATTGCACACCCACCATTTCTAACTTCGTCGGCCAAGATTGCTGACGCTTGCGCCCAATTTTCCCGTGGCCGCCAGAAGAAAAAGTTAATATCGCCCCAGCCCTGTGCGATGCAGATCGAAATCAAGAGAACCACGGCACCTCTCCGGCTGGTCTTTAATAGGCGCTCTAGTCCAATGGTGAACAAGACAAATGCAGCAGCGAGAGCGAATATCATCTGCCTGATAGCGCCAAAATACCCAAATGCAACATCCATTAGCAAGGCGCAAGCCAGCGGGATTAGAAAGCAGAACAGTAGGAAACAATCTAATTCCTCCGAGGAGTGTTTATAGACTAGTACCGCCAACCCAATTCCAGCCAGCAAGAGTGCGGTGCCGATATAGCCAGATCCGGTAAGCTCACGAATAACCAATAAGGCCGTGTGCGCGGTTATGTGTGATGTAACGCGTGATCCTTCCATAGAGGCTTTCCACCGGCCAGCTACACCAGCATACCAGGGGAAAAACAACATAGCGCATGCGACTAGGATAAGTGAAAGATATATCCGCAGTTGCTTCCGAAAATGCGACTGAGCATTGAAAAGCAACCATACCCAATGAGCGAACGGAACGAAAAACGAAAAGGGCTGCGTATATATCCCTGCTAGAACACACAAACCATATGGAATGAACCACCAGGCATAATCAGTTTGGCTAAGGATGTGGAGGAACATCACGGTTGACCATATAGCCAGCGCCAGCGCCATTTCATAACTCCTCGCCTCAAGAGCGTAACGGAGCTGAAGCGGACATATTGCAAAAGTAATCATTGCAATCAAAGGAAAGCGAACGCCAATACGGCTCGCCAAAACGTACAGACCAACACAACCGAGCACACTAGCCATAGCTGAAGGAAGACGCCCAGACAGTTCTGACAATCCCAACATTCGGATCGCGAGAGCCTGGGTGATATAACCGAGAGGGACCGCGCCGGGAGTGCCCTTGACGGAATTAATTAGATCACTAAAATGTGGGGAACTCGCGGTCATTAAATCGATAAGTTCGTCGAGCCACAACGGAAGTCTTCGCAATAACATGATCAGCAAACCGCAATAGAGTGCGATCGATATTAAAACGAGCAACTGAGCCGGAGTCATGGTGGTAAATGGAACGGCTCTGCGGCACCGTGCGACGCGCTCAGAGGGAATCTGCATTCTTACGACCATGATACATCGATGCCCATTGAAGGTGTGATTCTCCCAGAGAGAGGTGCGCAGTTGCACTTATTCGGGAGGTAATCCGCGTCGAGCGAACACCGAGGGAGCGACCAGGAACCAGCCGGCGCGCCGAGAATCTATGTAAGTGGGTGCGCCCTAAGAAGTCTACTCTGATCTACGCAATTCGTTTTCGGCTGGCGAAAATCCGGAAAGCCGATGAAGCCGGACGTGACAGCATATTCTCATCGAATAATGAGCCTGAAAAGTGATTTTGATTCTCACACAAGATGAGCCTGAAGGTGGGAGCGAAGCGATCCGCCGTTCAGGCGTCCTTTCTTGGTTTTCTTAACTTCGCTATATCTACTCGGGCCGGTGGGAAAGTGGGAATCCTGTTGTTGGATTTCCACTTTTCCATCCGGCCTCGTCGTCGCGGCGGTGGAAATGTGGGAATCGCGCCTTTTGCGATTTCCAAGGGGCTGTGGACACCGAGGGAAACCTGCCTTTGGTTTTCCTGGTGTCCATGGCCCCGGCATTTCCACGGTCGACTCCTCCGTCGCTCATGCGCTTTTTCCTCGCTCGATTTTCAGCATCAGCTGGCGCTTAGCGTCCTGCATGGCTAACGCCGCTTCCGTGTCGGATTGGCGCTGCGCGATGCCTTCCAGTTCCGCCAAACTGACTCCCGGTCGTAGACAGATGGGGCAGTGCGGCGATTCTCGCAAAAGCTCGAACGGCGTCGCCCACCGCTCGTAGATCCGCCGCCTCTTGCCGTTGGCCGCAGTCACAACCCTCGCCACGGCACTGGGCCGGTGGAAGTTCACATACGGATTCAGATGTTCGCGGTGGAAATCGTCCATCGCCACTGCAAATTTCGCATCGATGTGCCCGAAGCCAATGTGCTTGCGAATGACGGCCCCGTTCTTCGCTTCCACAAGCCCGTTGTCGCCGCTGCGATACGCTCGCGATTTCGTCTGCTCGATACGCAGTTTCTCCAGCATCCCAACCACGCTGTAGTTGAGAAACTCGCTGCCGTTGTCGGAGTGAAATCCCCGGATCTCAAAGGGAAATTGCGCCAGCATGGCTTCCAACACCGGCAGTAGCCACAGCTCTGAGATGTGCGGGGTAGCAGCCACCACTTCCCACTGCGTCACTTCGTCCACAGCGTTAATGTGATACAGCCCTTTGCGTCCGTCCTGATCGCCCTGATGCACGGTGTCGATCCGCAGAAATCCCGGCACGCCGCGTGGCTGGGGTTTCCGTCGTTCCCCGATCGGCACCTTGGTCGGGCGGGTCGGCTGATAGCTGGCGTTGCGCTTGCGGTAGGCCTTGGTGCCGCGCAGCCGGTACAGGTGCGCCACCGAGATCCCCGCCAGGCGCTGGTACGCAGCTTGGCCATATTCGCTGTGCTCTCGCTCCAGGATTCGTTGCGTCGCCGGTCCGCTCAGGTTCCCGTGCGCGCGATCGACATAGGCCAGCAGAGTGATATCCGCCGTGGTGTACCGACTGGTGAACTTCCTTCTTTCGTAAACCGTCGCCCTCACTCGTCCGGTGCGCTGCTGCTGGGCGATCAACCGCGTCACCTGCGCCCGGCTCATCCCTGTCATGCGCATCAGGTATTGCCGCAACAATCCCTTCCCTGGCTTATCGAGTGACCCGTACTCGTGCTCTACGAGAGTTCTTTCGACCCACTCGTACACTTCCTGGCGCCCCTGCGCGGCAAAAGCCATTTCCCCGCTGCCGGCCAGGAACGCGCGCATCTGTTCCAGACTGCCGCTCTTGCTGTCGTCCATCCTGATGATCAATCACCAGCATCCCGCCTCAGCTTTTCAGGCTCATCTTGTATGAGAATCCGATCCCCACTTCAGGCTCATCTTGCATGAGACAAGAGTTGACCCAACGGATCGCCCGGAATATGCTACGATCCTGGTGAGACTCACCAGAATGCCCGAGCAACCTCAATCATTCGCAGCAGCTTCTCTTGGACCGTTTGGCCATCCAGCTCCCCGATTCCATCGGCATCCGCAGAGAGAGAATCGATTTTTCGGTCGGTCCTGAGCCCGGCGGACACTTTCCCTGGCCGTCGTCCATCGGCTTCAGGTAAACACATCGCTGGAATCAGATCTTCATCCGCGTGGAGCCGCCCGAAGAAGATCAATCATGAGCCACAGCCCAGCGGTGCGGTAGCAGTTCATCCAGCTTGGTGATGGGCTGATCGGCGATGCGCGAAAATACATCAAGAAGCCAGACGAACGGATCGATTTTCATCAGCTCGCATGAAGTCACAAAATTGCGCAGCACTGCCGCGGTTTTGCCGCCGCGGTCACTGCCGAAAAGTCCAGTTGCGGCCCACAGCAAAACAGCGCAGCGCGCGCTCGGTGTGATTGTTGTCGATCGATAGATCCGGATTTGCGGCAGCTCTTCCACTTTTCGATCGCCGTACCAGACCTCGCTGCTTCCGCCTTCGGTAGCACCTCCTCCAGCTCGCCAATCAAACCGGCTATGGCACCGAGTAACAGTTCGGGTGAACCTGGATCAGGCTGCCCCGACCTATCCGCACTTTCATCCGGCACGCCGTATCCAGCCGCCGTTCCGACAACGGCCGCAACAGCCGCATTTCGTCCCGCCAGGCGTGCAACGCCGCGGCCGGCGTTCAGTCCGGCGAACAGCTTTCGCAAAACTCTTCGTAATCGGTGAGACTGGCGAAGTCGCGACTGCTGCGCTTCATCAGCGCCTGCGCCAAAGGCTGCTTGAAGCGGTCCGCCCGGTGCTCGCGGGGCACGGCGCCCAGCATCCGGAGCGCTTTCTGGAATCCCTCGCTCAGACTCTCGAAGTTTCCGAGCAGCAGATGCTCTCTCTTTCCCAGGTCGAGTAGCTCAGCACGAAGTGATAAATCAGCTGCGGAAATGCCTTGCTGCCGATGGCGATTCCCAACTCGGGCCAGTGCGTGAAGTCGGACTGACACAGCTCACCAGGCTGGTGCTGCAGGGCGAAGAAAACGTCCTTGGCCGGACCTCCGTCGCCCGCCACTGCTTGATCCGCTGGACGTGCGCAATGCCCATTCGCAAATCGACCTAGCTTCGTGCGTTGCAGATGCTCGAACAGCGTTTTGGCCTGCAACCCCGGTTCGAGCTCGAGCCGTTGCCGAATCTCTTCCCAGACTACGGCGAACGGATCGGGGCCGCGTCCGCCATTCATGTTTTTGTTTCATCTCGCTCGGCAGCCGCCGAACTCGCAGGCATTTCTGGGCCGTCTTGTCATCCATGCCGGCCTTTGGCCGCCACGAATTCCAGCGTCAACTCCGTCCGAATCAACCGCCACAGCCGCTTCACCTGCTGGTGACTCACCATACAAGCCTTTGTGGCTCATACGGCTCGCGCGTGCCTGCCGCCGGGCAGGGAATTCTAATTATCGCTGATCACCACTGCTCAATTTCACGTCAACGGCCGCGTTGACTGTTGAAAAATCTTTGCTGAGGCCCAGGTAAACCATCCGGCCGATTTCGGATGTTTTCAGCGGCTCGATCCAGTGCCGTAGCGGCGGTGAATTGGCGGTCCAGCAGATCGAGGTCAGAAATCGAGTTCACCATCGCCCAGCGCGAGTTCGGCAGCGGCTCACTGCTCAATCCGGCGACCTGATGTCCGAAAAGTTTGATCGAGCCTTTGTGAACTCCATAATCCTGCGGATCGAAGATCCGCGGCTTGTCCTTTTAGTTGAACCGAACTTGGACATCGCTGCGCGATTCCCACATCCCCACAGAGCCGACTGCTCCTTCCCTCCTACCAACGGAAACAATAATCGTCCCACACGGAAAAAGTACCTTACGCCGATCACAGTGGAGAAGTAAGAAAGCCAGATCATCGGCTCAAGATGCTGAAGTGGCAGATGTACGGCCGCGCTGGCTTCTCGCCGCTCCGCGCTCGCGTCCTTCCGTTTATGCCCGCAAGTCTCGTATGGCATCGCCCTGTGAGGTGCACCAAAAAGGCCCACGGATATCACAAGACCTCGTCAGGACACCCGACGGCCTGTCATGACGGACGGGCAGGCAGTCCTAACGGGTAGTCCACTTTAACTGTCAAGGCGGCGGGTGAATTTCTTCGACAGTTGCTCCTTAATTGTCGATGGTGCGAGTTAGCTAAGCTAGCATCATTCCCGGAAAAGGAGAAAGTTCGTGACCAATAAAGCTTTGATTTGTAAGGAGCCGAGCGTGAGGTGCAAGTCGATTCTTCAAAATGTCATTGTTGTGTTTGGTCGGCGGAGGCCTGCTCGCGGCGCAGGGATCTTATCAGCCTTTCGGCGTGGATGTGGAGAACCTCGATGTTAGCAAGTGTAATCACAACGTCGGCGTCGGCTGTCCCCTCGTGGACCAGGCTGCCGCAGCAGGTGCCCAGTGGATGCGCCTTTTCGCGTGGTGGTATTACCTGGAGCCATCGAACGGCTCCTACAACTTGGGCGAGTTGCCGTGGCAAATCGCCTACGCTCAGTCCAAGGGCATACAGGTTTATCTTACGGCGACATGGGCACCGCCATGGGCTAACGGTGCACAGATCACCTGCAATCCGGTCTCCCATGGGGGCGCGGACTGTCCGCAGCCGCAGGATGAGGGAGCGACAGTTTTGAACAGCACGTATACGTATGATTTCTTTTACAATCTCGCTACGCAGTTTAACGGGAGCGGCGGGGGCTACACCTCGTCGTACTGCGGCACTGGATCGTCCTATAATGCCGATTACTGTCATCCTCTGGTTCAGTATTTTGGAACTTGGAACGAGCCTGATGGCATGAACAACTACAACGACAAGGAGTACGACCCCTACAATCTGGGCAATTACTTGAACGATTTTGTAAACCAATTCCTACAACCTGCCTACAATGGGATTAAGGCGGCGAACCCATCCGCCTATGTAGTAGCTCCTGAGCTAGGCACCGGCGGCAGTATCTCATGCGGCGGATTCTCTGGTTGCGGTGACTGGCAGACGAGTTGGATGAAGCCGCTCCAGCAGTACTTCAGTGGCTATTATGACATCATTAGTATCCATGCGGATCAAGGCGACCACATACAAGCCAAGGAGAACGTCGATGCAGTCGAGCAGTACGCAGGCGGTAAGTATATCTGGGTCACGGAGCGTGACAGCACAAGCAACACGGCGTCTGATGTAACTAACATCTACGTCGACCAGCACAACCGACTGGGTTACTGGACGAAGATATTCTACGACCTGGGCGGCTATGGCGACTCGTGCAGCAACCCGATCACGCTCTTGTGCTCGAATGACGGCGTAACCTTGACACAGACTGCGCTCTTCAGCGCATATCAGTCCGTGTACGCACCCCATTAGATGGTGCGGGCGGGGGGCGCCCAGCGAGCATCAGAGTGAGGTGCCCCGCGAATCCGTCCGAAATGGAATACGATTGTGGACGAACTGACCCGCCCCGCGAAGTTGTACCAATCGACGCTGGAAAGTCCGGGGTCAAAGGAGCTCCGGAGGCCCGATTGACGGGCGTTCTATCGTATCTGGCAACTCCAGAAACGAGCTATCGATATTGGGGGCGATTCACAGAGGTGCTTCGCCCTCGTATGAGAGCTTTCGGCGACCGCTGGCTGTAGAGACGGTGGAGAGGGCGAAGCGCCGTTGGCCCGCTTTGTGGTGAAGCGCTGCGAATGCCGCCGGTGTCCGGTCTGCC
>Ga0209581_1004205_pt1 | contig 11741 bp, 8 predicted proteins | sample Coa_R2_FD_187160 | JGI IMG/M metagenome (GOLD analysis project Ga0209581, IMG submission 187160) | Surface soil microbial communities from Centralia Pennsylvania, which are recovering from an underground coalmine fire - Coalmine... | ecosystem: Environmental > Terrestrial > Soil > Unclassified ...
ATCGCTGCCCTCGACAAAGGCAATCTGGTAGCCGTAGCCGGTAAACAGGTCGGTCAGCTCCTGGTCGCTCATCGAGCCGTAGACGGTCGGGTTGGAGATTTTGTAGCCGTTGAGATGGAGGATGGGCAAGACCGCGCCGGATTCGGCAGGATCGAGAAACTTGTAGCTATGCCAGGCGGCGGCGGTTGGCCCCGTTTCTGCCTCCCCGTCGCCGACGATGCAGGCGACGATCAAATCCGGGTTATCCATCGCAGCGCCGAAGGCCGTGCCAAGCGCGTAGCCCAGTTCGCCGCCCTCATGAATGGTGCCGGGGACGCCGGGATAGAGATGGCTGGGAAAGCCGCCGGGCCAGGAGAAACTCCTGACAAACTTTTCCAGTCCCTCATAGTCAAGGGTCAGTTCAGGATAGAAATGGGTAATCGACCCCTCCAGGTAGAGGTTGGCCAGGTTGGCAGGCGCGCCATGCCCTGGCCCCGTGACCAGAAACATATCCAGCTGGTGGCGTCTGATGAGATGGTTGAGGTGCGCATACACCAGGTTGATGCCGGGACAGGTTCCCCAGTGGCCCAGCAGGCGATCCTTGATATCTTCCGGCTTGAGCGGCTCCCTCAGCAGGGGATTGCTTTTCAGGTAAATCTCTGCTGCCGCCAGGTAATCGGTGACGCGGCGGAAACGCGCTATGGCGTCCAGTTCCTTCCCATGTTGCTGGCGAATCTCGTCTACGGGGATATTGACGCTTTGCGGTGACTCTAACATGGTCGCTATCTCAGTCATGGCAAATCCTTTCTACCGTTCTCTTCATCAGCCTGTCTTCTGATGGACGGTGCAAGAAATCCGGTGACGAATTGTATCAAGATAGGTACGTTCCCGGAGGTATGCATGGTTACGAAAACCGCACACTGATTCTCAGTATAAGCCGGGATTGTTAAAGCATGTTTAAGCAGCCTGCCCTCTATCTGTGCTGGAACCATCAGTTGCGCTGATGGAGACTGCCTGTACGCCGGGAAAGGCGCGCAACCGGTCGGCTGCCCGCGCCAGCGCCCTGACATCGGGAAAGGTACAGGCAAGAGAGATTTCTTCTCTTCCCTGCTCTTTGCGTACCGCCAGTGACTCGACGCGAATGCCGATCTGAGCCAGAGACTCGGTGAGCTGGCTCATCGATTGCTCTCCCAGAGCGGTGGCCTCGATGTGTACCTGCTGGCTGTTCTGGAACTGTTGGGGCAGCAGAAGGCGTTCGATCAGGCGCAAGAGGGCCAGTACCAGCAGGCCCAGCACCGTCGTCAACACAGCTACCAGCAACAGACCGGCCCCGCAGGCCATGCCGATGGCCGCTACCAGCCAGATGGCAGCTGCAGTGGTGAGGCCCTTGACCGTGTGCGCGTCACGCTTGAAAACGATACTGCCCGCGCCGAGAAAGCCGATCCCGGCGACGACATATGAGGCAATACGGGTCGGGTCAATCTGCATGTGCGCGATGGTGAGGAAATCGAGGAAGCCATAGCCGGAGATCAGCGTGAAGAGGCAGGAACCGAGGGACACCAGCGCGTTGGTGCGCATCCCGGCGGCATGCTCGGTGCTTTCCCGCTCAAAGCCGATCACCGCCCCAGGCAGCAATGCCAGCCCCAGTCGCAGCAGAAACGTGAGCAGTGAGATCATATCCTTGATACATCCTTTCTTCTACCCGGCGATGGGACAGATTCTATGCATCTATGATAAGATAGGACACAATATGCATATCGTATGAAGGGAAAGACAGGAAAAAGGGCAATCTCGGGACAGATATTACCACATTTTCGAGATCAAAAAAGAACTCGCTGGATGAGGACACTTTCTTGAGGGAATTGCTGAATAGAGAGGGAGACAGCTTCCCCGGAGATGGTTATGGACTATGATCAGCTTGCCTATGATTTGCAGCATGAGCCGGGTGTGCGGCTGCTTAAGGCAGAACATGCGGCATTGATTATTAGCTTTCTGCACCGGCAGTTTAAGCGCGAGCAGCGTATCGCCGTGCCACTGCCCGAACTGGTCGAACGGCTGGCGAACACGCTTGAGGCATTGAACGAACAGACGCCAGGCCGCTATCCGCGCCCGGCTGCCGCGTATTTGACGGAATGGGCCGATGAACACCATCACTTCATCCGTATCACCACACCCGCCAGCAGTGACACGCCGTTTGTCGAATTGACGGCGGAGACGGAACGCGCCATTGGCTGGCTGGAAGAGTTGCACGGCCCGCCCTTTGTCGGCACCGAATCGCGCTTCCTGCACATTGTTCAGTTGTTGCATGACATCGTGCAGCGCAGCACAGAAGACCCGCTGGCGCGACTGGCGCAGCTTGAACAGCAGCGCGAGGCCATCGACCAGCAAATCAGGCAGATTCGCGAAACGGGCATCGTCGACGATCTCTACAGTGAGACACAGTTGAAAGAGCGTTTCTTTGAGGCATGCAACGAGGCGCGACAACTGTTGCGCGACTTTCGCCTGGTGGAGGAGCGTTTCCGCGATATTGCGCGCGCCTTGCAGCAGGCGCAGTTGCAGGCCAATGTACAGAAAGGCGCGCTGGTGGCCTTTGTGCTGGATGCCGACGCCGAGTTGAAATCTTCCGACCAGGGGCGCAGCTTCTACACTTTCTGGGACTACCTGATGGCCCCTTCGCAGCAAGAGGAGTTCTACGCCCTGCTCGATGCCGTGCAGGGCCAGCCCGATTTGCAGCCGGTGATCCACGAAGGCCGCATCCTTCAACGCCTGCCCATGCACCTGCTGGCGGCGGGTGAGAAGGTGGTGCAGTCAAACGGCGGACTGGCCGAACAATTGCGCCGCATGCTCGACGAGCAGAGCATTGCCGAACGCCGCCGCGTGCGCGCCATCGTCTCCGAGATCAAGCAAACCGCCTTCCAGCTGGCGAGCGCGCCGCCGGATGAATCGACCTTCATTGAGCTTGAGGGGCCGCCGGAGACGCACCTGGTGATGGAACACGGCCTGTGGGAGGCGGGTGAAAGTATCTCTCTCGGCGCGCAGCCTGTGAACGCCGACGACGAAACGCCGGATTTAGACGAACTGCGCTCTCTGCACACGCAATTTCATATAGACAGAATGCTCCTTTACCAGCGCATTGAGGCGCTGCTGGAGGTGCGCTCGCAGGTAACGCTGGCCGAGGTGTTGCAACACTACCCCCCACAGAAGGGGCTGGCCGAAGTGCTGGCCTATTGCACGCTCGCCGCCGATGATCCCGATCATTCCATCGATGAATACGAGACGGAGGAGATCGCACTGCCCGTCGCCACGCCGTTTGGCCCGGAGATGCGCACGCTCACCATCCCTCGCGTCCTCTATCAAAGGAGGTAACTATGCCGACGAACGCTGTGGTACCATATGCGCCCGTTATCCTCAAATTGTTACAGAATCCGCTTTTCAGCGAGGAGACGACGGCCTGGAATCTGCTGCTCACCCATCAGACGCCCGTGCAGGAGTATTTCGCGCGTATTGGCCTGGAGATACGTATCAATGAAGAGGACGGCTACGCCTACCTGCACCAGCCGCTCATTGAGGACGAGGAGGGCCAGGCGATTGCCTTGCCCCGCCTGACGCGCCGCGACCGGCTCACCTATCACGCCACGCTGCTCTGCGTCCTGCTGCGCGAGTGGCTCGACCAGTTCGAGTCTACACATCTCGACGCGGGCAAATGCGCCATTACCGATCTACAGATTCATGACCTGATGCTGCCTTTTCTGCCGCAGCGCACCGACGAACGAGCCGTCCAGCGCCGTATCGACTCGGCTATCGAACGTCTCATCGAACTGGGCTTTCTCAAACGCATGCCCGATACCGATCACCCCGCCTACTTTGAAGTGCGCCGTATCTTGAAGGCGCGCATTGACGCCGAGAAGCTGGCTGAGATCAAGGAGAGGTTAGCACGCTATGGAACTACTGCACGTGTATCAGAATAGGGCCGGGGCGAACGGCCACGAACAGGCGGCGAGCGGCTTTCGCCTGCAGCGGCTTGAAGTCTATAACTGGGGTACCTTCAACCACCATGTCTGGAACATCACGCCCGCCGGCGGCACGGCCCTGCTGACCGGGGCGAACGGCTCCGGCAAATCTACGCTGGCCGATGCCCTGCTCACCCTGCTCGTCCCCTACGGGCGCCGCACCTACAATCAGGCGTCTGGCACGGAAAAGCACCGCGAGCGCAACGAAGGTACCTATGTGCGCGGCGCGTGGAGCAAACAGAAGGATCGCGACAGTAGCGCCGCCAATGTGCAATTTCTGCGCGGCAAAGACTCGTATTCCGTGCTGCTGGCCGTCTTTGCCAGCGCCAACCCGCAGCAAGATGTCACGCTGGCCCAGATGTTCTGGTGGCAGCAAGGCGAGTTACGCAAGCTTTTTGTCATCGCGCACGCGCCCCTGAGCATCGAAGAGCATTTCGCGCTGCGCGGCGACGTGGCGGATTTGCGCAGGCAGTTGCGCGCCGCAGGAGCCGAGGTCTTTGATGAGTTCGCGAAGTATAGCCGCCGTTTCTGCCACCTGCTGGGCCTGCGTTCGGAAAAGGCGCTCGATCTCTTCAACCAGATTGTCTCCATCAAAGACATCGGCGGGCTGAATACCTTCGTGCGCGACCACATGCTGCAAAAGACCGACGCTGCGAAGCGCATCACCGACCTGCGCGAAAACTTCGACAACCTGACTCGCGCCCATGCCGCCATTGAACTGGCCGAGCAGCAACTTGCCGTGCTTGAGCCGCTGATGAACGAGGTGGACGAGTATGAGAAGCTGCAAACGCGCATCGCCGAGGCCGAACAATGCGCCCAGGTCGTTCCCGTCTATATCGCCGCGCGCAAGCGGGTTCTGCTGGAAAGCGCAGTCAGTAGCGCGCGCCAGCAACTTCTGGACGTTCAGGGGCGTAGCGCAGCCCTCGATCAGCACATCGCTTCTCTGGAGCAGCAAAAAATCGATCTGAATGTTGCTATCCAGAACGATCAACTTGGCCAGCGCATTCGCCGCATCGAGCAGGATTTGCAGCTTCTGGCGCAGCAGCAGGCGGCAAAGCAGCAGCAGGCGCAACTCTATAACGCCCTCACTCGCCCGCTGAACCTGCCGGAATATCGGGACGAAGCGGCCTTCCTGGCAGCCGCGCAGCAGGCACGGGCCGTGCTGACACAATGCCGCGAGCGTGGCGCGCAGCTTACCAGCCAGCGCGACGCCTTGAAACAGCAGGAAACCGCCCTCAAGGCGACATTACAGGGGCTGAAAGATGAACTGATCTCGCTGCAACAGCGCAAGAGCCAGATCCCCGCCGGAGATGTCGCGTTACGCGCCATGCTGGCGCAGGCCCTTTCCATCCCGGAGGAGGAACTGCCCTTCGTCGGCGAACTGCTGCGCCTGCGCGAGAGCGCCCGCCAGTGGGAACCGGCCATCGAACGCCTGCTGCACAGCTTCGGGCGGCAATTGCTTGTACCTGAACAGCACTATCAGCAGATCAGCCGCTACGTCGACCAGACGAACCTGCACGGGCGGCTCGTCTACCAGCGCCTGCGCGGCCCGCGCACGCCACGCAACACCTCCGGCCTTGATCGCAACATGCTCTTTTTCAAGCTGGAGGTCAAGCCCGATACTCCCTTCACCGGCTGGCTTACAGCAGAACTGCTTGAGGCCTATGACTATCTCTGCTGCGAAACAATGGAAGAATTCCAGCAGGCGCGGCGCGCGCTCACCCTCAATGGACAGATCAAGAGCAGCGTGACGCGGCACGAGAAGGATGACCGTTCCTCCCTCGGCGACCGCAAACGCTATGTGCTTGGCTGGAGCAACGCCGAGAAAGTCGAGGCCATCCGCGCCGAGTTACTCGCGCAACAGAAGGCGCTGCAAACGCTGCTTGGTGAGATCGGGCGCGTCGAACAGGCACAGCAGTACGAACAGAAACGCGAGCAAGCCCTGCTGCGCCTGCTCGAATTTACCTCGTTCGCCGACATCGACTGGCGCGCTGACGAACGGCGGACCAACGATTTGCTGGCACAGAAACGCGAACTTGAGGCCAGCGCCGATCATCTCGGCGAACTGCGCCGCCAGCTTGAACTGGTCGCGAAGCAATATGATGAGCGCAAGGCCGAACGCGACCGGGTACTCTCAACCCTTACTACACTCAACAACACCATTACCGGTTACGAGCAGTTGCGCAGCGCCTGTCTCGCCGTCTTGCAGGCAGCTTCTCATGCTAACCTCGCGCCCTACTTCGCTCAGATCGAAAAAGATCACAAAACCGTCGTGCTGAGCATCGAGAACGCCGACGATATGCGGGAAAAGATGGCGCAATTCTACCGCGCCCGTGCCGGTTCCCTGCGTGGCCTCGTCAACCCGCTGATGAGCAAGATTCTCGATCTGATGAATAAATTCAAGAGTATCAGCCCGGCGCTCGCCTCCGAACTGGATGCCACCATCGAGGCCGTTGCCGCTTACCGGCATCATTACGAGCGCCTGCGCCACGATGACCTGCCGCGCTATCGCCGCAGGTTCAAAGACCTGCTCGATGAGAAGGTGATTACCAGTATCAACGTCTTTAAGGCAGGGCTGGAGCAGCAGATCGAGGATATTAAGAGCAGTATTGCCAGCCTCAACGGCTCGCTACGCCTCATTGACTACACGTCCAGTACCTACATCCAGTTATGCTATGACCCGACGCGCGACAGTGAGGTCAGGGATTTTCGCGCCCAGTTGCGCGCCTGCCTGCCGGATGTGGCGCAGCCGCGCAACGCCGAGACCAACGAGGCCAGCTTCCGTCGCATTCAGGCCCTGATCCAGCGTTTCGAGCAGGAAGAACGCTGGACGGCCAAAGTGACTGACGTGCGCAACTGGCTCGATTTCTCCGCCGAAGAACGCTACCGTGAAGACGATGCCACCAAAAACTACTACAATGACTCCTCTGGCAAGTCCGGTGGCCAGAAGACCAAGCTTGCCTACACCATCCTTGCCTCCGCCATCGCCTACCAGTATGGCCTCGACCAGCAGGAGGAGCGCAGCCGGGCCTTCCGTTTCGTGGTCATCGATGAAGCCTTCGTGCGCTCTGATGAGATGAACGCCCGCTACGCGATGGAGCTTTTCAAACAGCTTGACCTGCAACTGCTCGTCGTCACGCCGCTTGACAAAATACATATTATCGAGCCATATATTACTGCCTGCCATTATGTGACCAACACACAGGAGGAAAACGACTCGCGGGTCTACAATTTTACCATGCAAGAATACTTGAAGCACAAACAGGCCCTGCAGGCGGGCGTCGGCATAGGAGATTACCGGTGAGGCCATGATAACGCCAGCAGACATCCAGCAGAAAGCGGCGCGGCTCTACCTGCCGTTCTTACAGGCATGGCTGCGGGGTAGCGCCTTCTTCCCGCTTGACTTCCCGGTCGGCACATTGCCGAAAGACTATGTAGAACTGCGCGACGCTGTCCGCACATTACAGGCGCAATCCAGTGAAGGGCGCGGTTACGGTTATGCCATTCAGTATCAGGTGCAGCAAACGCGCCGCCTGGGAACGCAGACGCTTCCCACGCGCGTCCTCATCGAGACGGAACAGGATTTCCTGCGACTGCTGGCAAAAGAGGAGGAGTTTCAGCATTTCCGGCAGGATGTCGCATTGATCCGCACGCATCTGCCGCAACTGGAAGCGTGGTTGCTGCACTATCCGCAGAAGGTCATTGCGCTGCACGGTCTGTGGAACGATCTCCTCGCCGTCTGCGCCTATTTCCTGCATCATCCGCGTCCCGGCCTCTATATCCGCGAGCTGCCGATCAACGTGCATACCAAGTTTATTGAGCAACATCGCGGTTCCATACGCGAGTTGCTGGAACAACTTCTGCCGCCCGCAGCCATCACGCCGAATGCCGCCACCTTCGAGCAGCGTTTCGGCTTGCGCGAGAAAGAGCCTTTTGTGCGCCTGCGCCTGCTGGATCAGCAACTTCACACCCATTGCGGACTGCCACTGAGCGAACTCAGCGTCCCGCTCTCACAGTTTGCCGCCTTTGATTTTCTCAGCGAGCAGTGCTGCATCATCGCTGAGAATGAAATGACCTTTCTCACGCTGCCGTCACAGCCTCGCGCCTTTGCCCTCTTCGGCGGCGGTTTTCAGGTCGGCAGCCTGCAAGCCGTTTCCTGGCTGGCGACCTGCCCGATTTTCTACTGGGGCGACCTCGACGCGCAGGGCTTCCAGATTCTGTCCAGCCTGCGCGCGCTCTTCCCCCATGTTACTTCACTCATGATGGATCAGGAAACGTTCGCCGCCTTTTCCGTCTTCTCTGTTCCCGGCACGCCCACTCCCGTGCGTCAGCTTCCCCATCTTACTTCCGAAGAACGCGCGCTCTTTCTCCATCTCGCGGAGAACAACCTGCGCCTCGAACAGGAACGCATCAGCCACGCTTATGCCTTGAGGAAACTGGCGGCACAGGGTCTGGCTCAGGCCGAGAATATAAAATGATGCGCTATAACAGGCAAAAAAACTCCTTGCGTGCGAGATCAGGATGTCGGGTCGGGTTGGGATTGCGATTGGAGCAGGTTGCGTACCAGGTCGACCATCTGATCGACCTCAAAGGGCTTTTCCAGAAAGGAAATGTGCAGGTCTTGCAGCGCGGGGATTTCGTTGAAGTTAGCGGCTGTCGTCAAAATAATGGGCAACGTTTGTAATTCCGGCACGGTACGCAGGCGGCGGATCACTTCCGTGCCGGATATCGAGCCTTGCAGGCGCCAGTCAACGATGAGTAGCTCGATGGGTAGAGGCATGGGTGCTGTCTGCTCAGGCCCAATCAACGCTTTCAGCGCGGCATCGGCAGTAGAGAACACGGTGACTGCGTAGCCTTCGTCCTGAAGCACCAGGCGTAACATTTCCTGGATCGCAGCATCATCTTCCAGCAGACCAATTGGCATAATTTTGTCTCGTCCCTTCGGTGTGTAGGATAAGGAAATTACGTCGTGTTAGAGACACTATAACAAACTGGATGACGTTTCGCAATAGCTGGATAGAGAACTTGCGATTCAGTATTTCTACCGTTGTGGTTACTGACGGGCAGCGTGAAGCTTACGGTTGTTCCTTCGCCCGCGCGGCTTTCCAGCGTGATCTGGCCTCCCATCGCATGAATGAATTTGCGGGTGATGTAGAGGCCGAGGCCCGCGCCGCCAACATCAACGGTCAGGGGGTGTTCGAGCCGCTGAAATGGCTTGAACAATCGGGCCTGCTGCTCAGCAGCGATGCCGACGCCGTGATCGCGTACCGTGACCTGTATCGCCTCTGTCTCCTGTTCGACCGGAGGCCAGCGAGGGGCGCCGCCCGGTGAAGACGAGACGCACACTTCGATCAGGCCGCCGCCGGGCGAATATTTGATGGCGTTTTCCAGCAGGTTGGTCAGGGCCTGTTGCACGCGGTCGGGGTCGGCCCAGACATGGGGAAGCCCGGCAGGAGCCACGCAGCGCAGTTCATGAGCGGTTCCCTGCTGGCGAATGCGCTGCCGGAGAAGTTCGACAACATGCTGGCACAGCCATACCAGGTCGACGGGGGCACTGCGCAGGGAGAGACGCCCGGCGTGGATGCGCGAAATGTCGAGCAGGTCGCGTACCAGCACTTCGAGATGTGTCACCTGCTCCATGATGGTAGTCAGATACTGCTGCTGGCGCTGTGGCGTCATGACAACCGCTTCCGTCCTCTCCTCCAGAACGACGGCATCGCTGACGGGAGGATACGCCTGCAGGAGGGCGGCGTAGCCTTTGATGGCGGCCAGCGGGGTACGCAATTCGTGCATAACCATCGAGAGAAATTTGTTATCAATGTGGTCTGCTTCCTCCTGCCCTGTCGGTTGCCGCGCTTCCTGAGGACGGCGAAGGCGAACCAGGCACTGTGCCAGCCTCTGCCTGGCGAGGTTGCGCACCCCTTTTTCCAGACATTCCAGCAGTGGTGGCAGATAGCCGTCTAGCAGGAGCATATCACCAGGGGTAAAGGCTTCAGGGCGTTCATCCAGTAGCAGAAGGAAGCCGAGCAGTCCGGCGGGCCGTTCAAGGGGGACAGTGACCAGGCTCTGGAATGGCGCTATGGCAGGGGCGGTGACAAGGCGTTGCACTTTGCCTGTCTGCGCGGCGAAGTCACACGCCGCGCGTACCTGCGCAGAGCGGAGAAAAGCGGCGACATCGATCTGGCCGCGTGGGTAATACACAGCGGCCAGCGTGTCATCGACGAAAAGCAGCAGGTCAAGCAAGGGGTGGCGCAGGGCCGGTTCCGGGCAGCCGGGCAGCAGGCAGGCCGCGTGACAGTCGAGCAAATCACAGACCTGCCGCGTCAATTGATGAAAAGATATTTCTCCCTGCACAGGCGCCTCCTCCCCTTGCACAACATACACAGGATGCTTTTCCTTCAGTATATGGAGGCATCCAACAAGCAAGGGGCGTTGACATGCTACTGCGCATTCAGGTTGATATCACCGCTGCCGGTAGTGACGGTCACACTGGCTCTCGGCGCGTTGCCGTTATCCCCTTGCGCCGTCGCGCCGGGGCCTGCCTGCTGCACCTGCACCTGCGAGAAGGCAGAATCAGCATTGATTGAGCCACTGTTGGTAGTGGCATGCAGCGAAAACGAACTGCTGGCAGGCAGGGTCAGATTGATCGTGCTGCTGTCTGTACTGATAAACTGGTAGCTGCCGTTGGGGTCAAGCTGGCCGGAGAAGGTGATTTCGCCATCGCCGGACTTGATGGTAGAATTACCTGTCAGTGTGACATTCTGCATTGTAATGGAGCCGCTCTGGCTTGTCAGCGTCATCTGCGCGCTGATGTCGTCAACGGTGATATCGCCGCTATCGGTAATAATCGTGAGATTGGCATTATCAGGAACGGTGACGGTGATATCTTCATCGGTTACGTTAACACCCAGTGCGTTTGAAGAGAGCCGGTTGACACTGGCGTTTTCAGACCCATTCGTTCCAACGGTCACCAGATTCGGATTGCTGCTTGCCTGTATCTGGACATCTCCCCCTGCATCATTAATCACAATAGTGGGAGTGGTGGTGTTATCTACTTGATAGGTCTGAAGCTGGCTGAACGGGGCCTGATGGCCTGGTTGCATGGGCATCGGGCCGTAAGAGCTACCGGTTGAGCGCATCAGGCCGCCGAGAATGGAGAGGACAATCAGCGCCAGCACAATCCAGAGCCAGGGGCTGCGCCTGCGCCGGGGTCTGACCTGTCCGTAGCTGTACTGATACTGGTACGGTCTGCCCATCGTTGGCTGCGGCGTGGGCGGTATCTGATAGTTGGGGAGGTCTTGCGCCTTGTAGACACGCTCCGGCTCCGGTCCCTCTTCCCACTCTGGCCGTACCTGGAGCGTGGAGTCGTCGTTGATGGGCCGGGGAATAGAAGGCTGCTGATCTGCGTCTGTATATGTGCCGTACTGCCCCTGACGTGGCTTCCATTCAGGGTCGGCAAATTGCATCTCCTGATCGTTCATCATACGCCTTCTCCTGCTCTTCTGACTTTCTCTTCCTCTGATTTACGCGCGGCGTTCGTGAGAGTTGCATGTTTTTGCACTTTTGGCCTTTTTGCTCTTGACCACAGCGACCGGGAACGGTACAATGTGCCAGAATACTGAACCAGACGTGTATTCATGAAGCAGAATGCCAGCTCAAAACACAGGATCGAATGCAGGAAGAGGAAAAATTGTATGTCTGAAACAGATCTGGAGCAAACAGAAGCGACACGAGGCCCTGAAAGCGATGGAG
>Ga0209581_1004206_pt1 | contig 11740 bp, 13 predicted proteins | sample Coa_R2_FD_187160 | JGI IMG/M metagenome (GOLD analysis project Ga0209581, IMG submission 187160) | Surface soil microbial communities from Centralia Pennsylvania, which are recovering from an underground coalmine fire - Coalmine... | ecosystem: Environmental > Terrestrial > Soil > Unclassified ...
CGCGCCCTTCGTTTCTTAATATCTTTTTGAGTAGGGAGTCATCGTTTTCGACTATTATAGAAAATCTCTTTATCCCCGCTCTTTGAGCCGTGATGATTAAGCGTTTGATCTGGTGAGTTCCGCCGACAAGGGTTTCTCCGTGAGAGTTTAGCCTTTCACCATCTATACCCGTTCCGGCTGCTACAAGTATCGCATGGTCCATTTTATCTCAGGTTTGTTCATACAACACGGAAGATCTTCTCTCCAGGGGATTTTTTGACAACCTTGGATTAAATCTAGCCTTAAAAGGGTAAACTCTGCCCCCTTTGCCCGCTCCGAATATCACTGCTTTCATAATATATTTACTCCGCTTTGGAGGGCGATCCTCTGGCTCCGTGTGGTGAGTTAAATAACATTTATAACCTCTCAAAGTGGTTCTGTCAATATTTATGGTTCTGGAGATTAACACTTGAGGTAAGGAGGGGGGTATAAAAGAAGACCTCCTTAGTGCCTATAATTATTAGAATAAATAAACACAAGGATGGATGTGACTAGAAGGGATATAAGTTTTAGACACTATCGTATCATCCGAGGACTAAAGGGATTTTTCTGTCCCTTCCTTACTTCTGTTCTCCCTTTCCCTTGCTCCACTTAAACTGTTAATCTCCAGTCTGTCCCACTTGACACCCAGCGGCAAAGACAATAACCTAATAAATTCAGGATGAGACAAACAAGGCAGATTACAATAGGAAATATAAAGGTCGGCGGCGGTGCACCTATAACCGTCCAATCCATGACAAAAACGGATACGAGAGACATTCCCGCTACGGTAGCGCAGATAAAAGAACTCGAAAAGGCGGGCTGCGACATAATAAGACTTGCCGTCCCCGATATGGAATCCGCAAAATCCCTTGGCGAGATAAAGAGGCAGGTAAACATACCCATAGTTTCGGACATCCATTTTGATTACCGCCTGGCTCTTGAAGCGATAGACCAGGGGGTGGATGCGCTGAGAATCAACCCCGGAAATATAGGGTCAAAACCCAGGATTAAAGCGGTCGTTGATGCTGCTAAAGGGAGGCGTATTCCAATAAGGATCGGTGTAAACTCCGGCTCCCTTGAAAAAGAGATACTCAGGCAATATGGAAGTCCTACCGCAGAAGCCCTTGCCGAGAGCGCGTTTAAGCACGTGCGCATCCTTGAAGATTTGGATTTCAGGGACATAAAAATATCCGTGAAATCCACAGACGTAATGACAATGATAGGGGCATATCGAATTATCGCTGAAAAAACCGACTACCCCCTCCACCTTGGCGTCACAGAGGCGGGAACAATAAAGATGGGAACAATAAAGTCAGCAATCGGAATAGGAACCCTTCTTGCCGAAGGGATTGGGGATACAATAAGGGTATCACTTACAGGCGACCCAGTTCAGGAGGTCTATGCCGGTATAGATATATTAAGGTCATTGGGGATTAGAAAAAACGGCGTAGAGATCATATCTTGTCCGGGGTGTGGAAGGCTTGAGATTGACCTTATGAGGCTAGTGGATGATGTTGAAGAGAGGGTAAGAAAATTTCATTTCGACAAACCGCTCAAGGTTGCAATCTTGGGATGCGTCGTAAACGGCCCCGGAGAAGCCACAGAAGCCGACTTGGGCATAGCCGGGGGGCGCGGCAAGGGGATGCTCTACAGGGAAGGCAAACTCATCAAGTCCGTAAAAGAAGAAGAAATCGTTGATGCGCTCATTGAGGAGATTGAGAAGGTAGCCGATAAACAGTAGCTGTATTCGCTCCCGCTAATAACCTTATTGCTTTTAACAAGAAAAACCTGCTTCAACTTGAAATCAAGTCGAATCTCTAAGGTTCCTTATAATACTTGTGATATTAATCCATATAGCTGTGATATCCTGCGGAATTGTTTTCCATTTTTGGCGTTTAAACCTGAATGCGGAGGTGAGATTTTATAGCCAATCTTATATAAGGTTCTAGAAATCCATTCATTTGATGCAGTTGCTGGACTTACCAAAATTTCGTCTATAAAATCATATAGATCATTTATGGGTACTGTAATCATATCTTCTTTGAGATGTTGATTAGGCACTATAATATAACGATACTCAGTCTCATATTGGAAAGATATTCTTTTCATGAAAAGGGCTGAACCTAATAAACCACAATTACAACGTTTCATCATTTTTTTTTCCAACTGCTGGCAGGCTCATAGAAAACTTTGCCTCGGTATATTTGGTATTTATTGCACTCTCCTAAATTGTTTAATAACAAATTGTCTATTTTTCCGACTGTTGTTTTAATCCTAACACCACCATTCTTACAATAGGTCTCTCACATAGGAGCAGAGCCTTCTTTCTCAAGTTCCTCAATAGCTAATTTATATTCTTCATTATTTTCATATAGAGATTCTTTTGCGGATTGTAGGCTCCAACAGTTAGCATAAAAATCATCCTTTTCTTTATTAGCAAATTGATGATGTTCCTTTATAGCTTTTTTAAGAAAGTCGTATCTGGAGCCCTCATAGAAATCCGGCCAATTTTTTGTAATCCGAGAAAACCTTAAAGACCCGACTCCAATTAAATAAAGAAAAGCTTCAACAGACAAATACCTGTACAATGGTGTGCTTTTAAGTATATCTTCTTCACCTTCAAATAAACAAGGAACAATCATCCTTAATTCTCCAGCCATAATTTCTTAGGTTAACTATTAGCTGTACGAATAAAGACTCATTTAATCACCGTATATATAGGATGTTATACGGAAATCTTTAGTGATACCAGAACTGTTGGTTATATATAACAAGTACCACCCTAAGTCTTCACAGAAATGCCTTTACTGAAAATTAAGTCGGCAATCGGCAGGGCTGATATTTCAAGTCTCGACAAATCAACAAACCTACTGGCATCTTCAATCTCGATGCCTATAACCTGGTTGTCTTCATCAAAGTCAAGGACAATGCCAGGAGCGACCTCTTCGGATTCAGTGCTCACCTTGCTAACAAGTTCAATATAAAGCATATCTGTGCCTGAATCATATCGAAAAATCATGATTCTATTATCCCCCTGTCATGGCTTAAAGCCGCGGTCGAGAAACGCATTATGTACCGTTTCTCCATCCGATTCTGTAACAACACGTAAGTACTTGCCTAGTTCCGGAATAAATGCCCAGTGACGAATGCGTCCATTAGCCTGCACTTCTATACGGATAGGATTACTAATGACATATTTGATCCATTCCACTTTGAGATAGGAACGGCGTACCATGACGCTGGTTCTGAAGTAGTTTGTTGTTTTCATAAGATATAGTCATGATTCTAAAGTCTCTTTAAAGATTCTACTTGGGCATTCTTTTTCCCATACAGAAACCCTTGAAACACTCGTCAATTGCTGGTCAGTATACGATAAACCTCCCTCTGAATCAAGAATCGCATTCGCTATTTCTTCCAGATATATGGAACCTCTATCACTAGAACATCTGTTTCTCTATTTGCTTTGATTTTAACGACATCGGTATCTGTTATCCCTGCGGCATCACCGTCCCCCAGATTCTTTCCATCTATACTAACACCGCCCTTTATAACGAAAACGTAAACGCCATGATCTGGACCGTTAATCTTGTGGGAGACAGTAACACCCCCATCGAGGCTCCCGATTAGAAATGCCGCATCCTGATGGATGTAAACAGACCCCTCGCTTTTTGTTCCAGATACAACGGGAAGTAATTTGTTCTTACGTAATTTGGGAGGGAATGACCTTTGCTCATAGCTCGGCTTAATGTTCCTCTCTCTGGGATAGACCCAAATCTGCAAGAAATGGGCAACGTCTGTCTTTGAATGGTTAAACTCGGAATGTGTGACTCCCGTTCCGGCGGACATTCTCTGAATATCGCCTGCGGGTATTATCCCATGATTGCCCATGCTGTCTTTGTGCTCCAGTGCACCATCAAGCACAATAGAGACTATTTCCATATTGTCGTGTGAATGTGCACCAAAACCCCGTCCGGGTTCGACAATATCCTCATTTATAACACGAAGAACCCCAAACCCCATGCGGTTCGGATTGTAATAGTCGGCAAAACTAAAGCTGTGTTTGCTGTGCAACCAGCCATGCTCCGCAACCCCCCTTTCTGACGATGGATGGATCTCAATTTTCATGGAGGCTCCTTCATATTTTAGTATCTGGCATATTCCGGGTCGAGATATATGTAAAGCCGCTGAATTTTACCGTTTCTAATCTCAAACACATCACACCATTTGCTATCAGTCCACTTTTCGCCGGTCCTTAATTCACCCTCACTCGACCCCTCGGCCACTACGAAATCACCCTGGATTATCCAGTTTATGGAGTCGTGGTGGTGCCTAAACTTTGCTACTCTGGCACCCAGGTCAGAAAAGAGCTTCTTATACTCCCGTGCCCCTCTTGCAACACCAGACCTGGGGAAAAACACCTCCGCGTCTTCGGCAAAGAGATGAAAGAAATCATTACCGGTATCTAGACTATGCAGATACTCCGAAGCTATTAATTTCTTTTCCTCATCGGTCATATCTCACGTATCCTCCCTCTTTTTTATCTCGTTCTATCTAAGAGTATAAAAGCATACATATCTATTTTCATCAAAATATTTACCAAGAGCACCTGCATTGATCGTGCCTTAATCAATCATCAATATAGATGCTCGAATTTCATCAGAGATTCAAAAAGATATGATACAATGGAGCTATGGAGTCGAGACATACGCGCTACTTTATTCCTGCGGCTTTGGCAAAAGCCCTGGGTGCATCCCATTTTTGGCGTGACCTGTACCACCTATTTCTCACAATCTCATGGCCCAGGTTCCTGTCGCTAATTGCTCTACTCTATGCAGCCATCAATGTCCTCTTCGCCCTGGTATATCTGGCTGGGGGGAATTGCCTTGAGAACGCTCGGCCCGGCTCTTTTCTCGATGCCTTTTTCTTTAGCATTGACACTATCGCTACAGTTGGTTATGGCAGCGTATACCCACGCACGCTCTATGCAAACATAATAGTAGCAATCGAAGTGTTTGTGGGTCTGCTTGGGTTTGCTATAATTACTGGCCTTATGTTTGCCAAGTTTTCGAGACCCACGGCAAGGGTGCTCTTTAGCCGTGTGGCAACTGTTGCTCCTTTTAATGGTGTATCAACCCTTATGTTCCGCGCAGCCAATGAGCGCCGCAACCAAATACTCGAAGCGCAGATGCAGGTTAATCTGGTACGCAACGAGGTCACTACGGAGGGACAATCTATGCGCCGATTCTACGATCTAAAACTGGTGCGCAGCAGGACACCAATATTTTTTCTAACATGGACGGTGATGCACGCAATTGACGAGACAAGTCCGCTCTATGGGGCTACGACGGATTCACTGGCCAATGCAGAGGCCGAGATTGTGATTACACTTACCGGGATTGATGAGACCGTTTCACAGACAATCCACGCCCGTCATTCCTTTCATGCGCAGAAAATCCTCTGGAATGCGCGCTTTGTGGATATACTTTCCAGAACACCGGACGGGCGGGTCTCAATTGACTATGACCGCTTCCACGACGTGGTGTCCATATATCAGGCGGATTAGAAAAGTATTAACCCGCTTTGAGACAGGAAACGCCGGGCTAAGGTGATAGATTTTCAACTAATATGGTTGCTTTTGGTGAGAAAGTCGGTAATTTATTCTTCCGAGGTAACAAGCATTGAGATATTCCAAGCTTTTTCTTCCCACATTGAAAGAAGACCCAGCCGATGCTGAAGTGATAAGCCATAAGCTTATGGTTCGCGCAGGTATGATAAGGAAACTCGCTGCGGGGATATATAACTATCTCCCTCTGGGGCTCCGCTCAATAAAGAAGGTTGAAAAGATCGTAAGAGAAGAGATGAACCGCGCGGGGGCAATTGAACTCCTCATGCCATTCGTTCTTCCGGCGGAGCTATGGAAAGAGAGCGGAAGATGGGATAAGTACGGAAAGGAGCTTCTCAGATTCAAAGATAGAGCTGATAGGGAATTCTGCCTTGGCCCCACGCATGAGGAGATCATTACGGATATAGTCCGCAAGGAGGTGAGGTCATATAAGCAACTCCCCCTTACCCTATACCAGATTCAGACGAAATTCAGGGATGAAATTCGTCCCCGTTTTGGGGTTATGCGTGCAAGAGAGTTCATAATGAAGGATGCGTACAGCTTTGATGCCGATGATGAGGGAGCAGATAAGTCCTACTGGGCGATGTATAACGCCTATAACCGCATTTTTGAGAGGTGCGGGCTTGGGTTTCGTGCTGTGCTTGCAGACACCGGCAATATTGGAGGGAATTTCTCACACGAATTTATGGTCCTCGCCCCCACGGGCGAAGACGTGATTATGAGCTGCAATAGGTGCGATTATGCCGCGAATCTCGAACTTGCCGAGATAGGAGAAAACGATGGAGATAGAAGTACCGAAGAGGAGAAAACCATTCAGGAAGTCTATACGCCGAACCTGAAAACTGTGGATCAGGTAGCCTCGTTCCTAAAAGCTGAACCCGGAAGGCTAATAAAAACTATGATAATTGATGCCGATGGAAAACCGGTTGCCGCACTCGTAAAGGGCAACCATGAATTGAGCTTGACCAAATTGAAAAAGGCGATCGGGGCAGATACCGTTCAGCTTGGCTCAGAAAGCACAATCGTAGACATAACAGGCGGCCCGCTCGGATTCAGCGGCCCTGTCGGAATTAAGATTAAGATTGTTGCCGATAGATCAATTAAAAACATAAAAAATGCCGTCACAGGCGCAAACAAAAGGGATTATCACCTGATCAGTGTAAACCCCGGCAGGGACTTCCATGTAGACCAATTCGCCGACATTCGAGTAGCCTCGGATGGGGATTTATGTCCGAGATGCAATGACGGCGTTCTTCGTTCTAGCAGAGGAATCGAAGTGGGTCACGTCTTTAAACTCGGCACAAAGTACAGCGAGGCAATGAGCGCGACATTTGTTGACCAAAACGGGAAAGAAAGGTTCTTCATAATGGGATGCTATGGGATCGGAATCGGGCGCACCGTCGCCGCGGCTATAGAGCAGAACTATGACGAGAATGGAATCGTACTCCCCATTTCTCTCGCACCCTATGAGGTTGTAGTTCTCCCGCTCAATATGAAAGACGGTCATGTAAAAAGCGTGTCAGAGGATGTTTATAAAAGGCTGCTCGCCATTGGTGCCGAGATGATCATTGATGATAGGGAGGAGAGCGCGGGGGTAAAATTTAAGGATGCGGATTTGATTGGAATTCCCATTCATGTCGTAATCGGACAGAAGGCCCTCAGAGAAGGCGCTGTAGAGATAAAACTCAGAAAGGGCGGGGTCTCCAAGAAGATAAGGGTTGAGGACGTTGAAAAAGAAATTGAGGCGATTCTGAACACACAGAGTCTGAGTGTCTAATTGTAGTATGTCACAACAAGCCACCGTCCGTCATTGCGAGCGATTAAAAAGAGCGAATCGATCTAGCAAGATGGGATTGTTTCGTCGCTTCGCTCCTCGCAATAACGATTACGAAAATTTTTACTAAAAAACATGCCTAAACCCAATCTCAATCCCGAAGAACGCATCATATTAGCCCTGGATTTTCCTCGCCATAAAGAGGCTCTAAACTGGGTTCAAAGGCTCAAAGGAAAGATTAAAACATTCAAGGTAGGGCCTATTCTCTTTTTAGACTCAGGTCCAGCAGGAATTAAAGAATTTACAGACATAGGGGCAGAGATTTTTCTTGACCTCAAATTCCACGATATTCCATCAACGGTTGAAAGCGCCTCGCGGCAGGTTGCCCGATACGGGATTAATATGTTTACAATACATGCACTCGGCGGACTTGAGATGATGAAAAAAGCCGTTGATGCCGTGCACTCAGAATCCGAGAGACTATCAAAGCCGGAGCCGATTGTTCTTGCCGTAACCATACTAACAAGCCAAGGTGAGGAAAACCTAAAGCAGATAGGCATTAACGGCTCTCCCCAGGATGCTGTGCTCAGGCTCGCCACACTCGCCGATAGAGCCGGAGTGGATGGGCTTGTCGCTTCAGGAAAAGAGGTTGAGGTTCTAAGGAAGGAATTTGGAGACAGATTCATATTGGTCGTTCCTGGGATACGCACCGGGGCAAGCATTGATGACCATTCAAGGGCATCAACGCCTGCCGAGGCTGTCTCTCTGGGGGCAGACTATCTCGTAATAGGACGGGCTATAACAGGAGCGAAAAACCCCGAAGCGGTACTAGATGAGATTGTCCTTTCCTTATCTCAGTCAAGGATTTGAGTTTAACGTAAGCATCCTCTGCACTAGAGCATCGCGCTTTTTGCGGTGCGAAAGCGCATCGGCGCATAGTGTTGGATGGTCGTGCTTGGATTTACAGCGCACATAACCAACGAGAAACTGATGCAACTTGATTTGGCTGATTCAAATTAGCGGCATTACTGAGGAGACCATTTTCAAGTTGACTCCAAATCTCGTTCGCCATTTTCTTCTCGACTGCTGCGCCAACAAAGAAAGTGTGCGGTGAATATCCCGCTTTGGAAAATGCTTCACGGATACGGTCAAGGGCAGTTCGTGCGGTTTTCCAATGCTCGTCTGCGCCTGCGGGATCTATTCCACCTTTGAGTTCACCAAGAGCGATATATGAGCTTGCAGATTTATATTTGGTGGCTTCCAATTCCTCAGGGTCAAGATCAAATAAGCACATATCCACATTGTTCTTGACCAGAGGCACAGTCAAATTGTAAATCAACGTGCGGCTCTTGCCTTTGCTTTGCCAGCTCAATCCACGCAGAGATAACTCTATTTCCGAGTCATCATCGGTCATATCTACCCATTTCTTTGTCTTTGAGTGTTGCCACCTGTATTTGATGCCAGCAATTATAAGCGTCGAGATGATAGCACGAGTCAGTTTTCTTTGTGCCAACGCGCCACCAATGTTACGCATTGAGCCGCCAAGTGTATCACCACGAGTCAGCAAAAACCTAAACACCAGTTCTTCAACAAACTTCGAGCCCGCTGGCTCAAGAAAATTCTTGATAAGGCCGTTTATGGCTTGCGCTTTATCTTCCGTTAGTAAATGGACGAGAGATTTATCAGATAGCCCTGCCGCAGTTAGAAGTCCCAACTCTACGCCCTGGATATTTAGCAGGTCGGAGGGCATTTTAGCCTCTGATGCGGCTTCTTGTAGTGCCCTTGCTTCGGCGACATGAGGTGTAGCACGCCGATTCTTTTCAAGCGCAAGTGCAACAAAGCCTGCGCGGGTAGCTTCGTAGGTCGTTACAAGGTCATCGCTAGATTGAAGATGACTTCGGTGGGGGCGCACAGGCATTATAGCTTTCTCCAAACGTAAACACACTTCCGCAACGGTTCGCACCCATGCTCTCCCATTTGCTGGCTACTGTTGCCCTTCCCATTTGGCAATACGAGAATGCTCTCAACGCAAAAGCCTAATCTCTCGGCAATATCGGAAAGTATCATATCTACCGAAACACTTGCACCCGCATATCGAACATTATCATTCACCATAAACAGCAGCGCGTTAGGCTTTAGAACGCGGCAACATTCCGCAATTACGCAAGCCATTTCGTAAAAGTAGCCCTTGACCATTCTAGGGATGCCGCTATTATTTAAAGCCCTTTGTGCTTTTTGGTCGTTCAAGTATTTCAGAATGGCTTGTAATAGTTTCTGCTCATCAGCAGCGGCTATTGCCTTTGTCCATCCCGGATTGATTTTGAGCAAATCCTTAGCGCGATTTTCAACTGTGCAACTAAGCATTTCTTGTCGGAGCCTTACCAATCCCTTCTCATCTGTGCCAAGTAAGGCTAGTTCCAATGCGTAGGTTCTCGTATAATCGTAGCGGTTGCAGTATGGTGGAGATGTTATAATGGCGTCGTATCCGTCATTAGACAACGTTGGCATAACGTCAAGGCACGAGCCGTTGTAAAGATGAATTTCGCCTCGAGGATTTTCAATTGGAAAAAGTTCTACTTGCTTTGCGGATGGTGCTAGGTCAGCAATGATTTCATTTATCTTATCGCAGATGGCCCGCTCGAAGGTGAGAATTTCACCCTTGTTAAAAGGTCTCTTTCCTTGCCTACGCCCAGAGCGATAATCCCATCGGAGATACTGTCCATCTTTGCGCGTGTAACTTACCGACTCTAAAACGCAAAGCAAAGCAAAGCGTAAGGCAGCTTGAACCCTGCTGTTTATTTGTTGACACGCCCCTAGATACCTTTCGATGGACTCCTTCGTTCTCTCCGAATAAGCCCACTTGGTAATTCGTAATTCTGGCAATGGGACGCATATTTCCGATTGCTCCCAAATTCGTAATGCTGATAAACGCTTCATTTCTTCAAAGTCTTCAAGTGTAAACTCCGAGTCCAAAAGTTCCCTAGTCGCAATTATCTCCTGACCTATGGGCAGCAGTTCAATGCCGTCTGCGTCTATGCCTCTTGTGCTTGCGGCAAACAGGGCAGTTCCACTGCCCGCGAAAGGGTCTAGGATTTTGCCTTTGACAATTCCATACTTTTGTAATAGATGCTCGACCAGAGAAGCAGAGAAAGCTTCTTTGTATTTGTACCAACGATAAACGGGTCTAGTTTTGTTTGCCTGAAAACTGACTAGAAGACGAGTTAGTGAAGGCTCAATTACAAATTTACCTTTAAAATGTTGCAGTAATTGTTTGTCGAGACATTCAATCTCGTTTAAGATCGTATCCCGCTTACTAAGCAGAGTATATGAGACGCTGGTTGGATTCAGCACCGCCTTAATCTCTCAAGTATAAAGTAGTTGAGACAAGTATACAGTGCGACGGGTGATGCGTCTAATTACCTACTGCGAATTATCTATTTACTATACGGAGTATTATATATAAGTCCTGATGACACCGTCATTCTTAGCTAATATATAACAAACATCCTCCCGTTGATTCGGGAGGCATGAAGAGAGATACATCAAAACTGGCTTGCTGCTAAAACTATCACCCAGAACAAACCGAATAAAGGCGGAATCAGGGCGGGGAATAGTAAACTCAGGATATGTATCCAGGAGGGCCTGTGAAGCTCGAATGCCCGCTGAAAATCAGGATTCCGCTCAAGAAACTTTCGTACCTTTGATGCCATAAGTCAATGGTCTTGGATGCCCCGACAATTGAAGGAAAGATCAGGACAGAAGAAACCAATCCAAGAGCGGGTAGCAGTAGGGTCGAAAACCAGCTAAACCAGTTGAAACCAATACCTCGGGATATGGCAAATGCAGTTACCAAAAACGATTGTGAGGTCACATACCAGGATAAGCGATTGGCAATGAGTCCAAACTCCGACCGGATTTCATCACGGATCATCTGGCATTCAAATGATGGAGAGAGGTCAGACATGGTTCCTCATTGAGGACATCTGTATCGCCAATTGTAGGGGCACGTTGCAACGTGCCCCTTTATCGCAGATTTAGTTAGACTACTGCTTTCTTTCTCTGCCCCCTTGTGAATGTAAATTCCTTATTCTTATCCACATCCACAACTATTGTGTCGCCCTCTTTAAAGTTCCCCTTCAGAATCTCTGTAGCCAGAGGGTTCTCTATCGTTCTCTGAATTGTCCTCTTGAGAGGTCTTGCTCCATAAACAGGGTCATACCCGATTTCGGCAAGCGCCCCTTTTGCCCCATCGGAAAGTTCAACCTCGATTTTCCTCTCGGCAAGCCTCTTCTTCAGATACTCTATCTGTATATCAACTATCT
>Ga0209581_1004219_pt1 | contig 11713 bp, 8 predicted proteins | sample Coa_R2_FD_187160 | JGI IMG/M metagenome (GOLD analysis project Ga0209581, IMG submission 187160) | Surface soil microbial communities from Centralia Pennsylvania, which are recovering from an underground coalmine fire - Coalmine... | ecosystem: Environmental > Terrestrial > Soil > Unclassified ...
GATTGACGGTGCGCAGCGCAGGCGAACTGGACAGGTTGCTCGCGGCGCTGGCGGCGCGCAAGGAAAAAATCAAGGCGCTGATCGAAGTATTGGGCGGGTCGGATGAAGTTTGAGCTCGACCGCGTATTCGTCGAGGAAGAGTTCCGCGACGGCCCGATGGCGCGCCGCATCCTTGAGCGTCTGCCCCCAGGTGTGCCGCTGGAGTACGTCGCCGATGGGCGCCCGGCGGCGATGGCCGACCGCAGTCAGCCGGATTCATTCGCGGCGGGCAAGCGGCGTCTGATCCTGATGCGCCGGCGCAGCCCGTTTCTGATGGCGTGCCCGGCGGGCTCGGGCGAGTTCGCCTGCTGCGGCTACCTGGTCCTGACGCTGGCCTCGAACTGCCCCATGGATTGCGCCTACTGCTTTTTGCAGGAGTACGTGGCCGACAATCCCGGGTTCCAGGTCTACGCCAATTACGCCGACGCATTCGACGAACTCCAGGCACTGGTGCGCAAGGCGCCCAAGCGCAACTTCCGCGTCGGCACGGGCGAGTTGGCCGACTCGCTGGCGTTCGACACGCTGACCGGCCTGAGCCTTGAGTTGGTGGATTTCTTCGCCCGCCAGCGCAACCTGACGCTGGAACTAAAGACCAAAACCGATGAGATCGAAAACCTCCTCAACCTGGACCCCAGGGGCCAGGTAATCGTTTCGTGGACGTTGTCGCCCCACGCCGTGTTCGCCAGCTCGGAGCATCGCAGCGCCCCGCCCGCGGCGCGGATCGATGCCGCTCGCCGCGTCGCCGATGCCGGATACGGGGTGGCGTTCCATCTGGACCCGGTGATCGCCTATCCGGAGGCCGAGCGCGATTACCTCCAACTGCTCGACCATCTGTTTGCCGTTCTGGATCCGTCGCGGATTGTATTTTTCAGTATCGGCGGCCTACGTCTGAGTCCGGGACTGCGGGCTGCGGCGCGCCGCCGGTTCCCCGCCGATCCGATGCTGGCGGGGGAGGAGGTGCTGGCGCCCGACGGGCGCTATCGGACGTTTACACCGCTGCGCGCGCGGCTGTTCCGCACGCTCTCGGAGCGCATCAGGAGGCAGGCGCCCGGCCTGGCCGTCTACCTGTGCATGGAATCATCGGCCATGAGCGAGCGGATTTTCGGCGCGCCGCCGCCCGTCCCGGCGGTGCTGGGCGAACGACTGGCCCAAGCCCGGCGCAGTTAGGCGGCGCGAAAGCCGGGATCGGCGCCTTTCGCGCCCGGTCGGCTGCTAGTAAACTGAAATTTGAAGATGGAACTGAACACGCTTAGCCGTCTGGGCCGGAAGATCTTTGGCTCCAAGAACGACCGTGAAATAAAGCGCTTGCGGCCGCTGGTCAGGATGATCGGCGAGATGGAACCGGCGCTGGAGGCCGAATCCGACGACCAACTCCGCGCCCGCATCGCGCATTGGAAGGAGAAAATCCGCGCCATCGAGGATCCCGACGAGCAGGCCGGGGCCCTGGATGACGCGCTGCCCGAAGTCTTCGCGATCGTGCGCGAAGCCGCCAAGCGGACGCTGGGCCAGCGTCATTTCGACGTCCAGCTCATCGGCGGCGCTGTGCTGCATGAGGGCAAGATCGCCGAGATGAAGACCGGCGAAGGCAAGACGCTGGTCGCCACGCTGCCGGTGACGCTCAACGCACTGGCCGGCCACGGCGTGCACGTCGTCACCGTCAACGACTACCTGGCGCGGCGCGACGCCGAATGGATGGGCCGCATCTATAACTTCCTGGGCCTGTCGGTGGGCGTGATCGTGCACGGGCTTACCGATCAGCAGCGCAAGGCCGCCTACGCCTGCGACGTAACTTACGGGCAGAACAACGAGTTCGGCTTCGACTACCTGCGCGACAACATGAAGTTCAACCTCGAGGACTACGTTCAGCGCCAGCACCATTACGCGATCGTTGACGAAGTCGACTCGATCCTGATCGATGAAGCCCGCACCCCGCTGATCATCTCGGGCGCCTCCGAGGAATCCACCGACACCTACTACGTGGTCGATCGCGTCATCCCGCGGCTCAAGGCCGAGGCTGACTATACGATCGACGAGAAGCTGCGCACGGTGGCGCTGACCGAGGAGGGCGTGACCCGGGTCGAAAAGCTGCTCGGGGTCGACAATCTGTACGACCCGCGCAACATCCTGCTGCTCCATCACGTCAACCAGGCACTCAAGGCGCACGCGCTGTTCAAGCGCGACGTCGATTACGTGGTCAAGGACGGCGAGGTAATCATCGTCGACGAATTCACCGGGCGGCTGATGCCGGGGCGGCGATGGAGCGACGGACTGCATCAGGCGGTCGAGGCCAAGGAAAACGTCAAGATCGAATCCGAAAACCAGACCCTGGCCACCATCACCTTCCAGAACTACTTCCGCATGTACAAGAAGCTGGCCGGGATGACCGGCACGGCGGACACCGAAGCGGTCGAGTTCCAGCAGATCTACAATCTGCAGGTGGTGGTGGTGCCGACCAACCGCGACATGATCCGTATCGACCATCATGACTCGATCTACAAGACTGAGGCGGAGAAATTCGACGCGGTAATCGAGGAGATCAAGGACTGCCACGAGCGCGGGCAGCCGGTGCTGGTCGGCACGGTGTCGATCGAGAAGTCCGAGCGGGTTTCCAATCTGCTCAAGAAGACCGGCATCCGCCACTACGTGCTCAACGCCAAAAACCATGAGCGCGAGGCGGAAATCGTCGCCCAGGCCGGACGCTACAAGGCCGTCACGATTTCCACCAACATGGCCGGGCGCGGCACCGATATCGTGCTGGGCGGCAATCCCGAATTCATGGCGGCGGCGGAAGCCGGAACGCGCGATCCCAAAGATCCGAAGTATGCACAGGCGCTGGAGAAGTACCGCGCGCAATGCGCGGCGGAGCGCGAGCAGGTGCTGGCCGCCGGCGGTCTGCATATCCTGGGCACCGAGCGCCACGAGTCGCGCCGCATCGACAATCAGCTCCGCGGCCGCTCGGGGCGTCAGGGCGACCCGGGCTCCTCGCGCTTTTACCTGTCGCTGGAAGACGACCTGTTGAGGATCTTCGGCGCCGACCGGCTCAAGGGCTTCATGGGCAAAATCGGCATGGAAGACGGCATGCCGATCGAGCATCGATGGATCTCGCGCGCGATCGAGAACGCGCAGAAAAAGGTCGAGGCCCACAACTTCGACATCCGTAAGCATCTGCTCGAGTACGACGACGTGATGAACAAGCAGCGCGAGGTGATCTACCATCGCCGCCGCGAGCTGCTGGGCAGCGAATCGCTCAAGGATGACGTGCTCGACATGTGCGATGAGCTGATCGAAAACATCGTCGACGCGCATATCGACGCCGAAGCCTCGCCCGAAGAATGGGACTGGAAGGCGCTGGAGGACGCGTTCTACCGGCAGTTCAAGTTCCGTCCCGAATTCCGCAACAACGGCTCGGCACCCGACAGCCCCGAGGCGCTGGCGGAAGCAGCGCGCGAGCGCGTGCGCAGGGTTTATGAGGAGCGCGAGGCCGCCTTCACACCGCCGGTGATGCGTCAGATCGAGAAGATCGTGATGCTGCAGACGCTGGACTCGCTGTGGAAGGACCATCTGCTGGCCATGGATCACCTCAAAGAGGGGATCGGGCTGCGCGGCTACGGGCAGTTGAATCCGCTGGTCGAGTACCAGAAGGAAGGCTTCGCGATGTTCGAGCAGATGATGGGCGTGATGCAGCAGGACGTCGCGGAGAAGATCTTCTCGGTGCAGGTCACGCGCCAGCAGGAAGTCCAGCAGATCGAACAGCGCCGTCCGCAGCAGATGGTGATGAGCCACGGCGCCGAGCGCGAAGAGGCGGGCGCCACGCCTATCAGACGCGAAGGCGAGAAAGTCGGCCGCAACGATCCCTGCCCTTGCGGCTCGGGCAAGAAGTACAAACGCTGTCACGGCAAGTAGTCCCTCGCGTCAAGCCGCCAGATCAGTTTCGCGGGAACGCGAAGTAATAAACTTCAGGCGGCTGCCGAGCTGTTCACAGGCTGGAAGTCAGTGAAGAGGCTTTATACATTGGTGCCCATCTGCAACCTTGGCGATCCTCGCATGCCGGGTCATCGCGGCGCGCACCGGCGCACCGGTCAGCCCTATGACCGAAAGCCGGGATGACCTGGAAAATGCCCGCCAATAGTGGGACAGGCGTCCCTACCTGTCATCGACGCGCGAGCCGACGGGCGCGCGCTTGCTTATGTATCGGCTCAGGCCTGCTCGGGTCTGACCCCTGCCGACTCCTTGATGCTCGGCATTGATTGGTGGCGAGCACCAGGAAAACGCTCGCGCGTCACGGCGGGTACGTCGGCCCTCTCCCATCCAGATTTGGTTGGACTACAGATTGGCGTAAGAAAAAGTAGCATCCCGGTCCAAGAACCGATTCCCGCGTCAAGGCGGTCGGTGAACCGTCCTCTTTTCAGCGGAGAGCCGACCCCACATTTTTCAACCGAACTCTGTGGGCAAGGATGAGGGTGACTGCTAGTTTTCAAATACAGCGCACACGTCTTCGGGCGGAGGCGAATATGAAAGCTTACGAAATCAGAAACGAAGGCGGCGCCGGGCGCCTGGCGCTGGTCGAGCGGCCGCAGCCGACGCCGGGTCCCGGCGAGGTCCTGATCAGGGTCCGGGCAACGTCGCTCAATTACCGCGACCTGCTGACGGTCAGGGGCAGCATGGGCGGCGCCAAGCCCGGCCTCATCCCGCTGTCGGACGGCGCTGGCGAAATAGCGGAGCTCGGTGCCGGCGTCAGCCGCGTGCGAGCCGGCGATCGGGTGGCCGCTATCTTCACGCCCGGATGGATTTCCGGCCGGCCGCGCTCGCGCACGGCAGAGTCGTCGCTGGGCGGCGGCAGCGTTGACGGGATGCTGCGCGAATACGCGGTGCTGCCTGAAAGCGCAGTGGTCCACATCCCTGAACATCTTTCGTACGAAGAGGCAGCGACGCTGCCGTGTGCGGCGGTGACCGCATGGAACGCGCTGGTTACAGTTGGCCACGTCGCGGCCGGTCAGACGGTTGTCGTGCAGGGCACCGGCGGGGTTTCGATTTTCGGACTTCAGTTTGCGCGCCTGGCCGGGGCACGCGTGATCGCGACGACCGGCAGCGAAAACAAGGTCGCGCGGTTGCGCGAATTGGGTGCCGCCGAAGTGATCAATTACAAGACCACGCCCGACTGGGACAAACGCGTGATGGAGCTGACCGGCGGCGAGGGTGCCGACCATATCCTGGACGTGGGCGGAGCAGGAACGCTCGTCCATGCGCTGCAGGCGATCGCCCCCGGCGGCTTCATCACGGTAATCGGCCTGCTGACCGGGATGGGCGGCGAGATCAATCCGCTGGGCATTCTTTTCCGTGCGGCCCACGTGGTGGGGATCCGGGTCGGCTCGCGCGAGATGTTCGAGGACATGAACCGCGCAATCAGCGTCAACGGGATGCGTCCGATTATCGACCGGGTCTTTCAATTCGATGAGGCGCCGGCGGCGTTGGATTATTTGGCCAGCGGCCGACATTTCGGCAAAGTCTGCATCCGCCTCTGAGTTGGCTTTGCCGCGCGAAATGCTTAGCATTGAAGGCGGCGGAGACAGCCGCCGAGGGGACCATGTGCAAAATCATAATGATTGCGGCTGCAATTGCGATTGCGTCCTTTGGATTGAGCGCCCCGGCTCGCTGCCTGAGCATCGGCGACCTGCTGTCCAAGGTCGAGGGCGATCAGGGGTTCAAGACCATCCACGTGTCCGATCTGGTCGCGATGATGGCCGCGCACAACTCCAAGGTGATGGTGTTCGACGCCAATCCGCCTGACGTCCGCGAGCGCGAGGGGATTATCCTCGGCGCGCACCTGCTGTCTTCTCCCGGCCATTACGATGTCGCGGCTGAGCTGCCGGCGGACAAGAACACGCCGCTGGTCTTTTACTGCCACAACTGGCTTTGAATGGCTTCCCACGCGGCCGCCCGGCGGGCGGTCAAAGCCGGTTACAAGAACGTCAGCGTGATGTCCGACGGGATCACGGGCTGGAGAGAAGCAGGACAAAAAGTAGCGTCGGCTCCGGCGAACTGAGCCGAAGCAGGTCCTTGCCCAACGCAAATCGTCTTTGAGAATTGCGCTGAATTGTATTAGATGAGGCTCAGCGCAATCCGATGAGCCGATGCGGCGCCATCCCGGGCGCCGGTAGAGGTGCACCCATGAGCTACGACCTGCTGATCAGAAACGGGACCGTGGTTGACGGAACCGACGCGCCCGCGGTTCGGGCCGACGTGGCAATCGCGCAGGGCAGAATCGTCGAGATCGGCCGAGTGCGCGACGGCGCGGCGCGCGTGCTCGACGCCTCCGATCTGATCGTGGCGCCCGGCTTCGTCGACCCGCACACCCATTACGACGCCCAAATCTGCTGGGACCCGCTGGTCACCTCCACGTCCTGGCACGGCGTGACCTCGGTGATCATGGGCAACTGCGGCGTGGGTATCGCGCCGTGCAAACCCGAGGTGCGCGAAATCACGGCCTGGGACCTGGTCAACGTGGAGGGCATTCCCTTCGACGCACTGTCCAAAGGCATAAACTGGGAGTGGGTCGGCTTTGGCGATTTCATGGACGCCGCCGAACGGCGCCGAAGCGGAATCAACCTGGGTTTTTTGGCGCCGCTGACTCCGTTTCGCCATTTCGTGATGGGCGAGGAGTCGATGGAGCGAGCGGCACGGCCCGAGGAACTGGCGCGCATCAGAGCGCTGCTGCGCGACGCGATCGCGGCCGGCGCGTTCGGCTTTTCGACCACCACGTTTTCCAACCACATCGGCTACCAAGGACGACCGCTGGCCTGCCGGCTGGCCAGCCACCAGGAGTTGATGGTTACGCGGGCGTACTCAAAGAGATGGGCCGCGGCGCGATCGAAATCGCCCTCACCAAGACCATCGGCGTCCTGACCGATGAGGAATACCAACTGCTCGATGACCTGCTGACCGCGGCCGATCGGCCCGTGACCTGGCTGCTGGTTTCGATTCGCGGCCGGGACGGGCACTTCGAGACGCTCAAGAAGGCTGAACCGCTGATTCGCCGCGGCGGCATTCCACAGGTCAGCGCGGTGCCGATTATCGTCAGTATCGACCTGCGCGCACCGGGGATTTTCGCCTCGATGGAGTCGTGGCGTCCGGTCTTCAACCAGAGCGCCGAGGAGCAGAGGAAAATCTACGCCAACACCGGCTTCCGCAACGCGTTCCGCGAGGAACTCAAGACCTTCAAACGCTTCAAGCTCGATATGACGCGCATCGCACTCGATGAAGCCGTGCGCGAAGAACTCAAGCCGCTGCAAGGGATGAGCGTCGCGCAGATTGCGCATCGGCGCGGCCGGGATCCGATCGACACGTTCTTTGACGTGGCGTTGGAAGACGGCCTCGCGGCGCGCTTCACCATGATTCCGCTGGAGGAGGATCGGATTTACGAATTGATCGGCGATCCGCGCACGATTATCGGGCTGTCCGACGGCGGCGCGCACGTCAACTCCCATTGCGAGGCCGGCTACCCCACCTATCTGCTCGGTCATTGGGTGCGCGACAAGCAGGTGCTGACGCTGGAGCACGCCATCAAGCGCATCACTTCGGAGCCCGCCGACCTGTTCGGCATCGCGGGGCGGGGCCGGCTGGCGCCCGGGATGGCCGCCGATGTTACCATCTTCGACTTCGACACCATCGGGCCCTCGGGCCGTCAGCACCTGATGCGGGACCTGCCGGGCAGCGGCGCGCGGTTCGTGGTCGGCGCCCGTGGTATCGAATACACGATCGTCAACGGCGAAGTACTCTACGAGCACGGCCGGCACACCGGCGCGATGCCGGGCCAAGTGCTGCGCTCGCAGCGGGTCAGTTGACGGTCAAAAGCGCTCGGGCAAACTGGCATTCAATCTGATCGGAAGAAAGGAAAATCCAAGTGGCACAGCGTCTGACATCCGCCGAAGTCAAGGGATTGTTCGAAAAACTCAGCAACTGGGGCCGGTGGGGCAAGGACGACCAGCGCGGCGCGCTGAACTTTATCACCCCCGCCAAACGGGCCGCCGCTGCGGCGCTGGTCAAGACCGGCGAGGTGGTTTCGATGTCGCTGCCGCTGGCGACGATCACCGCCAACGACAACCCCACCCCGGTCACGCACCTCATGATGCAGGCGGGCTCGGACTCGCCGCGCGAGGCAATGGCGGGCGTCGCCGACTATTTCGCGATTTCGCCGCACGGCTTCGCCACCACCCATCTGGATGCGCTCTGCCATATCTTCTGGCAGGGCAGGATGTACAACGGCTTTGACGCCGGTGAAGTCGGTTCGCACGGCGCCCGCAAGTGCTCGATCGAGGTTGCCATGCCGGGAGTGGTGAGCCGCGGCGTGCTGTTGGACATCGCGAAGATCAAAAACGTGGAATGGTTCGAGCCCGGCCATCATATTTTTCCCGAAGACCTGGAAGCGGCGGAAAAGGACCATGGCGTGCGGGTCGAAGAGGGCGACGTGCTGATGATTCGCACCGCACGCCCCAAGCGCCGCGCCTCCAAGGGCGGATGGGAACCGCCCAAGCGGGGACTGATCGACATGGCGGGCCTGGACGCCACCTGCCTGCCGTGGCTGCACGAGCGTAAAATCGCGGTGCTCGGCTCCGACGGCACCAGCGACGTGATTCCCAGCGGCTACGACGATGTTCCCTTGCCGATCCACATCGGGACGCTGGTCGTGATGGGCATTCATCTGATCGACAACGCCGACCTCGAAGCGCTGTCGCAGCATTGCGCGCGCACCAATCGCTACGCGTTCCAGTTCATGATGGCGCCGTTGGTGCTCAAGCGCGGCACCGCCTCCCCGGTCAATCCGCTGGCGGTGTTTTAGCAGGTGTTGAGAAAGTAGGACTCTGGAGTTTACCAAGCAGGTAGTCCTCAACACCCTGCATAAAAACTAGCTTCCTTCCTTAATCTTCTCTCCCTCTGGGAGAGATAAGAGAGAGGGGGTAGGCTGTGAAAATCCTTTTTCAACAGCCTGCCAGATTTCAGCCCCTCAGCCCAGGCGACGCGGGTTTGCTTACGCATGCCCGTGGCGCAGCAGCTTGCCGGGGGTCGCGCCGGTCGGCTTGCCCTCGTCAAACGTCATCTGGCCGTTGACGATGATCGCGCGATAACCTCTGGCATGCTGCACGCGGCGCCACTCGCCGCCGGGAAAGTCGTGGGCGATCTCGCCGATCCACTCCGGCTCGATTCCCAGTGCGTTGAGGTCGTACACCACGACGTCGGCCCAGGCGCCCTCGCGCAGCACGCCGCGATCGCGAAAGCCGGCTGCGTGCGCGGGCAGAGCGGAGAGGCGGAAGTGCGCCTCCTCCAGCGTCACGCGCTGTTCGTCGCGCACCAGCCAGCACAGGAAGTCGGTAGTAAACGCGCCGCCGCAGAAGAACTTGGTATGTGCGCCGCCGTCGGACACACCGGGGAAGGTGTACATCGAATTGTTGATCATCTCGGCGGTGAACTCGGCGTTGAATCCCCGGTTGGGGCCCAGGAACTCGGCCTTCAGATCGGTCGCCAACGACAGATCCAGCATCACGTCGACCGGATGCTTGCCCTCTTCCTCCGCAATCTGGCCGATCGACTTGCCGACGTATTTCTCCAGCTCGGGCTGATCATTGACCCATTGCACGATCAGCGCCGGAATTCGGCCGCCAACTCCGGCCTGCACGATCTCCAACCGCCGATTCGACTGCTGGCTCTTGGCGCCCTCGCGCAGATGCGGGTCGCGCATCTTACGCATCCGCTCTTCCTTGGTGCCGGTCGTCATCTCCTTCCAGTAGCGGGAGGAGTCGTAGAGGTTCCAATGCTCCAGCGTGAACGCAAAGCCGGTGCGATGCGTGCCGCACTGGCCGAAGATCGGCAGCCCCTTGGCGCGCATCTTCTCCAGCCATCTGAGGCTCTTCTGATGCGTGGAGGGATCCTTGCGCGTGGCTACGATAGCATTGTGCAGCACCGGCCGGCGCGCCTCGGCCGCCAGCCGCTCAACAAACGCCAAATCCTCCTTGATGTAGCCGGTGGCCTGGGTGATCTCGATGAAACCCTCGTCGCGCGCGCGCAGCACGCGCGCCAGGTTGAACACGTCCTCCTCGCACATGGTATCGGTCACCATGGGCGAGCCGTCATAGTCGGTTTGATTGGAATTGCGGCCCAGGCGCTGGATTGAAAAGCCGCACAGCCCCGCGTCGAGTCCCTGATGCAACAGGCGGCGCATCTCGGCGCGTTCCTCCTCGGTGGCGGGCCGCGTCTTGGCCGCCTCCAAGCCCATCACGTAAATCATCAGCGATGCGGTGGGCATGTACTGGATACAGTTGACGCCCTTGGGCGCGCGGTCGAGCGAGTCGAGGTATTCTGGGATGGTCTCCCAATCCCATGGCAGGCCCCGCTTCATCGACTCATAGGGAATCGCCTCGGTACGCGTCATGGTCAGCATCGAGCGGTCGCGAAACTCGGGCTTGACTGGGGCGAAACCGAAGCCGCAGTTGCCCAGCACCACCGACGTCACGCCGTGCCATCCGGAGATGGTGCAGTACGGATCCCAGCGGATCTGCGCGTCATAGTGGGTGTGCAGGTCGACAAAGCCGGGGGCGACAATCAGGCCGTCGGCGTCGATGACTTTTTTGGCGAAACCCGGCGCGCGGCCACCGATTTGTGCGATCCTGCCGTCGCGGATCCACACGTCGGCGCGATAACGCGGCACGCGCGTGCCATCGACCACGGTCCCGCCCTTGATCTGAATGTCGTACTCGGCCATGTCGGTTCCCTCCCGGTTGGTGGGTCAGGACTTAACGTCTGTTCAATTTTGCGCGCTCGGAGACTCCGATCAAGCGCTGCTGCGCGGTCACATCAATGCTCTGTACACATATCCTACTAGCGCAGTTGGACCACAGCGAAAAGGGATTGACCCATCAGCAGTGCGCAATACGTTGTTTGATTTTCACGCCGATGGGCTATAATCTGAGGCAATGGACCTGAACGTGGCGCGCGAGCGGATGGTGGCCGAGCAGCTTAAGGCGCGCGGCATCAACGACCCCCGGGTACTGGAGGCGATGCGTGCGGTGGAGCGCCATCGCTTCGTCAGCCCAAGTCTGATCGAACGCGCCTACGAGGACGGGCCGCTGCCGATCGGCGCCGAGCAGACCATCTCTCAGCCCTATATCGTCGCCGAAATGGTGCAAATCGCACAATTCAAGGGCGATGAGAAGGTTTTGGAAGTCGGCACCGGATGCGGTTATCAGGCCGCGATCCTGGCCCGCCTGGCGCGCGAGGTTTACACTGTCGAATGTATTCCAGAGTTGCATCGCCGCGCCGTCACGACCCTGCGGGAGATGGGCGTGACAAATTGCTTTTTGCGGCTGGGCGACGGATCTTTGGGATGGCCGGAGGCCGCGCCCTTTGACGTGATAATCGTCGCGGCGGCGATGCCCGGAATTCCGCGTCCGCTGCTCCAGCAACTGTCGCCCTGTGGGCGTTTGATTGCTCCGATCGGCGAGGACGAGTTACAGACTTTGGTCCGAATTGAACGCGTCAACGGTCAGTGGCAGGAGAGCTACTTTGGCGAATGCCGGTTTGTCAAGATGACGGGCAAGTTCGGCTTTGCACCTTAAATTGACCTAACCCGGCTCGCCATGGGGCGGGCATCGGGATTGAGCCGGGCGGTGCGGACAGGAGGGGC
>Ga0209581_1004220_pt1 | contig 11712 bp, 9 predicted proteins | sample Coa_R2_FD_187160 | JGI IMG/M metagenome (GOLD analysis project Ga0209581, IMG submission 187160) | Surface soil microbial communities from Centralia Pennsylvania, which are recovering from an underground coalmine fire - Coalmine... | ecosystem: Environmental > Terrestrial > Soil > Unclassified ...
GGCCTGCGGCGCGCTCGCACGGGCTTCAGTTCACGCCTATGAGGGCCACCCCTTGCGGGTGGCCTGCGGCGCGCTCGCACGGGCTTCAGTTCACGCCTATGAGGGCCACCCCTGGCAGGTGGCCTGCCTGGCGCTCGCACTGGCTTAAGTTAACGCCTATGGGGATACCCCTACTATACACGATGCAACTCATAGAGGCGCATCAGGCAACGTATAACGTATATAGTAGAGATACTCCGCATTGCGTCTCATAACTTGCCGACTAGCGCCTTTACTTTGTACAATATACCCATACCCGCTACTTACTTCCCGTAAGTATGCAGGATAACGACTATAAGAAAGAGGGAAACGTACAATGTATTGCCGGGGCATCCGGGGAGCTACGACGGTTGAGCGCAATGAGCGGGAAGAGATGCTGGCGGCGACAACCGAGTTGTTGCGGGCGATAATGCAGCGCAATGAATTGCAGGCCGAAGATATCGCGAGCGCCTTTTTTACCGTCACGGATGACCTGGATGCCGTGTTTCCTGCTCAGGCTGCACGTGCGCTCGGTTGGACAGGCGTGGCGTTGATGTGCGCCCGTGAGATTCCCGTCCCCGGTAGTCTTGAGAAATGCATTCGCGTGCTGCTGCATGTCAACACGGAACGCGGCGCTGCCGAAATGCAGCATGTGTACCTGCGTCGAGCGGTCAGTTTGCGCCCGGAATTCGGCATGGGCGCGTGAGGGCCTGTTGCGCCGTAACAGGCTCGCGTACCTTGAGAAGGCTAGAGAATCGGCTATCATGACGACGACGTCAGGATGTGCCGGGAGCTGCCAATGGAGAGCCAGCGAGCTTAACAGCCGGTGAATGGCTTATCGTCAGTCATAGCCATCAATCACCGGACAGTGACCGACCCATTTTGACATTCTGAAACAGGAGGAGCCAGATTTCATGATCGTCGTGATGAAAGCCAGTTCTAAGGATGAAGACATTGAGCGCGTAATGAACTTTCTCGCCAACCACGGATTGAGCGGTCATCCGTCGCGGGGTGTTGAACGCACCATTATCGGCGTGCTGGGCGGCGTCGGGCCGACAGGAGTGCGCGGCAGCATCGGCGGGATCAACCCGGCGCTGGGTGAGGCTCTAGAATGCCTGCCCGGCGTGGAAAGCGTGCTGCGCGTTACCAAGCCCTACAAACTTGCCAGTCGCGAATTTCACCCCATCGATACGACGGTGGATGTTGTCGTTCCCTGCGTTGCTGAAGGAAAAGTCAGCATCGGCGGGCAGAGCGTCGTGATGATGGCCGGGCCTTGCACAGTGGAAAGCGAGCGGCAGTTGATGACGACGGCGCAGGCGGTACGCGAGGCAGGGGCCGTCATCTTGCGCGGCGGCGCCTTCAAACCTTCGACCTCGCCCTATGGCTTTCGCGGCCTGGGGGAAGATGGGCTGAAGTTGCTGGCAAAGGCTCGCGACGAGTTCGGGATGGCGGTCATTACCGAGGTGATGACGCCCGGCGATGTGCCAATGGTCAGCGAATACGCCGATATCCTGCAAATCGGCACACGTAACATGCAAAACTACTTCTTGCTCGACGAGGTCGGGCGCACGCGCATGCCGGTCATGCTCAAACGCGGCATGTCGGCCACCATCGAAGAATGGCTGCTGGCGGCGGAATATATCCTCTCGCAGGGCAATCCCAATGTGATCCTGTGCGAGCGCGGCATTCGCACCTTTGAAAAAGCCACGCGCAACACGATGGATATCAGTGCCATCCCGCTCATCAAGCAGCTTTCGCACCTGCCCATTGTCTCCGACCCCAGTCAGGGAACGGGCCGACGCGACCTCGTCTCACCCATGACGCTGGCCTCCATCGCCGCAGGCGCCGACGGCCTGCTCATCGAAGTCCATCCCAACCCCGACGAGGCCCTCAAAGACGGCGCGCAATCGCTCACTATCTCTCAATTCCAGGAACTGATGCCGCAGGTTCAAGCGGTAGCAACCGCTATTGGACGCGATGTGATTACAGAGTAGGTCTGAACAGATTCAGCAGAAAAGGCGGTCGAATACAAACTGCCGCAGCCACCGACGAACGCCTGTAACGACAGAATAGGGTGGAACAGAACAACAGAAAGGGCGGCTATGCGCTCGCCCTTTCTGTCATACGTGCCTGTCCTGGCTCTCTCTGGTTGCTTTTATGAAGCAAGCTGAGCCAGAGGGTGCTTCTTTGCCCGATGCTCCGTCCACAGTCGATTGACCCAACGGTACAGGAAGATGAAAAGGAACAGCCAGAGCAGACCTACCAGGTAGCCGCCCAGCACATCGACCGGATGATGCTCTCCCGCTTCCAGCCGTGCATAGCCGACAGCGAGAATATAAATGACGGCCAGTATCTGGAAAGGAATCAATATCCACCGATAACGCCAGCGCCGCACCTGCGGCGTGAAGCTCAGGTAGAGCAGGAAGCCATACAGCACAGTATCGTGAATGACGTGGCCCGATGGAAAGCTGTAGGCGCCGATGTTGCGATGCACGCAGATACCCTGCGCCGTCGTGGCGCGCGGGCGAGCCACCAGCTTTTCAATGGCTAACCAGACGCCGCTGGAACTCAGCACGGCAATGCCCAGGAAGATGGCCTGCAAGAACATACGGAAGAGGAAGAGAAGAATCATCCAGCCTATCGGGATGACAACAGCCTGAAGGGGATCATTCAGGCTGTTGATAAAATCGACCACCATATCGCCCCAGGAACGCGACTGCACATGATAAACACAGGGGATGGGATGCTGCCCCTGAATAACGTTGGTAAGCTGAAGTTCAAACGGCCACGCCGCCGGGTGATTATGCACGACGACCGACATGGTGGCCACCACCGCGACCCCGATGAACCAGAGAATGATGCCGATGACCAGCCCCTGAGAAATACCTGACTTCTTTCTACCGGGTACAGCATCCCTCAAAATGGAATGCGAGGATGTTGCTTTTTGCATACAGTGACATACCTCCTTATTTCCAGACCAACCTTGCGCACTTACCTCACTACACGGTTGAGGTCTGGAATGAGGATACACTGCCTGCTTTTTGCGAGAAATGAGAATATTGAGCGAACGCACGGCGTGCAGCAGGCTGCCCGCACGAGGTGGCCTGTTGCACGCTGGCAGGCTGGCGTATATCGATAGGCTACGGGTAGATGCCGCGAATCTGCGTTGCCTCGGCGACACGGGAGATGGCCAGCATGTTGGCAGCCAGACGCATATCGCAGTGGGACTGCTCGGCTCTGGCGGCGACGGCGGCGAAGGCGCGGTTCATAATCACTTCGAGCCGCTGCGTGATCTCTTCGACCCCCCAGAAGAAGCTCTGGAGGTCCTGCACCCACTCGAAGTAGCTGACGGTGACGCCGCCCGCGTTGGCCAGGATGTCAGGAATGACCATGATATCCTTCTTGAAAAGGATTTTATCGGCTGCCGGAGTTGTGGGGCCGTTGGCGGCTTCAGAGACGATGCGCGCCTGAATGCGGTCGGCGTTTTCCTCGGTGATGACGCCTTCGGTGGCGGCCGGAATCAGGATGTCGCAGGGAACTTCCAGCACATCCTGGATGCCGATAGTCTCGGCGTGGGGGAAGCCGACGACGGTGCCGCGCTCCTGCTTGTGGCGCAGCACGGCAGCGGGATCAAGCCCGCGCTCGTTGTAGATGCCGCCGCGCGTATCGCTGACGGCGACGATTTTGCAGCCCTCGTTGTGGAAGAGGCGCGCCGCTATGGAGCCGGCATTGCCAAAGCCCTGGATACTGACGCGCGCGCCTTGCAGGGGCATGCCAATACGTTTCGCCGCCTGGCGCGTGACGAAGAGAACGCCGGTCGCGGTCGCGTCGTTGCGCCCCTCGCTGCCACCGATGGAGAGCGGCTTGCCGGTGACAACGGCGGGGATAGAGTAGCCCTCGTGCATGGAGTAGGTGTCCATGATCCAGGCCATTACCTGGGAATTGGTGTTGACATCGGGGGCCGGAATATCGCTATGCGGGCCGATAATAATGGAGATTTCGGTCGCGTAACGACGGGTCAGGCGTTCCAGTTCAGCCGCGCTCATCTGCTTGGGGTCGCAGATGACGCCACCTTTCGCGCCGCCATAGGGAATGCCGACGACGGCACACTTCCACGTCATCCACATCGCCAGCGCCTTGACCTCGTCCAGCGTCACCTCCGGGCTGTAGCGAATGCCGCCCTTGGCAGGGCCACGATTGACGTTGTGCTGGACGCGATAGCCGGTAAAGGTGTGGATACGCCCATCGTCAAGACGAACCGGGAAATGAACGATCAGTTCGCGTTTGGGGTGGCGGAGAATCTCGCGCATATCCTCGGAGAGATTCAGGCGGTCAGCCGCCAGTTCGAACTGCTCAACCGCCATCTGATAGGGGTTGATCGGACTCACATCATTGTGCATATTGACGCAATCTCCTTCTTCATAGAAGTTCAAAGGATACCAACAACATAGTTGGTCTGTACAGACAGAAAAGACACCGGCTACGATGCCGGTGCCTCATCCAACTTTGCGCGTAACAGTTTCTGAACCATGTCGGCCTTTGCCTGGCCGCGAGTTTGTTTCATGACCTGACCTACCAGCGCCTGCAAGGCATTCGTCTTGCCACTGCGGTAGTCGCTCACGATTTTCGCGTTTTTCGCGATGATCTCCTCAACAATCTGTTCCAGTTGGCCCAGGTCGCTGATCGGGGGTTTGATGCCCTTTCTGGCGACGATGGCCTCTGGCATTTCACCGCTGGCAAAGGCTTCTTCCAGAATCTCCTTACCTTGCTTACCGGTGATGCGCTCGCTTTCGAGCAGATCGAGCAGGTTTGCCAGGGCAACCGGAGAGACCGGGCTTTCCTGGATGCTCAGGCCACTGGCCTTAAGCAGCCGCACCAGCTCGCTGAGCAGCCAGTTGCTGGCCGTTCTGGCGCGGGCCTTACGCTCTTTGCCATCCGAGACCGCCATGACCTGCTCGAAGTAATCGCCGAGCGCCTTGTCTTCGGTCATGATGTTCGCGTCTTGCTCGCTGATGCCATATTCGGCAACGAAACGCGCGCGGCGCGCATCCGGCAATTCTGGCAACTTCGCCCGCAGCTCCTCGACCCATTCGCGGCTGATAATCAGCGGGGGCAGGTCGGGTTCGGGGAAGTAGCGATAGTCGTGGGCCTGCTCCTTGCTGCGTTGCGCGACCGTGATGCCGCGCGTCTCGACCCAGCCGCGCGTCTCCTGATGAATCGGCTCTCCGGCGCGCAGCATCGCTATCTGCCGCTGCGCCTCGTAGGCCAGGGCGCGTTCGACGGCACGGAAACTGTTCATGTTTTTGATTTCCGTCTTGACGCCCAGTTCCTTTTGCCCGACAGGCCGCACCGAAATGTTGGCATCGCAGCGCAGGCTGCCCTCCTCCATGCGACCAGAGGAAACGCCCAGGTAGACGAGAATCTCACGCAGCTTTTGCATGTAGAGGCGCGCCTCCAGTGGGCTGCGCATATCTGGCTCGCTGACAATCTCCATCAAGGGGGTGCCGGAACGGTTGACATCCACCAGGCTATAGCCCTCGTGGTGCAGCAGGCGCGCCGTATCCTCCTCCAGGTGGACGCGGGTAATGCCGATGCGCCGCTGCTGGCCCTCATATTCAATAGTGAGATAACCGTTCCTGCTGAGAGGAATATCATATTGAGAGATTTGATAACCTTTCATCAGGTCAGGATAAGGATAGTTCTTGCGATCAAATTTGGAGTATTCGGGGATGGTGCAGTTGAGGGCAAGGGCCGTCATAATGGTGTAGGCTACCGCCTCCTGGTTGATGACGGGTAGCACACCGGGCATACCCATGCAGATCGGGCAGACATGCGTGTTAGGCGCGGCATTCGCGTAGTCGGTGCTGCACGAGCAGAACATTTTGCTCTTTGTTAAAAGTTGCGCATGCACTTCGAGGCCGATCACCACCTCGTAATCCGTATCAATACGGGTCTCTTGCGTCTCTATAGCCATTATTTCAAAACCACCTTCTCTTCACCTGTTCTTAAAACACACGTTTATGATTCTGTGCTTTTTCCGTAGTCTAGCCTTTTCCTGGCAGTAAGTCAAGAAGCCAGCAAGCACAAAGTGATAACAAAAATACTTCTCTTAGAAATTCCTTCTCTATTCATTTTATCATAAATGACTATAAGAAATCCAGTATCGTTATCACCCAAAAGTACTATGGCATAGGAAAGAAGAAATGGGGCCAGAAGAGAGGAAACAAGCAGGCGACTCAGCAGCATGTATGCAGATAAAAAGCGAGATGAATTTAGGCGGGAACCGATTTTTTGCGAAAAGAAGAGGTAAATCGAAGGAAAGCGCGCCAGAGCTTGATTGACATTTTACTAAAATAGGGTATACTACTGCTTAGCATAAAGATGTGGCTAACTCCACAATGGGAAGGAGACGACCTGCTTGTTGGGTCGTCTCTGCGTTCCATTGCGGAAACGATATTACCCGACGAGGAACCGCTATGGTTTCTCCTTCTTTCTGGAAGTTGCACAGGAGCTGGCAGGAGAGCAAGAAGCTATGTCGCTAATTAACATGGCGAAACGAGAGATCAACTGTAAGATTGTGTATTACGGCATTGGTTTATGCGGTAAGACCACCAATCTCCACTACATTCACAGAGCAGTGAATCCGCAGGATGTCGGCGATATGGTCTCCATCGATACGGAGACCGAGCGAACGTTGTATTTCGATCTACTGCCCCTTGAGCTGGGAAAAGTGCATGGCTTCCAGATCCGGTTTCAACTCTACACGGTGCCAGGGCAGGTACTCTACCAGCAGACGCGCATTTCCGTGCTGAAAGGAGCCGACTGCGTGATCTTCGTGGCCGACTCTCAGGCCAGCAAACTACAGGAAAACATCGAAAGCTGGAACGAACTGCAAGAGCAACTGTACCGGATGAATAAGAACGTGCGGGACTTTCCACTGGTCATGCAGTGGAACAAGCGAGACTTGCAGGAAATCTTGCCCACCTCCGTGCTGGAACAATACCTGAACCCCTACCGGGTACCCAGCTTTGAAGCGGTGGCCGTCACCGGTCAGGGCGTGATCGAATGCCTGCGTGTCGGCATTAACTCAACGCTACGTAAGCTGGAACGCATCTAAGCGATCTTCCCTCTTTTTCGTTGGCGCGAAAAGAGATGAAGCGGCGTGTCTCATTTGTACCTGCGACTATACTGATATGTGTAGTAGTTGAGCGACAGGTCTGTATAGACTGCACTTACGAGGAACTACATGGATACAATTCGTGTCATAATCGTTGATGAGCAACCATTATTTCGTCAGGGGATTCGTTCATCGCTCGAGCAAATGGGCAACTGTATCGTCCTGAGCGATACGACCGATACCAGTGAAGTGCTTGAACTGGCCCGCCTGGAAAATCCCGATGTCGCCGTCATCGATGCCGGGCTGACCATGGTCGATGCGCTGGAGCTGGCGCGGCAGATGCGCCACCTGGCTCCGCACATGGCCATCATCATCCTGACGCCTACAGAAGACGAGGAACGTCTCTTCCAGTCCATCAAAGTCGGCGCTGCCGCTTACTATACACGCAACATTACTGTGCCAGAGCTGACGGAAGCGGTACGCAAAGTCAGCCAGGGCGAATACCTCATCAATGATGATGTCCTCTCCAAGCCCCAGATCGCCAGTCGAGTCCTGCGCTCGTTCCGTGAACTGGCGGTGGAGGAGGAAGATGATACGTCGAAAGACCTCTACTCTCCGCTTTCCAGCCGCGAAGTGGAGATTCTCGACTACATCGCGCGGGGCAACAGCAACAAGGAGATCGCCAAATCGCTCAAGATCAGCGACCAGACGGTGAAAAATCACATCACCTCCATTCTGAAAAAGCTCTCGGTCAATGATCGCACGGCAGCCGTCGTCCACGCCCTGCGGCACGGCTGGATCAAGATCGGCGATAGTTAGTTGTCACTAACCATCATGGACATGTCATCCTGAGCGCAAAGAGCCTTTAGCTCTGAGTGCAGCGAGAGGGAAGGATCTGAAGTCACCTACTGCTCACTCCAGCCCCGTAGAGATCCTTCGCTGCGCTCAGGGTGACATGTCCGTGATGGTCAACCAGCGGTGATAGTGGCCATGCTGAGAGCAGTATACAGCGGTAAGAAGTCTTCAGGCCCAGATGGCGAGCAATTCTTTACCTGTATTAGCATCCAGGAAGAGATAGAGGTCTTGATGGGTCTGAGATGAGAAGGTGACGGGAACCTGCTGGTAGACGATCATCCAGGCCGGGACATTATTGAAGTGGGGATGAGCAGGATGACCGCTGCCGACGGGATAGCTGAGCAATACGTAGCTGGCCGTCGTACTTTTCGCCTGCGTGGCCGCGTCCGGCATCAACTGGTTGGCAAGCAGAAGAGCCTGCTGCTGCGAGAGCGCCGGGGCCTGAGATGGATGCCCCAGCGTGATGCCTTCGGCCTGCAAAGCGGGAATTTGCGCCTGCCCGGTGGGAGTAGCAGCGGAGCGCGGTAACGGCAGGGATGAGGAGATGCGCGAAGCCACAGATGGCTGAAACACCAGTAAAAACGCCCATACCAGCGCGACCACGAGCAAGCCCGCTCCCACAATCCCGCTGATCAGATGAAAACGTGATCTCGCTTTGCGCTGCCTTCCTGCCATACGCTCCCTGCATTTGCTCGCCGTCTCTATCACATATCGCCGATTTTAGATCAGTATAGCGGATTTTCTCACACATAGCAAATCAGGCAGACAAAAGCTCATCCTGTATATCAGTTGACCTTGCTTGGCCCACAGTATATACTATATACCAGCAAGGAGTGTTAGCCTGTGTGCAGAATTAAGGAAGTATGAAGCAGTTCTGGAGCGGGATGCTGGACCTGGGAGCCGCGCTGGCTCCAGGTTATTCTGTCATTGTGGACGCTGCACTCTCCCCCTATGTATTCATCCCCGGAAAGATGAGATGAAGAAAGGAAGCATTATCCTGTGAAAGTTTTTGGCCGCATGACGGTCTTCCCTATAATGCCTGCGCGTATTAGCAGGCTGTATGAACTGGCATATAATCTCTGGTGGAGCTGGCACCCGGAGGCACGCGAACTGTATAGCAGCGTCGATCCGCAACTGTGGGAAGAGGTCGGGCATAACCCGGTCCGTTTCCTGAGCGAGGTCGAGCCTGCGTTGCTGGAACGGGCCGCGGAGGATGCGCATTATCTGGAACGCTATGAGAGCGTCCTCAGCGCCTTTGATCGCTATATGCACCCACGCGCCAACGAGACCTGGTTCTCACGTACTTACCCCGAACTGGCAGACAAGACGATTGCCTACTTCTCGGCGGAATTTGGACTCAGCGAAGCCCTGCCGATCTACTCCGGCGGCCTGGGCATCCTCTCGGGCGATCATTGCAAAGAGGCCAGCGATCTGGGTCTGCCCTTTGTCGGTGTAGGCTTCCTCTATCCGCAAGGCTACTTCCAGCAGCGCATCACCCGCGAGGGCGTGCAGGAGGCGGTCTACGAAAAGCTACATTTTTCCGAAGCCCCGGCTACCCCTGCGGTCGGCCCGGACGGCAACGAGGTGATGATTAGCGTTGAGCTGCCCGGACGGCGCCTTCACGCCAAAGTCTGGAAGGTGCAGGTGGGGCGCATTCCCCTCTACCTGATGGATACTGATGTCGCGCCCAACGCGCCCAATGACCGCGAGCTTTCCGCCCGCCTCTATGGCGGCGACCGCGAAATGCGCATCTCACAGGAAATTGTGCTGGGCATCGGCGGCGTGCGCGCCCTGCGTGCGCTGGGCATCTCCCCGGCAGCCTGGCACCTTAACGAGGGACACGCGGCCTTCCTCAACCTGGAGCGCGCCCGCGAACTCGTCGCTTCCGGCCTGACCTTCCAGCAGGCGCGTGAGGCGGTGGCGGCCAACTCGCTCTTCACCACGCACACGCCCGTACCCGCCGGCAACGATACCTTCAGCTATGATCTGATCGATAAATACTTTGGCTCCTACTGGGGCCAGCTGGGCCTGAATCGCGACCAGTTCATGGAAATTGCGCGCGAGGATCAGGGCTGGGGGCCGGTCTATAGCATGACCGTGCTGGCGTTACGCCTGACGGGGCAGCATAACGGCGTGAGCGCGCTGCACGGGGCCGTTTCGCGCCGGATGTGGCAGTTCCTCTGGCCCGGCATCGATGTCGACGAAGTTCCCATCGATTCCATCACCAACGGCATTCACAGCCCGTCATGGGTTGCGCCGGAAATCGACGAAGTCTTCCAACGCTACCTGGGCAAAGACTGGGCAGAACACGTGGACGAGCCGGAACTGTGGGAACACGTCATGGAGATTCCCGACGAGGTACTCTGGCAGGCCCACTTCAAACGCAAAGAGGCATTGATCGCCTACTCGCGCAACCGCCTCAAGCAGCATCACCTGCGGCTGGGCGAGGGATCGGTGCAGATAGCTGAGTTTGAGCGCATGCTTGACCCCAACGCGCTGACCATCGGCTTCGCGCGACGTTTCGCGACCTATAAACGGGCCACGCTCATTTTCCGCGACCTTGAACGACTGAAACGCATTGTGAACAATCCAGAACGCCCGGTGCAGATCATCTTCGCGGGCAAAGCTCACCCCGCCGATGAGCCGGGCAAGGCATTGATTGAGCAGGTCTATCGCCTTTCGCGCAGTGACGCCTTCCGGGGCAAAATCATTTTCCTGGAAAACTACGATATCGACATGGCGCGCTACCTGGTCTCCGGCACCGACCTCTGGCTGAACAATCCCATCCGCCCGCACGAGGCCAGCGGCACCAGCGGCCAGAAGGCGGCGCTGAACGGCCAGCCCAACCTGAGCATTCTCGATGGCTGGTGGGACGAGGGCTACAACGGCAAAAACGGCTGGGCCATCGGTGAGAAGCGCGAATACCACGATGCCAACGTACAGGCCGAAGCGGACAGCCTTTCACTCTATCAGTTGCTGGAAGAGGAAGTTATCCCCACATACTATGAGAGCGGCTCGGACGGCATCCCTCATGCCTGGATCGCCATGATGAAAGAGGCTATGCGAACGTGCGCGCCGCAGTTCAGCATGCGCCGCATGGTGAAAGAGTACACCACACGCTTCTACGTACCAGAGATCGAGCAGGGCAAGGCAATCGAGCAGGATCGCTATGAAAAGGCCCGCGTGCTGGCGGCCTGGAAGGAGAAAATCAACAGGAACTGGCCGAGCGTCCAGCTCTATGCGGATGGGAAGCGCGACGGGCAGTTGAGTCTGGGCGAGTGGCTCGACGTGAAGGCCTGGGTGCGCGCGGACAACCTGCAACCCGAAGACCTGCGCGTTGAACTCGTCTACGGCGAGGCCAACGACGACCACCCTACCGCGCAGTTCGCCCTGCCGATGGAGTACACCAAACGCGAACTCGACGGCTCGTACCGCTACGACATCCGCCTGCAACCTGCCGAAAGCGGCAGTATCACCTACGGCGTCCGTGTCCTGCCCGACCACCCGGCCCTCACAGGCAAACACGACATGGGCCTCGTCCGCTGGGCATAGTAAAGGCATGAACTGAAGCGACTGGCCCCGCCGCAACCCTGCCGCCCACGCCGTCCCCGCAGGCCAGCCGCCAGGGCTGGCCCTACTATATACAACGGTAGGCAAACGAGACGTAGTATAGTAGGGCCACCCCTTGCGGGTGGCCTGCGGGGGCGGCGGGGCCGACGGGG
>Ga0209581_1004221_pt1 | contig 11712 bp, 12 predicted proteins | sample Coa_R2_FD_187160 | JGI IMG/M metagenome (GOLD analysis project Ga0209581, IMG submission 187160) | Surface soil microbial communities from Centralia Pennsylvania, which are recovering from an underground coalmine fire - Coalmine... | ecosystem: Environmental > Terrestrial > Soil > Unclassified ...
GGGTAGAGGACAACGATGCGCTGAGCGCCGCCGACATTCTGCGGCTGAATGGTCATGCCCACGCCGTAGTACTTGCCGTGCTGGTCCTCGCGCATGCGGGCGTATGCCTTGGGGTCGTAGAAGTTCGAGTGCGGATCAAGCACGCGCAGCATCCCGGGAATCGCGCCATCATAGATGGCCTTGTCCGGCTTGTCGCCATTGAGCGGCTCCGCATAGTTCTGCGCCACCACGTCATAGACGCTGGTAAACGACTTCAGGCTATCGCGGAATTGCGATTCATCCGTGCTGGATTGCGCGCCGACTTTCTGGCTGACAATCATGCCTGCAATGCCGCAGGCGGAAAAAAAGACAACAAGAGCGAAGACAGTGCGTCGAGTGCGGGAAGGCATGATTGCGAGGACCCTCTGGGCAATCCTTGTGGAAAGTATAGCAAGCCGGACACACGCGGGGGTGTCAGCTTATCGCATTTTTGCTATCTATCCACCGAATCAAAGCGTCATTTTCTTATCGTTCAATTCGCATTCGCTTCCCCAGAGTGATTAGAATGGCAGAAGCGCAATCTGAACGATTCAGGCAGAAACTCCGGATTCGCGGAAAGCGCCAGGTTGAGACGTATACATATGATTTACCGACCCTTATCCCTTTCGGCCGCGTTCGCTGCGGGCATCGTCTTTGCGAGCCTTCCACTCCTCGGTCAGGCCCCGGCCAAAACGCCCGCTCCGGCTGAGCCGCAATCGCCATATCAGGGCACCGTGGTGGAAGAGATCATTGCCCGCGTTAACGATCAGGTCATCAGCAAGTCTGATTATCAGCGCGCTGATCAGGAACTCTCCAATCAGGCCCAGCAGCAGGGGTGGTCACAGCAGCAGCTCTTCGAGGCAAAGCATGATTTGCTGCGCGATCTGATCGACCAGCAGCTGCTTCTTTCCAAGGGCAAGGAGCTGGGAATCTCCGGTGAAACTGAGACAGTCAAGCGCCTGGACGATATTCGCAAGCAGAACCACCTTGACAGCATGGAAGATCTGCAGAAAGCGGCAGAGGCGCAGGGTGTATCCTTCGAAGACTTTAAGCAACACATTAAAGATGGCATTATCACGTCCACGGTGATCCGTGACGAAGTGGGGCGTCACCTGAACCTGAGCCAGAGTGATGTGCAGAAGTATTACGAAGCGCATAAGGCCGATTTCGACAGCCCGGAGCAGGTGCGGTTGAGCGAGATTCTCGTTCCCACGGCCAATCCTGATGACGCCGCTCAGGTGGCTGAGGCGCAGAAGAAGGCAGATGACCTCGCTGCAAAACTGAAGGCTGGCGCTGATTTCGCAGAGCTGGCCAAAACCTCGTCAGGAGGGCCCACAGCCGCGCAGGGCGGTGAGCTTGGAGAGTTCAAGCGTGGACAATTGGCGAAAGTGCTGGAGGACCAGACTTTTGATCTAAAGCCGGGCGAATATACGCAGCCAATCCGTACGAAGCAGGGCTTTGTCATCCTGAAAGTGACGCAGCATACGCAGGGGGGCGTTCAGCCGCTGAAGGATGTTGAGCCGCAGGTGGAAGACGCGATTTACAGCCAGAAGATGGCTCCGGCGCTGCGTCAGTATCTGACCAGGCTGCGCGAAGATTCGTATGTGGAAGTCAAGCAGGGGTATGAGGATTCCGCAGCGACTCCGAACGAAATCAGGCCGACAACTACGTACAGCGCATACACTCCGCCTACCGGAAAAAAGAAGCATGTAGAGCGGACACGCTTCCGTCAGAAGACAAGCAAGCCGAAAACCACCACCCAGACAGCCAGCGCGCCTGCAAATGTTCCTTCATTGGCCGATGTGCCCCAGGGTAACGCTGCGCAGACAGCGCCTGCGACAGAGGCTGCTGCCAACACCACGCCGCAGACACAACAGGCAGCTACTGCGCCGACCGCTGCCCCGTCGAAAAACACGCAGGTAGCGAACAATGGTGTGGAGAAGCCCGGCAAGAAAGAGAAGATCCGTTTTGGACAGGCTCCGCGTGAAACTCTGCCTGTGGCTCCGACCAAAACAGAAGATGCAGGCGCTCAGGGCTCTCAGGTAGCGACCAACAACGTTCCTCAGAACATACAGGTGGTCGGTCCCGATGGCGCTGTAGAGAACCAGCCCACGGAAGAGAAGCAGGAAAAAACGCGCTTCTCTGACCGCGCTAAACTGCCCAAACAGAAAAAGGTAAAGGACAAGAGCGATCCTTTCGCGCCGGCGCCCGAGACACAGGATGAGCTGGCGACCCGCCAGGAGCAGTCCACTCCGCTGGGCCTGAACGGCGATACAACCAAACCGAAGAAAGGGCCGAAGCCGACAGAGAAGACTCGCCTCGCCGACAAGGCAAAGGAGAAGCAGGAGCCGGCGCCTGAGCCGGTGCCGAATCCGGAGGGCCCGCGCACACCGCCTGCAACTGCGCCGGCGCCCGCAAATGGAGCGCCTGCTCCGCAGCAGCCTACGCAACAGCCCTAGGCCAATGAAAGACCTGTTCGTCGCGGATTTTGCGAAGTTTGAAAACCAGGTAGTTACCGGCTTCTTTGCCGTTGCGCAGAAGCAGACTCGAAGCACGCGCGACGGCGCGCCCTATTTCGCCGTTTCTATGAGCGACCGCACCGGTCAGATTGAATGCCGGATATGGGAAACGGCGGCGATCCTCAATGAATTTGAGCAGGGCGACGTTGTGAAAGTGCAGGGGCAGGTCTGCCGTTATCAGGACAAGCTCCAGCTTAAAGTTGAAAAAATCCGTAAGGCAAAACCCGAAGACGAAGGACAATTCGATCTCGGTGATTTTGTTCCCAGGACCTCTCGCGACATCGACGAATTATGGGCCGAGCTGAACGGCTACATCTCCACTTTTACCAATCCCCATTTGCAGGCGCTGCTGCGCGCCTTTCTTGACGATCCGCAGATTGCTGAGGCCCTGAAAAACGCGCCTGCCGCAAAGAGCATGCATCATGCCTGGATTGGCGGCCTGCTGGAGCACATTGTTTCGTTGCTCGGCATCAGCGATATGGCTGCCCGGCATTATCCGGAGATCAATCGGGATCTGCTGCTCACCGGAGTTGTTCTGCACGATATCGGCAAGCTGCGTGAACTGCGCTGGGGAACCAGCTTCGATTACACCGCCGCCGGCCAGCTTTTAGGGCACATTTCCATGGGTATTGGGATGATTGAGACGAAGCTGGTAAATCTGCCGGATTTCCCGAATAACCTGCGCGTGCTGGTCGAGCACATGGTCCTGAGCCATCATGGCAAATACGAATTCGGCTCCCCCAAACTGCCCATGATTCCGGAAGCGCTGCTGCTGCATTACCTCGATGATCTTGACGCCAAGATGCAGACCATGCGCAGCGAGTTTGCCCGCGCTGAGGCGCTGGGTCGCTCTCCGGGGCAGCTGACGGACTGGGTGCGGGCGATGGAGCGTCCGCTGCTGAATACCAGCGGATATCTCGCCGAGCAGCCACAAAGTACAGAAGTGGTTACAGAAGAATGGAAGCCAGAGGAGGAAGCCGATGCCTTACCTGCTGAAAACTGAACCAGCCACATACTCATTTAACGATCTGGAGAGCGAAGGCGAGACGATCTGGGATGGCGTAAGTAATCCTGTGGCGCTGAGGTTTTTGCGCAGCATGAAACCCGGCGAGAAACTGGTGATCTATCATACGGGCGACGAAAAGACCGCAGTTGGAACAGCGAAAGTAGTCTCCGTCGATGCCGCGGACCCTAAAGTCCCAAATGTACGCATCAAAGCCGGCAAACCAATTCAGACACCGCACACTCTGGCAGAGATCAAAGCCCACAAGCTCTTTGCCGACTCACCGCTCGTCCGTCAGGGAAGACTTTCAGTTGTTCCTCTCACCGACGCGCAATACGCATGGCTGACCGGCGAATAAACACAACGCGCTGCGCTACAATCAAAGCTGGCACAGCACGCACATGTTACGTTTTTCTACCGCAGGTGAGTCGCACGGCGAGAGCCTGATTGCATTGGTTTCAGGGCTTCCCGCCGGCGTTGAAGTCGATATAAATTTCATCAATCGAGAACTGTGGCGCCGCCAGCAGGGATACGGCCGCGGCGGTCGCATGCGCATTGAGCAGGACACCGCGCATATTCTCTCCGGCATCCGGCATGGCAAGACCATCGGCTCGCCTGTCGCTATCGAAATTGAAAATCGCGACTGGAAGAACTGGACAGATGTTCTTCCTGTAGAAGTCGGTGATCCGGCAAAGCATAAAGCTGTCGCTTCGCCGCGTCCTGGGCATGCTGATCTTGCAGGCGCACTGAAATATGACTTTCCGGATGCGCGCTATGTTCTGGAACGCGCATCCGCCCGAGAATCTACAGCGCGTGTCGCCGCCGGAGCGTTGGCAAAGCTGCTGCTGCTGTCGCTCGGAATCGATGTAGCCAGCCACGTGATTCGCGTGGGCCACGCCGAGCTGGAACGTGACGCGAGCTGGGATGAAATCGTCGCGCTGCGCCAAAAAGATGAGGTCCTGCTGAACTGCGTTGATCCCGAAGCAGAAGAGCGCATGAAAGCCGAAGTCGACAAGGTGCTGCGCACGGGCGATACAGTCGGTGGGGTTTTTGAAGTTGTGATTCACGGCGCGCCGGCGGGCATCGGCACGCATACCAACTGGGACGAGCGGCTGGACGGGATATTGGCGCAGGCGGTCATGTCATTGCAGGCCGTGAAGGCTGTAGAGATCGGCCGCGGAGTGACCGCTGCTGAGTCCTTTGGCTCGGATGTCCACGATGCCATCGGCTACAGCGCCGAGCCGGTGAATGGAAGGCCCACTCGGTTTACGCGCGAGCGCAACAATGCCGGCGGCGTAGAAGGCGGCATTTCCAATGGCGAAGATGTGATTGTGCGCGGATATCTCAAGCCGATTTCTACCCTGCGCAGGCCCTTGCAGTCCGTTCGTTTCGATACGCGCGAGGTGACGAAGGCTGCTTATGAGCGCAGCGATGTGTGCGTGGTTCCTGCTGCGGGAGTTGCCGCGGAAGCAATGGCGGCTCTGGCCTTCGCGCGGCTGGTGCTGGAAAAATTCGGCGGTGATTCATTGCGGGAATTAAAACGTAACTATGATGGTTACGTAGAGCAGATTCGCGCCTATTGAGTTCTCAAAAGAAATGATTCGAGAGATTGTTAAATACCCCGACCCGATCCTGCAAAAGCCGACCGAACCGGTAACTGAGTTCAATGAAGAGCTGCAGGCGCTGGTCGATGATATGTTCGAGTCCATGTATGCGGCGCAGGGGATTGGTCTGGCTGCTCCGCAGATAGGCATCTCGAAGCGCCTCACAGTCATTGACTTGAGCTTTAAGAAAAACCCGGAAGAAAAAATCGTCCTCATCAATCCGGAAGTCATTCACAAAGAAGGCAAACAGAACGAGGAAGAAGGCTGCCTGAGTCTTCCCGAAATTCGCGAAAAAGTATCACGCGCCATGAAGGTGCGCGTGCGCGCGCAGAATGTCAAAGGAGAATGGTTCGAGATCGACGGCGAAGAACTTCTGGCCCGCGCCTTTCAGCATGAGATCGATCACCTTGACGGCGTGCTCTTCATCTTCCGGGTCAGCGCGCTGAAACGCGACCTGCTTCTGCGCAAGATTCGCAAGATGCAGAAGAATGGTGAGTGGTAAGCCATGCGCCTTGTTTTCTGCGGCACGCCGCAATTCGCGGTACCAACCCTGAAGGAGTTGCTGCACGCCGGGCATGATATTCAGCTTGTCGTAACGCAACCCGATCGCCCCAGCGGGCGGGGCATGCAACTGGTTGCTCCTCCAGTCAAGCAGGCGGCGCTGGAAGCTGGTCTCGCGCTTGTCCAGCCGGAGAAAATCAGGAACAACACAGAGTTTCGCGCGCAGCTCGAAGCCATTCAGCCGGAAGCAATTATTGTTGTTGCCTATGGCCGTATCATCCCGAAGTGGATGCGGGATTTGCCCGGGTATGGGAACCTGAACCTGCATGCGTCGCTGCTGCCGAAATATCGTGGAGCAGCTCCAATACAGTGGGCTGTGGCTAACGGTGAGCCGGTTACGGGCGCAACGACGATGCGCATCGACGAAGGTCTTGATACCGGCGACATGCTCTTACAGCGTGAACTGCCCATTGCTCCGGACCAGACGGCAGAAGACATCTTTCCTCGTTTGGCGGAGATGGGCGCGCCATTGATGGTAGAGACGCTGGAAGGTTTGCAGGCCGGCACGATCACGCCAAAGCGGCAGGATGATTCACTGGCCACCCTGGCGCCGATCCTGAAGCGCGAAGACGGACTGGTGGATTTCGCGCGGCCCGCAATGCAGATCTACAACCGCTGGCGCGGCTTTCAGCCGTGGCCGGGAGCTTATACTCAATTTCGCGGCAAGAAGCTGGTACTGCATCGCATGATTCCCATGGAACTACGCGGTGAAGAAAGCGTGCCGGGCGAGGCGCGCGTCGACCGCGACAGGCTCTTCATCGACTGTGGCGAGAACAGCCGCATCGAAGTCTTTGAAGTGCAGCCGGAAGGCAAGAAGCGCATGGCTGTGGGAGATTTCCTGCGTGGCTATCAACTGAAGAGCGGCGACCGTCTGGGATGAGTCGAGTTGCGCCGGCGCGGTCTGCAGCGTTTCAAATCCTGTTGATGCTTGAGCGTGGTTCCGGACGCAGTGATGAGTTGCTGTATCAGCCTGCGGTCGCAAAGCTTTCTCCGCAGGACCGCAATCTGACCACAAATCTGGTAATGGGCACGCTGCGATGGCAGATTGCCCTTGACGAGTGCATCAAGGGGCTCCTAAAGCGGCCGCAGATGAAACTTGATCCCGCCGTGCGTATCGCGTTGCGGCTCGGCGCATTTCAGTTGCTCTATCTCGATCGTGTTCCAGGCTATGCGGCCATTGGCGAGAGCGTGGAATTAGCAAAGACGGCGGAGAATCGATTTGCCGCTGGAATGGTAAATGCGATTCTTCGGAAGATTGCAATACAGCTGCGACCGAAAGAAATCATTACAGTTACAAATGGCAGCAATCTGGCCGCAGCTTACGCGCATCCGCAGTGGCTGGTGGAGCGGTGGGTCACGTTCTTCGGCCTGGAAACAGCAAAGCGAATCTGCGAATACGATCAGCAACCCGCGCCTGTTTTTATTCGATTGATGGGGCCGGACGCTGAGCGGGAGCTGCTGTCTGAAGGTATCGAGGTTGCCCCGGGCAGCTTTCTGGCAAATGCCCGCACAGTGGTGCGTGGCGATGTTTCATCTACTACCGCTTTTCGCGAAGGTCGAGTTCGAATTCAGGATGAAGGATCGCAACTCGTCGCAGAGCTTGCCGGGCATGGGCAGCGGATTCTTGATGCCTGCGCCGCGCCCGGCGGCAAAACGGCGATTCTTGCAGAGCGAAACCCGGAAGCCGCAATTGTCGCCTGCGACATCAGCCCTCGGCGGCTCAGCGACATGCAGCGCACATTGCGGGACCGGCCCAATATCGAATTCCGGCAGGCTGATATCGCGAAGCTGAAGCTGGAGCCGGAGTTCGATCTCGTTCTGTGCGACGCGCCTTGCAGCGGCACCGGAACACTGGCCCGCAATCCGGAAATCCGGCACAGGCTCAGACCGGAAGAGCTCCAGCGGCAACATGAGCGGCAGCTTGCGATCCTGTCTTCAGTTATGCGCGGAGTGAAGCCCGGCGGACGGCTCCTCTATTCCACCTGCTCACTGGAACCGGAAGAAAATGAGTCGGTCATTCGCGAGTGCCTGGAATCCCGGAACGATTTCGATCTTATCCGAGCCAATGGAGAAATCGACCAGCTAAGGCAGGACGGAGTTCTTCTTCCGGGCAGCGCGAAAGCATTGTGCGATGTTGCGCCAGCGAATGAATTCTTCCGCACAATTCCTGGTGTTCACTCGTGCGATGGATTTTTTGCGGCCTTGCTAATCCGGCGTTCGTCCTGATTATCCTATTTTTGGTGCGAGATTTAGGCTGGCCCGCAGTCTACATTCTCGTACCTGCGCGAATCTGGCAGAGGATTGGATTCAACCCCTCCCCATTGGTTTTGGATGCAGTCGCAATCGAGCAGGCTTCTCCTCTTATTTTTCTGGCGCTATCGGCGTTTCGGGCTTTATTTCGGCAGGCGGGTTCGCCGGCGCGTTCTTTACCGGAGTCGAGGTGGCTCCATAGGGGCGTTTTATCTCACGGTCTTGACGTGACTTCGTAGAAAGATGGCGATGCACATCAGACTTTTTAATTAAGGTCATACAAACTCCATTTTGACGATGCCTGTTTGGCTTGCGTTGAAGTACGGCCCGTCTGGAGCAGATTGAACTTGGCTGGAGACGAGGAAGGCTGCTGATCGAGGCGTCAGCTCTCAGGACGTATTGGGATAAAGAAGAGGCTTCCTGCATTCATCATTGCTGCCTGCAAAACCAGAGACTGCCTCACATCCGGGTTATTTACTGAGTGGGCTGAATTCGACCCGAAAGGCATCGATACGCACAGCTGGCCGACCCACGCGTGGTATGCCGGTGTAACTCTGCGCGTCGCGCGGAATTATGCCCGCGCTGCCAATCACGGGCTGCCGGCGAAACATAAGTACACTCTTTCCAGACTTGCTGATATGTTTTCTGACGATGCTCATAACCCCTTCGCTCGTGCGGTTGAATATTTGAAAAGCAGCTCGTCTGGAGCGAGGAAGTGGCTGGAGGCGAGAAGAAGAACCTGCTATGAGCATACGCTCAAAAGCCTGCGAATGCTACGGAGCCGATTTCGCCTATGCGGTCGGGACGGGAAATCCGGATTTCATTCAGTGGGGCTTGGTGAGAGTTGCGGTCACCGCTGAGACGGATCCCAGAGGCACCCGGTGAGAAATTTACAGTTTTGAAGTTATTCCGGATTCTGTTCCTTGGCGCCTATCTGGAAGCGATAGATCCCGAGCGCTGGCGCGCCGCTTCATAAAGGAGGATGCTGGCTGCAATGGCGGCGTTGAGAGATTCAACCGGGCCTGGAGTGGGAATAGTAATCCGCTCGTCGCACTCTTGAATGATCTCCGCAGCCAGTCCGCTGCCTTCGTTTCCGATAAAGAAGGCTGCCGGCCCCGTGAGATCGAGCTGGGATGCGGGCGTGCCGCCGTCAACAGTCGCGGCAAGGCGGCGGATGCCTTGCAGGCGGAGCGCATTCATATAGAGTGGGAGTCCCGCATAAATGACCGGCATCCGGAATGCCGAGCCCGAGGATGCCCGAAGAGTTTTCGGATTCCAGATGCCGGCAGAGGGTTTGACGGCGAGGACTCCGGTTGCGCCAAAAGCTTCGGACGAGCGCACAATAGTGCCGAAATTGCCCGGGTCCTGCAGATGGACAACGACAGTGAAAAGAGGGTTTTCAGCAGCCAGCAGCTCATCAAAATCGAACTCAGGAGGCTCGACCAGCGCAGCGATTCCCTGCGGAGATTCGGTAGAAACCGCGCTCAGAAAGACATCCGGCGGAAGAACCAGAATTTCCGTTTCGGGAGGAATGCGAAGATTTTCGATGAGATTCAGCGCGTCAGCGCTCAGGAAGGTGGTCATGATCTTCAGGCCGCTACGAAGCGCTTCCTCAATCAGGTGAACGCCTTCAATGGCGATGAGGCCGGATTCATTACGGGAGCCCTTTTTGAGGGTTGCCCGTAATTCTTTTACCCGGGCGTTCTGGCGACTTTGTACAATGCGAACATGCGCGTGATTTGAAGCCGGGTGCATGGATGCGATTCTAATGTGTTCATGGCGGCTTCCGTCTACATCCGCGCCTTGAGTTCCTGAGGAGTAGCCTTGTCTGCGGAGATTTTGCGCATACATCCGGATGAGCCCGAGCCGGAGCGCGTTGAGTATGTTGTTTCCTGTTTGCGCAGCGGCAAAGTTGTCGGTATGCCGACGGATACGTTTTACGGTCTGGCAGTAGACCCGGTGAACCTGCGCGCGGTGGAGCGCATTTACGAGATCAAGACACGGCTGAAACACAAGCCGCTGTCGCTTCTGATCGGAAGCCTGTCGCAGGCGTACGAGCTGGGGCGCGATCTGGGGACAAGCTTTGACCGGCTGGCTGAGCGGTTCTGGCCGGGGCCGCTGACGTTGATTGTGAAGGCAAGCTCGCGTCTGCCGCTGCGGGTGACGGCGAATACCGGCAACGTGGCGCTGAGGATTCCCGATGCGGTGATTCCGCGCACGGTGGCGAGCGTCTTCGGCCTGCCGATTACGGCCACTTCGGCAAATTTGCAGGGAGCGCCGGAATGCACCTACGCCGCGTGCGTGCGCGATCAGATCGGTGACCGGATCCCTTTGATTGTGGACGGCGGTCCGACGGGCCGCAGCCTGCCGACTACGATTGTTGATCTTTCCGGCGGGAAAAACAGCTGGCAGATTTTGCGCGAGGGCGCGATTGCCACGCACGAGATTGCGCTGGCGTTACATTCTTAGTGCTTTGGTTGTGGCTTCATGATTGTTCCGGACACAAATATCCGGCGTGGGCGCGTGGGCGGAAGGTTGCTGGCACGTGTTGCTCTCATCATCGTGATCGGAGCAGTGGCCTGGACCGGCTGGGTTTATGGCCAGATTCGCTATTATGCCGGTCGCGATGAGGCGCAGGCTGCGGACGCCATCGCTGTTTTTGGAGCAGCGGAGTATGACGGACGGCCTTCTCCGGTGCTGCGCGCCCGGCTGGACCACGCGCTCGATCTCTATGGCCGCAAGCTGGCGCCTTTGATTATTACGCTGGGCGGAGGTGATCCTGCGGACCGGCATTCTGAGGGCGGAGTGGGGCACGATTACCTTCTGGCGCACGGAGTTCCGGAGACCGCAATCATCGCTGAGACGCAGAGCGACAACACCGAGGAGTCTGCCAGGCGTCTTGCAGCAATAGCGCGGACGAATCATCTGAACCGGGTGATTGTGGTGAGTGATGGAACCCATCTTTTCCGTATCCATGCGCTATGCGAGCAGGTCGGGCTGAAGGTCTATACATCTCCACGACCTGTGGGAAAAAGCATCAGCTGGCTGGAGGCGTTCTCCCGTATGGCGCATGAAGTTATCAGCTATACGGCCTGGAGACTGCATCTTCACTGACGATCGTTTGTTTCCCCCTATATCTCTGCATTTGCACAAGAAAAGCGCACCGCAGAGGACGCTGAGGTTACGCAGAGGCCTGCAGGTTGAGTTCAGAATCCAGATGCTATCCATCCAGCTATCGCAGCCGCTGTCAGGGTTGAAAGAAAGTTGACAGCATCGTTGTTCAGCCAGCCATGGCGCTCAAAGACGGCCCCGATAAGACTGTCCGCGAAGAGCCCGAGGACCGCGCAGGAAAAAATTACGGCGCCGGTTTTCAACTTGAATTGAAATGTTATGGCGGCAACAACGGTAACCACGGCTGCGCCTATGCAGCCGAAAGCGGTTCCGGCGAGCGTGATGCCGCCATCGGTTCCGGCGGGCACCCGTTTGAGAGTCGTGAGCAGGCGTGGCTGGCCACCGAAGACCTGCCCCAGCTCGGAAGAGAGTGTATCGGCGGCGGCTTCAGCCAGCGCTGCCGTAATCGCAACCAGTGAGATGAGCTGTGTTCGCGCTGATGGAGTAAACATCTGCGCTCCGGTAAGCGGGATAGAGGCAAGCGCGGCCACTCCGAGGTTGGCCGCGACTTGCGCCGCGTTTCGTCCATGTTTCGATTCGGCGGTTCTTAATTTTTCTTTTTTCGCGCGGCCAACCCGTGTGGCTG
>Ga0209581_1004222_pt1 | contig 11709 bp, 10 predicted proteins | sample Coa_R2_FD_187160 | JGI IMG/M metagenome (GOLD analysis project Ga0209581, IMG submission 187160) | Surface soil microbial communities from Centralia Pennsylvania, which are recovering from an underground coalmine fire - Coalmine... | ecosystem: Environmental > Terrestrial > Soil > Unclassified ...
TGACCCAGTTGCTCATGGCATTGCTGCATGCGTTCCATCTTCGCCGTGATGAATTCGTGGCGGGCGTTGCCAGAGGCCAGCCCGGAGCGCGCGCTGCGCTGCCTCGTATTCCAGTTCAATCCGCCGCAGCAACTGCGCCACTTCGCTTTTATTGCCTGTCTCCATACCTGTACCTCCCTTTGTGCTATCCTTTTCATGATGAGCGGATACACCCTGTTTCCTGCCTCATCTCCTTCGCAGATTTACCATTAATGAGCATAACAGATCGGGAAATATAAGTAAGTAACGTACTAAGGGCGAGAGCGTGACGGCAAATGATACTGGTATAGCAAGCAAGAAAGGGTATATGCAAGATGAGAAGAAAACGTTGTGGCAGAAACAAACGGGAACATGACGATAATGAACATCGGCGTGACGGTAGCGTGACGGGCGAATAAGCTGTTTCTGTAGCAGAACACCCGTGTTATAATGCAGAACAACAGGCATCTCTTGAGCAGGTAGCAGGCAGGCAATGCCTGAAAGGGAGGTAGCGAACGTATGGAACATCTCTTGCCGCCAGAGCAGGCAAGCGAGCCGCTGCTGTGCCTCCATCTCTTTGGCGCTTTTCACATGGTGGGGCAAGGACCAACGACGCTGCCCTCATCGCTCTTCCAGGGCCGGGCAGCAGGGCGCAGCGTTTTGAAACTGTTAGCCTGCGCGCCGGGACGGCAGATGACCCGCAGCCAGCTTGCCGATATTCTGTGGCCGGAGACCGACGAGGGGCGCGCGCTCAGTTCGCTACGTTCGGCCTGGACCTTCCTGCGCAAAGTTCTGCGCTCGGTAGGGGCCGCAGGCGTACTGCACACCAACGGCGAGATACTTCAACTGGCCGGGCAAAGCCTCCTGTGGCTCGATACCGACGCCTTCGAAGACCTGGTTGCTCGCTCCTGCCGCGCTGACAGCGGGGAAGAGGCTATCACGCTGGGCGAAGAAGCCTGCCGACTGCTGCGCGGCGAATTTCTCGCCGACGACCAGAGCGCCGAATGGACCACTCACCGGTTGGTCAAGAGGCGGCGACAACTGCTATGGATGGCGCGCAGCCGCCTGACGCGCCACCTGGCCGATCTCTACGTTCAGCGCGGCCAGATACGGCTGGCCGAAGAGATGCTAGAAGCGCAGGTGATCCACTTCCCCACCGATCAGGACGCCCTCTATCGCCTGCTGCTCCTGCTGGAACGGCAGGGCTGCTTTGAGCAGGCCAGCATCCTCTACGAACGCGCCAGGCGCACCCTTGAAGCCTCCGGCAAGCCCCTGGCGCGTCACGTGCAGGCATGTTTCGAGCGACTGCAACACGCCGCTTCCACGCAACCTATCATTCCACCCACTTCCACCGGCAGAGTCGCGGTCGGACCAGCCTCATCCCCGCCAGAGCCACTCGCATCCGCCCGTCACTCGCCCTTCGTCCTTGCCTCTTCAGCAGGCGAGCAGCCAGAGGCGCCCCTGGTGGGAGCAATCACCACCCTCTCGTCTCTGCTCGCCGAGACATCATCACGCGGCGAGGTAGAGATGTTGCGCCTGTTCTCAGTACTGGAAGGAAGATCAGACATGCCATTGCTTTCTCGCCGCCAACTGCTCCAGCTGGGCATCGCCGCCTTCATCAGCCGCCTCGCCCACCTCGACCGCAAACGCATCTCCGCCATCGAACAGGAAGAACTGGCCAACGCCCTGAGCCAGAGCATCGCCAACAGCTGGCAGTTGTTCCATACCGCCAGCAATGCCGGGGTGCTGGCAATAGCACAGCTTCAGCTTTCACTCCTGCGCGAAGCCTACGGATCGCTCTCGCCAGCAACTCGGCCATATCTCTATGTGGGAGTATATAATCTGCTCGGAGTAGCACTCCTGTTTCAGAAGCGCAATGCAGAAGCTCTTCACATGTATCAAGAAGCTTATCTTGCAGCTATGGCAACAAACAATCCCTGGTTCATCGCCCAGAATCTCATCTCACAGGCAGATGCATGTTTAGTGCTGGGCCGATACTCAGATGCTGTTCTGGCTCTGGAAGAAGCCCTGTCATATCTGGACGATACTGATGAAGAGCATCGGCGAGTCAAAGCGCACCTGCTCGCTTGCCGGGCAGATGTTGCTATGACAATGGAAGACTATATTCTAGCGGAAAGGATGCTTGATGAATCTGCCCGCTATCTTGAGTGCTTGCCTGTGAAAGAGGAGTTTGATCGCAGTAGCTGGCTGCAACTTGCGGGAAAAAGGGCTATTCTGGTCAAGGATTACACGCAGGCAGAGACATATTTGAAGGAAGCTGCCCGGAGTAATCCTCCACAGTTGTTAGTACGCCATACGGGGATTCTCACACTTCTGGCAATCACCTATGCACGTCAAAATGAACGAGAACAGAGTTTTCTCATTGCAAGGCAGGCAATACCTGCGCTCAAAGCCTTAAATGCCCCACTGGCAAACACCCATTTCCTTGACTATCTTCAGCAAGATATCATAAACCACTTCCCTGTTGACAGCGATGGACGCACTTTCCTTGCTGAGATGCAAAAACATTTTCCGCATCTCAGTTCTTTTCTTGAAGGGAGAACGTAGGTAAGGCAAGGCACTGAGCCGCAGAGATATATCAGGGGTCCGCTCTTTCAACCAGCAGCAATCCGCCAACACAGTCTTCTATCCATATCCTGCCAGCTCCTTGCCACTGGCGAAGACACCAGTGGCCGAGTGCTTCAAGCCTTTGGGAAGAAAAGACCTGCTGGTGGCCATAAACTACTGAAGGCTCCTGCTCATAGGGTACTATAAGAATCAAACGCCGGGCAGTCACCACAAGCAGATTGGCCAGTACCCGATACATCTCTGCTTCTGGAAAATGTTCGATGACGCCAATAGCTGTCACCGTGTCAAAGCGTCCGATCTCAGGGAAATTCTCGGCGAGCAGATCAGCCTGAGCATAGGCAACGTTTGTCAGGCCACGCTCGCTGGCAAGCTCCCTCGCGATGTCAAACATATCAGGGCGAATATCTATACCAACGACCCGTTCCATAAAAGGAATACGCTCAGCGATCAGCAAGGGGAGAAAACCTGACTCGCATCCTGCATCCAGCAACGTGCGCCCGACAGATAGTTCACAGATTCGCTGGTATTGCGTCGCAAATGAACCGATACAGGTATAATCCGGGTATGGAGGAGTGGTGGCAGTGGACAAAAAGACAAGAAAACGTTGTAGCGTGTTTGCACCAAAATATTTCCAGGCACGCCGAACATCCTGAGGATAAAAAGAGCTGATAACGCCTGCCAGAATTTCGCCATAACGATAAGAACTACTTAGCAAGCCGAGCGGCTCCAATTCCAGGGCAACATAATGCTTCATATCGGCGTCAAGCTCTTCAGGCCCAAAACAATGCACCAGAATCGTCGAAGGCGCTTGCTTCCGTGTAAAGAGCAGGAAATGGGGCGTTTCCTGCACGCTATAGCCGCCTTCAGAGAAACGCTGCTGAAGGCGTGCGCGGTTGACGCCATAGCCATTCACAATGACGATATCGCCAACCAGCACACTGCGTTCCTGAATAGAGACTTTTCTGAGCTGGCGTGCCGCCGTTGCGGCAGAAGGTTGATGATCGATCATGCCTCTCCTCATTGATAAACTCTGTGGCGTGAATCCGGTTTGCTCTGTCCGGCGCTTCCCACTGTATTGTATCATATCTTTGAGCCGTGAGAGCTTGAGGAAGGAGAAAGCCATCGTGCAAATAGCTGAGATAGCGTTATTGAGTGGCTGGCAAAATTTTTATGTCGTCGTCGGTTCCGGGGCGGCGGCGCTGACAGGGTTGATGTTTGTGGTCATTACCTTGATCGCGGGGAATCGAGTCAGCAGGTCAGGTGAGGCGGTCGGGGCATTTGGCACGCCTACCGTTCTTGCCTTTAGCATGGCGCTGCTCATTTCCGCGCTGCTCAGCGCGCCCTGGCAGGCGCTCTGGCAGGCTGGCCTTCTGCTCGGCCTCTGTGGGCTTGGAGGTGTAGCGTATATGCTTATCGTGATACGCCGCACGCACCGCCAGAGCGACTACCAGCCGGTGCGAGAAGACTGGCTGTGGTATACGATCTTTCCGCTCGTCTCCTACAGCGCACTCGTCGTTGCGGCAATTGTGTTGCCGTTTAATGGCACGCCGGCGCTGTTCATCACCGGCGCGGCCACACTACTGCTCCTGTTCACCGGCATCCATAACGCCTGGGATACCGTTCTCTACATTGCCCTCGTGCATCTGGAAACGGATAATAAGAGCCAGGAATAGTATGGGAAAAAATTCATCGCTCGCGTCCTGCGCCTTCCTGCTCTGCCCCATCTGCGGCCAGCCGCCTGGGCTATCTGCGGGCAGCAACGCCCTTGTCTGCCCGCGCCGCCACTCCTTCGACATCGCGCGGGAGCAATATGTCAATCTGCTGCTCAAAAAAGCCTCCGCCGACACAAAAGAGATGGTGCAGGCGCGCCGCCAGTTCCTCGCCGACGGCCACTACGCCCCGCTTGCCAGCCAGATCAACAAACTTGTCTCCCGCTACCTGAGTGAAACCGTGCTGCCCCCGCGCGCCGATACTGCCCACGCTCATAGCGATCAGCCCTGTATCGCCATGCTCGACGCGGGCTGCGGTGAAGGCTACTATCTCGGCCAGTTGCAACATTACCTGTGCATGCAGCAATCGGGGCTATCCTGTTGCTACGTGGGCATCGACAGCTCAAAAGAAGCTATCAGAATGGCGGCGCGCCACTACAAAGATATCTGTTTCCTGGTCGCCAGCATCAAAGAGCCGCTGCCCATTGCCAGCGACAGCATGCAGGTCTTGCTCAACATCTTCGCGCCGCGCAATGCCGCCGAATTTGCGCGCGTTCTCCTGCCCGGCGGCCTCCTGCTCGTCATCATCCCAGGCCCCACCCACCTGCAACCCTTGCGCGAGCGGCTCTCCCTGCTCAACATCGAAGAGGGCAAGCAGCAGCACGTCATCCAGCAATTCGCCCCTTGCTTCGCTCTACGCGATACCTTTTCCCTCACCTACCGGCTTCCCCTCGACCGGCAAGCCATCGCCCACCTCGTGCGCATGACCCCCAGCTACTGGCATCTCACCGGGCAGGCGCGGCAGGCTATAGAACACATTGAGGATGTGCAAACGGAGATTGCTTTTACCGGCCTCGTGTTTATTAAGCAGTAACATATCGGGAGTGGTGCCAGGACGCCCATCACTCATCCCGAACAGGTTATACATGTCATGCCATGAAAAAGCGACCAGAACGTGTCATGCTTCGCTTGCCGCTCAGCATGACACGTTTACGAGGGGCATGAGAGCCGGATTCAGCCCGTTATGGATGCGTCCACGTAGACCAGCCTGTGTCGTATTGCAGGCCGCTCTTCTGGTACGTGAACGAGTATTGCAGGGTCTCGCCGGAGGTCATGCCGCTGACGGTGTAGACCCACTGGCCAGTGCTGCTGTTGTAGCTCATCTGCACGTTTTGCTGGCCGTTGTTGCCCGCGATGTAGTGCAGGATGACGTAGCCCGCCGTCCAGCCGCAGGGTTGGAACCAGGGCTGAGCGGTGCTGCTGCCGGTGCTGGTCACGCCATCAAGGAAGCTACCGGAGGTGCAGGATGGCGTCGGCGTCGGTGTGGGCGTGGATGAGGAGGTTGAGTACCAGCCCGTGTCGTATTGCACTCCACTCTGCTGATAGGTGAAGGCATATTGCACCGTTTCGCCCGGACTCAGCCCGTTGACGGTATACTCCCAGCGCGCCGTACTGCTGTTGTAGCTCATCTGCACGTTCTGCTGGCCGTTGCTGCCGGGAATATAGTGCAGGATGACGTAGCCTGCCGTCCAGCCGCAGGGCTGGAACCAGAAGAGGTCAGAGGTGGAACCGACCTGCGCGCCCTGCGTGAAGCCGCCGCCGGTGCAGCCGCCGCTTGAGGTGGGCGTCGGCGTCGGCGTGGTGGCCGAGCCGTTGGCGGTGTAGACGCGTACGTAGTCGACCAGCATGGGGACGCCGGACTGCGTGGCGGAGGTCGGAGTCGTACAGCCACAGACGCCGTTGGGGAAACCGCCACCCATCGCCACATCGAGGATCACGTAGAAGGGATGATCGACTGCGTTTGTCCATGTGGTCGCCGGGACCTGGCTGGCGTTGACGGTGAAGTAGTTGACGCCGTCCAGATACCAGCGAATCTGCTCAGGGGAGACACTGCGGTCGATAATCTCGGTGTAGGTGTGGTAGCCAGTCTGGCAACCCGAACATGGCTGCTTGCCGCTGCCGATGCCGTTTGGCTCGTTACAGGGGCCGCCGGGGTCGGTGCCGCAGTGCAGCGTGCCATAGACCGAACTCAGCCCGTTGACATCTTCCAGGATGTCGATTTCCCCGTCATTAGGCCAGTTGTGGTCTGTGCGATAGGGCGTGCCGAGCGTCCAGAAGGCAGGCCAGTAGCCGAGGGCCGCGTTGCCGGAGACGTTGGGCTGCTGAATCGAGGCGGTAATTTCCAGTTCGCCACCGGCGGGCGCGCCGAAGTTATCCTGCACCGTCTCGATGCGCCCGGAAGTCCAGTTGCCGCTGGAGTCGCGTACCGGCGTGATTTTCAGATGCCCGTTGCCATCCAGCGAGACATTGGTGGTGCTGTTCGTCATCGTCTCGATCTCACCGGTTCCCCAACCCGTTCCCGTGTCATAAATCCACGTGTTGGTGTTGACACCCGAACCGGCGCTGCCGTTGAATTCTTCATCGAATATCTGGTTCCAGGAAGCCGCCCTGGCCGTTGGCGTCCTGTCCAGTTGCAGGAAACTCAGCGCCGCCACCACCATTGAAGCAATGATGAGCAGGGCCGCGCATTGAAATGCGAGGTGGCTGTAGGGCGAGCGTCTGGCGCTCGTCTGCGGGCCAGAAACATGTTTCCGCATTGATCGCTCCTTCTCCGATAGCGTTATCGGATATGCATGTAAACAATCTCAGAAATCGCGCTTGCCCCGGCTGGCGTTCACGACCGGGGGAACGGCCACTCCCTGTTCTCCGGCAATCTTGTCGAACAGTGCCTTCATCACCTCCTTCCGCCTGCTTCAAAAAAGGACAAAAAGACAACATGACGACAGGATGTGTTTACTCGTATGTCGTCTCCGTACACAAAAAACTGTCTATATGGTATGCACTATGGGCCGACGAGCGGCTCGCGTACCGCGCCGGTAGAGGCTCTGACTACCAGGCTGGTGGGTAGCTGGATACGAACCGGCTCGCCCGTCCGTGCGCCTTCAAAGGTATATTTCGGCGGCTCATGGCGCTGCCCCTTGCCAATGCGATGATCGGGGTCGATCATGGTTAAAAGAACCCCGGTCGCTTGATAGCCCATCTCGACGAAGGGCTGGCGTATGGTGGTCAGCGGCGGGCGCATGTGAGCGGAAAGGATATTATCATCAAAGCCAAGCACGGTGAGGTCTTCCGGCACATGGATGCCCTGCTGCTCCGCGTATTCCAGCACGCCGTAGGCCATCTGGTCGTTGGCGGCAAAGATGGCGCTGGGCCACGTGGCGCGCTCGCGGGAAAGCAGTTGCTCGGCGCACTGCCTGCCGCCCACTGGCTCAAACGTTCCCTGGAGCAGCAAGTCCGGGTCGGGCGTGATGCCTGCATCCTCTAATGCCTGGCGGTATCCTTCATAGCGTTCAACGGCACAGTAGTAGTGGCGGGGTCCCATGATATGGGCAATGCGACGGTGCCCAAGCTCGATCAGGTAGCGGGTCGCCGTGTAGGCGCTGGCTCTGTTATCAATGCCGATCCAGGGGATGCGCGTTGGCTCGGCCTGGTCATCGATCACCACCATCGGCAGACCGCGCTGGAAATGCTGGACGAGGTGCGGCGACAGGTCGCCGGGGAAAATCGCCAGCAGACCGGCGGCCATACGCAGAGCCAGAATGCGATCGAGGATCTCGGAATGGCTGCGCTCCACATTGAAGAAGTTAATACTGTAGAGGACGATTTCATAGGCGGTGTTTTCGATATATTCGGCCACGCCACGCATAATTTCGGGGACAGAGGGCCAGACCAGCGGTGGGGCCAGCACGCCGATCAGCCGCGTGCGCCCACCGGCAAGGCCAATAGCGGTCACGTTGGGGACGAAGTTGTACTCCTGAATGATGCGCATGACGCGCTCTCTCAGCGCCGGGTTGACGGTGGGGTTGTTATTCAGCACCCGCGAGACCGTCGCCTTTGAAACGCCCGCCAGGCGAGCAATATCCTGGATGGTCAATTTCTCCTGCATACCTTCGTCCCTGTCTCCTTGCCTGTTCCCGGCAATGGGGCGAAATAACCCGCTATTACGGTAGAGAACGGGCAAGAGCCAACTTTCTCTGTAAAAACTATAATCCAGAAACCGGTTTCTGTCAAGGGCATGTTTGCTATAGCACAATTTCGCCCCCTCATTGTCAGGAAGGGGCGGCTGTGGTACTATACACCAGAGAAAAAATTTTCGGGGATAGCAGCGGAAGACTATGGAATTTGAGACAACACTGACGGGCCATGAACCGGTAGCACTGACCATTGGCAACTTCGATGGAATACATAGAGGACACCAGCGGCTGATGCATGAGCTGCGAGCGACGGCAGCCGCGCTCAAGAGCAGGGCGGCGCTTGTCACCTTTGCGCCGCACACGTTGCTGGTAGTGAGGCCAGAGATCGATCTGCAACTGCTGACCACACTGGAAGAGAAACTGGCCCTTACACGGCAATACGGGGGCATTGAGGACAGCATCGTCATCCATTTTACGCCCGAAGTTAAGGCAATGAGCGCCGAAGCGTTCCTTGATGCTCTGCGGGCGCGCTTCCCCATCCGGGCGCTGGTGGTAGGGGAAGATTTCAGCCTCGGTCGCAACCGCATGGGCGATGTGGCGTTTTTGCAGGAATACGGGCGCAAGCACGACATCCTCATCCGCTCCATTGCGCTGGAAGAGGACGAGCGAGCGCGCATCAGCAGCACGCGCATTCGCACGCTGGTCGGTGAGGGAAAAATCGGCGAGGCCAATGAATTGCTCGGCCATCCTCTCACCATGAGCGGCCCCGTCGTCCACGGCGACCATCGCGGGCGACTGCTGGGTTTTCCGACGGCCAACCTCATCCCGCCGCCGCACAAGCTCCTGCCGACCAACGGCGTCTACGCGATCACCGTCACCGTGCCATCGGTGCCAGGCGGTGACTCAGCCGTCGGCTCTCGCGTCTATAATGGTGTAGCCAATATCGGCATCCGGCCCACGTTTAATGGGAAAGAGCGGATCGTCGAGGCCCATCTGCTCGATATCGAACTTGATCTTTATGAGAAACGTATTACTATTGATTTTATCGCTCGCCTGCGCGATGAGCAACGCTTCGCGGGCATTGAGGCGTTGAAAGCGCAGATCGCCGCCGATGCGCAGCAGGCACGGCAACTTTTACAGGCGGCAGGAGGATGAACCGGGTGAGTTCTCGCCAGAATCCATTCTTGAAAATCCAATCCTTCCTGGAAGGAGCGATGGATAAGATCACGGCTGTAGGTCCGGGAGAGCTACAACCGGCGGAGATTGCGCACAAACTCATAAACGCGATGGAGGACAACCTGCAGGTGCAGGCTGGCGGTATCCGTCTGGCTCCTAACGTCTATGACGTTTACCTCAGCATAGACGATCACCGTCGCCTCTCCCCCAACGAAGCCGACCTGATCAAAGAATGGCGCCGGGAACTGGAAAAGCGGGCGCGCCAGTATCACTACCAGTTACGCACTTCACCCATCATTCGCATGCACGGCGACAGCTCGCTGCACCGCAAGATCGTCCATGTCACGGCAGAAGTCAAAGACGCCGAGCATCTAGGCGGCTCCGGGAGCGGCATTGCAGCCACACAGGTCTTCAACGTGCAGGCCATGCCGCTTCCCCGTCCTTCCTCGCCGGATGCTGGCAACCCCTCTTTCGCCTACCCTGGCGGAAGCTTTCCCGGTGGCGCTTCTGTCCCCGTCCCTCCCGGTAAACCGCAGGCCTGGCTCACCATCCGTCTTCCGCAGGGCGGTCAGGAAATCTATCGCATTGAGAAACCCGAAATCAACATCGGGCGACAGCGCAGCAATGATATCATTGTTGAGGACAAACGGGTCTCGCGCAACCATGCCACCATTCGCTATCAAAACGGGCAATTTACCCTTTTCGACCGCAACAGCGTCAATGGCATTATCTATAACGGCAAACGCCTCGATAAACAGCAAACGCTGCGCAGCGGCGACTACTTCACCATCGGCAGCTATGACTTCTACTTTGATGAGAGAAGGTGAGTTACCGGATTTATGCTCCAGCTTGACGTTTTCCTGTTGATTTTACGCTTGCTCTTCATTGTCCTGCTCTACCTCTTCCTGATGCAGGTCGTGATCGCTATTACCCGCGATCTGAAGGTCGCATCAACCAGTAGCGCCAGCGAGAACAGCGGCGCCCCGGTTCTGGGCCATCTGGTTGTCATCGGTGGCTCCAGCACGCTGGCCCCCGGCACCCGTTTCAACCTGATGCCGGAAACCAGTATCGGGCGCGGCCCCGCCAACACCATTCAGCTTACCGATAGCTTCATCTCCGGCGTCCATACCGAGCTGCGCTTTCGCAATAATCACTGGCATGTTATAGACGCCGGCAGCCGCAACGGAACCTATATCAACAACCAGAAGGTGGAACCCGGCAAACCCCTGATCGCCAAGCCCGGCGACACCATCCAGATCGGTTTTATCCAGTTTCAGCTCACGCCATGATACGCGCTTCTCGCTCTGTTCGGTCATAGACCTGTATCACAGCTAACTAGAGGGATTATCAGCATGCAAGCTTTCAGCACTATCCGGCGCTACCGATGGAAGGAACTCTATCTCTATATTATTCCGATTCTCATCCTGCTGCTCTCGATGACGCAGTTGCTGCTCGCCGATAAAGACCCGCATTCGTCGTTCAGCACCAGAAGCCTGCCGACCATCCAGGGCCTGATTCCCGTGCTGGGCCTTGTCGCCTTTCTGCTGGCAAGCAACGTCCTGCTCAGCTTCTCGCCGCTCAGACGCGCCGATCAGATGTTGCTCCCACTCGTTGGCCTGCTGAGCGGCATTGGCATGCTGATGGCCACCCGCCTGGGGCCAGACATCGGCGACCCCAGACAGGGGACGCGCCAGCTCATCTGGATTCTGGCCGGGATCGTTCTCTGCATGATCGTCCTCTTCATCCTGCGCGATATGCGCTGGCTGCGCCGCTACTACTATGTCTGGGCCTTGCTCGGCGTCGGTCTGGTAATCGTCACCCTCATCAATACGTTTCACGTCGGCCTGGGCAACCTGAACAGCCCAACCCACGACCAGTTGAATATCGGCCCCATCAACTTCCAGCCTTCCGAATTTTTGAAACTCTGTATCGTCATCTTCTTCGCCGCCGTGCTGGCGGAAAATAGCGACATCTTTTCCGCCTTCACTCTGCGTCTCTGGCCGTTACGCCTGCCGCCCCTGCGTCAGCTTTTCCCTATTCTGATCATGCTGGGCATCGCCCTGCTCTTCTTCCTGTTTGTGCGCGAACTCGGCCTCGCCCTGCTCATCTACGGCATCTACCTGAGCATGATCTACCTGGGCAGCGGCAAATTGTCCTATGTCGCCTTCGGCCTCGTTCTGTTCTTCCTGCTGGGTTTCGTGGGATATGCCCTCTTTGGCTACGTGCGCCTGCGCTTCGCCGTG
>Ga0209581_1004224_pt1 | contig 11706 bp, 11 predicted proteins | sample Coa_R2_FD_187160 | JGI IMG/M metagenome (GOLD analysis project Ga0209581, IMG submission 187160) | Surface soil microbial communities from Centralia Pennsylvania, which are recovering from an underground coalmine fire - Coalmine... | ecosystem: Environmental > Terrestrial > Soil > Unclassified ...
CGGAGAAGGGCTCGCGCTTGTCGCTTCCCTCCACCGTTCGCGCCCCGTTCACCGTTACCGGAACTTCCAGCGCCACCGGCTGCGTTCGCGATGCCGCGCCTTCTGGCCGCGATGCGGCTCCCGTCCCCAACGATTGCACGTCCAAATCTTTTGCGATCTGTGCCATGGCGCGCCCATCCACACTCGGAATTTTTTCCCCAACAGTTGGCCGAAGGGAGAGAGGACTCCCCCGCAACATCTATATGTTCTGCTTGTGGAATAGGCCCAGCGATAGTACGCGCGTACTACGAAGGAACTCCTGTACGAACGGGCAGGTCCTTTTCTCGGATTCGTGATGCTGATTCGCGATGCCTATTTCTTCGCGGCCTGCTTCAGCGGTGGCTTGAACTGCTCGTCAATCTCCACCTGATAGCCCGTCACCATCTTGTTCGTCTCGTTCGCCATTCCGATCACCGCCTGCAGCTCCTGGAACATCTCCGGCGTCATCCCCTTGTTGAACGCCGAAGCCGTATGCGACGCAATGCAATAGTGGCAGTTGTTGGTCACGCTCACCGCCACGTAGATCATCTCTTTCGTCAGCGGATCCAGCGCCCCGGGCGCCATGATCGTCTTGATGTCCTCCCAGGTCCGCTTCAGCGTCGCGGGATCGTGCGCAATCGCCTTCCAGAAATTGTTGATCCAATCCGTCTTGCGCGTTGCCATGATGTCGTCGTAGACCGCGCGTACTTCCGGGCTCGCATCCTTGTATTCAATCAATCCAAACGTCGACATGATCCTCTCCTGGCGCTCTTTCCGCCGCGACCTATCCTACACTCGAATGTTCCCCGCCTTGCCCCGAGCCCGGTCGTCTCCTCGCTTAACGACCCCGGCCCGCCTCTTGCGTCCGCGCCCGTTTCGTCTCAAACTTTCCTGCAGCCTTCTTCCGCCATCAGGAATCCAATTCCACATGGGGTAAAGATAAAACGACCAAACTGCCATAATCGGCGGCTCGCAAGGTACGGAGGGCCTATGCCTGAATTGCAACAGTTCCCGACTCTTCCCACTCAGCCCTTTCGTTTAGATGTTCCCCTTCATGAACTCCTGCAGCGCCCCCCGGAAGCCCGCTCGCCGCTTCCTCCCGGCCCGGGCGGTGCCAAAACTCTCCCCACTCCGGTCTTTCCGCAGTTCCCCGAACTGCTCCGCGATCTCGACGAACAGGATGTGGCCGCGCACGAACACGTCCTGCGCACCGGCAGGCGCCAGTGGCCCGCCGGCCGCATTTTGCAGACCATGCGCGGCTGGATGTTCCCTTACTTCAAGTCCCGTCTTCTCCCGGGCGACTTCCAGCCAATCATCGCCTACCTCTTCACCGAGTGGAAGTGCAACCTCGACTGCCACTACTGCTGGTCCTACGACAATCGCGTCAAGGGCATGACCGAGGACACCGCGCGCCGCGCCATTGACTGGCTGCACTCCACGCCTTGCCGCGTGCTCGCCCCCACCGGCGGCGAACCCCTCCTGCGACCCGATTTCGTTCAAAAGGTCATCTACTACGCGGCCAAAAAAGACTTCTGGGTCTATCTCGCCACCAACGCCCGCCTGCTCCGGCCGCCGGTGATTGACCGTCTCGCCGACGCCGGAATCGCCACCATCAACTTCGCCGTGGACGCCATCACCGAAAAGCCCGGCCTGCCCAAGGCCTTCGAGCACGTCCGTGCGCACTTCGATTATCTCGTCCGCCGCCAGTATCGCTACGGCTACACCATGTTCTTCAACACCAACATCTGCCGGACCAACATCGAGGACGTCAAGGAACTCGCCCGCATCGCCCACGACAATGGCATCTCCATCACCTTCCACATCAACGAAGCGCCCATGATGGAGCAGGGCCATTTCAGACACCTTCACGAGAACGACACCTACATCCGCCCCGAAGATTTCCCGGTTGTGGACGACCTCCTCGACTGGCTCATCGACAAGCAGCGCCAGGGCTGGAAGATGGTCGATTCCATTCCCCGTCTGCGCAACATGAAGGGTTTCATGCGCGGCGTCTGTGAGCATTGGGGCTGCCGCGCCGGCCAGAACTGGCTCATCATCCGCACGGACGGCACGCTCGCTCCCTGCTTCCCCATGTACAACGCGAAGTACGACTGGGGCGCGGTCGAGAATCAGAAGTTCGACGTGAAGCAGCTTTCCGAAATGAAACGCGGCTGCGAACCGAATTGCTTCTCCACGCTCGGCTACAACGTCGCCTATTGCTACAGCGCCGCGCGCGTCTTGAAGTGGCTCTTCAGGCAGGCCCTCCGCGGCTTCCAGGGCGTCACCGGCAGCTTCGAGTAAGGTCAGTTGCGAAGTCTAAGATTTGCGGGGTCCTCTCCTCCGCCCGGCGTTAACTGGAAGAAATCGCCTTACAGGTGCTCATCGCAAGCGGATGCTGACATTTCGCATCCGGCCCCTTCGAGCTCATCGAGGCGCGTTAGCTCCCGCCGGGTTTGGCGGCGAGCATGGCTTTCAGCAGCCACTTCTTCAGCGTGGCCATGAAGAACGGCTGCACGGTCTGGAACGTCACGCCCATGCCCATGTTCGGCTGCGAGTACACCACCGTGCTCTTCGCCTCGAAGAAGCCGTCGTCGCAGAAGATCTTCACCGTTACCGTGGTTCCCGCGGGCAGGGGATTCACCATGTCGAAGTAGCAGCCGTATAGCCCGATCTCGCTCACGCGCGTCTGCATGCGCGCTTCGCTCGCTTCCTCGATAAGCTCCGCGTTAGCGATGAAGGGATATCGCGGTGTGCGCCGGCGATCTTCGTCCACAGGACACCTCGGCAGGGGGATAAACCGAAGCGTTCGCAAGGCCCGCTGACCTCGCAAAAATCTTCCAGCCAGATATAGCACCGGATTGCCCGCCGTGAAACCTTGTTCTTGTCGATGAGGCTTCTTCGTTACTCCCTCAGGGAGTCTTGCCGCGGGCCGGTGCTCCGTGTTCCCCGTGCGACAAAAACTCCTCGAGCAGCAGCCGCGCAAGCCGCGCCGAATTGTGCCGGATGACTCCGTGCTCCTCGAGAAGATTGTCTAGCACCACGCGCACCTCGAGCTTTTGCAGTGTCGGAAGATCAACAACGACGCGCTCCGCCCCCTGGCGGCGATAGCGCCGCGCCACTTCCGGAGAAATCGGCTGGCGATTCGCGACCACCCAGTCGATGACGCGCGCCGGCACGTGTCGCTCAATGGCGCGGAGGTGATCGGAAAGCGTGTAGCCGGTCGTTTCGCCCGGCTGCGTCATCAGGTTGGCGATGTACACGCGAGGAGCCCTCGAATGCGCGATGGCCGAAGCGATTTCCGGGATGAGGAGATTCGGAATCACGCTCGTGTAAAGCGAACCGGGCCCCATAAGAATCAAATCGGCGTGCCGGATCGCTTCAATCGCTTCATCGAGCGGGCGCACGCGCCGCGGTGAAAGCATCAGTTTCTTGATGGGCTTGCGGCTCGCAGTGATCTTCGTTTCGCCGTGAACTCTCCGCCCGTCTTCCAGTACGGCTTCGAGCGTGACGTTGGATACCGTCGAGGGGAAAATGCGCCCGCGAATCGCGAGCACGCGGCTCGAAACGCGCACCGCTTCCGCAAAATCTCCGGTGACGTGCGTGAGCGCGGCCAGAAAAAGATTGCCGAAATTGTGTCCGCGCAAGCCGCGCCCCGCGTGAAAGCGGTACTGAAAGAGCCGGCTCAGCAGCGCCTCGTCCTTCGAGAGCGCGACCATGCAGTTGCGGATGTCCCCCGGAGGAAGGATGCGGTTTTCGCGGCGCAGCCGGCCGGAGCTTCCCCCGTCGTCCGTGACGGTGACAATGGCGGCGAGATCCACGATGGGCCGTTTCGGCCTGGGAAAGGGATCGTGCCGCGGAACGACGAGGTATTTGAGGCCGCGGAGAAGCGTGGAAAGCCCCGTGCCGCCGCCGAGAGCTACGACGTTCAAACCGCCGGCGTGTTTAAGATTCTTTTGATTCACACGACGTCCTGGAGATCGCGAGGCTCTTTCCAATCTAGCAGAAAACCACTGCGCAAAGCACCGCGACGCGGAAAATGGCGGAATTTTCCGACGTTCTCAAGAGCAAAAATTTTGCGGGCATCCGGAGCGCGCGGCAAAGGTTAACGCAGCATTCTCCAAGCAACGGTCAGAATGACAAGAGCGAGCGCGAGAGCCGTTCCGTAAAGGCGTGCTTTGTAGAGTTTCGTTTCGTGCATGGCATCTTCAAATTCTTCGAAGAGCCCCGAACGTCAGCCGGCCGTGCCGTCCTTCTCCGGATAGAGCAGCTCAGTGAAGCGCGGATCCTCCTGCAGGAAGGCGAAGTCTTCATCGTTGCGCGCGTGATAGCGGTTGGCGGGGCGCAGCTCGATGGCCAGCTTCAGATTGGCGAGCGCGGAATCGGCCTCGCCGGTGAGGCAATCGAGAGCGGCAAGCGCATAGACAATATGATCGGCTTTGGGCGCCTGCTTGCGGGCTTTCTCCAGGCTTTCGCGGGCTTCGTCCCAGCGGCCGAGATTCATCATGGCGACGCCGCGCTGGTAGTGCTCCTCGGCGGTGCGGGGAGATTGCTCCTGGGCAGGCTTCATGCGCTGCTCGGCAATCTTGATGTGCATGCGCGCGCGGTCCGCAAGCTCCTTGCTGGGACCTTCGAGAACCTTTTCAAGTTCCTGCTTGGCGCGCTGAAATTTTTGCTGGTGAAAGAGGGCAAGCGCTTCGTCATAGAGCTTGAGCTGCGCTTGCACGCGAGGATCAACGAGCTCGACGCCGCCTCGCTGCGGAGGGTGAGCCGCTAAGGCTTTTTTTTTCTGCTGACTAGCACTCGCCCGCACGGAGGATTTGGTGCGGGCCGATGAACCCGAAGAGGGCTTCCTGGCCTTGGACATGGGTCGCATGCTAGCAGAGGAAAAATGAGAAATCAACGAGGGCATGGAAGGGGAATGCAAGGAAGCAGTGAGGCAAGGGGGTAAGGAAGGAAAACGGGACCGTCCGCACCCTCGTGGTTCTTGTAACGATGTGAAGAGAAAGAGCTTAAGGGCCGGGTGTCTGCGAACGACATCACCAGGAGAGAGATTCGCCGCAAAGGTAGCCGAGCGCAGAGAAAGTGGAGAGAGCGGGAAAGGCCGGGCCTCTCCCCCGGCTGTTTTTCTGTAAGTGCGGATTCCAAAGGACTTTAAGTCCAACGATTTGCAAGTGCGGATTCTAAAGGGGTTGCGGGCGCGTTTTTCGTAAGTGCAGATTCCACGGAGGTTAGGGGAAGAAACAGGGGCGGATGGCAGAAGAGAGCGACTGAACACGGGGAATGATAGCACAGATGATTACTAGAATACAAGTATATTGTAGCTATAAGATGAAAAGTATGAAGGCGCGGGGGCTGCCAGACGCGGGGCGGCGACAGAGACTGCCGGATCGGAAAGGCCGCCAGGGAAGACAGGCTAGCGAAAAACAGCCCCACCCAAAATCTTGGGCCACCCGTCGCGCATGGTGCCATTACAATTAAGAATGCAAGGAGTTTCTTCCCCATGTTCGATTCCCCTTTCCGGAAAGCAAACGAAACAAATAAATCTAGCGCCGCTGCCGATTCCGCCCTTCGAGAACTGAGAAGGATCGTCTTGAGCAAGGGATCACGGGCACAGAAGCTCCGCCAGGTCGCTGAGACTCTGCGCGCAAGCGGCGGCTATCGTTGGGTTGGCTTGTACGACGTGGAGCGCCATCGCGGCGTTGTCTCCAACGTGGTGTGGGTCGGTCCCGGCGCGCCTCAGTATCCTGAGTTTCCGATTAACAAGGGGCTGACTGGCAGAGCGATTCAAACCGGAAGCACAGTAAATGCGGGCGACGTGACGATGGACTCGGACTATTTGACTGCACTAGGGACGACGAAATCAGAGATCATCCTACCGGTCATCGACGATCAGGGATCTGTTGTCGGGACAGTCGATGTGGAAAGCGAAATTCACAACGCGTTCGGGCCAGAAGTACAAAGGTTTCTCGAACGATGCGCCGAGGTCGTTCGTCCTCTTTGGGGCGGTCGCCTGGAGCGTTAAGAGGTTGAAGGAAGCGTTGACGTCAAAGGTCAGACGGCATTCTGTGGTTTGGGCGGTCAGGCATCGCGAGGTTCCACAGACAGGTAAATGTTGACGCGATTGCCTTCGCGGATCGTTACGGCCGGTCTCCTTTTTAAGTTCTAATTCCGGGCACAGAGCCTACTCTGCGTCTCTCGCACGTTCAGGGTTTGCCCCTCGCACATTTCGTTGGCCAAATTATCTCCTGCCTTTTATAATGCACCGCATTCGTCCCCCCGGTTGCCGAGGTAACGCGATGTCTAGCCGCACTACTGTGTCTTCCCGCGCACTCTGGCTGCGCCCGAAATACTTCATTTTCGCGTTCATCGGCCTGATGTTCGCCTACGTGCTGCGCCACAACGAAAGCTTTCTTCTTAACCGCAGCGATCCGATCTGGCAGCACTATCAGCCTTTCAAGTGGTATCTGCTGCCGCATGGGCTCGCTGGCGCCTGCGCTCTCGTCCTTGGCCCCATGCAGTTCTCCGATCGCCTGCGCAAGCGCTTTACGAAGCTGCATCGTGTGGTGGGGCGCTTCTACGTTGCCGGCGCCCTCTTCGCCGCTCCCTTCGGGGCCTACATTCAGTACTTCGAAGAACGCATGGGCGAAGCACGCACCTTCAGCGTCGCCGCTGCGGTGGACGCCATTCTGTGGACGACCACCACGGCCATCGCCATGGCGTTCATTCTTCGGGGAAATATCCAGCAGCACCGCCAGTGGATGACCCGCAGCTACGCAGTTGCTGTCGTCTTTCTCGAGGTGCGCGTGATCGGCGGCGTTACCGGATGGGAAAACCTGGGCAGCCGCGCGAACGAAGCCATTGTCTGGGGCTGCCTCAGCTTTTCGCTTCTTTTCGCCGACATCATCCTTCACTGGCAGGAGCTGCGCCGCTCCCGCCCCGCCCCTTCCAGACCGCAGGTTCAAGCCGCCACAGACTGATTTCCCTGCTGTGCAAGTGGCGGAGATCGAGTTTGCGGCGCACCAGAATCGAATTCCGCAAATCGAGGCTAGCAATTCCACAGAGCCTGCAACAGGCAAGGTTACCTGCCCGGTGTCCCTACTCCCTCGCAGGTTCACGCCGTCCTGGGCGTTCCCGCAAGCATGGTTCGCGGAATTCGATGGTCTGCTATGCTTTGTGCGAGAGGAAGAGACGATGAGCCTGAGCGAAGCGATCCAGAAGGACATGGTCACGGCCATGAAGGCGAAAGACGAGCTGCGGCTGAGCACGCTGCGCATGATCAAGGCGGCGATCCAGCTCAAGGAGACGGAGAAAATTCGCAAGCTGGAGGAGGCGGAATCGATCCAGCTCCTGCAGACGCTGGTGAAACAGCGAAAGGAGTCGATCGAACAGTTCACGAAGGGCGGGCGGCCGGAACTGGCGGAGAAGGAGTCGAAGGAGCTGGCCATCATCGAGTCCTACCTGCCGGCGGGCGCCACGGAAGCGGAAATGGACGCGGCCATCGGCAAGGCCATCGCGGAGACCGGAGCGAACTCCATGAAGCAGATGGGCGCGGTGGTGAAAGCGGCGAAAGCGGCGCTCGGAGGGAAGACCGTGGACGGGAAAGCGCTGAGCGACCGCGTGCGCGAGCGGCTTGCGAAGATGGGATAGAAGAAGCCGGCTGAAGCCGCGACCTACTAGAGAATTCCGAACAATGGCGCTGCCGGAAACCATCCAAGTGCGACGGGCGGAAGAGAGAGCCGGCTACCTGGCGATGACGCCGGTGGTGACGCAGACGTTCCGGCTGAGCGAACTCATCGATCTGATCGTGAGCGTGGCCGGAAAAGACGCGCGGCGCGTGCAGCACGTCCTGGGCGCGGGAACCACCATGTACCACGGATACCACTACTCGTGGCAAGGCTTTGCGGCGGAATCCGCGGAGCTTGCCGCGCTGCTGGCCGCGTTTCCGGACGACGATCCGTCGCGCGCCTTCCATCCGGCAAGCGCCACGGCGGCGCTTTTCGAAATCGGCGGAGGATCGCAGCGCACGCTGGTGGAGATCTTGCGGCAGGAAGCTTCGCGGCGCAGACTGTTCTCCCGGCGCACGGCGTGGGAGGTTTTGCTGGCGCTGACGAAGGAGTTTCCGGCGCGATATGAAAAGTACGATCACGCGCGCCGCGGCGACCTGTTCCGCGTTTCGTTGCGATACGAAGAGGCGCAGCGGCTGCTCGAAAAGATGAGGCAGGCGGCGCCGCGGCAACTCAGGCTTAGCTGGCGCGGGCTGCGGCCGCCCGCCGCGGTGATTTTTGTTTCTCCGCGCGGCGAAACAAAGCAGGAATAGGGTCAACCGGAAGCGCCGCGGGACGAAAGGACGCGCGAATCCCCATGGAACAAGGCGGAACGAACCGCAACACGACGGCGCTCGCGATTCTGCGCATCGGAGTCGGCGCTTTCTTCCTGATTTTCGGCGAATACAAGGTCTTTGGAACGCAGTTCACGCAGCACGGCGGATTTCAGTACTGGATCAACAAATTTCTCACGGAAGGCGGCGCGTATCCGTTCATGGAGCGCGTTTTGCGCGGATTCGTGCTGCCGCATGCGACGCCCATCGCGTATCTGGTGGCCTACGGTGAACTGGCCCTCGGGCTCGCGCTGGTTTTGGGCGTGCTGGTGCGCGCGGCCAGCGCTTTTGGGCTTCTTTTCATGCTGACGCTGCTGGTTTCCTCGGACTATCCCGGGCACGGGGCGGCGTTCTGGCAATACTTCGGAGCTTCGCTGAGCCATTCCGTCTTTGCGCTGTGCTTTTTCGTGTTTCTCATCGGGCGCGCCGACGCGGCGTTCTCGCTGGCGCGCCGGCGGCGGGACCGCGCGCAAAGCTCCCCCGCGACGCGTCACTGACCGGCGGGTTTGAGCACCGCCGTGCTGCGCTCGACCCGTAATGATGCGGTAACACTTCTTCAGTTCCTTCAGCTTGCCGACGGGCACGCTGAGAGAAATTCGCACGGGAAGTCTCCCGAGTGATGCAAGAATGCGAGCAAAGGAGCCTCTGCGCGCGGTCCGGCAGAGCATCTGCGGCAAAGCACGGCAGGGCGGCCAGAGCCTTGTGCATAAGTCGGCGACCTGTGTATTTATTTGTCCAATAAAGTAACGATGTGTAATTTCACTGCCGAGAAACGCAGGAACAGGGTTTCGTGACGATTTGCTTCCAACGGAGGCTGGCGTGGGGCATAATCCCCGCGGTCTCGATTAGTCCGGGCTGCCAGGCCCGCGTGGGGGCAGGCAGGCGAGCCCGGAGAGCGATTGCGGCAAGCTCGGGAACAAATCAAGGAGGAAACCGTGAACGATCGTCCATGGAGTTCGACGGCCCCGCCGGGGGAATTCCGGACTTACGTTTCCGCGGAGGAAACGCTCAAGGAGTTCACCATCCGGGCGGTCATTCTCGGCGCGCTCTTCGGCTTGCTATTCGGCGCGGTCACGGTGTACGTGGGGTTGCGCGCCGGGCTGACGGTTTCCGCTTCGATTCCCATCGCCGTGCTGTCGATTTCCATCCTGCGCGCGTTCGGCCGCTCAACGATTCTCGAAAACAACATCGTGCAGACGACCGGCTCGGCCGGCGAATCGCTGGCCGCGGGCGTGATGTTCACGATTCCGGCGCTGATTTTCCTGGGGTTCGGCAACGAGTTCACCTTCTGGCGGATTTTCCCGCTGGCCCTGCTGGGCGGATGGCTCGGCGTGCTGTTCATGATCCCGCTGCGGCGGCAGCTAATCGTGAAGGAGCACGGCAACCTGGCGTTTCCGGAAGGAACTGCGTGTGCCGACGTTCTGGTCGCGGGAGAAAAAGGCGGATCGTTCGCGGGGCGGGTGTTCTGGGGACTGGGCCTCGGCGGCGTCTATACGTTCCTGATGAATACAGTGGGCGCGTGGACGGGCCAGCCGGAAGCGCGGCCGAAGTGGTATCCGGGTTCGTCGTTCCGCGCGACGATCACGTCGGAATATCTGGGAGTCGGCTACATCATCGGGCCGAAGGTCGCGGGGATTCTGTTCGCGGGCGGCGTGGTTTCCTGGTGGCTGATGATGCCCGCAATCAAATTCTTCGGGCAGCTTTCGCCGGACCAGCCGCTCTACCCCGGAACGATTCCCATCGCAGCGATGACGCCGGACCAGATGTGGGCAACGTACATCCGTCCGATGGGGGCGGGAGCAGTGGCCGCGGCGGGATTGATTACGCTGATTCGCACGATGCCGACGATCATCTCGGCGCTGAAGTCCGGACTGAAAGACGTACGCGAGAAAAACGCGGGGCAAGCGACCGCCGTGAGCCGGATCGAGAGAGACATGCCGATGCGCACGCTAATTCTCGGCTCGGCGGTGATTATCGTGATGATGTTCCTGCTGCTAACGTTCCTGCCGATTCAAGGGGCGAGCACGCGCTGGTATCAGAATCTCTTCGCGGGAATTTTCGTGGTGGTGTTCGGGTTTTTGTTCGTGACGGTCGCGTCGCGCATCAGCGGCTTGCTGGGCAATTCCTCGAACCCGGTGAGCGGCATGAGCATCGCCACGCTGATGGCCACCTGCGCGATTTTCTTTCTGGCGGGATGGACGGCGCCGAATTACTCGGTGCTGGCGCTGGTGATCGGCGGAGTGGTGTGCACCGCGGCGGCGATTGCGGGCGCCACTTCGCAGGACTTGAAGACCGGCTACCTGGTCGGCGCGACGCCCTACTTGCAGCAATGGGGCTTGCTGGTCGGGGTGACGGTTTCGACGGCCGCCATCGCGGTCACGCTGAACCTGATGAACGCGGGCCTGGAGAGTTATCAGAACCTGCCGCAGCCGATGGCCATAGACGTAGCGACGCTGCCGCATGACGGCTTGAAAGTGGAGCGGCCGAGTTACGAGCACGGCGGAAAGATCTATACGCTGGTCAACGCGCTGGGTTCGCCGAAGTTGCCGGACGGCGAGTATCTGTACAACGGCGAGACAAAGCAAATCGAAGTACAATACTTGCCGGGAATCGGAAGCGCCAAGGCTCCGGCGCCGCAAGCGCGGCTGATGGCCACGGTGATCAACGGCATCCTGAATCAGAAGCTGCCGTGGCGGCTGGTGCTGATGGGCGTGGCGCTCGTGTCGGCGGTGGAGATCTTGGGGATACGGTCCCTCGCGTTTGCCGTGGGATCGTATCTTTCGATCGGAACGACGGCGACGATGTTTGCCGGAGGGCTGGTGCGCTGGCTGGTGGAGAAAACGTCGAAAAAAGCGGCGGAAGGCGAGGCCAGCCCGGGAGCGCTGTATTCAAGCGGATTAATCGCCGCGGGCGGAGTGTTCGGGCTGCTGGGAATCGTGATCAACCTGCTGCAGGATCCGGAGATCACGAATCGCGTGCCGCACTGGTTTGCGGCGGCGCTGGGATTGCCATGGCGGGCGGACCTGTTCGCGTTCGGGCCGAGAATCCTGGGAACATCACTGACACAGGGCAACCTGCTAGGCGTGGTGATGTTCCTGCTCTTGGCTGGATCGCTGTTCTATTTCGCCCGCAAGAAACTGAATTGAGCACATACCACCTTCAGTGGTACGAAGACCCGCAGTTCAATCCAGCATGCAGTACTACGGTACTTTGACTGGGGTGGGTGGGAGCCGTACACTGGCGAATATGGCGAGCCGGGCGGGAATCCGCAGCTACCGGGTGAGTTTCGATTTTTACATCACGCCGGGCGT
>Ga0209581_1004225_pt1 | contig 11702 bp, 10 predicted proteins | sample Coa_R2_FD_187160 | JGI IMG/M metagenome (GOLD analysis project Ga0209581, IMG submission 187160) | Surface soil microbial communities from Centralia Pennsylvania, which are recovering from an underground coalmine fire - Coalmine... | ecosystem: Environmental > Terrestrial > Soil > Unclassified ...
TAGAGGGTAATATTGGAGTCCAAAGAGCCAATGGATACTCCATTATATCAGAGATATTGAACGCAATGGAATCATAAGTGGCTATAGATTGCAGAAAATCCAAGTCAATCATAGTTCTGGTCCCCCCCCTTCTAGTCCCACCGCTTTCTACTTCGTAATAAGTGGATAGGTAAGGGTTATCAAAATCCTTTGCATCGAACCTAAGCTCTTCTCCATTACGGATCACCTTTTTCACACATTTAAACTCCTCATGGGTTAAATAAACCCCCTCTTCCATCAAATTCCTTAAAGTCTCCTCAATACCAACCTTTAATACCATAGACTTAACATCGCTAAATTCGAACTTGGCGAGTTTTAAGAGCTTTAAATAAGGGCTTCTGGTATTTTCATAGATTCCTTTTTTCACAATATTGAGGAACAGTTCCTCCCTGCATTCCATTCTACTCTTGATTATTTCCCTACTTTCCTCAATGGATACAGTATCTTTTAAATAATCTCTAAGACCGAACAGTAATCTACCACCCTTTCTTATACCAGATATGAGATCCATTTTGATAAAAGAAGCCATTTTTGGTATCGGAATTCTTATAAGCCTGTGTAGTAGTTTTATGTTATATATTTAAAAATATCCATTAGACTTTGGTCGAATTCTGAGGCCATTCTAAAGTATTACGAATGGTTTTTTACAACCATAAAGGGTGTGGCGATTTCCTAAGAAGCACCCTAAGCCCGCTTCTTTTTTTACATTCCCGTATGTTTTGTCTATCGAGCCTTCTTAAACAGTCATGGTTTGGAAACCGTATGTAGTAGCCCAAGCAAGGCCCTTTGCAATAGCCAGCGCGGATGTCTCCACCGCTAGCTCCTCTTCCGGTGGAATAACCTCATACTTGGAACCCACCGAGTAGTTCACTATATATGGTAGCGGGTTCCGTACTATTCCAGGCGGCAGATACTCTGGCACCGCTCGTTCTGAAACAACGCGGTGCGCGGAAAGAAACTTAATACCAATTGGTGTGATCAACACATGGGCTCGTATAATGTACAGCCTACGGCCGGGTAATAATTGCGATCTTATGTACGACTGAAAGAGCCCTTTCTGTCTTTTAGTAGTTAAAGAGTAGCGATTCGACAATGCCCACCGATGATTCGGGTGTGTAACCTCCTTGAGAATCGCACGGGCGTGTTCAGCGGAACTAACCTTGAGAAAAGCCACACCCTTGCCCTCATCCAAATCGGGAAGCTTATAGACCAGATTGGGGAATGGATCGTCGAGGGCAATGTCGCCCAATACAGGCTCAGGACTGGTGCTTGGAAGCAGCAACGCAGGATCGGATGAGTGCCTTTTATAAATTTCAAGAGATTGGATGCTAATCCATTTGTGGTTAAACAGGTAGTCAAGATTGGTGTGGTAGAACTTGATAGGAACCATAAGTGTAGCGTTATTATACAAGGACGGAATACCAAAACTCCGCATGTATTTCAACCTTGGTAAATAGGCATCTTCAATAATATTGAGTTTAATCCCTCGAGCAGCAGCACCCTCTTCATACTGCTTGGCCATCAATTTGTCCACACGTTGCACATTGCCAGCCATCACGACTAGATGGGTATAACCCTGTTTCTTTGCGAAATCGAGAAGATTTGATACGAACGGGTCGATACTGTATAGCGCCGTGCGCTCAGGTCTTAGAGCGCAATTAAGGTTGCTCTCGACATACCAACATCCCTCACGTGTAGGAATAAGATCAATGCCGAGCACCACACCGATGGTATTATGACGTGACGAATCATGCCAAAATCCACGATATTTCACAGGTTGTGGAATACCCCGGGCATAGCACACGGCAAGGTTCCAGGGTTTGATTTCAGAGATACCCAACACGGCTTTCAGTGTCGGGCGTCTATAGAACTTTCCCTTCCATTCCAACTGTAGCCTATATATCGCATATAACATCCATCTGGGTCCCTTACGTGCCACATCGGCAAGTATATAGATAAAATCCGCCACACGGTTAAGCCTGTGTTGAATCAGCCTAAGGTAAAGCGCTTGCAGGATTCTGGCTATAGCAAAGTGCCAACTACACAACTCGTAGCCTGCCATACGCCACCGCTCATCGTCTACGATAGCCCGTAAAATGGCGTGCTGGGCCTCAACGGGCAGTGATTCAAACGGCTTGAGGCATGTGTTAATCTCAATCACACCGTTAAGCCGAAGTTCATTCGGTATCCTGGCAACTGCTTGACGGAGTATACAAACATCCTCCGCTGTCATCCTGCCGTCTTTATCCAGATGACAAAGCGCCTGTGACATGGCACTAGCAAAAGAGCTGATAGCACTATTGTGGGGGACATTGAATATGTTGTACATACCTCTCTCCTTATACTTTCTTACTCGCCCCATCATTATTTACTATAGCACTGTCCAATGGAATAGATTGTCTTAGACTCAAACCTAATTAGACGAATACGGAGAGAGATGACCCGCTGACTCAGGGTCTCCGTGAGATTTCGCAACATACTCATGAAAGTGTTTGTGTAGGACAATGAGATGCAAAGCACCTTCTAACCTCTGAGGATTTAATCCGCCCTTAAGTGCCTTAAGTATAGTTGATATAAAAAATTGCCGCCGCTTTTTGTCTCTGGTAATTAGATAATACCAAAGCACGTTTTTTATTATTCTCAAGAATCTATTTGGAAAGGGCCTACTCTGTATGCGCTTGTGTCCATCTCCGTTTTTAGAAAAGTTGTCTATCCATGTCAAAAGTCGTTTGGAGTAGCTATCGTACGCATAAAGAGCGCGGATAAGCCAGTTATAGCCATGGCGGAGTTCTTCGAGGGTCATCTGCTTGGGAATGAAATTTGTGTCACTCGCTCCATGACCCCGCATGCTTTCATATGTAAATTCAACCAGACGCCCCTCCTTCTTCAATCTTTCATAAAGAGGCGTATTCTCAAACGCGACCAAAGTGCCCACGGTAGTAAATGGAATTCCAGCCTCTGTTAAGAAATCGAACTGCTCCTGAAATATCTCTTTATCGTCACTATCGAATCCTATGATCATACCCGCAGCGACATACATGCCGTAGGATTGAATCTTTCTTATGTTTTCTACCAAAGACCCGCGCGTGTTCACAAGCTTTTTCGTTTCCCGAAGGCTGGATTTCCTCGGGGACTCTACGCCCACAAACACGCGGTCGAAGTTTGCCTCCCTCATTAAGCCGAGAATCTCCTCCTTTTCATTTGTAGCGAGGTTTATCGTCGCTTCGCAGGCAAAGCTAATGGGGAATTTATACTCTTTGCCAAACCTTACAAGTCTCTCAAGCAATTGCTTAGTATATTTGGGATTGCCTATAAAATTGGCGTCTGTAAATACCACTGAGTCAACACCGAGCTCGTAGAGCTTACCTATTTCTCTCAAAACCTGATCGACCGACTTAGTTCTTGGAACCCTTCCGTCCGTGACAATAATGTCGCAGAACTCACACGTAAACGGGCACCCTCGGCTTGTCTGCACGGGGAATTCCAGATACTCATTTACCTTTAATAGATCAAATCGTGGCAATGGAGAAGAGACCATTGAAATCTTCTCCTTCTGCTTGTAGTAGCTTTTATGCCTATTCTCTTTATAATCAGAAAGAAATTCTGGCCATACAAGCTCCCCTTCTCCTTCAATCAGGACATCTACATAGGGCTTACACCTTTCAGGGCAGAGACTCGCGTAGGGTCCACCCATACAGACCAACTTTCCACGCTTCCTAAACTCCCGTGCAATCTCAAAAGCCCTTGCCGACTGGACGTTAAAAGCGGTAATGGCAATAATGTCGGCATCCGTATCAAAATTGATGGATTCGATCTCTTCGTCGTAGATTTCAATCTCGAAATCAGGCGGGGTGCAGGCGGCAATGGTCGCAATCCCCAAAGGTGCAAATGATCCTTTTTTCCCTATGAGTGAGGTGACACCGTGAAAGCTCCAAAGCGATTCTGGAAAAGCCGGATTAATAAAACAGACCCTCTTTTTAGCCATGTTATTTCAGGCTCATTAAATAATCCATGCTTTCTTTTACGGATTTGGGATTAGACGCCTCAATTGTAAGGACGGGCCTTGTGCCATCTCTCCAGAGGAGTTTAAAGAATTTGTCGAAATCAAATGTGCCCGTTCCAATACCGATATGCTCATCATATTTGCCATTGTTGTCATGGAGATGGGTCTCAAAAACCTTATCCCCTAGTTCGTCAAACCACTCCTCGGCAGGCACCTGAGAAAAGACGTTTATGTGGCCCGCATCGAGGCAAACTCCAAAAAGCGGATGAGGAATGGAAGAGACTATCTTCTTTAGAATGCCTGGGTTAGTATCAAAGACATTCTCCACCGCTATCTTTAATTCGAGTTTTTCAGCATAATCCATAACCCATTTCCATGTCTCGATACATTTCCTAGTCCAGTATTCCACATATCCGCCATAGTGGTGCGTATCAAATCCAGTATGAAACACAATACACCTTGGCTTGAGAATCCTGGCTACATCCATGGACTGTTGGAATCTCTGCCTAGTAATATCAAGAACCCTTGAATCGAGCGCACCGGATGAGAGATCCAGGAAAGGGGCGTGGATGGTACAGGTAAGTTCCTTGTTTTTCATCATGTCCCCCACTTTCTCGACCTCTTTGAACTCAAGACGGTCTAGTACATCACCGCTCAAACCAAACTCCAGATTAAGTCCAGTTGAATATGCAATATCAAAGTACTTCTCCATTACATACCAGGGAAGTGCAACGTGTATGTCGTCTTTGAGATCCATTTCATCCTTCCTTCTTTCTAAATTTTGACCCGTTGTATGCAAAGGTTAATTATATGATAACCGAATAAAGTTTCCTATCAATAAAGATTTTCGACCTCGGTACAAGGTTCACCCTCACAAATATAAACCCACGTTATTTATTGACCCCTTTCAGGCAGGATACATTCCGGAACATCATTTTTAGGAGAATTAACCAGTGTCGAGACCTCGTACCCTTCCATCATGTCGGAAGGATACGGCATAAGGAGCGGAACCAGATGATCAATGTTCTTCAAATCCGGATCAAGCCACTTATCCTCGTCCTGCGGTCTGAGAATCACAGGCATCCGGTCGTGAACTGAACGCAGCAGCTCATTCGCCCCAGTCGTGATGATTGTGAAAGACAAGAGTACATCCCCCTCTGGCCTTTTCCATGCATCCCACAGACCAGCAAATGCGAATGGCTCCCGGCTCTTTAGAATAAAGCGCATGGGAACCCCGGTGCGCTTACCCTTCAGCTTACGCCATTCATAAAAGCCATCCGCTAAAACAAGGCAGCGCCTCTCTCTAAAAGATTTCTTGAAACTGGGCTTCTCCGCCAGGGTTTCCGCCCGCGCATTTATCATCTTGTATCCGATAGAGGCCTCTTTTGCCCAGTATGGCACAAGCCCCCACCGCATCGGTTTGAGAACCTTTGCACCCTCTTCGACAACCACAGGCGCCTCTTGTCCAGGGGTGAGATTGTATCTCGGCTCAAGCGTGACCCCGCCCGAATCAAATCCAAAACGCCTCTGTAGGGTTTCTAGATCAGTAGTTTGTGTGTATCGTCCGCACATATTTACTCCTATTCACCAAATCGGTTGACTAATATATGGGTCATTTAAGTCAATCTCATTTTTTGACCAGACAATGCACCTTTTCGGACGCATTATGTTTCTCCCAACCAAACATCTAGTTTACAACTTCCCAGATACAACTCAACTTCAATTAATCATAACTCTTAGCTCTGTGAAGTGACATCTTCGTTCTTAACTAAATCATATTTCCCTAATCTAAGTAGTGCTAATATCAGTAAGTGTATGTATATTTCTTAACTTTTGAAATAAGTTGCCAATCTCAAATGGATACTGGTAGTCTAGAGCCTTATCCTCTAAATGCTTGTAGATGGACTCTAAATCATCAAAATTCTCCATCCCATTCCTCAAAAGATAAATTTATTTCACTCTTATCCCAAATTTGTAGAGTTTAACCAAACTAGGGTAGATTATATAATAGCTTCTTTATCTTGTGGAAGTATCAGATTTGTTAACTCAGAGAGGTCAAGAATGAACGATGACATAGAAACTCTGCGCCGGATTTTAAAGGAAAACCATACTATTGCCGTGGTTGGGCTTTCGGCAAACTGGTATCGTCCGAGCTTCTTTGCCGCAAAATACCTTCAGGATCACGGATACAGAATCATTCCCGTAAACCCCGCGTATAAAGAGGTCTTGGGTGAAAAATGCTATCCGGGACTCCTTGAGATTCCGGAGCCAGTGGATGTTGTGGATATCTTCCGAAAGCCCGAAGACGTCCCCCCCATTGTAGAGGACGCAATTAAAATAGGAGCAAGGGTCGTGTGGATGCAACTGGGGATTGTAAACGAAGAGGCCGCCAGAAGGGCAGAGGAGGCAGGGCTTGAGGTCATTATGAACCGATGTATGAAGATTGAGCACGCGCGCCTATTTGGAGGGCTTAATTTTATTGGTGTCTATACAGGTGTGATTTCTTCTAAGAGACCCAGGTGGCTGCCGTATTAGTTTCGCACGTCATTGCGAGGAACAAAGTGACGAGGCAATCTCGTCTTTAGGGGATAGAGCTGTACCAAAACTTGAGATTGCTTCACGGAGTTTACACTGAGCGAAGCGAATGTGTTCGCAATGACAACTAAAGTCACATGGTTATCATGCCCTTAAGGAGGAAAACAGATGCCCGATAGGAAATTTGGCTTCGAGACGCTTTGTCTCCACGCAGGTCAGCTTCCCGACCCGGCAACGGGCGCTCGCGCCGTTCCGATTTATCAATCCACCGCCTACGTCTTTGACAGTACAGACCATGCGGCGAGCCTCTTTAACCTTCAAACATTTGGAAACATATACACGAGAATAATGAACCCTACAAACGCCGTATTTGAAGAGCGGATGGCTGCCCTTGAAGGCGGTCGCGGGGCTTTGGCTCTGGCTTCTGGAATGGCGGCTCAGGTGGTGGCGATTTTTACGATTATGGAATCGGGAGATGAGCTTGTTTCAGCAACCACACTCTATGGTGGTACATACTCGCAGTTCGATGTGAGCTTTAGAAAACTGGGGATACAAACCAGGTTCGTAAATCCAGACGACCCGGAGAATTTCAGAAAGGCAATAAACAAAAAGACAAAGGCAATATTTGCAGAGACAATAGGCAATCCGTTAATCAACGTCCTTGACATCGAGGCGGTCGCAAGAATAGCGCATGAGTCGGGAATCCCGCTTATTGTTGACAACACATTCGCCAGCCCCTATTTATGCAGGCCCATAGAGCACGGAGCCGATATTATAGTGCACTCAGCCACTAAGTTTATATGCGGACATGGAACCTCGATTGGGGGCGTGATTGTTGAGTCGGGGAAATTCCCCTGGGACAACGGAAATTTCCCCGTTATGTTGGAGCCTTCAAAGGGGTACCACGGCGTGAGATTCTATGAGACGTTTGGGGACTTCGGATACATAATGAAGGCGCGTGTTGAGACGCTCAGAACGTTTGGTCCCGCACTCAGCCCGTTTAATGCGTTTCTCTTTATTCAGGGGTTGGAAACCCTTCATCTCCGAATGGAAAGGCACTGCTCAAATGCCCTGGCTGTTGCAAAATTCCTGAAAGAACACCCTGCCGTAACTTGGGTCAATTACCCGGGGCTTCCGGATAGTCCATATCACGGGCTTGCGAAAAAATACCTCCCTAAGGGCGCGGGTTCTATTTTCACATTCGGAATTAAGGGCGGAAGGGACGCAGGGGTGAGATTTATTGAAAGCGTCCAGCTCTTGAGCCACCTTGCAAATGTAGGCGATGCAAAAACGCTTGTGATTCATCCCGCGTCCACAACGCACCGCCAGCTTACAGAAGAGGAGCAGATAGGGGCAGGTGTGACTCCAGATATGGTTCGAATCTCGGTTGGGCTTGAAACGCTCGACGATATTCTCTGGGACATTGATCAGGCACTGGAAAAATCACAGAAGGCAAAAGCATGACCACTCAAGAGCTTGGAGAATCCCCCGTAGTCATTGTAGAGCATGGCTCTGTCGGAATTGTCCAGACCAGGTATTACGCCTTTGCATTTCCGCCACATAAATTCGTTCTTGACAACGGCGAGGGCATAGGGCCGATTACTGTTGCTTATGAAACCTACGGTGAGCTAAATGAGGACAGAGATAACGCGATCTTAATCGAACACGCCCTTACCGCAAGCGCACATGCCGCGGGAAAACACACCCCCAATGATAAATATCCCGGCTGGTGGGACGTTATGATTGGTCCCGGAAAGGCATTCGATACAGACAAATATTTTGTTATCTGCTCCAACATTCTAGGGAGTTGCTACGGAACAACGGGGCCTGCGTCAATTAACCCCGAAACGAGAAAGCCATTTGGCTTGAGTTTCCCCTTAATTGGAATACGCGATATGGTGCGTGTGCAAAGAGAGCTTATAGACTACCTGAGAGTAAAGCGGCTTCGCACAATCGCCGGAGGCTCAATGGGCGGGATGCAGGCAATTGAATGGGCACTTCTTTACCCCGATATGGTGGACTCAATTACCCTAATTGCCTCCGCGGCAAGAGCAACCCCCCAGTCCATCGCGATTCATAAGGTCGGCATTCAGGCCATTATGAACGATCCGAACTGGAATAGAGGGGATTACTACCGAAAGGAGCCGCCTAACAAGGGGCTTGCAATTGCAAGGATGATAGGACACATAACGTATTTAAGCGATGAGTGGCTCTGGCAGAAGTTTGGGAGGAGACACACAGACCCAACCACAATGAAGCTACGGCTAGACAGCAAGTTTGAGATTGAGAGTTATCTGGAGCATCAAAGCTCAAAGTTTGTCCAGAGGTTTGATGCAAACTGCTACATCTATCTCATGCGGTCAATTGATATATACGACGCCTCTGAGGGATACGAAAGCCTTGAGGAATCATTTAAGAGAATCAAATGCAAAAAGGTCTTCGTGTCTTCATTTTCTTCAGATTGGCTTTATCCTACGTATCAGTCGAAAGAGATTGTAAAAGCCTTAGCCGCAAACAAAATAGACGTTACATACCATGAAATCGAATCCAGTTATGGACATGACTCATTCCTGCTTGAGCATGAAAAACTCACCAATCTTATTACCCATTTTTTGAATTCGGTTGAGGAAGAGAGATAATTATTAAGAGATTATTCTATACTCGATATGGAGTTACATTCCAGCCAGTCCGAAAGGTCTCGTTTTACTAAATTCTGTAGCATTAAAATATCTTCTCTGTAAATCTCGGCTAAATACCTCCTCGTTTTTGGTTTCATCTTCATTAAATTCTTATTCTTAAAACAAGGTAATTAGTGGGATTCGTAACCAGAGGGGGCTAGAATCTCCCTATGGTTACTATGCGAAACAGTGTTTTTAACTGTGCGGCCAACTTTTTAAGGGGTAGAAAGTGCATATTGTGTGGTTCATTTAAGACATATAAGACAAGGCGCGGATATGTGAAATGCGCTAAGTGCAACCATCAGAAATTGCTTAAACAACTCAGGAAGGAGATTGCCATCATCACTGGTTTCTATCAACTCCAACCTGCCTACCGTCTTGCCACTGATCTGGCAATAGATTATCAGTCTGTGACCAGGGTATACCACGGGCTGCGTGAGGCGATCTATCATGTAGCAGAGCTTGAGGCGGGCAAACTCAAGGGAGAGATTGAGATTGAAGAGGCATACTTTGGAGGCAGACGCAAAGGCAGGAGAGGTCGTGGTGCAAGTGGAAAAAGCATTGTATTTGGGCTACTTGAGCGTGATGGGAGGGTTTACACCAAGGTTGTGGAGCAGGTAACGGCTGATGAACTGATGGCACATATTAGAAAGCATACCAGGAAGGGATCGGTGTACTACACTGATACATTCCGAAGCTACAACTCTCTTAAGAGATGGGGTAAGCATCACAGATTGAACCATAGCAAGAGATTTAGTTGGCCAGAGAAAAACCACATTAACGGCATTGAAGGGTTTTGGAGTTATGCTAAACATATTCTGTATAATTATCGTGGGGTTTCAAAATATCATTTCCCAATGTATCTTAAAGAAGTGGAGTATAGATTTAATCACGGAAAAGAGAATCTGTTTAAGTTGTTTCTACATATCTATTTTGGTTACGTTTCCAACTAATTACCTAAGGATATACTTCTGCCGAATTGAATTAAGGCTTGAGAAAGATATGACTGGACTTAAAGATTTCCGTAAAGCTGTGTGGGGTAAAGTTAAAACTAAGGCTCCATTTCCAATAACGATTATTGTAAAAACATAAAGGCCCGCTTTAATCAGATTGGACTTATTAAGTAGGATACCCTTAGTCCTCACGTTTTAACTCCCTAAGTGTAAGGCAAACACTGTTTGACCTATAACGCTTTGTATAAAGAAATCCAAATTAAATAAATCTAATCCTCTCATAAAGCTCATCCTTTTGTCCTAAACTGAAGACATCAGAAGAGCCAAAAAACCTTGATGGGGAATTGCACTGAAGAGAAGTTGAAAGGAAACTAACCCCTACTTCGGCAACCCAGCCACCGTAGGTTTAAGAACCCTTAGGTCTGTAGCTTTGCGTCTCATCCTTTCGGATGGTTTGCTATTATCGGTTAGGACTAGTTATTTTGCGAAATTGTAATACCCTGTCTGATTCTTGTCAAATCTGTACAAAAAGCTGTTACACCGGCAAGAGATTCAATTTCTCTTTATCCTCCGCTTATGCTAACCTTTGAGTATGTACCAAATAAAGCGAGGAGATAGTCCCATGAGTAAAGTAAAAACAATTGAGGAAGCGGCTTCCCTTATATCCGATGGGCAGAGGCTGGCCATGGGGGGACTTCTTCTTCAGCGCATCCCTGCGGCGTTTGCAAGAGAGATCGCGCGTCAGAATAAAAGGGGACTTAAGGTTATGAAGACAGCGGCAAATTACGATTTTGATCTGCTCTGCTTTGCAGAATGCCTGGATGAAGTCGCGGCGGGATACGTTAGTTTTGAAGCTGAATTCGGTCTCGCGCCCAACTTTCGGCGCGCAGTTCAGGAAGGAAAAGTCCGTTTTGAAGAAAACTCATGCTACACAGTTATATCGAGTCTCAGAGCCGCGGCGTTTGGGGTGCCTTTCATGCCCATTGCCAACCTAGGCGGGAGCTATCTGGTCAATAAATTTAAGACCGTAAATAACCCCTACGGAGATGGAGGGGTTTTAACCGTCCCCGCCATATACCCCGACTGGGCTCTGATTCACGTTCAGAAGGCGGATGAAGAGGGAAACGCCATTATCTATGGGCCGATCTTTGAGGATATTTTTATGACCCGCGCCGCAAAGAGGATTATAGTTACAACGGAGAGGATAGTTTCCAGGGATGAAATCAGCCGTGAAGGAGATTTAGCCGTTATTCCCGGGTTTAAGGTATCGGCCATTGTGGAAGTACCGAAGGGTGCCTTTCCCGGAGCGTGCTATCCGTATTATGATTACTCCCCCGAACACGTGAAGGAGTATTTGTCAATCAAAGATTCAGAAGGACTCAGACGCTATCTTGAAGAGGTTAGACCCTGATGAGCACAAAAATAGAATTTTCAAAAGCCGATATGATGATCGTCACAATGGCTCGACTTCTCAGGGATGCGAAGAACGCGTTT
>Ga0209581_1004227_pt1 | contig 11698 bp, 20 predicted proteins | sample Coa_R2_FD_187160 | JGI IMG/M metagenome (GOLD analysis project Ga0209581, IMG submission 187160) | Surface soil microbial communities from Centralia Pennsylvania, which are recovering from an underground coalmine fire - Coalmine... | ecosystem: Environmental > Terrestrial > Soil > Unclassified ...
CTGCTTGCGCAGCCGGAGACAGGCGGTGGTAACGCCGGCCTTGAACAGCCAATCGTCGGGTCTGGTCCTGTAGACGCTGCCGGTCCTGGTCTCGACGAGCGTGCCGTCCAGGTCGAAGATAATCAGCTTGTACTTGCTCACGCCCTACCCTCCTTCCTGCTTCCTGCTCGGCGGGTCGTCCGCGCCGGGCCGCCACCGGACCGAGACGGTGGGCGGCGCGCCGCCCCGCGCGGGGCGGCGCACCGCGATCAGTCCCTTCCGCTCCAGGCCGCGCAGCGCCACGATCGCGGTCTTCTTGGCCAGGCCCGTGCCCTCGTCGAGCGCCGCGCCATCCGCTGTCCGCACGCCGGCGCAGATCCGGGCCAGCGAGAGGGCGGCCCCCTCCTGGCCCAGGCCGAGGCTCCGGCGCACGATGTAGGCCAGCACCTTGAACTCGGCGCCGCTCAGGCCGGCCATGGCGTGATCCAACAGCGCGTTAGGGAACAGCGTGACGCCGGCGCCGGGCTTCTCGCTCATCGCTCCCCCTCCCGCATCTGCTGCGCGGCCGGCAGCCTGTCCCAATCGCGCTCGGAGGACACGCCGAAGCGCTTCTGGGAGTGGGAGATCATCCCGTTCCAGGCCGCGCGCCCGAGTTTGTCCGGCCGATCCTCGTCATGCTCGACCATCGCCCACCTCCCGGTTGGCGAGGCGGGCCAGGGTCTCCGCGTGGCAGCGCAGCGGGGCGCACCAGCAGACCAAGTCCTTCCCGCGCAGCGGCGCCAGCCATTCGGGCTCAAGGCTGCTCCTGGCCGTCGCCCACCCCTCGAAGAGGTCGCACACGTCATCGCGCGTCATCGGACGGTCCAGGTTATCGGGGTGCGCTTCCCCTATCGCGAACGGGTTGCCCCACACGCTCGGCCGGCCGACATACACCGCATCCGCGGGGATATCCCGGTCGGTGCGCTCGTTATAGATCCGCACGGGCCTCGACGAGGCGGGTGCCTGGTCTCGCTCCGCTCGCTCCGCGGCGGCCGCCATCCGCCTGAGTAAGTGCAAAACGGCGCGCGCATCGCCGGCTGCCGTGTGGTCGCCTCCGGGGAGCCTGCGCCAGCGCTCCTCGTTGTTGAACCGCATCCACAGGTCCATGGCGCAGGTGTACGCGCGGGCCTCCGGGGCCGCCAGCCCGTGCGCCGTGGCGGTCTGCTCCAACAGGCGCACGTCGAACGCGGCGTTATAGATCACCAGATGCTTGCCGGCGATGAGAGACGCGATCAGCGCGTGCAGGCCCGGGTAATCCGGCGCCATCGCCAGCTCGGCGTCGGTGATGCCGTGGACCGCACGTGCCGCCTCGCAGCACTCCACCGTGGGCCTGACGAGCGTCTCGAACAGCACCCGTCCCGACGGATGCAGGATGGCCAGCGCGATGATCTGGTCGTGGCTGTCCAGGCCGGTCGTTTCCGAATCGACGATCACCATCGTAGGATCGGCGAGCAACTCGCGAGCCTCGCGGGCGGCGCGAAGAGTGAGGCTAGGGCGATCCGCGTTATAGTCGGCCATCGGTCTCACCCCCTCCGCTGGCCGCCGCGATGGCCCGCCCACGCGCCGCCCAATAGCCCTCCCGGATGTCGCCATCATTCCAGGTCCGATAGACTTCCCGCCGCAGCAGTGAGGGCACGCGCGCCCAGTGCAGCCGGCACATCAGCACGTGGTAGGGAAGCTCTCGGACGCGGCAGCCCGGCACCGGGCACGCATGCCTCCCGTCGGCGGCAGCAGCCCTCGTCTGCTCCCGGGCCCGTCGTACCGCGGCCGCGGCCAGCAGGCGCAGCCCTCGCCGGCATTCATCGGACATGTTCGGGTCGCCCGTGACGTGGAAGGGAACCTTCTCGCCGTCCACCTCAGCCTCATCCCAGAAACCGGTCACGATCTCACCTCCTCTCGCGGCGCGTGCCAGGGCCGCCGTAGTGCCGGCTAATGTCCGCGTCGCACGCGCCTCCGAGCAGTCGAGGAAACCCCACCTCCTCAAAGACACTGACGAGGGTGACGCCGTTTGCATCAAACTCGTCCTGCAACTCGACCGCGTGATCCCACCCAGCGCGGGTCAACCTGTCCATCGCCTCGACGAACACGTAGGACAGACGCCCGGCGCGAACGGCGAACAACAGGAGCTCGAGCCCTGGACGCTTGGTCTTCGCTCCAGAGCAGATATCCGTGTAGGTTACACCCACCGGCGGCACGCCTGGGCGTGCCGCCGCCCAGCAGCAGTAGGCGTACTGCCTGTCAAGCGATCCGGGACACTGCCGTGGTGTGCTTGCCCTCAGATAGGCAGCAGTATGGACGCCCCTCCTCTGCTGTCGCTTGACTTTGGCCGCTCGTAACAGGCTCTCCGTGCCAGTCGGGCCGGAAAAACCCAGCCGACGGCCGATTTCGCCGTAGACCGTTAGCTCCGATTTACTCACGATCTCACCTCCTGTCGCGCCGCGCGCAGCGTCACGCCGGCGGCCGCCTCGTCCCAGAACCAAAGCCCATACGTGCCGCGCGCCGGCACCGGGTCGGGCAGTGCCAGGACGTCGGCGAGCAGCCACGCCCAGCGGCCCGGCGTGTAGTCGCCGAAGGATAGTTCCGGCTCCGACGGCGCATGGCAACGGTGAGGGCTGAGCGCTGCAGAGTCCACGGTGATCACTTTGCAGCCCTCAAGCCGGCAGACGGCGATCACACAACCCAAGGGGAGATCCTGCCAGCGGCGAACGCCCGCCTCGGCCAGGGCCCCCTTGAACGGCTCATAAAGCGTCAGATCCTTGCACCACCCGGGGAATGCCTTAGCCGCGTGGATGGCGAGCGGACCGCGGTAGGACGTGCCCCACGAGCGCGTCTCAATCGCTTTGGCCCCTGTCGCCACGAGCGTTGCCCAGGGCTGCGTCATGGAGAGCGCGCGCATTATCGCCGCCTCCCCATCGCCAGGAAGTCCCGCGTGACCGGCGGCAGGTTTTCATCATCCTCGGGGTCTCGGTCATCCTCGTCCTGCTCGCTCAGGCCGGACTCGCGCTGCAGGGCGCGCACCGCCTCGGCCAGGCCGTCGAACTCCTCCAGCGCTAGCGGCGGCAGCGGGAACACCGTGCTCGACGTGATCCTCAGCTTGCCGCCGATTAGCGCGTACTCGCGCGTCAACTGCTCCTTGAGCGGTCGCCCGGTCTCCGTGACAGACACCCGTCTCTTCCGTGCCATGCCGTTCTCCCTTCAGCTCATCTGCTCCTGGCGCCGCCAGCGCTCACAGGCCAGCTGCCAGTACGTCTCGAAATCATTGCTGGCGCGCCGGGCCTGCATGTAGCTCTGCTCCGGCGGCCATTGTTCGACCCTGAGCATGTCCAGCACGCTCCACTGCCCGTCCACGCAGATCATGCCGTAGCGCGTCCGTCGGAACGGCCCGTTCGCATCGATCATGACCCGACCTCGCTCGCGCCGAGGGCGTCGCGGTGGTCGGCGATCAGTTTCCGCCGCGCCGCCGTCTCCTCCGCCCGGACGCTCTCCAGATCCGCCGCCGGCAGCCGCGGCCGGAAGTGCAGGTAGTTCGCAACCCGGCTCGCATAGCGCTTGCAGCGGCAGCAGTACAACACGTCGCTGACGTGGCACCAGGTCGGCCCCGTGAACGTCGTGTCGCCGATCTTCTCCCAGGCGTGCTCGCAGTCGCTCACGGCGGTCCCCCACGCACCACGCGCACGTCGTCGCCCAGCGCCTCCAGCCAGGCCTCGAACTCGGAGCGCAGCCCGGCACGCAGGCTGTAGCACTTGAGCGCCCGGCGAAAGTACAGCTGGCTGTGCCGCGAGAAGCGCGCCCGCAGCGCGGAGGCGATCTCCCAACCGCGCTCCCCGTCCGTCGCCGTGATGCGCACCAGGATGCGCGCGCCCTGGTCGCGCACGGTCACCGTGCAGCGCGTCGTCGGTCTCGTGGCCGTCACGTCGCCCTCCTCCGGTAGTGATGCGGCAGGAAGACCTCGCGCTCCGTCGGCGGGATGAAGCGCAGACCCAGCGCCGCGAAGATGCTCTCCTCCGTCGGCGTCGAGACCGCCGCGCCGCTCGCCAGCACCAGGCGCCCGTCGACGCTGCCGGCTTGCTCGCGGGGGATCTGCTTGCACATCTTCCAGTAGCTCAGCGCCCCACGACTGAACTCCGCTGAGCCTGTGCGCATCAGCAGTATCCAGCCCCAGGAGTGCGCGTCGGCCAGGAAGAGGTCCACGCGCAGGCCGGGACAGTCGGAGCCCGGCCCCAGCTCCAGCTGCGTATATCTGCTCTCCGGGCGGCCGCCCTTGACGATTGTCCAGCTCGGCACCGCCCAGAGATGGGCCGCGAGCACGTTGATCGCGCGATCTCCGAAGAGCCCGTCGGGCACCAGGTGCGGGATGGCCACCAGCTCGATATCGCCGACCATCTCCGTGCGCCGGCGCACCGAGCCCGCCACCTGGAGGCGCTCGCAGTAGGGGTCGAGCTCGGCGACCACGGATCTGGCGATCCGCTCGGCCTCGGCCAGGGGCCGACGTAATTTAGGGGGGGATGGCGCTGACACGGAAAGCCTCCTCTTGCACGACGAAGTGCACACTGATCGTGTCCTGGCCCAGGCGGCGCAGGACCGTCTCCGCCCGCGGCCCCAGCGTCCGCGCGAGCACATTGGCATGGAACGTGGCGCGCGCGGCCACGCGGAGCTGGTCGCCCTCCACGCCTAAGGCGCGCGTTTGCAGGCACCACTCGACGTAGACGCTCGGAGCCACCTCGTCGCGCAGCGCCAGCAGCACGGCGCGCCACAGCGGGTGGGTCTCCCGCGGATCGGGCGGCTCGGTCCATTGGTCCGCCGCCGGTCCGGCGCGCTGCTGGCCGGCGCGGTCAAGCTTGCGCTCGCTCACGGCGAGCGTCTGGGCGGTGATGGAGCCGGTGGCCTCGTAGCTCTCGCGCATCATGTCGAGCGCGACCTCCAGGCCCTGCGCGGCCGCGATCTTCTCCAGCGTCAGGGCCAGACTTGGCGGCACACCCCGGCCGGTCAGCTGGCGGTACAGATCCGATATGGGGGAGGCGAGAGAGCGCTCTCTCTCGTCTATCTCGTCTTTATTAGTCTCTCTATAGTCTTTACTCCTTATTGGTAGTGCAATTGCCGACTCTAGGTCGTGCAATTCCGGCCCCTGACGTAGTGCAATTTGTCCGTCCCTCTTTGCACTACCGGGTGCAGCACTTGCACTACCCCATGCACCGTTTGCACTATCGGGTGCACCCATTGCCCTATCTGCACTCTCCGTTCGTGCACCCGTTGCACGACGTGGCGCATCGGTTGCACTCGCGGACCGGGTGCCGTCACGATGTGCCGAGGAGGCGCCGGCGGCGACCAGGGCCGGCAGGGTATACTCGTTGCCCGTGCGGCTGGAACGGACCTCGACATAGCCGCGCTCGACCAGGAGCTTGACGGCGCTGATCGCCGTGCGGCGCGAGAGGCGCGCCCGCGCGGCCAGCTCGGGATACGTCACGGCGATCACCCCATGTCGGGCGGAGCGCGCCAGCACGGTGTAGACCCAGCCGGCGGTGCGCGGTACGCGCTCGTCGTCGACGATCGCGTTGTGCACCATGGTCCAGCTCCCGGCGCTCATTGCACGGCCCAGAGCACCAGGAAGAGCCGCCAGAGGATGAAGGCCAGCAGGACCAGCAGGGCCGTCGAGACCAGGCCGTAGAGAATGCCGCGCCAGAGCAGCAGCCTCTGCCGGCGCTCCCGGCGGCGCCGGGCCGCCGGCTCGCGGCCCGAAGAGGGCGCCCGCGCCGAATCGCCCTGGCGATTGGCGTGGCCACCCCACGAGGATGGTGCGCGTGTCATAGGCGCCTCCGCACGATCAAAAGGCGCCGGCCGGGGGTGGCTGTTATCCCCGGCCGGCGCCGGTTGGCTCAGCGGGCCCGGGCTTCGGCCCGCTCCTGCAGCTGGTGGGCGCGCTGGGCGATCAGCTCCAGCAGCTCTCCGACGTCGACCCGGTCGCTCACCGCCGTCAGCTCCTTGCCGATGCCGTTGAGCTGGCTCCCGCTCCGGCTCGCCAGCACCGCCGTGCGAATGTAGTCGCGCACGATCCGCCGCACCTCGACGAGTTGCTCCAGCGGCAGCGCCGCCAGGTCGGGCTTGCCCCGCTTGCGCAGCTCGTGCCAGCAGGCGGCGTAGGCGTTGCACAGGGTGGTGATCTCGTCGAGCACGCGGAGATGGTCGCGCACCGCGATCAGCTGCTCGTCCGGGGCCGTGGCCAGGTTCAGCCCGCTGGAGACCAGCCGCGCGCCGACCGCCGGGTAGGCGGCCAGCAGGGCCTTCACCTCCGCGTCGAGGGCCGCCGATTCCGGCTCGGCGCCCGGCGGCGGCGGGGCCGGCTCCCACTCCTGGGGATAATCCTCCGCCGCCTCCGGCTCTGGCGGCGCCGGCGGGGCCGCCAGAGCCGGGCCGGCCTGCGCGGCGGCACTGGCCGCGCGCTGCTTCATGCGGTCGATGCCCTCCCGCAGCTTGGCCGCGGAGAGTCGGGCCGGATCGCGGCCGGCCAGGCTGTCGCGCACGATCTGGTCGTGCTGCATCAGCTCCACGAACTCCCGCAGCAGCGTCCCGTGCTCGCCGCCGTTCCGCTGCTGCTCCAGCCACAGCTGGACCATCTTGTTGACATAGGCCACGGGGAGCGAGTTAGCCAGCGCGTTGCGCATCGCCTTACCCACCGTCGCCCGGAACTCGATGCTCTGGTCCGACTTGGAGCTGTCGAAGGCGGGATACGGCCAGGGATACTCGACCATCAGGTTGTCGCGCAGGTTGTGCGCCCAGGCGGTGATCATCCAGGACCCGTCCGGCATCATGTCGACGCGCGCGCCGAAGCGGACGTTCTTGTAGAGCCGCGCCGCCTCCTTCACGCCGGCGTAGCTGAGCTGCTGCTTATCGGGAATGACCACCGCCTCGCCGCGTTTGTTGGTGTATGTGCGGCCCTTGACGACATAGACGAAGGTCTCCAGCACGTCGCCGCGGATCTCGGCCATGGCCTGCTCCATGTCCAGCGTGTCGAGCAACAAAACGGCCTGCTGATCGTCGTCGGCGCCGGGGATGACCAGGGCGCGGCCCCTGGGGACGTCCTGGACCGTGGGCAGATACGGATCGTTCATGGCGCGCCCTCCTCGTCGCGCTCGTGTGCGTCATGGATAGCGATGCGCTCGACCCGCCCGTCCGCGTGAGTGACGATCAAGGTGAGCGGGACGAAGATAGGGGTGACTCCGTCGGCGATCTCGGCCGTGAGCAGTTCAAGGGCGGAGTCCGCGGGCAGGTCGCCCAGGATGGTAACCCTCGCCCGCGTGCGGGAGGCGTCCCATGCCTTGTAGGCCCTCATCCCCCGAACGCCTCCATCAGCTGGTGGCCGCGGCAATAGGCCGAACCGGGCTGGCGCGGCCGCCCGCAGCCGGGCTCGCGGCACAGCTCGCCGCGCACGTAATAGTCGGCCCAGCACTCGGCGCAGGCGCTGCCCAGCTCCGGGTCCTCGCGGGTGACCAGCACGCCGCGGCGGCAGGGGCACAGCAGCTCCACCTGGGCCGAGGTCGAGCCGTACTGGACGCAGCGCGCCTCGCGACGGCCGGCGAGCCACTCGTCGATCTCGACCAGGTGCGGGCAGGCGCCGTGGAAGTCGAAGGCCCTGCACGTGCACAGCCGCCGCACGGGGTCGACGTGGTGCATCAGGCCGCGGCGGGAGCGGCTGTTGACCTCGTAGGTGCCGTCGCCGCGCACCACCACGATCAGGTCGTCGGTGTAGCGCGGCAGGGGGATGTAGGTGGGCGCGGACGCTCCCCCCGCCGCCGGGGTTATATCTGCCATACTCATAGAGGTGCTCTCCTTTCCAGAGCTCCAGTAGACGCCGCCCCTCACGCCGAAGGGGCGGCGTCCTTGATTGCCGGGTCGGCGGCGGTCCGGGCGGTCGCCGCGCGATGCGCCGGCGGCGGATCGTCCCGGCCGCCCCGGCGGGGGCGGCCCAGGCGCTCGTACCGGGCCGGGATCAGCGGCACGCCGGCGAAGAGCTCCGTCCGCTCGACCTCTTGCGGGACGGCCGCGCGCTCGAGCGCCCGCACCACGCGCAGGGCCTCGCCGGCGCGGAAGTGCGTGCGGTTGTACCGCAGGTTGGCCCAGCGCACCGGGTCGATGCGGGCGGCGCGCGCGAACGCCAGCAGCGTCGGATAGCCGGCCGACCGGATGAGACTATCCAGACGGGCGAAGACGGGGCTATTGTCGATGTGCCGGCCCTCGCTCGTCGCCTGCATGGGTGGTCCCTCCTCCTCCGGTCGCTCGATCTACAGAGCGAACTCTCTGTTTGCAGCGACTGTCTGGATTATAGGTCCTTCATTCTGCGTCGTCAAGAGCCGATCTATAGATAGAAGACCTAGCGCATGGGGGGATATTTGGGGCCGGGGACGGGCCATTGACACGCCCCGCCGTGCGCGCATACACTATGTCTGAGGAGGGTTATGTATCTATACATGCAGACGGGACGGCAAGTGGAGGCCGAACAGAGGGCGGCCGCGGGCGACGACGGGCTGAGCCCGGTGCAGTGGGAGGCGCTGACCGCGGCCATCGACGCCGGCTGTCGCGCCAAAGGCATCCTGTACCAGGGCAAACCCGGCTATTCGCGCCTGGGACGCGCCATCGGCTACGACACGGCCGTGTACAACATCGCGGACCCCAAGGCCCGGGACCACCGGCCCTCGGGGCCGCTGCTGGTGGCGCTGGCGCGGTTCTTCGGCGAGAGCCCGCTCAAATGGCTCCAGTTGGGCGGCTACTTGAGGCCAGAGGAAAGCTACGAGAACCTGAGCCCGCTGGAGCAGGACATCGTGGCCATCGTGCGCAGCGTGAGTCCGCGCGCACAGCGCAACCTGCGACGCCTGATCAAAGCGGCGGCCTCGGCCGAGCAGCTGGACGAGGAGGACGACTCGCCCTCGTCGCTCAGCCGCTGAGACTCAGGCCGGCGGACCAACGCGGCGGAGACAGGGGACCGGGAAGGGCTGGTCCGCGGCAAGCCGCAGCATGCGGAGGAGATCGGCCTGCGCCATCTCCACCGCCACGCGGCAGATGATGGCGGCCGCGAGCTGCGCCTCGGGCAGCACGACGCGACGGGCCATGTATTGGCGCACGCGCGCCGTGCGTAAGAGCTGCGGCACCGCCCAATGCAGGATCTCGTCGATCTCCATAACCCCCTCGGCCTCGTCCGCTTCCGCCGCGGATATGAACGCATCGTGCAGCAACACCGTCAGCCCCTCCCCAGGCATTCGTCCATCTTCTCTCGGGACGCCGCGAGACGCGGGGTGGACGCGAGCCTGCCGATCGGGCCGGGCTGACTCCCGACGGGCGGCGCCGGCCGAACGCGGTCGGCGGCCACCGCATGCACGCGACTCGCGGCGCTTGCCCGCGCGTGCAACTCTCATCCGTTTCACATCTTAGCGCGCAATGGCGTAGCGCGCAACCATAATGCAAGGGCTCGGCCCGGACCGTCGCAGCGATGCTTCGGACCGCCCCCGTCCGCCATCCCGCGCCGCGACGGCGCGACGGCGGGCGATGTACTAGAACATATGACCTATCATAGCGCGAACGTTGCGCGCGGTCAAGTATCCGTACATGGGCGACAGGGGATCGGCGTTGCCAAAGGCTCCAGCGGCCTGCTGTATATCTATAGATACATAAGGCTATGGACAGGGAGGCTTTGGTGTGCGATGATAGACGCAGGTCCGGGCGCCGACCGGGCGCCCGGCGAGCAGAGCCGGGGCGACGCTGACACGTCCCCCGGCGCGGCACACAGAGATCGGAGCCCTGCATGCACCCCCAAGATACCACCGTTCGCCGCGATGATCGCGTCGCGGCCGAGCGCGTCGCCCTCTACGCCCGCGTGAGCAGCCGGCGCCAGGAGAAGGAAGAGACGATCGAGAGCCAGGTCGCCGCCCTGGAGGCGCTCGCGTGGGAGAACGGCTACTCCATCGTCGAGCGCTTCATCGACAACGGCTACTCCGGCGACACCTCGGCCCGCCCCGAGTTGCACCGCATGCGGGACATGATCGCCCATCGGCGCGCGCCGTTCACCAAGCTGCTGATCTACGGCGACGACCGCCTGGCGCGCGAGATCGGCCTCGGCATCCTGCTGGAGAACGAGATCCGCGAGGCCGGGATCGGCATCGTCTACCGCCACGGCAACCGCGGCGACGACCCCACCGACCTCTTCCAGGGCCACGTGCTCAAGGCCGTGGCGCAGCTGGAGAAGGCGCGCATGCTCGACCGCCTCAACCGCGGCCTGCTCTTCCGCGTCGAGCAGCGGCAGCACGTGTGGCGCTCCGTCTGCAATTACGGCTATCGCTACACGCCGGCCGAGCGCAAGGGCGACGCGCCGACCTTCGAGTTCGACCCCGAGACCGCGCCGTACGTCGACATGATCTTCACCTGGATACTCGAGGGCCGCAGCGCCCTCTGGGTGGCGCAGGAGCTGAGCCGCGTCGCCGCGCCCCTGCCGAAGCCGGCCAGACGCTCGGTGAACCCGCGCCGCGCGTGGAGCGACGCCACGGTGCGCGACATGGTGCGCAACCCTATCTACAGCGGGCGCGCCACCTGGGGCCGCCACCAGTTGGTCGAGCCGAAGCGCCCGAAGGAGCACTTCCGCCACGTGCGCAAGTCCTCGCAGCGGCTGCGGCCGCGGGATGAGTGGAAGTATATCCCGGTGCCGGCCTACGTCAGCCAGGCGGACTGGGAGCGCGCCAACGCCCTGCTGTCGAGGAACCGGGCCACCAGCCGGCGCAACACGCGCCACGACTACCTGCTGGCCGGCCTGCTGCGCTGCGGGCTGCCGCACGGCGGCGGCGAACCCTGCGGCCGCCGCCTCTCCGGCCTGGCGATGCGGCCGGAGAAGGGGCAGACCGAGCGTTCCCTGCGCTACCGGTGCACGCGCTTCTACACGCTGCCCGATGGCGCGACGCCGGGGCATCGCGCGCCGGCGGGCAGCCGGCGTACCCGCTGCCGGGGCGGCATCCGGGGGCCGCTGGCCGACCGGCTCGTCTGGGACCACCTGAAGTCCGTCATGAACCAGCCGGACCTGATCCGCGAGCAGATCCTCGCCCAGACGGCCGGGGGCGGCACCGGAGCGGAGCGCGTCGAAGGCGAGATCGCCACGCTATGCGGCCGGCTGGAAGCAGTCCAGCGCAGGCTGGACGATCTGCTCGACCTGCTGCTATCGAGCAAGATCGACCCCGAGACCTACGGGCGCAAGGAGGGCCAGTTGGTGGCCGAGCGGGAGGCGATCCGCGCAGCCATCGCCGCGTGCGAGCGGCGGGCCGAGGCGGCGCGGCGGCGCGACGAGGTCTGGGACGCCGTGGCCGCGGGGTGCGCCGACCTCTCGGATCGCCTGCAGCGCCTGGAGGCGCCGGACGCCTTCGCACAGCGGCAGGCGCTCGTGCGCCTGCTGATCCAGGAGGTCTGGGTCTACCCGGACCATCTGCATGTGGTGGGCGTGATCCCGGCCCTGGACGCGGCGCTAGGGGCGCGCCCCGCGGGGGCGGACGGCGGGGGAAATAATGGGCGATTGTCCGGGAAACATCTGGATACTATACGCTCAATCGATCAATTTTACCACCTCCGCATCCCCCTCACCCCCGAGCCGCGCCGCCCGCGCGGGCGCCCGCGCAACGTCGCCTGACGGCCGGGCACTACGGACGTGGCAGCT
>Ga0209581_1004230_pt1 | contig 11694 bp, 12 predicted proteins | sample Coa_R2_FD_187160 | JGI IMG/M metagenome (GOLD analysis project Ga0209581, IMG submission 187160) | Surface soil microbial communities from Centralia Pennsylvania, which are recovering from an underground coalmine fire - Coalmine... | ecosystem: Environmental > Terrestrial > Soil > Unclassified ...
CTACAAGCATGGAGATAATGGAGATATTTAAGATGTTAAATGATGGGGGTAAGACAATAATAATGGTCACCCATGAGTCTGATATAGCCTCTTATGCCCAGAGGATAGTCTCTTTTAGAGATGGTCAAGTCATTGATGATAGCAGCAGGGGGCAAAAACGGGGGTTAACCAGGTAAATAGGCATGGTGTCTGCTCTAGGTAGCCTGAATCTTTAGCCGCTCTTTATTCCCTACCTTTAAAGAATTTCTCGCAGTCCAAAGAGAGATCACTGAGTTTACCGCATTCCCTCCCAAGAAAGCCCAGGCCGCTCCGATATATGAGTATTTCGGTACAAGGAGGAATAGAAGTCCAATGTAGACAGCGGTAGAGACTGCGGCGACTAAGTTTCTAAGCCCAGCTCTTCCAAAGGCGAGTAATGCTGGGCTTGTCCAGAAGGTCAGTTGTGAGATCAAGATGGCCATGGTTACTATTCTTAGGGTGTTTGATGAAGGGAGGTATTTCTTTCCAAATATAAGCTCTATTAGATAACCAGAGAATATTAGAATGAGGGTAGCAATTGGGATCATAAATTTGCCCACGCTTTTTGTTGATGTTTTTAGGAGCCTTTTTAAATCCCCTGTGGCGCCTATGCTAAACATCTTTACAAGCTCTGGATATATGGCCTCATAGAGCGGGTCTATAAGTTGTATCATTATTCTCACAAACGACTTTGCAATCTTATAATACGCGGCTCCTTCCTTTCCAGAATAGTACCCAAGCACAAGGATTCCTAAGAGGTTGTCGTTTGCCATCTTGAGGGTTCCCGTAAGGCTCGTGTTGCCAAGAAACCATGCGATCTCCTTCCACTGGCCTTTGATTAAACTCAGGCTTGATCTCCACCATCTTTCAAGCCCATTCTCCTCCAGGGTTTTTGATATGATTGAGAGCCTGATTGAAAATCCCACAAAACTCGCCGCTACATAGGAGAACAGTACTCCTTTTATGCCCATGCCTAAATAGAGAACAACAGAGATTAGGACGAGCCTAAAGAAATAGCTAAATGAAGAGACGAAGGCGATGCGTCTGAATCTGTCAAATACCCTGAGTATTGCATCGGAAGTCTGGTTTGCGGTGTCAATGAGAAGACTAAAGGCGTAAATCCAGATAAGCATGTAGGCTTGAGGGGAGTGAATCAAACGCGCGCTTGCAATCTTTGCCGTAATAACCGCTATAATGAATGCCAGAATTCCGCTTGATATATCTACCGTATATGAGAGCTTTATCATGGAGAGGGTTTTTTCCCTCTCCCCATTTGTCCAGAATGTACCTATGTACTTGGTTGCGGTCTCCCAGACTCTAAAATCAAAGAAGTTGTTGAGGACATCCACGTAAGCGATTGTTAGGGCCAGGAGTCCAAAATCGCTTACCCCAAGGATTCTCGCTATGACTACCCCCTGGAGGGCGGAAAATATTCCGGCTAGGGTTTTTCCTCCAAAGAGCCATGAGGCGTTGCGAAACAGCCGTTTTTTTATCCCTTTTACCTTTGTTTCCGAAGCAAAATCCGATTCCTTCAGAACTATCCTCCCACTGAAGCGATGAATAAGAGCTTCAGGATGCCATTAACCGCATGTCTCCTGGTTGATGTCAGCCGAAAGCTCCTATTCGTCGCTTCCGTTCTCAATACTCCTCTCTAACAAACCCTGACCCGGCAATGGCAATGTCGTTTATAAGGTCCTTAGTAAAGTCGCCTGTGCCGGTTACGATTGTTCCGAATTCTTCTCCTGGGGAGTTTCCATTCAGGGTTAAATCAGCCTCTGCAGCTCCAACCGTACTTGGAAAGTTATTACGTCCGAAGAACAGGTAAGCAGCTCCCGTCCCGCCGGATGCCCCTGGAGCGCCCACCGCAAAATCCGCATTTGTAGGATTGAATATAAGTATAGTAAACTCTGTCTGTTTGTGCGTGGTCATCTGTGGATTTATATCTCCAAGAATGCTGACCGAGGTTCCGAACTTATCTCCGGGATTTGCGCCGGTGAATTGTGTTATAAAATTGGGGGATATTCCACTCTTCTTAGCGGAGGCTATATCCGCTCCTGAGTAAAGAAAAACAGAACCCGTATTGTTATTAGAGCCGGGGGCGCCAATAATAAAATCGGGTTTTTCATCTCCATTTATGTCCCCCCTTATATTATCCTGTGAGGGTGATATGGCAACGTTAATTCCTGAGATGGAAGAGCCAAACCCGTCTGCCGCGTTGCCACTTATTATTACCACGTTGGACTTATCCACCGAGAGGTCCTGGCTAACGACGTTTTGTTGCCCGAAAAATATGTAGACATTTCCTGTCCCCGGGGCGCCAATAGCCCAATCGGAGAAACCATCACCATTGAAATCCCCGGTATTGGCGAGGGTAAGACCAAACAGATCTCCGGCGGATGGTCCGGTGAATATGGCTTTAGCCTGGCTGGCGGATGTATTAGGGTTTATATCTTTCAACGAAATTAGGTATGCTCTACCTTTTCCAGAGGCGGCATTGGGCGCGCCTATAAGCGCTGTTGGGCTTCCGCCTTCTAACCTTGTGATGGCTGTTCCAAATTTATCTCCGGCACTTTCCCCTGTAATTAGTACATTCGGTTTAGTACCGGTTGTAAGGTCTATGGTCACGGGTGAACCATGCTTCCAATGAGTATTGCCGAATATAATAAAAACCGCGCCTGCTCCGTTATTGAATCCTGGAGCACCTATTGCCAGGTCGTCTGACTTGTCACCCCCAACACTTCCGAGACCCGCAACTGTAGCCCCAAATTGGTCGCTTGCATTGCCGATTATGGTTACATCGGCGGTTGAGGCATCGAGAACCCCGGACAGGTCATTTCCGCCAAAGAATATATAGACCCTGCCAAGACATGGATCGCCAATGGCGATGCCTTCAATCCGGTTGTTTGGAGTGACGGATGGGGTGGCGGAAGGGCTAAATGGGTTAAGATTATTATTTATAATTCCGTTAAAATCCCCGCTTCCGACAGATTGCCCAAAACAGCTTCCGCTTGCGCTATTTCTGAATTCTGTGGGAGTCAGAGGGGTTTGACCCTCAACAACATTTGAGGGGCCTGAATTGTTGCCCACCTCATCGCGAACATTCAGGGCAAAGAAAAAGTTTTCGGTTCCCGTGGTATCAATCCTCGGAAGAAGAAAGCTCTGTGTTGTCCCGGCTGCAGTAGGTTCTGGCAGATTCTCTATGTGTATAGCATTTGAGAAATTATCCTGTACAGTTTTCTGTATAGTAGAAAACGGAACGCCATTTAAAGAGGGTAAACCCAAGAGGTTCGCCACCTCTGCAGCCGTAAAAAATCGCAGGTCATAGATTGTTGCCGTTCCTGAATGCTCATCGTCTCCAGTTGCTGTCCAGCTGAGTTGCTTGTTTGATGAATTGAAGCTCAAATCCTCAATAGGTGCAGGAGGGGTGTTGTCTCCGACGCTGCATGAGATAATAGCGGCAGATAAAATAAGTACAAGAATCCAACTTATCAGGTTCAATTTTGTTTTATAGTTCATATAGTCTCCCGATTTATCCTTAGAGTTTATGAATTTTACCGAACTCATGAGTATATTCAACCAAAATGACGACCTCTCTTTCGCCAGGCTCACATAAACTGGGGCATCTACATTATACCTTCTCAATTGAGAATACATCTTCAACCGCCTCAGCCCTTCTTAGAACCCTTGATTCTCTGTTTTCTACCATGAGAACCGGAGGGCGTGGAAATATAAATGAACTGGATTGAGAAATATTGTATGCTCCCACATTTTTTATGACGAGCCTGTCTCCTGATTTAAGCTCCGTAAGTTCCGTTTTCGCTATTATATCCGTCTGGAGGCAAAGAGGCCCATAGACTGTAGTCTCCTTTAAACCACCCTCTGGTTTGGATACTGGTTCTATCTCCTGCCATCTCCAGAGCGATGTAGGAAGGATGTTAATCCCCGCATCAATTATGATTCCCCTTTCCCCATTTGGAAATTCTTTTGTGCCGACAACGGTTGAGATAAGGTGAATAGCATCCCTCACAATTGCCCTTCCCGGCTCTAGGATGAGAATCGGTAGCTCCCGTTTAAATCCGTTAAGAATTGGTTCAACCACTGCCTCAACGTAGGGATCCAAGGAATTAACATCTGGAAAACCGCCGCCCATATCAACGTATTTTATGTTTACTCCAAACTCCTCTCTAATTTCTTCGGCAAACTGTACAACCTTGTCTGCCGCTATTCCATACATTTTGGAGCTTTTGGGCCAGATGAGTTTTATTCGGCTCGCAAGGGTTATATTATCTGACTCTTCAGGTTCAATGATATAACTTGTAAGGTGGACATGAAGTCCTGTAATCCGAAGGAGCTTCTTCTCATAGCACATCCTTACAACTTGAATGGCTTCACCGGATTCAAGGTTAAAACCAAACCTATCCGACAACTGACGGATTCCGACATGCGCGTTAATTCTGATTCCTATATCGAGTGCTTTCCCGAACTCGGAGGCGATTTCCTCCAACATACTGAGTTCATCCGTATGGTCTACGTTTATCAAAGCCCCTTCTTTGGCGGCTTTCCTGATCTCCTCCTTTTTTTTGTATGGACCGTTAAAGACGATTGATCTTCCAGACACACCAAGCGTTCTTGCCAGATCATATTCAAAACCTGAGGCCACATCGGCCCAGGCTCCATATTTGTGGATTATGCTGAGCACGCCAAGGAGGGAGTTGGTTTTGTACGAATAGGCAACCTCTACGTTTGGATACCCTTTAGAAAACCCCTCTCTGAATGCTTTAATATTGTCTCTAAGCGTTTTTGCAGAAACGACAAAAATGGGCGAGCCGTATTCCTCGACAAGCCTATCAATAGAAACGCCGTCAATTTCTTTCATCTGCCAAATGTATCTCTTTCATCTTCTGTATGATTCTCTCCGCCCGCTCTGTCTTCTTTTCTTTAAAAAAACCTATAACCCCCTTGCGATAGATTCCAGACCTTGCCTCCTCGATTGCTGGAGGAAGCACATTCCGGAGATATTTAAAGGCCCGGAGGTCGGGACGTGAGATATTAAGCCGAATGTATTCCGTTGCGCCAACGTTGCCCATTCCATCTCCGGGATATACGGCCACGCGACGCTTAAAGAGAGCCACAGTCAATTCCTGTGCCGTTGTGCCCGTATGAGAGATGTCTATAACCATGGAGAAGCCGTATTTAGGTTCAACGGGAATAGATAAGCCTTTGATTTGGCCAATTGTTTCTTTTATATGACTATAGTTGCGCCTTATTATTCCCTCTGATTTCTTGATGTAATCCTCGTCCTTTAAAGCCGCCAGCGCTCCGTACTGAGAGATGAGATTGGTGTTAAGTCTCGTCAAAGAGGTCTTTGCTATTAAACACGCCCTCATAAGGTCGCTGTGCCCTGCAAGAAAGCCGATGCGAACCCCCGCCATTCCATATCCATGAGAGACACTAAAGACTGAGACCACATTGTCTGTATTTATATCCCTCCAGAGGGAACTCATGGGGTAGTGCAGGGAATGGGGATCAATTCTATGGGTGTTGTGTGTAATGTCATCAATGATGATAATGTCATATCTCCTTGCAATCTCAATGAAGGCAATTAACTCGTCTTTCGTCTGCACTGTGCCGAAAGGGTTAAGGGGGTCGCAGACGATTATCACCTTTGTTCTAGGCGTAATATACCCCTTTACCTCGTCTGGATTTAAACGGTATCCGTTTCTTGAGTTAAGAGGAATCCTCACAGGCACTCCCCTGGCCATCAGGATTGCGGATTCAAAGTGGAAATATCCGGGGTCTGTAATGATCACCTCGTCTCCGGGATTTATAAATGTCTGGAGCGCGTAAGAAATTCCTGCCTGTCCGCCCTCCGTTCCTATGACCTCGAACTCCTTACTCCTTTCGCGTCTGAGCTTTATCCGGGCGCACGCATCTCTCAGTGGGTTTATAAGGTCAGGGGAGTAGGGGTTAATATTTGATGCCCTGGTTTGCTTCCTCATGACTTCTACGGCGCTTTTAGGCGGGCCTGCATAGCATGTCATCCAGCCGAAGTCTGCCCATTCCTTTGGGTCTAAATCAACCCTGCCTTCTTTATAAATCTCTCCGGCATCCAATCCCAGTATCTTTATCGCATCGCGGTATGTCATGTAATTCCACATTCCATGCGGGCTTTCCATGACTGATTTAATCCTATTTGACAGAGCATTTTTTATGAATGTTGGCTCCTCTATACCGCTTTCCCATCCGAGAACAAATCTCCCTTTTTTCAATTTAACGTCTCCTTATTCACGGTTCACAATTACCCTAATTACTATTTCTCATCATAACCACCGCATATATACCATAAGGGTCCATAGTGACTTTCGGATTTTTGAACCCTGCTCTCTCCGCCCAATTTATTACAACCTCTACGGGACGAAGGTGCCATACGCAGCGCTCGCCATTGCTGTTTTTAAGCACTCTCGCAATTAGCTCCATTTGGGGATTATATGTCTGAACATTGAAGAGAATCGCTTCCGGGTTGAGTATATCCCGGACCTCAAAAAAATGCCTCCGTATCAACTCATCATCATGTATGATTCCATAGAGACCGACTTCGATTACAAGGTTCGGCTTGGGAATCCTTCTTAAGCTCTCTGTATCCAGCGCATCTCCAATATCGTAGCTTATCTTGTCCCTCAGGTTTAGACCCTCAGCAATAGCTCTGCTTTCTCTGAGTGCAGTTTCGCTAATGTCTCGAAGCAGAACCCTTACATTGGCCTTTGTTTCCAGAAGGGCATCGTATATGTAGTCGGCCTTTCCCGATGCGAGATCAACTATAAATGTGGGATTTCTATTCCTCTCTTCTAAGTAATTTTTAATTGCATCCTTCTGTATTTCCTTAATTGCCCTGAACGCTTTGCACGTAATCTGATTGAGAAAAGCCCTATCCAGGAGCTTTCCAATATAAAATTTACCGCGAGGGGTATTCTGATATGCATAGTTCATAATCATTCCCGAATCGAACCCGTATGTATAGCCGGTTTTTATTCCCTCTGATAACATACCAATTGTTCTCAAGAAAAGTGAATAGAGTTTATAGTACCAGTTTTTTGGAGAATAGATTGGGAGGGGATTCAGCAACTCCTCAAAGCTGGGTATTCCTTTACGAGGCATACCATTTTATCTCCTCATCTTCTCTATCGGCGTAGATTTTGTCGGCTACCATTTTTACCTCTTCTGCGCGTCTTTTTCTCTCGGGCGTATTTGCGTTTATCTCGAAATATTTCTCCAGGATCCTTAAATGCTCATTAACGTCTCTTTGAACCTCTTCAATCACCTTCTGACTCTTCGAATCCGCTACGCTGTGGTATATATCGAGTAAGGATGAAAAATGTATAAGAGACCCCCAGGCATAGGCAAAATCGTCGAATGAGTCCTCGTATGCCTCAAGAATATCATAAATCCTCTGCCCAATCTGCGGGGGCCTATAGGTTTCCGGCTTTTCCCCCAACTCTTTAGCCCTGTCCCAAAAGAGCTTTGCGTGCTTTGCGTTATCGGCGATTATTCGAGAGACAACGAGTTTTGTTTCGAGGTCGCGGAATGATTTTAATTTTCCCCCAAATAAATCCACCCATGCAATCATTCCATAGGTATGTCTGCTGAATGCCCTTGCAAGCCGCCCGGGGTCTGAAAGAACCTCTTTTAATCTTTCCGGGTTACGTATGCTCATGTTTAATACATCTTCTTCAAGATATTTACCAGTTTCATATCGCCCTTCGCAGGAACATGCCAATTGACGTGAACTACTTTTACACCTTGGACCTCAAGGGCTTCCTTAAAGTTTTCAAGCCCAATATTTATCGCCTGAATCTCTGCGTGGAGTATATCGGGAGATTCCCTCTTGGTTTGAGAAATGCCAGACGAGATTAATTCTTCCATCCTGGCAAGTGCCTGATTAGCCGCCTCTTCAGACTCGGATTCAACCACCATCACCAAATCGCCTCCCTTGGCGTCCTTCATCTCCGCAGTCATAAGCCCGGCGTCTTCGAGTGCGAACTTGGCCTTTTCCGTTGCCATTACAGCAACGGCTTTTTTTACCCCTTTCTGCTCACTAAGGCTCTTCGATATGCGCATTAGACGGAGTGCATCCTGAAAGTAGTTCTTTTTAATCTTGAATTTTATTGTCAAATTGTTTACCTCCTTGGTATTTTAAACTGTTTAACCTTCTGAATTCTTATGGACATATTCTATCGGACACGATTTCGAAACCGTGTTGCTTACAAAGCAGTATTTTCTGGCAAGGGGTATAATACCTTGCAAGGTTTGATATGGAAGAGAACTATCAATCTCAACGATGAGCCTTGAAAAAAGGAAATTTTTGAGGTCTTTTTCACCCTTCACATTCACCCGCATATCTTTAACTTCAAACCTCTTTTTCCTGGCAACAAACACAAGCGCGAGGCAGAAACATGAGGCCAAAGAGCAGAGAAAAAGCTCTGTCGGCATCATCCCTGTATCGTCACCGTGAAACTCAGGGGCTTCATCAATTGGAACACTAAACTGCCTTGCTCTGACTTCAACCTGATAATTCCTTTTCCAGACGGCCTGAACTTCCATGTATTTCACCTATTTCGCTTCAAGTGTTTATCTAATTTTACCTGAATAATGTATTGATGATAGCGGTGATTGAAAAACGGTTTTATAATATAAGGAAGGAAACAGTCGATGAAAAAACTCTATCGTTCACAGGGAGACCGAATGATAGCAGGTATTTGTGGTGGGCTGGGTGAGATGTTCTCTACAGATTCCACATTGATAAGACTCGCTATGGTATTTGTAGGGGCAGCAACAGGCATAGTACCTATGGTTGCCGCTTATATAGTGGGATGGATTATTATTCCTGTAGCCCCACCACAAAAGGAAGAGGGCTGAAGAGGTCCAGAAATAGAGACCTCCACACAATTAGAGGAATTTCCAAGAGCGAACATTTTAAACGTAACCATCCTAAATAAAAGAGAAATTTAGTGGTGGCGGCGGCAGGAATCGAACCTGCGACAAAGGCCTTATGAGAGCGAAATAGATGAATTTTGTAAGTTCCTATGGTTGCTATAACTTATTGTGAATAAAGGAAAAATAGGCTAAATCTCTTATTTGAGTATGTAGATTATTTAGTCTGATTTGAACCAGTATGGACACCCCCTTGGACACCAAACAGGCACTAGCCCCGCCTGGGAAACCTCTCTAGGGAATAGATTATGCCTATTTCCTAGCCCCTATTGACAAAGTTACTGCTGTTGAGTAGCAAATATATAGGGTAATTCATCCAATCGGAGGATTACCCATATGAACAAAAAAACTCACCAGAGTTCCGTTACAGAATTCAACCCAAAAAGTTTTCCCCCCAATAGCAAGCGCCTCTTATCAGTGGGCGACATAGAGCGAGAATACGGGGTAAACCCCAGCTTTCTTTATTATTTAAAACGTTACCGAAAACTCCGATATATACAGATTGGAAAAAAAATTCTATTCAAAGAAAACGATTGGATCGCGTTTGTGGAATCTCACTGTGTAGATGGAGAAAGCCAACAATGAAACAACGGCGTCCTCCTCTACATTCAGCGGATGTTGAAATCCTTGAGCGGGCTATCCTGAACCTCGTCGCGGGGGGTGCGAGACGCGAAGTTGTACGAAAGGCTTTGCTAGATTACCTCACAGCTTTCGGAATTAAGAAAGATTTGACAGAAAGCCCCGCCCGATCTGGGGCTTTCTTACGAACAAATTTGAATAAAGGGGAATGACATGGACTATATGCCGTTTTTCAAAGAGTATGAACAGCAATTGCTAGGGTGCATCCTGAAAAATGACAAGCTTATGGAACAGGCCGTTCAGCTAAAACCGGAGGATTTTTACGAAACGTCTCATCAACAGATATTCAGTTCGATGCTGGCGATACATCCTAAGGCACCAATCAATGAAATTACACTAGCGGAGGATTTAAAAAAGAAAGGACAGCTTGACGAGGTAGGAGGATTTGTAACTTTAGGCAACCTGAGGAGTGTTGTTTTAACATCGGCTAATTTTTCATACTATATCGAAAAAGTGAAAACGGCCTCACACAGTCGCAAGCTTAAGGAGAAGGGGCAGAGGCTTGTCCTGGCAATTGAGAGGGAGGCTTCCTGGGAAGAGATAGAAAGGTTAAAGCAGGAAATAGCAGCCGAGGAGCTGCAGGAAGAACCAAACAAACTTACTTCCCTCTCTGAATATACGCCTCAAGCGATGACCTGGTTATTAAAGGGCGCCATCCCCGATAAATTCCCGACGACTATATACGGAGACGGAGGATTGGGGAAAAGCTATTTGGGGCTTTATTTTGCTATTCTCGCCGCAAAGGGCGGAGAGAGCTTTCTAGGGTTAGAGTTTCCCCAAGAGGCTAGAAATATTCTATATCTGGATTGGGAGTTGGATAAAGACGAATTTTCCAGACGCGCGGGGAAGATCGCCATAGGTTTAGGTCTCCCGAACGTGCCCGGCAATCTCTTTTATTATTCACCGGAAAAGAGCCTTTCCAGGCTACTGCCAGGGCTTGAGCGCACCCTAAAGGCCAACAGGATACAATTCCTCATAATTGACTCCCTAGGGGCCTCTTGCGTGGATCCCGAAGAGGTAGGAGATATAGTCGAAGTCTTCGGCCAAATTAAGAACCTCGGCATAGCTACATTAATCCTAGATCATCAATCAAAAATGCAGTCTCAGGATAACTATAATCAGAAGACCCCTTACGGAAGTGTGTATAAATACAATTTAAGTCGGTCTGTTTTCCAACTCTCTTGTATTGGCCGGGAGGAGAATCAAATATCCCTTATGTTGAGGCATAAGAAGGCTAACTTTGGACGGCTAATTGAGGACCTGACGTTTGATATAGTCTTCGAGGAAGACCGCGTAATGTTCCTGGAGTCAAAGGCCCTAACCCCGGAAGAGAAAGAAATGGCGATAATTCATGACGCAATGAGAGAGCTAGAAGGAAAGGGCGAAAAGGTCAATCAGAAAGCTTTGATTTTGCATTTAAAGGGGGTTTTAGGAAAAGACAGGATTATTTCTCTCCTCGAACACGGAAAGGGCAAATACTGGGATACAAACAAAGGCGAAAGGAGAGAACTGTTATATGAATCGAGAATTCTAAAATGCGGCCATATATATAATCCGCATTTTAGAATTCTCAAAAATGGTGATTCCGGGGAAGAAATTGATATGCCAGAGGTAATAACTTGAGGGAAGAGAAGGATAGGATTCAGCAAGAAGTCCTACGATTATTAAAAGAGAAATATCCACAAGGGCTTTACGAGTTCTTATATAAGCACCGATTAGATCTCTTCCGTCAACTTATAGACCTGGAGAATAGGATAGACCAGACTTTTCTTAGTGATAAGACACGCATAGAGGAGTTTAAAGCCGTACTCCGGGAATACTGGAAGCTACACATGACGGCTATAAAGGCATTTAAGAGTATTGATCGGTTAGCCCTCAACCTTTCGATGGTGAGACAAGAGATGTCTGAGGAGCGGATTAGGGCTTGAGAGAACATTGGACGGCTTGAAGAAAATGAACCTCATATTTGAGACTGAGGTCAAGAGTAAGGACGGAAAAGGGAGACCGGGGTATGTTGCAATCCTATGACACAGAAAGTGTCCATAACGT
>Ga0209581_1004236_pt1 | contig 11679 bp, 4 predicted proteins | sample Coa_R2_FD_187160 | JGI IMG/M metagenome (GOLD analysis project Ga0209581, IMG submission 187160) | Surface soil microbial communities from Centralia Pennsylvania, which are recovering from an underground coalmine fire - Coalmine... | ecosystem: Environmental > Terrestrial > Soil > Unclassified ...
CGCGATATCCCGAAAATGGCCGTGTTCGTTCTTGTACAGATTATTGCCGCCGAAATCGTTAGCGACATACAGATCGGGCCAGCCGTCGCCGTCGAAATCGCACCACGCCGGCGCGAAACTGTACCGGTCGTTGTTTTGGGACAAGCCGCATGCGGCAGTGACGTCATGGAAGAAACCGTTTCCGTCCGCAGTCAGGTCGTTGTGGAACAGGAAATTCGGGGGTCCGTTCCTGGAATCGTAATACGGAACCGGATAGCGATACTGGTCTTCGCTCTGGAAGTAAAGGTACGTGCACAAATACAGATCCAGCCGGCCGTCGAGATCGTAGTCAGCCGCCGCGATCCCTGTGAATGCGCCCTGTACCGCCGAGTGAAACCGAAACGCGTCCGGGCGGCATCGAAACGCGCCGCCTTCGTTCAGGAAGAGCAGCGGGGCGGTGGAGGTGACAACAATCAGATCCTGACGCCCGATATTTCGCAGATCGACAAACAGCGCCGAAGTCGTGTTGTCGAGGACAGCGACGCCTGCGCGCTCCGTGATGTCCTCCATCGTCCCGTCCCCGCAGTTCTTATAGAGACGGTTTGGGAGCCCGCCAGGCTGGCAGACATAGACCTCGTCCCAGCCGTCGCCGTCGATATCGCCCACCGCAATCCCGTTGTTCCCGTAAACGTCGATACCCGACGCCGGATCGAGCCGCCCTCGCCAATATGGCACGCCCCGCAGCATCTGCTCGGAAAATGACGCAGTGTTGCGAAAAACGAAAGCGGTCACATCGTCGAATAGCGGCGCCGGCGACGTTACGAGCGTCTCTTCAAGCGGTTCGTGTCGCGCCAGTTTGCCCGCCGTCCAGGTCTGACGCCACACGCCGACGCGGTAGCGGAGCCCTTCCGGCCCGGAACTCGCGATCTCGTACCGCACGCGGTTGCCGGGCAGCGCAAAGAATCGCGCGCTGCGGACCACACCGAGCGAATCGATCCAATTCTCAAGACCGCGATCGAACTGTTCATCGGCTGCATCAAATCTGGCCAGAGCAATTCCGTCCGCGATCCAACGATAACCTGCCGGCATCGGCGAGATTCCTCGGAAATCTTCAGCGAGCGGCAGTCTGCGCTTCTCGATCAAGTTGTGGAGATGAGATTCGATCTCCGCCGCCGCTTTCTCAACGGCGAATTCGTCGCGTCCCGGCTCGATGAATTTGAACAGGCTTTCGTAGGGATGGGCCTGACGAAAGCGAACGTTGAAAGGATTGGCCGCTTGCGAACGCCAGGGCGAATACAGCCCGAATGCGGCGGCGCTTTCGAGAAACCGGCGGCGCGTGAAGAAATCTCTCACAGCTCAGAACAGCAATTTGAGCGCAAACTGAATTTGACGGGAGGCGCCTGCCGCGGTCAGTTCGCCCGGATTTGAGCCGTCGTATGTGGTGCTCGGACTGCGGAAATTCGGGTGATTGATCAGGTTGAAAAACTCCGTGCGGAATTGGATCCGTACGGACTCGCGAATCGGGAAATTTTTGAATATTGAAAAATCGATGCTCACGTTCGATGGTCCGGTGATCGTATTTCGACCAACATTTCCGAATTGTCCGGGCGCCGGATTTGTGAATGCCGCGGGATTGAACCATTGCTGACGGCTCCGCCCCCCGGACGGCTCGTCCGAGACGCCGGGAACGGCGTTTGGCCGCGCATCCCCGCCGGAGTTGGAAAAATCCGTTCTGGCGTGAACAGTGAACGGCGTGCCCGTCGTATAGGAATGGATTCCGATCAGCTCCCAACCGTTCACCAGCGCCTTTGCGAGTCCGTGGTAGTTCTGACCGAAGGGCACATCGTAGGTGTAGCTGATGACGAAGCGATGCGTCTGATCGAAATCGGACCGCGCTTTCTCCCAGCTATAGTTGTATTCGCTTCGCACCGACGTACTGTTGTCAAATCCGAGAGAAGCCTGCGACTGCTCGTCAATCGACTTGCCGAACGTGTAGGCGCCCAGAAAGCTCAGGTGGTTCGAAAATCTCTTTTCCACCTTGGTTTGCAGCGAGTGATAGGTAGAACTGCCGCAAGAACACCAGTACGGCAGATCCGCGCCAAGGTACGGCCGCGGACGCCGCGGGTCTACGTCGGCGTCCGAGTCGGGCGTCGGCAGCGGCTGATTCACATTGCGGAATTCGTACAGTTTTTTCCCCGCCGAGCCCGCATAGGAAATCTCCCAGACGGTATTGAATCCGAGGTCCTGCTGGATGCCGAAATTCCAGTGCTGCACGTACGGGTCGCGAAAGCCAGGGTCCAGCGCGAACAGCGACGGCGCCGAGGGGTTGGTGAACGCGTTCAGCGGGAGACCCTTTGAAAGCTGGTTGACAACCGGATTCGGAGTCGAAATATTTATAGCCGCGAAGTTCGATTCCAAGTAGAACGGCGGATTGTTTCCAGGATTCGGTATGCTCAGCGGCCCTGCCTCATACGACGAGTAGAACACTCCGTAGCCGGACCGTACGACGGTCTTTCTCGTCAACTGAAATGCAAAGCCGACGCGCGGAGCGAAGTTGTTCCGATCCTGCGGGACCAACTGCCGGGGCGCGTTGCGATTTACGCCGACCTGCGGGAAAAAGCTGGGCGGCAGAGCATCCTGCCGGCCATTGGCGATGTCAAGCGTATTGGTCACAATGTTGAAGCTCGCCTCGGCATCCCGCCGCTCCATTGGCATCGAGATAAATTCGTAACGCAGGCCGAGATTCAAGGTCAGCCTGCTGTTCACCTTGACGTCGTCCTGCACATAAAAGAAATAGCCCGGCTGTTGGAACGTGTCGTTGATAAATGTGCCGATGACCGAGCTCGACGGAATCCCGAGCACGAAATCTGCGAACCCCAGGCCGGTGGCGCTGAGGTTGTTAGGATCGCGCGTGAAATTCCCATTGAAATTGAATCTTCCGCGGGGGTACGGCGGCTGGAGGATGCTGAAATTTACAATGGGCTTCCACTCCGCGCCGAATTTCACCGTGTTGCGCCCCTTGATCCAGCTCAAGTTTTCGATGAAGTGATATACGTTTTCGAATTCCCGCGTGGGCTGATAAGTCGAGCTGCCGAAATTCGTCAGTCCGCTCACGCTGAAGCGCGGCAGCCCGCCATTCACCGAGCTGAAGGGGATGCCGGGTATGCCAATTTGAGCGGACAGGTTTTCGGTGGCGTTGAACTGGAGGCGCTCCGTACGGAGCCGCGTATAGCCAGCGCGGAATTCATTGATCACGCGCGGAGAGAAGATATGGGTTTCGCTGAAGACGCCTTGCCGCGTGTTGTTGGTCCAGTCGCCCGAAGAAAAGGCTGCGGCTGACAGCGGGGGCGGAATCGCTGCGGGCGGCGTCAGGTTCTGATCGGACATGCTGAAGCGCGCAAAAAAACTGTCGCTCTCCGAAATGTGGTGGTCGACTCTCACGTCGCCTTGGTCCGTCTGATTGGGTTCGACCGGATTGGTGAGATAGTTATTTGCGACCCCAGACGCCGAGACGGATCCCGGAATATTCGGCGCCGGCATCCATCCGATGAGCTTCGACGAGGCCGGATCAAATCGGTTTAACGGGATTTGGTTGCCGGGAAAGGGCTGATGCGTGGTGGGATCGAGAATGGTATTAAACCCGCTGAAGTTTCCGGTTCTCCAAGCGAGCGGCGCAAGAGTTGCGAGAAACGTATGCGCCGTGCGGATGCGCGTGCCCTGGTAATCGCCAAAGAAGAAGGTCCGGTTCTTCCCGCTGTAGCCGGGCAGCTCCACCGGCCCGCCGACTGCGGCGCCAAACTGGTTTTGCTTGAACGGCGGCGTCGGCCCTGTGGGTGGATCGAAAAAGTTCTTGGCATCGAGCGCGCTGTTGCGCAGGAATTCGAAGACGCTGCCGTGGAACTGATTTGTGCCGGATTTAAATGTCACGTTCATGACCGCGCCGCCGGAACGGCCGAACTCCGCGCTCATGGAGTTGGTCTGCACTTTGAACTCGGCGATGGCATCGGGTGAGGGCCCGACCACGAAACTGGCCTCGTTGGTCAAATCTTCGGACAGGCTGTTATTGTCGATTCCATCCAGCAGGTAGTTGTTCTGATACGGCCGCACGCCATTGGCGCTGAAGCCGCCCGTCCGTTCATCGCGAGCGCCCGGCGCGGTCGGCGCGACTCCCGCCGTAAGGACGGCCAGCCGGGTGAAATAGCGCCCGTTGAGCGGCAGATCAACGATCTTTTGGCTCTCCATGACCTGGCCCAGATACGAAGTGTCGGTTTGCAACGCGGGCGCGGCGCCCATCACTTCCACGGTTTCCGTGATCTGGCCGACCTCCAGAACCACGTTGACGCCGATCCGGTCCTGAACATTCAGCCGAATCCCTTCGCTGACCGATTTCTTGAATCCGCGGGCCTCGGCAGTGACGGTGTAGTTGCCGACCGGCAGCGGCGTCACGACATAATTGCCCGACGAATCCGAGGTTGTCTTGACTGTGGTTCCGGTATCGACATTCATTACGGTAATCGAGGCGCCTGCAACAACGGCGCCTGTCGAGTCGGTGACCGTGCCTACGATCGATCCCGTGGTGGTCTGCGCCAGAACCGCCGTCAGCGAGATTAACAGACACGATCCAACTTTGAGCATGCGTGCGCGTAACGGAAGCATTTCGACGTTCCCCTCCGCGGGGTATTGCCATATTCTGTCGCGCAGTAGCGCAATTTTCAAGAGAATTCAGCGCGCGTTGTCAGGCCTGTTTCGTCAGGCTCACTACGCAATAGCGGGCCCGGGGTGGGCCGCGTGAGGCGCCAGACCGCAGCCAGGATTGACGTCAGATCCGCAGGAAGAGCTTGCGGCGATACATCCAGTACAGCATCAGCCAGTACACCAGCAGCACGGCGATTCCTTGCATGAGCGGCGCAAGCCCCACCCCCGCAAATTCGAAGAAATGCGTCCCGAGGTGGATGCGAAAAGAATCGACAATAAAGCGCTCGAACAAGTGGGCCATCAGGTACGCCGCAATGGAATTCATACCGATCACCACCAGCGGGAACGCCCAGCTCCGCCATCCCTTCACAGTGATGATCCAACTGAACGCCGCCAGAAACAGGAAGCAGGCGCCCCCGCTTGCCAAAGTCCAGCTTGGCGTCCAGATCCGCTTCACGACCGGACAGATTCCGGTGAAGTGCAACAACAGGCCAGCGGCAATTCCCGCAACGGCCGCAATCAGCAGCCGCTTCATCGGAACGCGCGGCGCGGCCTCCCGGAGCCACTCGCCCGCGATCAGGCCAAGAATCATGGTACCGAGCGTTGGAATAAAGCTCAGCGTCAAATATCCGCCGCTGTTTGCGACGAATGGCCTGCTGCGCGGAAACAGATTCAGGAACCACACGTCAAAGGCCTGTCCCAGGTTGCTGTTCTTGTTCCAGTGGGCGGCGAACCCTGTGTAGTGGTGGGTCCAGTTTGCAGGCACGCCGACCGCCTGATAGTTGAATCCGGGACCCGGCGCCGGATACAGCGCCCATGCCAGCCAGTACCCGAAGAGAATGGCGGCAAGCGCGATCCACTGCGTGCGTTGAGAGCGGAAGCCAAGCAGGAACAGAAAGGTATAGCCAAGGCCGATCTGCGTGAGCGTGTCTTCAAAAGTGAAGTTTGTTTGCGGACTGTGCAAGGACCGCAGAAAAATTCCCAAAGCGATCAGCACTACGGACCGCCAGACGGCGTGCGCGAACATGCGGCCAAACGTGGCGCCTTTGGCCGCACGGCTGGCGATCGAGTACGGCAACGCCACTCCCACCAGAAACGAAAATGACGGCTGGATGAGGTCATGCAGCGAACAGCCGGCCCACTCCACATGTGTCTGATTGAAGGCCAGGAACGCCCAGAACCAGTTGCCGGGAAACGCGCGCGCTACGCGGGCCAGTTGCAGCACCTCAGCCATCATGAGCAGCATCACCAGGCCGCGATACGCGTCGACGGCGATATTGCGGGGCGCCGCCTGCGGGCGCGGGATTGGTTGTTCCTGCGAAAGGACGGGCGCAGAAGCAATGGCCTGCATCGACACACCTCCCCGACGTTTTCTTTACAGTACCACCTGCATCGGCCGGCCGGGAAGCCGTCGCCAGAGCGCGCGGACACGTTCGCCACGCGGGTGTACACTCGTTAGTTCGATGAAAGGACTTCTGGCTTTCTTGCTGGCCTACGGGGCGCCAGCCTACGCTGCGCAGATTATCCTGCCTTCCACGGCGCTGGAACGCACGGGGAGCATACAGGCCATTTATCGCACCAACCAGCTCGCGACCGGCAAGGGCGAGCTCGCTATACGCTGGACCGACGGCTGCGGCCGCACTGTCGAAGATCGGAAGATTCCAGTCGAGCTTACGGATGAGACCGATATCGGCTTCTCGCTCGATCTCCGGCGCGCCGTGGCGATGAAGAATGACATCCACGCGCACTTTTCCTTCGAAGGCGTGAACAAGAAGGGCGAGCGCGATCACCGCGAGGAAGACGCGGCGATCGCTTTCATCGCCAAGCCGCCGGATCGTGCGTGGCGGGACTACGCCATCATCATGTGGCAGCGCCGCACGACGGAGCAGATGGCCAAACTCAAGGAGATCGGGATCAACGGAGGAGAATACGTCGGCCGCAACACCGACACGCCCGATTTCCTGCTGAACAACAACATGCGCTGGTATGCGGAGAATATCGCGACCGATTTCTACTCCGAATACCATCGCTGGTTCCCCGACCGCCGCGTGAACTGGAAGTTTATTGAAACGCGCGAGCAATACAAGCGAGACCGGTCGAGCAAAGAGCCGCTCAAGCGCAAACCGAGCCTCAGCGACCCGGAGTGGCTGGAAAAAATCCACGACCGGCTGGTTCGTGCGGCGCGCTTCTGGTCTCCATACCGCCCGTTCTTTTACAGCCTCGGCGATGAGACGGGCATCGCCGATCTCGCGGCGTTTTGGGATTTCGACTTCTCGGATCAGTCGCTCGCAGGCATGCGCGCCTGGCTGCGGGAGCGCTACCCCACGCTCCAGGCGCTCAACGACCAGTGGGGGACCCGGTTCACGTCGTGGGATTCCGTGATCCCGCAAACCACCGACGAAGCGATGAAACAACCCGGCGAGAATTTTTCGTCCTGGAGCGATTTCAAGGAGTGGATGGATGTCGCCTACTCGCGCGCTCTACGCATGGGCGCGGACGCGGTCCGCTCAGTGGATCCGGATGCGTACGTGGGGATCGGAGGCGCGCAGATGCCGGGCTGGGGCGGGTACGATTATTCCCGCATCACCAAGGCGCTCACCGCCATCGAACCGTACGATATCGGCGCCAATATCGAGATCATTCGCTCGTTGAATCCGGATATGGCCGTGCTGACGACGTCATTCGCGACCGGGCCCTGGGAACAGCACCGCGTCTGGTATGAGCTGCTGCATGGCAATCGAGGATTGATCATTTGGGACGACAAGTCGGCGTTTATCAACCCCGATGGCTCGCTTGGACCGCGAGCCCGCGAGACCGCGCCCTATTATACGGAGCTGCGCGGCGGCGTCGCCGCGCAATTGATCAACAGCCGCCGGATCGCTGACCCGATCGCGATCCACTATTCGCAGCCGAGCATGCGGATCGAGTGGATGCTGGCCCAGCGCCCCAAAGGCGAAAACTGGGTCACTCGCAATTCGAGCACCGAGTACAGGGACAGCGACTTTTTGCGGCTCCGCATCTCCTATTGCAAGCTGCTTGAAGACGAAGGACTTCAATACAACTTTGTCAGCTACGGACAGGTTGAGGAGGGCGAACTCGTCAAGCGAGGCTATAAGGTCCTGATACTGCCGCGATCCACAGCGCTGTCGGCGCGCGAAGCGGATCAGATCCGCGATTTCGTCTCGCGCGGCGGCGTCGTGATCGCGGACGGCCAGCCCGGTGTTTTCGATGAACATTGCAAACGGCTGCCGCGCCCGCTGCTTGCGGATCTGTTTGACGTGTCTGGATCCGGCGCGTTCACGATGCGCCCGTACGAGCTCGGCAAAGCGGTGTACATTAACGCCGACGTTCTGAATTATCACCGGAACCGCCTGGTCTCGAAAGAGGCGCCCGTTCATCGCATGATGAGCGAGATTTTGCAGCAGTCAGGCATCCGTCCCCAGGTGGCGGTTAGCGGCGCGGACGGCCGGCCCGTGGTCGGGGTCGAGGTTCATACGTTCCGCAACGGCGGCGTTACAATAGTCGCGCTGCTCACGAACCCGCAGCTGCACATTGAGGACCTTGGTCCGCCGGAGTTTCGGTCAAATGAGCGCTTCGCGAAGCCGTTCAATGTCAATGTCACGGTTCCGGCTGAGTCCTATTTGTATGACATGCGGGCCGCCAGACCACTCGGGCGCAGGAAGTCAATCAGCTTGACGGTCCAGCCTTATGAGCCTGTGATTCTCTCCGTCTCGGCGACGCCTCTTCCCGAACTCGCAATCAGCGCGCCGCGGCGCATCCAGCGTGGGAGCAACCTCGAGCTGGCCGTGGGCGGGACGCCGCCGTCGCCCGGCGCGGTCCATGTGATACACATCGATGTGATAGATCCCTCGGGCAAGCCTGTCGAATACTACTCGGGCAACCTGCTGGCGCCCGCTGGCCGCGCCAGCAAAACCATACCCATCGCAGTCAGTGATCCGCCCGGAAGATGGCAGGTGCGCGCTCGCGATCTCATCACCGGCGATTCCAAAACCGCATCGTTCGAGGTGCTCTGAGTGCTCCTCCGCAGCCTCGCGCTTCTGGTCGCAGCCGCGGCGCTTTGCGGCCAGACTCGCAACCCGCCCCTTCCAGCGCTGATTGACGCTCTGCGCGATGCAGTTCGACCCGACGAGGCGATGGACTTCATGCGCAAGGTCTACGCCAACGATCGCTACTTTACGTTTCCCCGTTTTCACGCCACGGCGGAGTACCTGCGCAGCGCGATGCGGGAAATCGGTCTGGCGAACATCGAGCTCGTGGAGGCGCCGGCCGATGGGGTCACGCAGGTTGGCTTCTGGACCATGCCGCTCGCCTGGGACGTTCATTTCGCCCACCTCGAACTTCTGGATCCTTCGATTCCCGCCTCCGAGCGCGTGCTGGCCGATTACGCGCGGGTTCCCTCCTCGCTCGGAATGTGGAGCGGAGCGACGCCGAAACAGGGCATCGTCGCCGAGGTCGTCGAGCTCAAGCGCGGCGCGACGCCGTCGGCGGACATGCGAGGCAAGCTGGTCATCACGAATGAAAATTCGGCAAACGTGAAATGGCAGCTGGTCCAGGTCGGCGCTTTAGGAGCGATCAATGCCTTCACGGAGAATCCCTCGTTGCGAAACGGCCGCCAATGGGTCAACGCCTGGGGCGATAGCGGGTGGGCGTTTACAAAAGCCAGCGCGCCGCTGCTGTCATTTTCCATTACGCCGAATCAGGCGGATCTGTTGCGGAGGCTTCTCGCCCGCGGAACGGTCCGCGTCCGCGCCAAAGTGGATACGCGCTACTATTCCGGCTCGTACCCGTATGTGACGGCGGTTATCCCCGGCTCGGGTCCCGAGGAGGTGCTGACGCTTGGTCATACGTCCGAGCAGGGCGCTCAGGATAACGCCACTGGCGTCGCGGCCACGTTAGAAGCGCTCGCGACTCTCAAACGCTTGATCGCGGCGGGCAGGCTGCCCCAGCCGCGTCGATCCATACGCATCCTTTCCATGGGCGAGATGTATGGGTCCATGCATTATGTCGCGCACAACCGCGACCGAATCGGCCGCACGATCGCGGCCATGTGCGTCGATACGCCCGCCGCCTCGTACGATCTCTCCGGAACGGAGTATTCCTTTCACATGAATCCACACGTGGCGAAGGATTTCACCGACGCCTTCATCCTCAAGGTCGCCTCGGAATATCTGTCTCGCGTGCGGCGCCCGTGGCATGAGAAACCGTTCACCACTGGAACGGACACCTACCTGGCGGAGCCGATGGTCGGCGTGCCGACTGTCTGGGGATACAGCGGAAGCGGCGTGGAGACGCATCATAACAGCGAAGACACGCCGGACCGCGTCGATTCGCGCTCGTTGCGCGACATCACGCTGATCGACGCCGCGTTTTTGTATTACATTGCGAATGCCGGTGAGCCGGAAGCTTTGTGGCTCGCGCGGCTGAGCGAATCGCGGGGATACGAGCAGATTCTCAAGGCTGCGGCGCCTTTCTTCGATGAGAGTGCGCACACGGGGAAGTCCCTGGCCGACGCCGAAGGCAGGATCGCGTATGAACTGGACCGCGAGAAGCAGAGCGTGAACAGCGTGCTCCGGCTTGCGCCCGACAGCGAAAGGTCCGCGCTGCGGCAAGCGCTGGCGCCGATGCTGGATGGCCTCAGCCGCTTCGCCGCGCTCCAGACCCAACGAGTGCGGAGCGCGGCGGAAGGCATACAGCCCGCGCCCGAACGCCCCAATCCCGCAGCTGCGCGTCTGATCGTCAAAAGAAAACGCTTTGGCACGATCCCGCTCGATGATCTGCCGCGCGACCAATGGGAGGGCCAACCTTCAGGCGCCTGGGCGCCGGTTCCCACAATCGCTCTCTATTGGTGCGACGGCAAGCGCTCCATCGCCGAGGTCGCGCGACTGACGCAATTCGAGCTCGGGCCAACGAAATTCGATTTCGTTTCGTATTTTCGTTTCCTTGCGAAACACGGCTATGTCGATCTGATCGAACGTCGAAGCGCGCCAGAGTCTGCGCAGAGCCGCCGCTCAGAACGATAGCCTCAGCGAGAACTGAATAATCCGCGGATCATTCGCCTGCTGGCTCAAATCCTGAAGCCCGGTCGTTGCGTTCGGGTTGATATCATTCGGGTGATTGAACATGTTGAAGAAATCCGCTGTGAAGCGCACGGCGATGCGTTCGGTCACGCGGAAATTCTTGAACACCGACCCGTCCACATTCCAGTTCCTCGGACCCAGGATAAATGCGCGGGAGTTCCAATTCAGCGTGTCTGTAATGGGCGTGAGCCGCACAGTCCCATTCGCGAGCGTCACAGGCAAACGATTATCGAAGCCGGCGCCTAACGGATGCAGCTTGCGCGCCGCGCGGTCAATGGGGACCAGCGCCTGCAGCTTGGATTGATCCACGTTCGACGCCAGCCGCGGATCGAAATCGCCCGCAAAATAAAGCCGCTGCGGCCGTCCGTTGAAAGTAACAATCAGCCGCTGGTCGGGGCTCAGCGTGGGATCTCCGAACAGGTACTCGCTCGCGCTCACGCTCAGCCACGTCCCGGAGCGAAAGGTTCCAATGGTCGCCAGCTGCCATCCGCCGATCAGCGCGTCCGTCAGCCGCGAAACGTTCGCCCCAAACTTCTTGCCTCTTCCGAACGGCAGGTCGTAGATGCCGTTCCACACCACGCGATGCGGCGGGATCGCAGTGGAGTTGTAATACCCCAGCCGCAGCCGCTGGTCGTAGCTGAGGTTCGGCTCGCCCAGGATCTGTATATTCTCGGGTACAAGCGGGACACCGCCGGTGTCGTTGATACTGCCATTTCCGCTGGTTGCGGCTCCGGCGTCGGTGGTGGTCAATGACCGGGTGAACGTATAGAACACCTGGAATGCCAGTCCGGCTGAGTAACGCCGTTCGATCTGCGCCTGTACGCTATGCGTATTCGAGTAGCCGTTCTTTGCGAGCACGCCGTTGCCGAAGCTCCAGTTGGGGTTGACGCGCGTAAAATCGCGGTTT
>Ga0209581_1004241_pt1 | contig 11675 bp, 11 predicted proteins | sample Coa_R2_FD_187160 | JGI IMG/M metagenome (GOLD analysis project Ga0209581, IMG submission 187160) | Surface soil microbial communities from Centralia Pennsylvania, which are recovering from an underground coalmine fire - Coalmine... | ecosystem: Environmental > Terrestrial > Soil > Unclassified ...
TCCCCGTCCGTTACTGTTCTTGGACAGGCCACGCCCATCACGGTCGAGGTGCGTGACCCGCACGGGGTTCGCAAAGCACAAGCCTTCGTGGAGCAGAACGGCAGTCGCTACTCTGTATGGCAGGCCGCTCAGCCCTCGAAGACAGCAACCAGCACGTTCAGCTTCACGGCCGGCGTGAAATCCACCCCTCAGCTTAAGGAGGGCAAGGCGAAGCTGATCATCGAGGCTACCTCGAACGGCCTCTTCGGCAAGACGGCCCATTGGGAGCGCGAGGTCACGGTGGCGACCCAGCCGCCCAGCATCACTGCCGATTCTGATCAGCACTACCTCTATCTCGGCATGGCCGACCTTGCCACGCTCAACATCTCGGGCGCGTGGACCGAGGCGGGAATTCGCGTTGGCGATCAGACCTTCCGCGCCTGGCCTATGCCTAACGGCAAACCCGGCTACTTCTCCCTGTTTGCATTTGCATGGAATATGCCTCCGGATACGATTCCGACGGCTTATGCCTCAAATGGGCCTGGCAATGAGGCAAAGAGCCAGCTTGTCGTGCAGTTCCCGAAGAAAGAGCAGCCGAAGTACTCCGTTCGCGACCTTCAGATCACCGACGCCTTTATGCATAAGGTGGTCGACGAGCTTGACCCAAACGGCTCTGGCGATTACGTGACCCGCTTCGTAAAAATCAACAACGACATGCGCAAGGCAAACAACCAGACGCTCTTCGATCTGCGCACCAAAACCGCAGACCACTTCCTCTGGTCACAGCCTTTTCAACGCCAGGCACACGCGGCGGCCGAGGCTCATTTCGCCGATACGCGCAACTACATCTATAACGGCAAGAAGATCGACCAGCAGACCCATCTCGGCTACGATCTTGCCGTCACGCAGCACGTTGGAGTTGAGGCAGCGAACGATGGCCGGGTTGTGTATGCCGCCCCGCTCGGCATCTACGGCAACTGCATCGTGGTTGACCACGGCTATGGGCTGATGACCCTCTATGGCCACCTGAGCCGCATCGATGTCCACGATGGCGATATGGTGAAGCGTGGGCAGGTCATGGGCATCAGCGGCATGACGGGAATGGCCGGCGGCGACCACATCCACTTCGGCATGCTATTGGATGGTATCCAGATCGATCCCAAGGAATGGTGGGACCCTCACTGGATCAAGGACCACATCGCCAAACGAGTCGATCTTCCCGGATTTCAAGGCTGACATTGCCCGGTAGTTCTTTCAAGGGCAGATTACATGACCGCGCCTATGTGCCAGGGCACGAATTCGTAATCGCCATAGTCGTTCTGCTCGCTGCGGGTTCGCTGGCCTGAAGCGACGGCCAGGATCTTGTCGAAAATCTGGTGGCCGATTTGTTCGATGGTCTTTTCTCCGGTGACGATCTCGCCGCAGTTCAGGTCCATGTCTTCGGACATGCGCTCATACATTGGAGTGTTGGTGGCGAGTTTGATGCAGGGTACCGGTTTGTAGCCGGTGGTCGATCCGCGTCCGGTGGTGAAGCAGAGCATGTTGCAGCCGCCTGCGATCTGGCCGGTCACGGCGACGGGATCGTATCCGGGCGTGTCCATAAAGACGAAGCCGCGCTTGGATATCCGTTCGGCATATTCGTATACGGCTTCGAGTCTGGACATACCGCCTTTGGTGACGGCTCCGAGGGACTTCTCAAGAATTGTGGTTAACCCACCGGCCTTGTTGCCGTGTGATGGATTGTTATCGAGATCGCCTTTATTGCGCCGCACGTAATCGCGCCACCATTCGATCCGGTCAAGCAGCTTTTGCGCTACTTCCGGTGTTGCGGCTCGGCGCGTCAACAGATGCTCCGCGCCATAAATCTCCGGAGTTTCTGCGAGAACAGCCGTGCCTCCGTGCCGCACCAGAAGATCGGACGCGTAACCAAGCGCGGGATTGGCGGATATGCCGGAATAGCCATCCGACCCGCCGCACTCGAGCGCCAGCATCAGCTCGGACGCGGGTTGAACGCTGCGTTGCTGCGCGTTCAAGGCAGGCAGCATCGTTCGCACTGCTTCTATGCCCGCTTCAATCGTCTTGCGCGTGCCTCCGGCTGCCTGGATGGTCATGGTCCGCAGCGCTGGGCCTGCTGTGAGGGAATGCGTCTCGATGATGGCGGGAATCTGGTTCGTTTCGCACCCCAGACCAATCATCAGCGTTGCCCCAACATTCGGATGGCGCGCAAAGCCGGCCATTGTCCTCGTCAGGATAGCGTAGCCCTCACCTTGCCCATCCATGGCACAGCCGCCACCATGTGTAAAGGCGGCGACGCCATCCACATTTGGAAATGCATCGAGTTCGCCCGACGAGTTGAAATGCCGCGCGATGGCGTGAGACACAGTTGCCGAGCAATTAACCGATGAGAGGATGGCAAGATAATTTCGCGTTCCGACTCGCCCATCGCTACGCTTGTATCCCAGAAACGTAGCGCGGTCTGTTTCGGGGAAAAGCTGGGGAGGCGCAGCATCGACGCAGAACCCGTGCTGCAGGCGCAGATTGGTAATCGCCAGATTATGCGAGTGCACATGCTCGCCTGCTTCGATGGCTCGTGTCGCATGGCCGATTACCTGGCCGTATTTCAGGATTGACTCGCCTGCGGCGATCGCTCTGAGCGCGATTTTGTGCCCTGTGGGGATGGGGTTTTTTGCTGTGATGCCGAAGTCTGGAAGAGCCGTGCCCGGGCTCAGCGAAATCCTCACGACAGCGACGTTATCTGCTGTGTGCAACCGTATCAGTGGCGGCTGTGTCATAGCTGTCGGGGATGGAATCGTCAGCAATGTGCTACCTAAACTCAGCACTCAATACTTTACACCGGACGAATCACGACTTTTCAGTGCTCTCCTGGAGCCGTATTGATTGGCCGGATCAGGATGGCAATGTAGATCGCTTTATGACAGCCTTTATTGTCGCGCCTTGATACAGACTGCAACGTTACCCAGCATTCTCATTAACTGCTTTACTTTCAATCGCTCCTTACCACGTGCTCACAACTTTTTTCACCTGCAGCTCACTTTTGTGCGATTCTGCCCGTCCGGTCTGATATTCTCAATCGTTTAACCAAAGGAAGTTTGAGATGCCGGAACAACGGGCGCGCAAGTATCATCAGGACCGCGTGGCGGAAGCGCTGCGCGAAGAAATAGGAGCGATGATCGAGGGCGAACTGTCCGATCCGCGGATCAGTTTTGCTTATGTCAGCCATGTGGTGCTGAATCCTGGGGGGAAATCGGCGCTGATCTACGTCGCCGTGGACGGCGGCCCGGAAGAAGAAGAGCAGACCATCGAGGGATTGATGGCGGCACGCGGCTATATTCGGCATGAGCTGCTGGAGCGCATGGGCGTGCGCCATATTCCGGACCTGACCTTTCACATCGACCGCTCGGAAAGGATGAAGGCCCGGATTGATGAACTGCTGGGAAGGGCGCACAAGCGGCAGAAGAGCGCTGCGGAGTAGAGAGAGGCAAGTTATTGGGGTGAAGCAAAGGAAATGCAGGTCCTTCCCCTTCCTCTTTCCCTTCGTTTCACTCCGGGTCAGAGTCAGGGTAAGGATGACAAATCTGGTTTTTGCGTAATACACAAGGGCCAATGGGAGAACGTCACAGCATCCACGCAGTACTGAACGCGATTGAGCGCGGCCAGCGGTTTCTGGTCAGCGCGCATGCGCGTCCGGATGGCGACGCGGTGGGGTCCATTCTAGGCTGCGCGATGATTCTTGAGCAGCTGGGCAAGCAGGCGGAGATGGTCTCCTGCGACCGCGTGCCGCTGATCTACCGCACCCTGCCCTGCTCTTCGGCGATCCGGCAGGTGAGCCGTGTTGAGGGCGAATACGATGCGGTGATTCTGCTGGAATGCGACGGTATTGAGCGCTCGCGGCTGCGCGGACTGGAAGGCCGATTTCTCATTAATATTGACCATCATGTGAGCGGACGCACCTTCGCCGACATCAACTGGATCGACACGGAGGCCTGTGCTGTTGCGGAGATGGTCTATGATCTGGCCATGCATGCCTGCGTGCGCATTACTCCGGAGATGGCAACCTGCCTTTACACCGCTGTCCTGACCGACACGGGATCTTTCTGTTACGACGGCACCGATGCCCATACGTTTGAGCTGGCAGCGGAGCTGGTCCGTCACGGCGCGAAATCAGCGGCAATCGCCAAAGACGTTTATTTCTCCCATCCAACATCAAAAATGATGCTGCTGGGCGCGGCGCTCTCGAATCTGCGGCGGGAGGGGCGCATTGCCTGGATGTGGGTCACGCATGATGACATGCTGCGCACCAATGCCGCCGAAGAAGACTGCGAAGGCATCGTGAATTATGCGATTGCGATTGCCGGAGTCGACGTGGCCATCTTTCTGCGGGAGCTGAGCAATCATCGCGTGCGGCTCTCGCTGCGCAGCAAGGGTGAAGTGAATGTGGCCCGCATTGCCGAGCGCTTTGGCGGTGGCGGCCATCAGCACGCCAGCGGCTGTACGCTGGATGGTCCGCTGCCGGATGCCTCGGAGATGATCCTTGAGGTGGCGAGGGACATGTTGCGATCGGCTGTGCATGAGGTGGCGTAGCCTCAACACAGGTCTCAAAATCGTGGCCTGAGGTACCCTTTTGCTTGGTCTGGTCGATGCAAAAGCGGGCATTCATGAAGGGGCTTGAACGAATCTGATAGCCTGTCAGCGGAACCAATTCCAATCGGGACCTCAAGAAAGAACGTGGCCATCCCTAAGAGCATAAAGGCGCTACGCATCAGCCCTACGACTGCCATGACGCGTTTCCCTTTCCTCGGGACGACGCTGGAGACGCTGACTCTTTTTATCTTTACCGCGTTTTTTCTCTTCTATGGACTGGTACCCATCTTCGGCGGAGACGGCATTGGACTGGTTGGCGCAGATGAGCCTCGGTATGCACAGGTGGCGCGAGAGATGCTTCAGCGCCATGATTACATCACGCCGATTCTCTACGGCAGGCCGTGGCTGGAAAAGCCGGCGCTCTATTACTGGCGCGCCATGTTTTCCTTCCGCGAATTCGGCGTGCACGACTGGTCGGCGCGCATTCCTTCGGCGAGCTTCGCTTTCGTTCTTATCGTTCTGGTCTTTCTCCATATGCGGCGTTTCCGGCCTGGAGGCCAGCTGGACGCAGCGCTGCTGACGGCTTCATGTGCCGGAATTTTGAGCTTCGCGCGTGGCGCATCGACGGACATGCAGATGGCCGCGCCATTTTGTATCGGCATGCTGGGCTGGTATGCCTGGTATGAAACGAACAGCAAGTTCTGGCTCTTTGATCTTTACTTCTTTGTCGGCGCGGCGACATTAGCCAAAGGTCCGGTGGCCCCGTTTCTGGCGCTGGTCATTCTGATTGTGTTTGCCGCTTTGCGGAAGGAATGGTCGATTCTTCGGCGAAGTGTCTGGTGGCCCGGCATCGCCCTCTATTTTGCGATGGTGCTGCCCTGGTTCATCGCGGTGCAGAAGCGCAACCCGAATTTTCTGCGTGTGTTCTTCCTGGAACATAATCTGGAACGCTTTGCTACGAACCGGTTCGAGCACGAGCAGCACTTCTGGTATTACCTGCCGGTCCTTGTGCTGAGTCTCATGCCCTGGGCGGTCATCGCCATTGCGGCGCTGGTGAATGCTGTGCAGGGTTCGGTTGCAGAGTGGAAGGCGCGTCGGGCGAAGCTCCACTATATGGGTTTTCAGCGGACCGGGGACGCCTTTCCGGAGTTTCTGGTGATCTGGGCGCTGATTCCTGTCATCTTTTTTTCTTTTTCGGAATCCAAGCTGCCCGGCTATGTTCTGCCTTCGGTCCCGCCGCTTACGATTCTCTGCGGCGATTACCTGAACCGTATGCGCGAGCGCGGATTAAAGCCCTGGCTGCTAATCCTGCATGGCGTGCTGGCCGGCGGTCTTACGATGCTGGTGCTACTGCTTCCCCGTCTGATTCAGCATTCTGACAAAGTACCGCCATCGAATGCGCTCATTGCCGCCGGTGCTACCGGATTTGCGGCCACGGTTTTTATTCTCATCACGGTGGCGCGGTTTGGGCTGAAGCGTTTGCGTATTGCCACCATGGTTCCGATTGTGATCCTGCTGCTTTTTTTATATGGAGTGGGGCCTTTCTTCGGTTTTGCGCAAGTAAAGTCGACGAAGGGTACCGTGCAGTTGATCGATCTGACGTATTCGGCGCGCCCTCTTTCAAAAATTCTCGAACAGATTGCTCCTCCGGATGGAGTGGTTGCCGTATACAAGGTGCGCCGCGACATGGAATACGGCCTGTCTTTTTACCGGAACCACAAAGTAGTGAATTACGAGCAGGACGGCATCCCTCCGGAGCAACACATTCTCGTTGCCCGTGAATCCTATGTGGGCGAACTGCGTCAAAAACTTACCGGCAGGCGTTATGAGCCGCTGTTCGTATATCCTGCTCAGAACCTGGTCATCTATGCGGTAGCGGCGCAACAGTAAACCAGGCCAGAAGCGTTTCTTCGGAAATATAACTGAAACAACATTTCGGGGCCATGCGGACAACTGTGGTCTTTTATACGTATAAATAGGCAGCAACCAGGAAACGGCTTGTACTCTCAGGGCGAACAAAGCGTAAATTCGGCGTTACAGGTGGAAATCCTCGACCTGCGGCACTTCTCCGCCAGCAACCTGCGGCCGGTGCTGGAGGAAGAAAGCCATCTCTGGAGCGAGCGCCTGCGCTGGGACTATCGCACCTCCGCCGACCTCCTCCTCCAGTACCTTGATTCGCGCGCACTGCCCGGTTTTGTCGCCGTGGAAAACGGCCATATCTCGGGATACGTCTTCTGCGTTTACGAAGAGCACAAGGCGATCATCGGAGACGTGTTCTCGCTTTCGAGCGCTGCCGGCGAAATAGAGGGCGAGCTGTTGCGCCATTTGATCGAGTTGCTGCGGAACTCTCCGGGGATTGACCGCATTGAATGCCAGCTGCTGCTGCATCCTCATGGCCAGCATGCAGCGATATTCCGGCAGGCAGGCTTCAAGATGTTTCGCCGCCTTTTTATGGAACTGGACCTGGCCGGCTTCGTGCCTTCTTCTCAGCAGGCACCGATTCCGGAGGAGCTCACTCTGAATGCCTGGCGGGACAGCGATTATCATCCGGCGGGATACCTGATTGCCGATGCCTACAATGGCCATCTCGACAGCTTTATTAACGATCAGTATCGGTCCGTTGCAGGATCTCTGCGCTTTCTCCACAACATTGTCCGCTTCCCCGGCTGCGGAATCTTCGACGCCGCTTCTTCGCGCTCGCTGCTGCGCCCCGCGGATGGATCGCTCGCCGGAGTGCTGCTGTGTTCCCGCGTCCGCGACGATATTGGACACGTAACCCAGGTGTGCGTGGCGCGGAACCAGCGCCGTCTCGGCCTCGGGATGCGTCTTATCGAAGAGTGCGCGGCAAACCTGAAGGCGCGCGGCTTCAACGGACTGACTCTGACCGTTACGGAAGAAAACGCTAACGCAGTAGAGCTGTATCGGCGATTGGGTTTTGTTGAAAAGCACTCATTCGACGCGATGGTCTGGGACCGCAATTGGCACTAGTCGATGAGGCAGAAATTTGCCGCATATTTTCAAGCGGATTTATCAGGGCAGATCATTGAAGAAGCAGGTCTTTCCGCTTCACTCCGTTCAGCGTCAGCATGAAGTGTTGTTGAATGAATTAGCGATTTACCACACCAGGGCGGGTTTAATTCACGAAACCGAATTTTATCGGCGGATGAGCCACATTACCCAACTGGCAGCAATCACAATTCCCACGAACATGCACCAGCAATAAAGGCCATAGCGGACCATTGCCTTGGCAGTAGTACGTTGCGTAATGCCGAAGACCACCGACGCAAACGTGGCAAAAAGCAGAACGGCGGAGAAGTGGGAAAGGGCTAGCATGACGGCTTCCTGCCTATGCGGAGATTGTGCGCGTCGACGGCAGAGATGATGTTCAGCAATCCGGCCACGACAACAAATTTGGTCCCATAATCGGCAGTAGCAAGTTGCACGGCGCCATGACCGAGGTCCATGATGCGCCCCAGGATATAGAGCGCGCCGCCACCGAGATCACCGGCGAAACCGAGCATCTCCAGAACATCGCCCGTATTGGCCTGGTAGAGCTTGCCCTGCATCAGGATGCCAAGCGTAAACATCGTAGTGATGGATATGAAGAGCAGCGCCGCGCGAATCCAGTGCCTGGTCAGCACATGACCAAGACCGGGAACCAGCCAGCCGAGAACGAGCGCGTCGTAAGGAAGGCCGGGAGATTTTTCTTCCACCTTTGCGCTTACCTGGACTTTGGAAGCCATCATAATTGACTATACAGCACGAAGAACACGACATCGACGCAGCTGTGGACTCACAGAAATTCCCGCTGAAGCCAAACTATCGCGGGGTCCCACCGCAGCCGTCCAAATCTTGTTATGATGAATAGAGCAGTCCCCACCTCGCAGGCGCGTAGCTCAGTTGGTTAGAGCGCTACCTTGACACGGTAGAGGTCAGCGGTTCGAATCCGCTCGTGCCTACCATATTCAAAATAAAAGACTTGAAAGCCAAAAGCGCTCTTCAAAAACAGTCCAATTCCAGCCAAAATATGTAAGTTTTATGCAAGTACCGCATCATAGCCAGAAGAACGTAGCGGCACAGAAGTTGTAAAATGAAACAGATGCCATTTGCATTAGCTTGATTTTGGTAGACTTTCCTAAAGCTATAGACAATACTTTGCTTGCAGCGGAAAACAATGCAGCAAGCATTAAAAGTGACGGCTAAATTTTGCGTAGATGAAACGTTTCGTCCGCAAAATCATCATACTTTAAGAAGAATTAGCCGATAAGGCTGAGGAGCTTATGGATAAGAAGTTACAATCCGACTTCCTGTTTGCACGACCCTCGTTTGGTTCGGGAGCTGCACGCACCCTTGATTTATGGGGGCAGTTTGATGATTACAATCGCTGCGAATCAACAGAGGAAGCAGATGCTACAGCTATCGCTTCCGATTGGGCCATTATTGGGCAGGACATCATGGATGCCATTGAGCAGTGCGACTCTGAGTCTAAAGTAGCGTAAAACACTGTGGGAAGACGCACGAAGCCCTACCCAAACGTTCGCTCCGAGGCATTAGCACAAAGTCAAACACAGTCTGTGACGGCTTTTCGTCGAGAAGTGTCCTTTTCTGGGCCTCTTCCTCCACCTTCTCTGTTGGCTAAATACAACGAGGTTATTCCAAACGGGGCGGAGCGCATTATGGCTATGGCCGAAAGGCAAAGCGCACACCGGAAACGGATGGAATCTACGGTCATCGGTGGTAATGTGGCAAGCCAAACGCGAGGTTCTTGGTTCGCCTTCATCCTCGCCTTGGTGACCATTTTAGGGGGCTTCTTTTTGTTGTATGAAGGCAAGAGTGTTTTAGGAATGACCGCAATAATCGGCAGCATAGCTTCTCTTGTAGGCGTTTTCATCTACTCAAAGCACGAACAAAGAAAAGAACGCATAGAGAAGGCAGCAACCATGCCACGTCCCCAGCGTTAAAGTTACGTCTTCCCCGCCTTCCGCACACATTCCAGATACCCTTTTGAAAGCCTTCCGTTGAATAGCTCCGCTGGCAGGTAGTGGCGTTTCTCTCCGCAAAATTTAAAGGCCGCGAGTTCCCGCTCGCGGCCTAAGTTCAAACGGTTCCCCCACTACGGCGAAGAAACGTCTGATATGTTTCACCTTCATATGTATGTACAGACCAATGCACCCGTTTGTCAAGATACGTACCCGCTTTTCCACAGGCAAAGAAATATCGAAAGTACCGTATCCTATTGTTGTCTTGCAGGTTTTCCCGAACCTGCATGACCGCTCTACGGAGCGCAATCGAGTCGAAGAAGGAGTAAAGCGCGATGGTAGCTGAATCCGATAAGGCTCAGGCAAAGAAGATGCTGGTATGTCTTCACCTAATGGCAAAAAGCCGCTGTACTACATCTTTCGCACGTGGATCACCAGAAATGGTGTCCGCGATTATGCGAAGGATCACGGACTGCGTGCTTGGCGAATTCCCGTGTACGGGAAGTAGCTTTGCCTGAGTAGAAACCAGTTAACGCTGGCACGTGTACCCGCTGCGTGGAACAGAAGCGCCCAAGCTAACCATCTAGTGTAAGCGCCGGGATGAACGGCAATCTCCCTAAAGGTTGCCGTTCACTAGAATTGACAGCCTAAAACCTCTTTACCTGTTGATGCAAGTGGATAACAGAATTTTGCCTAACGTTGTTTAGAAAATTTTAACGATGCAGGATTGAGACATGGACTTGCCAACAATTGCGACTGTAGGTCAGTTGCTGAATGCCGCTGTCAGCACAGCAAAGAATGTACGCGATATTGCCAAAGATTCGTCTGATTCGACTCTCAAAAACGAAATCAGTTCGCTTTACGATGCGTTACTCGATATTAAAGCGAGGGTGCTAGACCTTGATGAAGAGAATCGTTCGCTGAAAGCACAATTAGTAGCTAAAAATGATATTGAAGGGCCAATTGAACCGCATGGCTACTTCCGCTATAAGAGCAGGCCAAACAATCCTCTGTGCCCAAAGTGCCTTCAATCAAAAGACCAAAGACCTGTGTTTCTCTCTGAGCCGGAGGATTGGAATGGTGGGAAACGACGGGATTGTGTAGTCTGCGGCTTCTTTCACATGGAAACTCCTATGCAGCACGCTGAAGTTCGATTGGGCATAAGTCGTCGCCCTTATACGTCCAGACGTTAAAACTAATATGCTAATGTTGTATCGCCGCTGAGAGGAAGCTGACAGCATGGCCATTGTTCGAGAGTTCGACCAAACAAAAGGAACTGTAGTTTTGATGTACAAAGGCGTGCCGTTGACACCAGAGCTAAATATCAATGACCCCAAACAACTGCTGGATGTTCTCAGCCTTGTGATTGAAAAGGCATATGAAAAGATTCGTGACGCTGGCATTGATTAGAGAGACAAGGCGTTAACCACAACAACTTATCCACAGAAAGTGGCGACATATGGGCAAATTGAAAGACCAGTTGGAACAAATTGGGTCTGGTCAGCTTTCATCTGGACTATACGATTTGATAGCGCTAGAGAAATTGACTATGCGGCGCTCTCCAGTCGAATGACGATGCCACGTATTCCCTCAATGTGGGAAACGCAAGCCGAACTATACATGGAAGGGTTGAAAACCCAACATGATGAACTGTCGAAAACGTTGAAGGACAATGAACAACTTGTAATGATCTGCTGGCACGGACATGACAAGTTGCAGGTGATTAGTATCAGTATGCCAAGTGATAACGTTGTTGCCATGCGTTGCATAGATGAAACTAGCGCAACAATTCAAGTGACAGGCCATATGAATGCACTGACCTTTTCATTTCGTATACACACAATCATTCCGCCAGCCGTTCGCAAACCAATTGGCTTTGAAATGCCGCAATCGGAATAGGTGCAGGGCTGTTGTCAGGCTCATTAGCGTTGGGTCTACGTCTTCGCCATTTAACCGGAAGCCCCTTTGCAGCCAGGTCATGATGGCTGCAATCTCGTTTAAACACCGAACTTTTGTCTTGCCCACAGTGGCCACTGGCTTGTGTTCCGGCCAAATGCGAACTTCATTTCCTCGAATGTGTAGCAACTGTACGTCTCTTCCTCAGTACAGTCGTTT
>Ga0209581_1004243_pt1 | contig 11674 bp, 4 predicted proteins | sample Coa_R2_FD_187160 | JGI IMG/M metagenome (GOLD analysis project Ga0209581, IMG submission 187160) | Surface soil microbial communities from Centralia Pennsylvania, which are recovering from an underground coalmine fire - Coalmine... | ecosystem: Environmental > Terrestrial > Soil > Unclassified ...
AAGCATACCAATGAGCGGCAAGTGGCTTCTCGGAATTACCGTTTGCGTTTGCGCGGCCGCGCAGCCGCGCTTCGGAACGGGGCATTCGATCGGGACCATCTCGACGGAGGGCAACCTCATCGTGATGACGCTCAACGACGGCGCGCTCGGCCGGGCCAACCTGTTCGACCTTGCGGGCCGCACCGTGCGGTTCACGCGGAAGGGGTCGGGGTACACGATCGAGAACCGGCCGCTTCAGTGGGACCCCGAGTTCGGCGGCGAGCTGAGCGGGCCGCAGGTCACGCTGCATCGCTTCGCGTTTCCCTTCTCCGGCAAGGAATGGGATTCGTTCTCGGCGGGCGTGACCGGCTCGATCGCCTTCGGCGCGGCGCTGGCCGGCGGACGCGGCGGGCGCGGCGGCGTCTCGGTCGACCGCTTCGCGCAGTTGCAGCAGGCGGGCCGCACGCTGATCGGCACGGTTCCGGCGATTTGCGTATTCTTCAAGCCGCGCATGTCCGGCCAGCGGTACTTCAAAGAACTCGAGGACCGCGCGGTGCTGACCTGGAGCCTCACGGAGCCCGCGGGCGGCATCCAGGATTTCACGTGGACCCCGACCGTCAACCGCTTCCAGGCTGTGCTGCACAAGGACGGATCGATCGAGATGTCCTACCAGGAGATGGCGGCCAAGGACGGGATCGTGGGCGTGTATCCGCTGATCGCGGAGGGCAAGGAGAAGGAGATTGCGGCGATCGATAGCGCCGGCGATCCTTCCGCGCCCGCTCACCTGGATGTGCGGAAGGTGCGGATCGCGGCGGTGGACGGGCTGCTTCTGAAGGTCACGCTCGAAACGCGCGGGCCGCTGCTCGCGGAGGGCGATCCGGCGCTGGCGGGCGTCACTTATCGCGTCTCTCTCGGCAGCGCGGTTTGGACGGTGGCAGGCGGCGGGCGCGGCGGGCGCGGGCGGTACGTCGCGTTCGGACCCGGCGTTTTACCCGGCGTGCAAATCGAAGGCAACCGGCTCACCATCCAGGGGACGCTACCGCCGGGGGTGCGCGAAGGCGAACGCCTGGCGATTTCCGCCGCCGGCGCGCGGCCGCGCGAGGTCATGCTCGCCGGCATCCGCAGCCCGGAGGTGGATCTTTCCGCCGCCAGGCCGCAGGATGGCGCGTTCCCGATCGCTTACGAGGCATTCCATTACCTGGCGCTGCCGGATCCGCGCGACCTTTCCTGCACGGTGATTCAGGCGCTCGGCGATCGATTCGACATGCTGGCGTATTATTCGGATTTCCGCGTCGATAACCAGGAGGCGGGGACACCGAGCAACGGGCCGCTCGGCGGCGGTCCGGCGGGCGGCGCGGTGACGGGCATCGGCGCGACGCAGCGCGGCCTCGAGAGCTATTGCAGCCAGGGGCGCTTCCAGTGGGAGTTCATTCAACCGGTCTACGTGGGCTCCAACCAGATGCAGGAGCGGCCGCCCGAAGGGCTGACGGACACCAATACGCATAACATCGCGACCTATGCGCGCGAGATCGGCGAGCGGGCACCGGACGGCCGCATCCTGCCCTACGATTATGCGATGTCGCAGATCGGCCACGAAATGGGGCACCGCTGGTCGGCGTTCGTTTCGGCCAAGGTGAACGGCGAGACGATCCCGCTCGGCCCGACACACTGGGCGCGCGGACTGCAGGCCCCGGCGGCGTTCCCGTACCAGCGGCCGGTCGAGGCTTCGGCGATGGGCGGCGGAGTCTGGCAGGACAACTACGACGGCACGTTTACGCAGCTCGACGACGATTACTACGTGCCGGCCACCGGATATTCGTATCTCGATTTGTACCTGATGGGACTGATCGGGCCGGCCGAAGTGCCGGACTTTTTCATTTTGCGGAATCTCCAGCCGGCGGGCCGCGACCGTAACGGGCATCCGATGTTCCGGGCGGACCGGACGAAGGTGACGATCGAGGACGTGATCGCGGCGGAGGGGCCGCGCCTGCCGGACGTGGCCCATGCACAGAAAAAATTTTACACCGGTATCGTGGTGGTGATGGAACACGGGGCGAAGCCGAGCCGCGAGCTGATCGAGCGGGCGAACGGCATCCGGGAGCGGTGGATGGACTATTGGGAGACGGTTACCGGGCACCGGGCTTCGATGACGGCGACCCCGCGGTAACCGGGCGGCGGCAGTTGCGGCTGGCGATTGCCTCTTGACAACTGTTAAAACTCGGCCACAATAATTTAAGCGATTCACTCATCATCTTTTCGGGTCTTTTGGGGAGGTTGGTATGACGCGTCGCGTAGCGTCGATCGTTCCGGCGGCCGTTGCCGCGCTCTTGCTTCTCGTCCCGGTCCACATCGCCCGGTCGCAGACCACAACAACCGGAAGCCTGACTGTCACGGTCAGCGATTCCTCGGGCGGCGCCGTTCCCGGCGCCGAACTGGAAGTGCAGGACGTGGCTACGAACGTCGTGCACCGGACCACCACCGGTGCGAACGGGGCGTACACCTTCCCCAATCTGACGTTCGGCACGTACAGGCTGACGGTCTCCGCCAAAGGATTTCAGAACCAGTTATTCGAATCGGTGCAGGTGCAGACGGCGCGCGAGACCGCGGTACACGCCATTCTGAAAGTCGGCGCGACGACCGAGACCATCACCGTCTCGACCAGTGAAGCGCCGCTGGTCGAGCCGGACACGAGCGTCATCGCCGATACGATCGACACCAAACAGGTAGTGAACCTGCCGCTGCAGGGCCGCGGCATGTTCGCGCTGGCCTATCTCATTCCCGGATGGGCCACCACCCAGCCCGGCATCAATGGCGGGACCTGGAACAACATGCCGGGCGGCGCGATCGTCAGCGCCGATTTCGACGGCACGCAGGCAATCAGCAACCGATTCCGCAGCGGCGGCTTCACCTACGGGAACTCGGTCGTACAGCCGCGCATCGAGGACATCGCGGAGATGACCGTGCAGACCGCGCAGCTCGATCTCAGCGGCAACGGCACTTCCGCGATGAAGATCGCGATGGTCACGCGCCGCGGCGGCAACGACTTCCACGGCCGCGTGTTCGAAGATTTCCAGAACACCGCGCTCAACGCTAATTCGTGGTCCAATAATGCCCGCAACCTGCCGCGGAATATCGTAAAGCTGAACGATTTCGGTTTCAGCGTGGGCGGGCCGATCCTAAAGAACAAACTTTTCTTCTTCGGCACGTACGCGGAATCGATCCAGCCGCAGAGCATCAGCGCCTCGACCACCGTGCTGAGCCCGCCGGCGCAACAGGGAATCTTCCAGTACAAGGCCGCGAACGGCAGCATCCAGAGCGTGAACGTGCTGCAGATGGGCGCCGGCTTCGGCGGTCCGGGAGCGGTCAATGCCAACATCGGCTCCCAGTTGCAGGCGATCAACGGCGTACTGAACGATGGCGTGCTCACGCCGACCTCCGACCCGAACATCTCGACGCTGAGCTGGCAGTATGCGGCGCGGCGCACCATCTACTACCCGGCGCTGCGGTTCGACTACAACCTGACGGACCGAATCCGGCTGAACCTCTCGTACACGCAGCAGAAAACGGTCTACCCCGGCGCGAATGCGGCGGCTTTTCCGGGTAATATCGACACCGTCGATCTGACTTCCAGCAACAGCAATAACAAGATCGCGGGCTTCGGCATGGATTACACCATCCGGCCCACGCTGATCAATCAGTTCCACGCCGGGTACATGTATCAGTACAGCATTTTCGATCCGGAGAATCTCGGCCTGGATCTGACCAAGATCTTTCCGCAAGCCTGGGCTTACGGCACGAGCCTCTACAACAGCGGGATCTATCCGCGCCAGGCGATCTCCTCCTACTATCCGATGCTGAGCTGGACCGACAGCCTGAACTGGCAGCGCGGCAACCACAGTTTCATTTTCGGCGGCGGCTGGTTCCACGAACAGGACCACTACTGGAACGGCCCGGGCGGTTATCCGATCACCAGCCTCGGCCTCGCCAGCAACGATCCGATCCTGGGGAACTTCAGCTCCGCGCTCAGCGCGGCCGGGCTCAACACCACGCAGCAAAGCAGTGCCGAAGGCCTCTATGCCACGCTGGTGGGACGCATCCGCTCGGTGAGCATCGGCGGCGGCGGGCGCCCGCTCGATCCCAAGACCGGGCAGTACCAGCCGTTTGGCGCGTACAACCTGGATGAAGTGCAGCAGGCCGGCAACCTGTTCGCGCAGGACCGGTGGCGGCTTACCCCCACGCTCACGCTGAACTACGGCCTGCGCTGGGATATTATTGGTGACGACCACGACCTCAACGGCGCCTACTCGAGCCCCGCTTCGATCGGCGATTTCTGGGGCCCGACGCCCGTCGGCGCGATCTTCCAGCCCGGAAACCTGGGCGGCGTGCAGAACCCGGAATTCACGGCCAAAGTTCACGCCTATCATACGCAGTGGAAGAACTTCTCGCCCGCCGTGGCTCTCGCGTGGGCGCCCGAAACCGGCGGGTTGCTGGGCAAGATCTTCCCCAGCGGCAAGACCGTGATCCGCACCGGCTGGTCCATGCGGACCTACCAGGAAGGCGCGCAGAATTTCTGGGCGTTCGCTTCCAACTCAGGCAGCTTCTTCTTCCAGCAGGGCAGCCTTTCGCCGGACACCACCGGCGCGGTAGGGACGTTCCAGCCGGGCTCGCTCTATCTGGGCCAGCCACTGCCGCCCTACGCGCTGTTCCCGACCGCCTGGGCGTCGACGCTCCCGGCATCCACTCTGACTTTCAACAGCAGTTTCTTTGCGATGAACCCGAATATCCGGCAGCCATATGTGGAGCAGTGGAACTTCGGGATCCAGCGGCAGATCGGAAACAGCAGCGCGATCGAGGTGCGGTACGTCGGCAATCTGGGATTGCACACCTGGTTCAGCGAGAATCTGAACGAGGTCAACATCTTTGAAAACGGCTTCCTGCAAGAGTTCAAGAACGCGCAGAGCAATCTGGCGATCAACCAGGCCAACGGCAAAGGCAACACATTCGCCAACAACGGCCTGCCCGGACAGGTGCCGCTGCCGATCTTCGCCGCGGCCTTCGGCGGCGTGACGACCGGAGCGCCTTATACCCAGTTCCTCACGCAGCTCCAGACCGGCGCCGCGGGCTCGGTGGCGGGAACGCTCGCGACCACGCAGAGCGACATCTGCAACATGTACGGCGCGAAGTTCGCGCCATGCGCGGCGCTGAAGCTCGGCGGCGCGGGCACCTCTTATCCGATCAACTTCTTCGAAGTGAATCCGTTCACGGCGGGCCGCTCCCTCAATTACCTGGACGCGATGGGGAGCTCGAATTACAATTCGATGCAGGCGGAGTTCCGCCAGCAGCTTACGCACGGCATGCAGTTCAACGTGAACTACACGCTCTCCAAGTCGCTGGTCCTGGGCCCCGTGAACGGCTATCAGGCGAACGCGGGCGGCTCATTCCTGACCGACCGCAACTTCCGCCTCAGCTACCGGCCGAGCACGTACGACATCCGCCACATCGTGCACGCCAGCGGCACCTACGATTTGCCGTTCGGCAAGGGGCAGAAGTTCTTGAACAGCAGCAGGCTGGCCGACGAAGTCCTCGGACACTGGACGCTGGGCACGATTGTGATCCTTCAGAGCGGCTCACCGACGCAGCTTTCGGGCGGCTATCTCACGGTGAACGGCAACGATAGCGGCGTGCTGCTCGGGCCCGGGGTCACGGCGAAGACGCTGCAGCACGCCGTGGGCGTCTACCGTACCGGCAATCCCTGGGTGCTGACCATGAACCCGGCGCTCATCGGAGCCAACGGCGGCGTCGCCTCCAGCGTTTATACGCCGAACAATATTCCTGGCGTCTGGGGCGCCAACCCATACATCTACGGCCCACACTGGTTCAACGCGGATCTTTCGGTGAACAAGAGCATTCCGCTGCGGGAATCGGTGCGGATGACGCTCCAGGGGCAGTTCCTGAACGTGTTCAACCACCCGGCTTTCGGGCTGGGCTCGCTGAATGCGACGAGCCTCAGCTACGCGCAGACGAGCGGCACGCTGACGACGGCGCGGCGCATCGAAATCCGGGCGAACATCGAGTTTTAAAGCCTGACTTCCACCGGGCGGCCGCTGAACGTGACCGCCCGCGCTTCACGGCCCGCCGTGCGCACGCTGAAATGCCGCGGCGGGCCGATCATTTTTGAGCCCGGATCGAGGCGCAGCGAAAGCGACCTGCGCCGCTCGTTCCACGCCATCCGGATGCCGGTCCATTCACCCTTGCGGTAAGCGAAGCTCGCGCCGTCATCATCGTAGAGAAGGAATGCGCCGTCTGCGCCGGGGTACACCGTCACCTCGACCGGCGCATCCACCTTCTCGCCGGTGAACTGCTTCACCGGACCGAGCGGCAGCACCGCGCCCGCCCGCACGTAAAGGGGCATCGTCTCGAGATCCACCGCGCGCGTGACCTCGCGGCCTCCGGCCATGCGCTCGCCGGACCAGAAGTCGTACCAGTCGCCGCGAGGCAGATAGAGGCGGCGTTCGGCCGCGCCCTGGTCCACCACCGGCGCTACGAGCATGTCGCGGCCCCAGAGATAGACATCGCCGCGCGCCACCGCGGCGGGATCGTCCGGATAGTGCAGCCACAACGCGCGCATGATGGGCATCCCGGTCACGGTCGCCTCCCGCACTGCGCTGTAGACATACGGCAGCAGGCGGTAGCGCAGCTCCAGGTACTTGCGGCAGATCGGCTCGACGGCCGCGTTGTGCAACTGGCTCGCGTCGGGGAGCGCGGCGCCGTTGTAGTTGCTGGTCTCGATGGGGCCGGGGTCGCCGGTGTTCCATCCCCACGGGAGGCGCAGCGTCCAGTTGCGGCCGTGCGAGCGGAACAGCGGACAGAACGCGCCGAACTGGAACCAGCGGACGAACAACTCCGCGGTGAACTCCTTCGTCGGCACGAAGCCGCCGATATCGGTGCCCCAATACGGGATGCCGCTCAGGCCCGTGTTGATCCCGATGGCGACGTGGGTGCGCAGCGTTTCCCAGGTGGAATACACGTCGCCCGACCAGAGGAACGCGCCGTAGCGCTGCATGCCGGGGTAGCCGTTGCGGTGCAGCGCGAACGGCCGCTCGTTCGGCCGGTCGAGCTGCGGGGCTTCCCAGTACATGCGATTGCGCACGAGGCGCGAGGGGCCATCGAGTGCGTCGCCTTCATCCGGCCACCAGCCATCGACCCCGAGCTTCCACACCGGCTTGTGCATATCCCAATAGCAGCTCGGCTGCTGCTCGGCGCGCTTTTGCGGGTCGCACGGGTCCTTGACCGTGCCGCTCATCTGGCTGATGCGGACCGGATACGCCACATGCAGCACGACGCGGAAGTGCTCGCGATGGAATTCGTCGAAGATGGCCTGCGGATCGGGAAAGACCCTCTGGTTGAAGGTGAACTCACCGTTATTGGTGTTCCAGCCGGAAGGGCAGAAGCCGGTGCCGAGAAAGATCATGGTGTCGCAGGGGAGGCGCTTTTCACGGAACATGCGGGCTTCGGCGAGGATGGCGTCGCGGCCGAGGAGTGTGCGGTGCGATTGCTGATAGCCGAGCGTCCATAGCGCCGGCAGCTCCGGGAGCCCGGTGAGGCGCGCGTACTCGGCGAGGAGCGTGGCAGGCTCTCGCGCGGCCACGAGGAAGAGGTCGAGCGCGGCCGCGGGCGCGGCGGGCTGGAAGCGGCTCACGGGGCCGGTGAAGTCGAACGCGCCCGCGGGCTGGTGGACGAACAACGCCCAGCCGGAGGCGCCAATGATCCAGGGGATCGGCACCCGTCCGCCGTTGGTGCGCAGCCGGTAGCCGCCCTGGCCGGAGCGCATGCGGTCCTGCGAGCCGCGGCGGTCGAATTGCGGGCCGCCTTCACCCAGGCCGAGGAGCGGGGCGTCGCCGGTCTGAAACGAGAACGCGCCGGCCACGCGGTCGATCGCGATGCGCTGGATCTCGGCGCCGCGGGTGTCCAGAATGCGGAACGTGGCGGGATCGGGCGTGAAGGCGACGCGCAGGCCGGCGTGACGGAGCTCCTGGGCGGGCGAGGACGGCCGCAGCGTGGCGATGGGGGCGGCCCATTCGGCGCGGACAAGCGCACCGTCATCGGGAACGGCTCCTAGCGTGATCCGCAGGGTGTGCTCGCTGACCGGCGACACGCGAATTTCGAACTCGCCCGCGGCGGCGCGCGCCGCGCGAACCAGCGCGGCCGCGCTGAAGACTTTTAACACGTCACGCCGATCCATTTCGCCTCCCTGGAGAGAATCCTTATTGTCGCTCAAGAGTGGATTCACCGCCGAGGCGCAGAGACGCCGAGGCCTTCTGTGGCGATGGCAAGAATGCCGTGGCGGCGGCAGGCTTCGGCGTCCGCACGCGGCAAGGTTGGGACAGCGCGGATCAAGCCGGCCAGCCCGGCGGATCCGGTCGGCGTCGTGAAGATGCCGTCGGCGGCGAGGCATTCGGCGGCCGCGACGGCATCCTCGCCCGAGATAGCGGTGCACGCGCGGAGCCCTGTGCACAGCACCGGCCAGGCGGTGCACGATGGGCGGCCGCAATTCAGGCCGGCCATCCGCTCGTCGTATGGCCCGGCGAGGCTTACCAGCCGGCCCGCTGCGATCGAGCGCCCGACGCAGTCCGCGCCAATGGGTTCGACGCCCAGGACCGGCATGCCGCCGTGCCGCACGGCCGCGGCGGCGAGCGATCCCACGCCCATCTGCACGGCCAGCAACGCGGGTTGCGCCCCGGCGGCGGCGAGTTGTTCGCGGATCTCGCAAAACAGCGTGGCGTAGCCCTCGACGACATCGGTCGGGCTTTCTTCGTTGCCGGTCACGCCGGTGTCGCTGATCAGCAGATGCCGGTCCGCATCGGAGTAGCGGAGCGCCTGGTCCACGGCATCGTCGTAGGCGCCGTCGACAACCGTCACTTCGGCGCCCTCGCCGCGGATGCGGTCCACGCGCCATCGGGCGGCGCTTGCGGGAACGAAGATGCGCGCCGCGACACCGAGCCAGCGCGCGGCGCGAGCGACCGCGCGGCCGTGGTTACCCTCGCTGGCAGCGACCAGTTCCACCGCAACGGACGTGCCGGGCGGCAGGGGCCCGAACCGCCGCTCGACGGCGCGGACGGCGGCCCACGACGCGCCGAGAATCTTATAGGCGCCGAGGTCGAAGCGGTGGGATTCATCCTTGACCCAGAGTGCGGCCACGCCGAGGCGCGCGGCTGTTTGCGCGGCGTTGATGAGGGGCGTCGGATTGTATCCCGGCAGCGCGCGGTGGAAATCCAGCGCCGTCACGGCCGGGACTTCGCCTCGGCCGGCGCCTGGGCGGCGCGGTAGGGCGGCGGCACGGAATACACGAGGCCTTTCGCGTCCCACGCCAGAATGCGGCCTTCGTAATCGCCGGCGATTCCGAGCTTGCTATCGGCGGAGGCGGCGACCTTGGTGAGCGGGCACTCGTTGGGCACGCCGGCTCCGATTCGCTTGCCATCCGCGGTCCAGGTGCGGAATGTGGAATCGCGGCCGACGCTGAAGAGGTGGCCGTCGGGGCTGAATTGCACGTCCAGCACGCCGGCCGGACCGCTCTTCGGCGCGTGTGCCTTGGCGATGGTGGCGAGCGGAAAGCCATCCGCGACGTTCCACACGATGATCTGGCCGTCTTCGCTGGCGGAGGCGAGCAACTGGCTGTCGCCGCGCCAGCTCAGCGCGGTGATGGCGTCCTTGTGCTCGGCGAGCGCTCCGGCCGCGGCTCCGGTGGCGCTCTCCCAGAGCAGGATACCGCCCGCGCGGTCGCCGGTGGCGAGGCGGGAGCCATCGGGCGAGAATTCGAGCGCGGTGATCCAGTCGGTGTGCTTCTTGCACTCGTAGAGCAGCTTGCCGTCGGGCACCGAGAAGACCCTGACGATTTTGCCGGGGCCGCCGAGCGCGATGCGCTTGCCATCGGGGCTGAGATCGGCGGCGAGCACGATGTCGCGCTCGTTGCCCGCAGTGGCGAGCCGCTTGCCCGTGCGCACGTCGTACAGCACTGCTTTGCCGGACTGCACGCCGCGGCCGCCGGCGGCGAGCAGCAGGTCGCCATTGCGGCTGAAGCGCAGCGAGTACGGGATGCCCTCTGGAAACGCGAGCTCGCCCGCCGAAGCGCGCGTTTGCAGGTTGAAGAGATAGATGCGCTCGTGCCCGGCGATGGCGAGCAACGGCGCCCAGGGACTCGCGGCCAGCGCGGTCACGGGATTGGCGCGCGCGGGTTCTGGGAGATCCACGGGCGGAAGCGATTCGGGCATCGCGGGCGGGCCGGCGGGACGGTTCAGGCTCGACGGCGTGTACGCAGCCGAGGGGCCGGCCGGGGCTTTGAGGGCGCTGGCGTCGTTTTCGGGCAGACCCGCGGCGATCCAGTCGCGGATGGTTGCGATTTCGGATTCGGGGAGCTTGGGGAGGCCGAGGGGCATCTGCGGCGCGCCTTCTTCCCGCATCACGGCTTTGAGCAGAAGGCTGGCTCCGGGACGGCCGGGCACGACATCGTTGCCCGATGCTCCGCCCCGCAGCACCGCGGCGTAGGATTCGAGGCTCAGGCCGGAGCGCATTTCGCTCGCGTTGTGGCAGCCGAAGCAGCGGCGCGCGAACAGCGGGCGGACGTCGTCGTCGTAGTTGGGATGGGCGGCGAAGGCGCTCACCGCAGAGACACAGAGGACGCAGAGGAGGCGCGGAGTCATCAATGGTTGAAGGAAAACTCGGTGGAGTTGAGCAGCGCCCATAATACGTCATCGTAGGGCTTGCGGTCCTTGGGGTCGGCTGCGAGGAGCGGCAGCAGTTTCTTTCGCTCCGCGTCCGATGGCTTGCGCGCCAAGGCGCGGATGTAGAGTTCATCGAGGATGGCCTCGGGCTTGCGGCCGGCCTGAATTTCGCGCGAAATCACTGTGCTGCGGGCGAGCTTGCCCTCGATGGTGTCGCCGTTCAGCAGGTGAAGGGCCTGCGCCAGTGTGGGCTCGAGGCGCGTCTCCGAAACGTTCACGGATTCGCGCGGGCAAAGGCCGAACGTCTTGAGGAAATAGTTGTTGGAGCGGTTGAGGCCTTCGAAGAGCTGCACGGCGCGCCAGCCGCGCGGAGTTTCGTTGAAGTTGGTCGGCGTCGCGGTGACCTCGGAGATGGCATCGAGCAGCACGTCGGCGCGGATGCGGCGCAGACGCGCATGGGAAAACTGCGTCTCGTCGTCGCGGTTCGTGGCGTTGGGCACGGCGGAAAGCTGGTAGGTGCGGGAGAGGCAGATATCGCGGATGAGCCGGCGCGCGTCGAAACCGTAATCGGCGAGATGGCGGCCGAGGGATTCCAGCAGCTCGCGGTTGGAGGGAGGGTTGGAGATGCGGACATCATCGACCGGCTCCACGATGCCACGGCCAAAAAAATGCGCCCAGATGCGGTTGGCGAGGTTCTGGCGGAAGAGCGCGTTGTCGGGCGAAGTCAGCCATTCGGCGAGCGCCTGGCGCGGGTCCTTACCCTTGACGTCCGGCGCCTCGCCCCCGAGGAAGTGCGCCGGCACGGGCTGGCCGGTGAGCAGATGCTTGGCGGGCGCGGCATTGGGATTATCGGAAATCCAGAATTCGCGCTCCTCGGACGCCATCTTGCGCGTAACGCCGGTGAAGAAGCTGACGAAGCCGTAGTAATCGTCCTGGGTCCAGCGATCGAAGGGGTGGTTGTGGCACTGCGCGCACTG
>Ga0209581_1004248_pt1 | contig 11663 bp, 12 predicted proteins | sample Coa_R2_FD_187160 | JGI IMG/M metagenome (GOLD analysis project Ga0209581, IMG submission 187160) | Surface soil microbial communities from Centralia Pennsylvania, which are recovering from an underground coalmine fire - Coalmine... | ecosystem: Environmental > Terrestrial > Soil > Unclassified ...
GCCTCGGTGCGCGAGGGCTTCGAGCCGCAGTGGTTCGCCCGGCGCGTAGAGGACCTGCGCAGCGTGCTGGCGGAGTTCGGAGCCGTGGACCGGCTGCCCCGGGCGTACGCGCTCAGCGTGCTCGGGGTGTTGGTGCTGGCGGTGGGCCTGCTTCGCAATACCGGGCCGGCGGGATCGAAATGGCAGGCGAGCTTTGACGAAAATAATTTCCCAGTCGCCGCGGCAGAGCGTCTGGCCGCGCAGATGAACTCGCGCCGGATTTTTACGACGGATCAATGGGGAGATTACCTGATTTACCGCTTTTATCCTTCGGGCGGCAAGGTCTTCATCGACGGCCGCAGCGATTTTTATGGAAGCGATTTTGGAAACGCGTATTTGGATGTGCTTTCGGTGAATTATAAATGGCCGGACGTGCTCGGCCGGTACTCGGTGGACACGGTTTTAATTCCGGTCGCCAACCCGCTTTCCGGCGCGCTGAAGAACTCTTCGCGCTGGCGCGTGGCCTACGACGACGGCAAAGCCATCATCTTTGTTTCTAGCAAGTTTTCCACCCACAGTGGAAATATCTGTGACGCCGGTTCCTCTCCCAAAGAAGTCACCGGAGGGTCGCAATTCACGACTGACACTAAAGAAAGGACCAACTTATGAAGAACATGATGAAACGATTCGTGCGGGACGAACAAGGCCAGGATCTCATCGAGTACACCCTGTTGCTGGCGTTCGTCTGCCTGGCGGCGTCGGCACTGTTTATCGGGGCTGGCGTCGGGATCAATCAGATCTGGTCGATCGCGAACAGCACCATCAAGAACGCCGCGAGCGCCGCATCTTAAGTAAAGAAGAAGAAGCTACAGACCGATCATTCGCGGGGGTGGGCCCCGTGGAGCTACTCCCGCTCCCTTTTGGTCTTGGCCGTGGCGGTTAGGCAGTAAGAGGTAACTATGCGAAAATTGGCCGTCCAATTCGTGGTATGCCCGGAAGGGCAGGACGTCATCGAGTACAGCCTGCTTCTGGCGTTTATCTGTCTTTCCGGCGCGGCCGCGATCATCGGCATGGGCGCGAATATTTCATTTATCTGGTCGATTGCGAACAATCGCTTATCCTCGGCGGCCTCGGGGAGTTAGGAATCCTTATTTATGAACCGGAGATTTATCACCGTTTTGGTTTTCGCGCTGGTGGTTTCGGCGATTGCGAGCGTGGTTTTGTACCGGCTGATTTCGGCGCGCGTTACGGCCACCCAGCCGGTTCCCAGCACGAAGATCGTGGTCGCCTCGCGGAACCTGGACATCGGCACGCTGGTCAGCAGCTCGGATGTCACCACTTCGGACTTCACCGGTGCCCCGCCGGCAGGCTCGTTCCGGAACGTGGAAGACGTAGTGGGCCGCGGAGTGGTTTCGCCGATCTACTCAGGGGAAGCCGTCTTGGATAGCCGTCTGGCGGCCCGGGGCGCCGGCGCCGGTCTGGCCGCGACCATTCCGCCGGGCATGCGCGCGGTCGCCATCCGGGTCAACGATGTCGTGGGCGTTTCCGGGTTCGTGCTGCCGGGCATGCGCGTGGACGTGCTCATCGATGGGGTGCCGCCGCAAGGCTCGCCGGCCCTGGGCACCTTGACCAAGACCATCTTGCAGAATATCGAAGTTTTGTCGGCTGGGCCGAATATCCAGCGCGACGCCGAGGGCAAGCCGGTTTCGGTGGGCGTCGTGAACCTGCTGGTGACCCCGGAACAAGCCGAGACGTTGAGCCTGGCCAGCAACGAAACCAAGATTCAGTTGGTGCTGAGAAATCCCTTGGATAAGGAAATCGCGAAGACGCCGGGAACGGCGGTCGCGAATCTGTTCAACGGAGGCAGCGGCATCGGTGCGGCGGGCGTTCCGCGAGCCGCCGCCGCCAAGCCGGGCGCGGCTGCGCCTCGCCCCGCCAGGAAGGCTTCGGCCCCGTCTCCGCCGCAGGAAAAGGCCGCGCCCCCGCCGCCCCCTCCCCCGATCACCGTCGAGGTATATCACGGAACCAAGAAATCCGAGGCGAAGTTTGCCAATCAGGAGGCTAACCCGTAAATGCTTCGTCCGCATAGCGCACAAGGCGCCCTGGCGTCTTCCGTGCTCCGAAACGCTGCCGCTGCGTTCTGTAATCCGCGGATCAGGAACCGTTGCGCCGCCGGAGCGGCCGTGCTGTTGCTCCTGGTGGCGGGGCTTTCGCCGGCCCAGGATGAGACTCCACGGGAACTGACGGTAACGGTGGGAAAGTCGCTGCTGGTGGATAGTCCCGTGAACATCCAACGCATCGCGGTGGGCAACGGGGACATCGCCGAAGCGACGGCGACCAGCCCGCGCGAGGTGCTCGTCAATGGAAAAGCTCCCGGCGAAACCAGCTTGATCGTCTGGCAGCAGAACGGCAACCGGCTGATTTTCGATCTTACGGTGCTGCGCAGCACTTCCAAGCTCGAGGCCATCCGGCGGGAGATCCGCGCCGATTTTCCAGGCCAGGACGTTACCGTCGATTTCGAGAACGACCAGCCGGTCGTCAAGGGAACCGTCCGCGACCTGACCACGGCGCAGCGCGTGCTGGACCTGGTCTCGCTGCTCGGCAAGCCGATTAATTTCCTGCGGGTCACCATCCCGCCCAGCGACACCCAGATCCTGATCAAGGTGCGCTTTGCGGATGTGGACCGCCTGGCGTCGCAGCAGCTTGGAATCAACCTGTTTACCGGCGGGATCGGGAATACCTCCGGCGTGGTGAGCAGCGGCCAGTTTACGGGTCCACAGGTGAATGGCACCATCGGGCAGACTGGGACCACCGGTGCGCCGGGCGCCCAAATTTTGGTTCAGAACCCGCTGAGCATTTTCCTGTTCAATTCCAATATTAATTTGGGTGCCACTATCCAGGCGCTGGAGGCGCAAAGCCTCGCGCAGGTTCTGGCGGAACCCAACCTGTTGACCACCAACGGCAAGCCGGCCGAGTTTCTGTCCGGCGGCGAATTTCCGTTCCCCAATCTGCAAGGCGGCGGCTTGGGACTTGGCGCGGTCACCATCCAGTTCCGGGAATTCGGCATCCGGGTTAATTTTTTACCGACCATTACTCCCCGCGGAACGATCCATATGGCGGTGACTTCGGAGGACAGCGCCCTCGATTTCGGCCACGGCCTGGTATTTAACGGGTTCACGATCCCGGCTCTGGATACCCGGCGCGTCAATACCGAAGTGGAACTGGCCGATGGCCAGAGCTTTGTGATCGGCGGCTTGCTGGATAACCGGACCACGAACGTGCTCAATAAAATCCCCGGATTGGGAGATATCCCGTTCTTTGGTAAGCTGTTCCGGTCCCGAAATGTGAGCAAGCAGAATTCGGAACTGCTGGTGCTGGTCACGCCCGAAATCGTCCGGCCGATCCCGGCGGGCGCCGCTACGCCCGACTTGAACCGGCCCGACTCCTTCCTGCCGCCCAACACTTCCTCCACGCCGCCGCAGCAGCCGCCGCCGTCGCTGACGGGCCCTGCGCCGGCGCCCATTACGGAGAGCATACCGATGGAGGATCTGTTGAAGGCGACGCAAGCGCCACAGGGCGCCGGCGCCCAGGCGCCCACCATGCAGTTTGTCCCGATGCTCGTGCAGCCCGGAACCACGCAGTTGCCGGCCGCCCCCGGCGGAGCGCCTCCGGCCACCCCGCCGGCCGCCACCCCGCCGGCTCCGGCCGCGCCGGCTAAGCCAAATTAAGGATAACGTTCGATATAGGAGTTAGGATTCGTGTTTCAGACCACCGCTGGCATCGTCATCGAGACCAAGGAACTCTGGGAGGAGTTGCAGGCTTCGCTCGTCGATTCGCCGGTGCAGATTGTCTTTGAGCAGCCGCAACTACTCGATTGGGCCGCATTCGGCGACAAGCTACAACGCCTTCAGCCGCACCTGTTGTTTCTCGATGTCTCCGGAGTCAAGGACGTAGGCGAAACCATCCGCAGGATTCGCGCCCTTCCGCCGAATCCCACGGTATACGTGCTCAATACCAAAGCCGAAGCGACCGAAGTCCTGGAAGCGATCCGGGCGGGCGCGGCCGAATATTTCCTGCCGCCCTTCGGCCCGGCGCTGCATGCCGCCCTCGAGCGCTTCGCCGCGGAGCGGCAGTCGCGGGCCCAGCCCTTGCGCCCCACTTCCAAGATCCTGGGCTTTTTTTCGGCCAAGGGCGGCTGCGGCGCCACGACCATCGCCTGCCACACGGCGCTAGAACTGCCTCATCAGACCAAGAGCAAAGTGCTGTTGGCCGATCTGGACCTGGATGCCGGGCTGGTGTCGTTTCTGCTGAAAACCAAAAGCCCGTATTCGCTCATGGACGCCGCCCAGAATCTTCACCGGCTGGATGCCAGCTATTGGAAGGCGCTGGTCGCCAACGGAATCCCCAACGTCGAGACCATCACCGCGCCCCCCTCTTCCGCCCACATCCCGATGCCGGAGCAGATCGAAAAGGTGTTTCAGTTCGTGCGCTCCCAATATGATTGGGTGGTTCTGGATCTGGGCCGCGGCCTGAACCCGATGATCCTGAGCTGCCTGCAAAATTGCGATCAGATCTATCTGGTGACGACCGCCGAACTGCCTGCTTTGCATCAGACCCAGCAAACGGTGATCCGGTTGGTGGGCGGCGGCCTTGCCGAGAAGGTGAGAGTCGTCTTGAACCGTCCTCCCAAGCGGATGGATGTGAGCCTGAGCGAGCTGGAAAAAATGTTAGGCGCACCGGTCTACTTTGTGTTCCCGGATGACTACGCAAATTTGAATGAATCGTTCGTGGAGGGCAAGCTCGCCGCTCCCAATAGCGCGCTGGGGCGCAGCTTCACCGCCTTTACCCGTAAGCTCGCCGAGGTGGCCGAGCCCCGCCAGAAAAAGCGCTTTTCTTTGTTTTGAGGGTTGTAGAAAGTCTTTAGAGGATAAAACGAACTTATGTTTCCAGGCTCAAATGGAAGGGAACTGGTCAATAGGGAGACCGGTTGGGTTGCGAGGTTGTTTAACCCCCAACAGTATTCCACCGAGTATCAGGAGCTGAAGTTCAGCCTGCATCGCAAGCTCCTGGATCGCATCAACCTGGAGATCCTGTCTTCGGTGGCGAGCGATCGCGTCAAGAACGAAATCCGCGCGGCGCTGGCCAAGCTGGTGGACGACGAAAAGACGCCGCTGAGCGTGGTCGAAAAAGACCGGATCATCGAGGAGGTCCTGGACGAGGTCTTCGGGCTGGGTCCGCTCGAGCCGTTGCTGGCCGACCCCACCATCTCCGATATTCTGGTGACCACCCCGCGAATGGTCTTCGTGGAGCGCGCGGGCAAGCTGGCGCGCACCCCGGTGCAATTCAAGGATGACGCTCACCTGCTGCGGATCATCGAGAAGGTCGTGTCGCGCGTGGGCCGGCGCATCGACGAATCCTCGCCGCTGGTCGACGCCCGCCTGCCCGACGGCTCGCGCGTCAACGCCGCGATTCCGCCGGTGGCCGTGGACGGCCCGCTGCTTTCGATCCGCCGCTTCGGCCGGGATCCCCTGAAGGCCGAAGACCTGGTCAATAATCTGACCCTGACGCGCGGCATGCTGGAGCTTCTCCATGCCTGCGTGCGCGCGCGTCTCAATGTGATTATTTCCGGCGGAACCGGCGCCGGAAAAACCACCCTGCTGAACGTGCTCTCCGCTTTCATCCCCGAAGACGAGCGCATCGTCACCATCGAAGATACGGCTGAACTCCGGCTCAAGCAGGAGCATGTGGCGCGCATGGAATCGCGCCCCGCCAACGTCGAAGGGCATGGCGCGATCAAGATTCGCGACCTGGTGATCAACGCCTTGCGGATGCGGCCGGACCGCATCGTGGTGGGCGAAGTCCGCGGCGAGGAGGCCATGGACATGCTCCAGGCCATGAACACCGGCCACGACGGCTCGCTCACCACCATTCACGCCAACTCTTCGCGCGACGCGATTCAGCGCCTGGAATCCATGCTCGGAATGGCCAACGCCAACATGGGGACCAAGGCCATCCGCCAGCAGATCAGTTCCGCGATTGACATGATCGTGCAGATCGCCCGTTTCAGCGATGGTACCCGCCGCGTCACCGGCATCAGCGAATGCCTGGGAATGGAGGGCGAAACCGTCACCATGCAGGACATCTTCGTGTTCGAAAAGACCGGCGTGCTCGAAAATGGCCGCGTTACCGGACGCTTCCGCGCGACCGGCATCCGGCCCAAGGCGTCCGAGCGGTTCCGCGCCGCCGGCATGAATATTCCCGCCGCGACCTTCCAGACGGTGGTCGAGATCGGATAAGCCGTTATGTCCGGATTGCTGATTTTTCTGTTTCTGAGTATCTTCGGGGCGATCCTGGTGGCGGTCGCGCTGGGCGTGAACGTGATGGAAACCCAGCGCCAGCGGCAGGTCAAAAGCCTGCTCACCGCGCTGGCGGCCCAGACCGAGGAAAGCCACGCTCCCATCATCCTGATCGACCCCAATGAGCGCGATGGCGGCTTCGCACGGAAAATCCTGGCCCGCCTGAACCTCCTCGATACCTTCGAAACCCACCTCCGGCAATCCGGCGTCGACTGGAATCTCAGCACCCTGCTGGGAGCCATGGGCGTGGGCGCTCTGGTGGGTTTCGTCCTGGGATACCTGTTCAACGTTCTGGTGTTCCCCCTGCTCAGCGAGATCGTGCTGGCGATTCTGCTGGGCGGCGCTCCGTACTTCTGGGTGAGCTTCAAGCGCCGGCAGCGGCTGGGAGAGTTCGAGGAACAGTTTCCGGAAGCGCTGGATTTCATTGCGCGCGCGATGCGCTCCGGACACGCGTTTTCGGTCAGCCTGGAGATGCTCGGGGACGAGACTCCCGATCCTCTCGGCCGCGAGTTCCGCACGCTGTTCAACGAGCAGAACCTCGGCGCGCCGATCGAAACCGCGATGGGCAATCTCATCAAGCGCGTTCCTCTTCTGGATGTGCGCTTCTTCGTTTCCGTGGTGCTGTTGCAGCGCCAGACCGGCGGAAACCTGGCTGAAGTCCTGACCCGCCTGGCCTACCTGATCCGCGAGCGCTTCCGTCTCCGCGGCCAGGTGAAGGCGGTCAGCGCGCATGGGCGCATGACCGCCGGCGTTCTGACCGTGCTGCCGATCGTGACCATGCTGCTTTTGCGCGTGGTCGCGCCGGGTTATCTGGAGAGCATGGTCGCCGATACCGACGGGAAATACATGATCGTATCCGCCATTGTGTTGATGGGAATCGGTTACTACATTATGAAGCGGATCACGAACATCGAGGTGTGAGGCATCTATGGTCGCTCTCGTGTCGCTAGGTTTCTTCACGCTGCTGGCCTGCATCATCACGTATTTCGGTTACCGGATGTACGCGCGCCCGGGGCGGATCTATGAGCACCTCGGCGATGCCGCGCTTCCGGCTCTGGACAAGGCCGGCGGCGACACTGTCGGTCTGCCCGTGCGTGTTCTGCAAACCATCGGCCAGGCCGTTCCCGGTACTCCGGAAGACGCCAGCATTGTCCGGCGCGACCTGATCGCCGCCGGCTACCGGTCGGATTCCGCTGTGACGATCTTTTTTGGCATCCGCGTGCTGGCCTGTGCCGCGCTGATCCTGGTCGGGATCGCGCTGCGCACGTACGTGATTTCGAATTTCGTGCTCGGCATCGTGGTGATCGTCGCCTGTGGATTCGCCGGATGGTTTGGACCGAGTTTCGTGCTGGAGAGCCTGGCGGCGTCCCGCCAGGATCGCCTGCGCAAGGCGCTGCCCGACGCGCTGGACCTTATGGTGGTCTGCGTGGAGGCGGGACTCGGGCTCGATCAGGCCATGCAGCAGGTGGCCAAGGAACTCGCGCTCACGCACCGCGAATTGTGCGAAGAGTTCGCGCTCGTGAATCTGGAGATTCGAGCCGGCAAGCGGCGTATGGAAGCGCTCCGGACCCTGGCCGAACGCACCGGAGAAGCCGAGATCCGCAAGCTGGTCGCGCTGCTGGTTCAGACCGACCGGTTCGGAACCAGCATCGCCGAATCGCTGCGCACCCACTCGGAATTCATGCGCACCCGGCGGCGGCAGGAGGCCGAGGAGCGCGCCGGCAAAGTGGGAGTAAAACTGGTATTTCCGATCTTTTTTTGCATCCTTCCTTCCATGCTGGTGGTTACCGCCGGGCCTGGAATCTTGCAGGTGGTTAAATACCTGTTCCCGCTCATGAAGGGCTTCCATGCGCCTTAGTTCACCCGGCCCTCAGGACAGGCGCTTGCAATCAGGAACTTACTTTGAAAGGACAGAACCTCTAAATGGATAGTCAAACTCTTTCGGCGATACTTTGGATCGCGGCGGGTCTCGTGCTTGTGCTGTATATCATGCGCCGGCGGAAACGGCGGAGCGCGCGGTAAGCGTGATCCATGCCTCCCAACTCGCGTCGATGCAGAATCGCGACGGCGGGTGGGGATATCGCGGCGGCAGTCCTTCCGTAACCGAGCCCACCTGCTTCGCCCTGCTGGCCCTGGCTGCCGCAGGCTGGGGTACAGCTACGGCTGCGGGCGTGGACTGGTTAAAGCGGCGCCAGCGCGCCGACGGAGGCTGGCCGCCGCGCGATGAAGTCGATCAAAGCACCTGGGTCTCCGCGTTGCCGCTGCTGTTGCCCCCGAAGCTGAAGGAGCCGCTGAACATCCCCCGAGCCGTCGAGTGGGTTTCGGCGCAGTCCGGCCGCGAATCGGGCTGGCTGTACCGGCTCCGGCTGCTGCTGGCCGGCTTCGGAAGCGATCCTCAAAACGCCAATCCCGGATGGCCGTGGTATCCCGGAACCGCGGCGTGGGTCGCTCCCACCGCGCTGACGCTGTTAGCCCTCGAAAAGATCCAGCGCGAGCAGCCCTCGAAAGCCCTGGAGGAGCGCTGCCAGGGCGGCCGGGCGTACCTGAGGGTGCGGCGCTGCGCCGACGGCGGCTGGAACCACGGCAGCACGCGCGCGCTCGGCTACGACGGCCCTTCCTATCCCGAAACCACCGGCCTTGCGCTGCTGGCCCTTCACGGCTCCCCGATTCCCGCGCAAAGCATGGACATGGCCCGCCGCCACTACCGCGAAGCCAGATCCATGGAGGCGCTGAGCTGGTTGACCCTGGGTCTCGCCGCGCACGGGGAAAAGGCCCCTCCGCCGGCCGATGCTCCGTATCCACCCCGCACCACGCTCGATCTGGCGTTGGCGGTGGTCGCCGCTGCCGCGCCCGAACGCGGCAACATTTTTTTGGAGTAGCCGATGCAGGGCGGCCCAAGGATCACTCGCCGGGGATACGTCGCGGGTCTGGCGGGGGCCGCGCTGCTGGAACGCTGCGCTCACCGCGCCCCGCGGCGCGAAACCCAGGTGGCCGTCGTCCGCCTGCGCGAATATTCCCAATCGATTTACGATGAAGTACGGCGGCTGATCGCCACCTTCCGCCTGGAGGTGCGCGGCAAGCGGGTGGTCCTCAAACCGAACCTGGTCGAGTACGACCCCGCCGCGCCCATCAACACCCATCCCGCCTTCGTCCATGCCGTGCTCGAAGCCTTCCGCGGCCTGGAACCCGCCGAGGTGCGCATTGCCGAAGGGCCGGGACACCGCCGCGGCACACTGGATCTGGCCGACGCCGCCGGTTACTTCGCAACTATACCGCGGTTTGAAGATCTGTTCACCGATCTGAACCTGGACGAAGTGGCTCCGGTGAGCCTGCCGAACCCGCACTCCAAGCTGCGGTCGCTGTATCTTCCCAAGACGATCCTGGCGGCGGATCTCATCGTCTCCTTGCCGAAGATGAAGACCCATCATTGGGTGGGCGCGACTCTCAGCATGAAGAATTTCTTCGGCCTGGTCCCCGGAGGCGTGTACGGCTGGCCCAAAAACATCCTCCATTGGGCGGGCATCGACGAGTGCATCGCCGATCTCTACACCCTGGCGCCGAAGACCTTCGCCATCGTGGATGGCATCGTAGGCATGGAGGGCAACGGACCCATTCAGGGCACGGCCAAGGCGGCCGGGGTGCTCGTCGCGGGGCACGATCTCGCCGCGGTCGATGCCACGTGCTGCCGCATTATGGCGATCGATCCGGAGCAGATCGGGTATCTCCGGCTCGCGTCGCAAAACGGAGCGGCTCGCGTGGTCCAGACCGGAGAAACACCCGAGAGCTGCCGCACCCCCTTCCAGTTGCTTCCCGAGCACAGCCACCTGCGCCTGGGCTGATCAGGCGCCGCTTCGCCCGCTACGCCGCGGCCGGCGCGCTGTTGCTGCTGCCCTGTTTCTGGCAGGCTCGCCTCCGGGCCCGCGATCGGTGAAATGGGCGCGGCCGGGAGCTAGCGCAGGTGGGCAATCGACAGGAAAAGGACCGTTCCTACGGCAATCGATACCGCGTGAGGCAAACGCGCGCTCTTGGGGCTGCGCACATCCAACTCTTCGTTCGCGATGTAAGGGGCCTGGAGGTGGAAAATACGGTTCAACAGAAACCCGAGATTCCAGATGGTCTTCTTAACCCGCTTCCGCCACAGCAGGACGCAGACGGCCATGACGCCTCCGGTGATGCCCGTGAGGATGAATATCAGAAACCACGCCCGCCAGCCCACCATCGTGCCCACCGCCATCATCAGTTTGACGTCTCCGGCGCCCATGGCGCGAAGCAAGTACAACGGAAAGTAAATCGCGAAAGCCACGCCAAGTCCCTTGAGCGCGCCCGTCCATCCGCCGGCGCTCGAAAAATCCGCGAGCACCGCGTTCAAGCTGAGCCCGGCAAAGGCTCCCGCCGCCGCCAGCCAGTTGGGAATGCGCCTCCAGCGCAGATCGTAAACGGCCGCCGTGAGCACCAGGGCCAGCAGAAGAACCTCGATGGGACGCATGCGGCGGTTGCGCTCGCGCCTACTCGGATTCCGCGGCGGACGCCCGCGGCGCGGCCGAATCAGCATGCGCCTTTCCGTCCTCGGCAGCCTTGAGCAGGTTATAAAGAACCTGGTGGGAGGGAAGATTCTTTTCGACTTCATCCACACCCAGCGAGGTGATGACCATGTCGCTATTTTCGATCTGGCGGATCCACTCCTTCTCCCGCAGGTACCAGATGGTGAACATCAGGTGCTCGCGCGGCATCGACATCAGGCTCTCCATTTGCAACAGACTCATGCCGGCCCGCTCCGGATTGTTCCGCCGGCGGTTGTAAAGCAAACAGAGAATGCCCATCCGGCGATTGTTCTCGCCGTCGATTCCCTGAAGGAATTCGCGTCCGGTGAAAACGCTCAGCGGTTCCGCCAGATGCTGTTGCAGCTCGGCGTCGTATTTCGCCCGGCTCTCCGGGTCCGCCAGCACGGCATGCGCCTGATTCAAAAGAACGAATTTATCCTTATCGCCGGTTTTTACGTTATCGGGATGGTAGCGCGCCGCCAGCATCCGGAAAACACGCTGGATTGTTTCGTATTCGGCGTTCGGAGAGATTTGCAGGAGCTCGTAATAATTGATGAACGGCATGCCGCACCCAAGCTCACTTCATCATAACCTGCATGAGAGCCGCGGCTCCCTGCTTCAAGCGGCTCCCGAGCGCGCGCCAGGCGCGATGGCTCACGATCGCATAGCCGGCCAGCAAGGCCCAGATCCACAGGCTCGGGTAACGGTGGCGAAGATGCGTCGCGGTGAGCAGGAATGTGCCCGAGTACAGGACCGACGCCAGCGCCAGCAGGAGCGCCAGCCGGTT
>Ga0209581_1004249_pt1 | contig 11652 bp, 13 predicted proteins | sample Coa_R2_FD_187160 | JGI IMG/M metagenome (GOLD analysis project Ga0209581, IMG submission 187160) | Surface soil microbial communities from Centralia Pennsylvania, which are recovering from an underground coalmine fire - Coalmine... | ecosystem: Environmental > Terrestrial > Soil > Unclassified ...
CTCCAGGTGACCGCTTCCAGCGCCTGGCGGATCGCCGTGTCGATCAGCCGCCAGTTGGCGCGCACCGCGCAATGCGGCTCGATCGCGCAGTCGCCGCTGTGGATCGCACACTGGGTCAGCGCGATCGGTCCTTCCAGCGCGGCGACCACGTCGGCCACGGTGATGCGCGCGGGCGCGCGGGCCAGCCGGTAACCGCCCTGCGCGCCGCGGGCGGATTCCAGCAATCCGGCGCGGGCCAACTGGCGCAGCAGCTTGGACACCGTCGGCACCGACAGATGGGTGGCGGCCGCCAGCGCTTGCGCGTTGCGCAACGCCTGGGGTTCGGCGGCCAGGGTGGCCATCACCACCGTGCCGTAGTCGGTCAGCTTGCCGAGCTTGAACATGGATCAAATCAGACCTAAACGGTATGGATTGAAAGTCTAGCCGATTCGACGGCGATGCGCCATGCGGACGCGGCGCTTGGAGACCGGGCGGGCGGACGGTATAAGCTGCGCGTCGCGTCGGGTTTTTGGGAAGTCATGGGCAAAGCTGCGCTGCTGCCGTCCTCGCGCTATTACGCCTTCGCCGCGGTGGTGGCGCTCTTTTTGGCCGCGCTGGGCGCCGGTCTAGTCGATCGGCACTGGCTGATCCCGGCCGCGGTCGCGGGTTTTCTAGTCGCGGTGGGCGTCTACGATTTGGTGCAGCCGCGCCACTCGCTGCGCCGCAACTATCCGCTGCTGGCGCACGTCCGTTTCTTGATCGAATTCATCCGGCCGGAAATCCGCCAATACCTGCTGGAATCCGACACGGAGGCGGTGCCGTACTCGCGCGCGCAACGGTCGCTGGTCTATCAGCGCGCCAAGAACGTCGAGGACAAGCGACCGTTCGGCAGCGAGCTCGATCTTTACGCTTCCGGTTACGAATGGGTCAACCATTCATTGCAGCCGCTCAAGATCGAGCACTGCGACTTCCGGGTGCGCATTGGCGGGCGCGATTGCAGGCGACCCTACGAGGCCTCGCTGCTCAACATCTCGGCGATGAGCTTCGGCGCGCTTTCCGCCAACGCCATCCGCGCCCTCAACAAGGGTGCCAGGCTCGGCGGCTTCGCCCACGACACCGGCGAAGGCTCGATCAGTCCTTATCACCGCGAGCACGGCGGCGACCTGATCTGGGAGATCGGCAGCGGCTACTTCGGCTGCCGCACGCCGGACGGCCGCTTCGACGAAGCGCGTTTCGTCGAACAGGCCTGCGACCCCCAAGTCAAGATGATCGAGATCAAGCTGTCGCAGGGCGCCAAGCCCGGTCACGGTGGCGTGCTGCCGGGCGCGAAAGTCTCGCCCGAGATCGCGGCCACGCGCGGCGTGCCGGTGGGCGTGGACTGCGTTTCGCCGGCGCGGCACTCGGCGTTCTCCACGCCGCTCGAGCTGCTGCAATTCATCGCGCGCCTGCGCGAGCGCTGCGGCGGCAAGCCGGTGGGCTTCAAATTCGCGCTCGGCCATCCCTGGGAGTTCTTCGCCATCTGCAAGGCCATGCTGGAATCGGACCTGGCGCCCGACTTCATCGTGGTGGACGGCGGGGAAGGCGGCACCGGCGCCGCGCCGCTGGAGTTCGCGGATCACGTCGGCACGCCGCTGCAGGAAGCCTTGTTGCTGGTGCACAACACGCTGGTCGGCCTGAACCTGCGCGATCGGCTGCGCCTGGGCGCGAGCGGCAAGCTGATCTCCGGCTTCGACATCGCGCGCACTCTGGCGCTGGGTGCCGACTGGTGCAACGTCGCGCGCGGTTTCATGTTCGCCCTGGGTTGCGTGCAGTCCCAGTCCTGCCATACCGACCGTTGCCCCACGGGAATCACCACCCAGGACCGCTTGCGCCAACGTGCGCTGGTGGTGGAGGACAAGGCGCAGCGCGTGTACCACTTTCACCGCAACACCCTGCGTGCGCTGGGCGAGCTGACCGGCGCGGCGGGTTTGAGTCACCCCGGTCAGTTTCGGCCGCAGCACATCGTGCGCCGCGTTTCCGGCAACGAGATCCGCCTGCTGGCCAACCTCTACAAGTTCCTCGAGCCGGGTGAACTGTTGCGCAATCCCCAAGCGCACGCCGTCTATCAACTGTACTGGCCCATGGCTTCCAGCCGCAGTTTCCAGGCACAGTGAATGTCCCGCCCTGGTGACGGACCCCATACCCGGATGGTGTGAAAACGCCAATGAGATCGAGCGACTTCGATTGGGATGTGCGCGAACCTTACTGCGAGCGCGTGGTGGTTGAGGCTTCCGACCTCGATCGGTTCGGGCATACCAACAACGTGGTTTATCTGTCCTGGCTGGAGCGCGTGGCCTGGGCGCACTCGGTGAGCCTGGGGCTGGACTTCGCCGCCTACGAGCGGCTGGGCTGCGGTTGCGTGGCGCGGCGCCACGAGCTGGACTATCTGGCGCCGACTTTTGCCGGCGACGAGCTGTGGCTGGGCACCTGGATCGTCGAAAACGACGGTCGCCTGGCGATGTGGCGCGGCTATCAGATCATCCGCGTCAGCGACGGCAAAACCGTGCTGCGCGGGCGCACCCAGTGGGTATGCGTGGACATGAAATCCGGCAAGCCGCGCCGGCAGCCGCCGGAATTCCTGCGCGCCTACCGCGCTGCGGAGCCGGCGGCATGAACCGCGTCCAAACGGCCGGGCCGGGCCACGGCTACAGGGAGGTTTCCGTGAACCGGATCGAAATCGAATATTGCACGCAATGTCGATGGGTGAGGCGTCGCGCTTGGACGTTGACTGAATGTCAAGTCCGCGACGCCGAACGCCCGGCCAAGGACGGCCGGGCCGGGCCACGGCTACAGGGAGGTTTCCGTGAACCGGATCGAAATCGAATATTGCACGCAATGTCGATGGCTGCTGCGCGCCGCCTGGATCGCCCAGGAACTGCTGACCACGTTCCCCGACGAGTTGCAGGAAGTCGCGCTCAAACCGGGCAAGGGCGGCGTGTTCGCGGTGCGGCTTTGCGGCGAAACCCTCGCCGATCGCGCGCGCGACGGCGGGTTCCCCGATCTGGCGAGACTCAAGCAGCAGGTGCGCGACCGCATCGCGCCGCAGCGCGATCTCGGTCACAGCGACCGCAAATAATCAGTCCCTCAGCCACACCAGCCGCGGCGGCTGGCCGAGCTCGCCGACCACGATGGCGTTCTGATCGAACTCGCGTCCCAGGGATTGCGCCGCGCCGGCGGGCGGGTCGCACAGGAAGAATCCGTCTTCGTCCGGCCACGCCCCCTGCGGGTCCCGGTTGAGGCTGGGCAGGACGCGGATGCGTGCCTCGGCGAGCCGCCTCGCCAGACGTGCCAGCCGTGCCGCGTTGTCTTCCGCGGTCAACAGTTGCGATTGCGGATTGCAGGGCGTGAGGATCGCCCAGTGCGCGCGCACGCCGGCTTCCACGCGCAGGCGGCGGTCGGCCGCTTCGTCGTAGGCGCCGATGCGCAGAATCACTTCGCCGCGCGCAAGCCGCGCGCAATACTGGGTGCGCAGGTATGCCGCTTCAAGCTCGGCGCGCGAGGCGCTCACGTCGCCGCCGCCCGCCGCAGCAAATCCTCGAACAGCAGCGCCAGCAGCGGGAGCTGGTCGGTCAGCGTGTGGCCGGAGTCGAGCAGATGGAGCGCCGCGCGATGTTTCTGCGCGAAGCGCAGCGCGCGTTCGTAGGGCACGAGCTCGTCGCGCCAGCCGTGCACCACGCAGGCGAGCGCCGGGATGCCCGCGGGTTCTTCGTCGAAGCCGGGGAAGTACAGGGCTGGCGCCATCAGCAACAGGGCTCGTGGCTTGAGCGCGGCACAGGCCATGGCCGAGACGTAGCCGCCGAGACTGGAACCGACCAGCACCAGGGCTTGGCGCGCCTGCGGAGCGAGCGCGAGCAGGTGGCGCACGCGCTCGTGCGGATCGCGCGTGTGGCTATAATCCGGGCTCAAGACTTCGTAGCCGAGTGCGCGCGCGATCGGCGCGAGATGGCTGATCTTCGTGCCCCAGGGACCGCTTTCTTGGCCATGAGCGAAACACACGAGCTTGTCCGGCACCATCCGCGCGCTCCACGAAATCCGGTTCGCGGGGCATGGTAGCCAAACTCCGTTCGCGCCGGCAGCGCGAGCCGCTGGACGTGCGCCTGAGCTTGCGTTTCAGGTTCGGCGATGCGCCGGCCGACGAGGTGACGGTCATGGACGACCGTCGCGTGCCCATGGTGGGCAGCGTGCTCGAGAACCGCGACCGCATTCTGCGCGCCTTCGCCCAGACCTTGGTGCGCGTGAGCCTGCGTCAGCCCAAGGTGATCCGCGAACTGTTTCCCCTGCCGCGCAAGCCCTCGGGCCGGAGCCGCGGCCGGTGAAATATCTGCTGATGCTCGACCTGGCCTTGGCGGCCTTCGGCCTGGCGCTGAGCCTGAGCATGGGCTATGTCGCACTGGTTTACGGGCTCTACTCGCAGGCCACCCCGAGCATCGTCGCGGGCGCCGGTCGGGTACTGACCGTCACCGCCTGCTTCCTGGCGCTGACCTGCGCCGCGGGCGTGGCCGCCTATGGCGTGTGGCGGCGGCGGGCGTGGCGCTGGCCGATGCAACTGGCTTTCATCGCGCTGTTGCCGGTGCTGTTGTTCGTCGTGCGCGCGCAGCTCGAGCCGTGAACGAGCGTCTGCCGCAGCGCCGCGAGTGGCTGGGTCTGGTGCCGGTCGTCGCCGGTCTGTGGTGGCTCTTGGCCGGGCAGGGGCTCGCCTGGTTTCTGTGGACGCTGGTGCCCGGACTGCTCTTGATCGGCGCCGGCGTCGCCCTGCTCCTGTGGCCGGGCGACAACAAGCATACCCATTACCTGGCGCTCGGCGGGCTGCTCGGCGGTATGGTGAGCCTGCCCGCGATTTTCGTCGGCGGTCTGAGTACCGCCGTGGTCGGTCTGCTGCTGTCGCTCCTTGCGTATCTGATTGCGGGCTATTGCGCATTGCGCACAGCACCCGAAACGGATGCGCCGCGCCCGCCGATGACCGCCTCGGTGTATGCCAAGACCGCGCTCGACGAAGCGCTGCTGGGTTATTTCCTGTTCGCCGCGCGCCTGCCGGATGGCGCGGCGGCGCAACGCGTCCTCGAGGAGGCGGCGCGTGCGGAGTCGGTGTTGCGCGAGCGCGGCTGGCTGGAGCATCCGGAACTTTTTCATGCGACGCCGGAAGCGCCCGCGGATGCGAGCCTCGGCGACGCGCGCAGCTTCCATCGCGAATTTCAACGCCTGCGCTTTGCCAGCGGTTTCGCACCGCAGCCGGTTCTGCCCGGCGTGGAGCGCTGGAGCGCCGCGCTGCGCAACCGCGAATGCCGTGCCTGGCTGCTGCGCCAGGACGAGCCCGGGCGCCCATGGCTGCTGTGCATCCACGGTTATCGCATGGGCTGGCCGTGGGTGGACTTCCACCTGTTTCCGCCGGCCACGCTGCACGACGAGCTGGGGCTGAACCTGCTGCTGCCGGTGTTGCCGCTGCACGGACCGCGCCGCCGCGGCTGGCACAGCGGCGACGGTTATCTCGACGGCGATCCGATCGATCTGCTGCACGCGCAGAGCCAGGCGCTCTGGGATCTGCGGCGCTGTCTCGCCTGGATCCGCGCTCAGGATCCGGGCGCGCGGATCGGCGTGCTCGGCTACAGCCTCGGCGGCTACAACGCCGCGCTGCTGGCGGCTTACGACGGCGGGCTCGATTTCGTGGTCGCCGGCATTCCGGTGGTGGATTTCGCCGGACTTCTATGGCGTCACCTGCCGGCGGCGCACCGCCAGTACTTCGCCGCGCACGGGTTCGACGAGGCGCGTTATCGCGAACTGCTGCACGTGATCTCACCGCTGGCGCGAGTCCCGCAGCTGGCTCCGGAACGGCGTCACGTCTTCGCCGGCAGCGCCGACACCGTGGCGCCGCCCGCCCAGGCGCTGGCCCTGGCGCGCCACTGGGGCACCGAGGTGCGTTGGTATCCCGGCGGTCATCTGAGCTTTCGCGGCGAGCCGGCGGTGGAGTCCTGCATCCGGGAGGCGATGGAGGGAGCGGGCTGGAGGCTGGGGGAGGCTGTATAAGCCGGGCTAAACTGCCCTATCGAGTTTGGTATCGAGCCCATGAAAAAAACCTGCATCAGCGGCAGCGGCCTGTTCACCCCGGCCGAATCGATCAGCAACGACGAACTGGTGGCGGCGTACAACGCTTATGCCGAGCGCTACAACGCCGAGCACGCGGCGGAGATCGCCGCCGGCACGACGAACGCCCTGCCGCCTTCCAGCAGCGAATTCATCGTCAAGGCTTCGGGCATCAAGGCGCGTTACACGGTGGACAAGGCCGGGGTGCTCGATCCTTCCTGCATGCGTCCGCGCATCCGCAAGCGCGGCGAGGACGAGCCGGCCTTGATGGTGGAGATGGGACTGGCCGCCGCGCAACAGGCGCTGGCCAGCGCGGGTCGGGCGGCGTCCGAAGTGGATGCGGTGCTGGTCGCCTGCTCCAACATGCAGCGCCCTTATCCGGCGATGGCGGTGGAGCTGCAATACCGTCTGGGCGCGCGCGGTTACGCCTATGACATGAACGTGGCCTGCGCCTCGGCCGCTTTCGGCGTGCAGGCGGCGGTGGACGCCTGTGCGCGCGGCTCGGCGCGCGCGGTGCTGGTGGTCAGCCCGGAGATCTGCACCGGGCATCTCAACTTCCGCAATCGCGACTGCCATTTCATCTTTGGCGATGCCGCCACGGCGCTGTTGATCGAGCCCTTGGACGAAGCGCGTGGCGCCGAGCGCTTCGAGGTGCTGGGCACGCGGCTGGCGACGCAATTCTCCAACAACATTCGCAACGACTTCGGCTTCCTCAATCCCTGCGAACAGCCGCCGCGGCGCTGGGACGAAGTGCTGTTTCGCCAGGAAGGCCGCAAGGTGTTCAAGGAGGTGGTGCCGCTGGTGTCCGAGCTGCTGCTCGCCCATCTGTCCGACCTCGGCATCCAGCCTGCGGCGGTCAAGCGTTTCTGGCTGCACCAGGCCAACCTGTCGATGAACCAGCTGATCGCCCGACGCGTGCTCGGCCGCGAACCGAGCGCGCAAGAGGCGCCGGTGATCCTGGACGAATACGCCAACACCAGCTCGGCCGGTTCGGTGATCGCCTTCCACAAGTACCATCGCGATCTCGCGCCCGGCGACATCGGCGTGCTGTGCGCCTTCGGGGCCGGCTATTCGGCCGGCAGCGTGGTGCTGCGGCGGCTGTAGAACGTTTCATACAGCGTCCTGCGCCAGGCCCGGTGTCAAATCTCTGTCATGTGTTGCTTATAGCCTGATTTGCGGATTAAATCGTCGCCGTATGGGCATGAGCCACAAACGCATTCTGGTGGTCGAGGATGAGGCAGCGATCCGCGACATGCTGCGCTTCGCGCTGGAGCGGGCGGAATTCAGCGTCGCTGCCGCGGCCGACGTGCCCGAGGCGCGGTTGAAGATCGCCGAGCAGCGCCCGGACCTGATCCTGCTCGACTGGATGATGCCCGGCGTCTCCGGGCTGGAGTTCACGCGCGAGCTCAAGTCCTCGCCCACCACGCACGATCTGCCCATCATCATGGTCACCGCGCGCGGCGAGGAAGAAGACAAGGTGCGCGGCCTCAACCTGGGCTGCGACGATTATCTGTCCAAGCCGTTTTCCGTCGCGGAGCTGGTGGCGCGCATCCAGGCGGTGCTGCGGCGCACGCTGCCCGGTGGCGTGAACGAGACGATGTCGGTCGCCGGCCTGCAGGTGGACGCCGCCAGCCAGCGCGTCACCGCCAAGGGCACCCCGGTGCATCTGGGGCCGACCGAATACCGCCTGCTGCATTTCTTCGTCAGCCATCCGGAGCGCGTTTACACCCGCGAACAGGTGCTGGACCGCGTGTGGGGCCAGAACGTCTATGTCGAGGAGCGCACGGTGGACGTGCACATCCGCCGGTTGCGCAAGGCGCTGGCGCCGTTCGGTTATGACGCGATGATCCAGACCGTGCGCGGGACCGGTTATCGCTTCTCGGAAAAAATCTAGGAGCCGGATGCATCCCGCCCTGCGCCGCGAGCTGTTCGGGGCGGGGCTATGGGCCGCGCTCGGCGCGCTGGGCGGTTACTGGCTGGGCGGGGCGTGGATCGGTCTCGCGGCGGCGCTGGCACTGCGTCTGGGGCTGTACATCCGTTATCTCGCCGGACTGCGCGCCTGGCTGGATCAGCCCAAGCGCCGCGACCTGCCGCTCGCCGGCGGCGTCTGGGGCGAGGTCTTCGACGGCCTGCTGAACCTGCAAAAACGCAACCGCAAGCGCAAGAAAAAACTGGCGGCGATCCTCGCCGAGTTCCAGGCCTCGACCGAGGCGCTGCCGGACGGCGCGGTGGTGCTGGGACCCAGCGGCGAGATCGTGTGGTTCAACGCGGCGGCACAGGCGCTGCTCGGACTGCGCCTGCCGCAGGATCTGGGTCTGCGCGTGGCCAACCTGGTGCGCGTGCCGGTGTTCACGGAATACTTCGCACGCGAGGATTACGGCGGCGAAGTGGAAGGCCCCTCGCCGCTGAACCCGGACAGCACGCTGTCCTACCGCATCATTCCCTACGGCGCCGGTCAGCGCCTGCTGATCGTGCGAGACGTGTCGGAGCTCAAGCGCTTGGAGACGGCCCGGCGCGACTTCGTGGCCAATGCCAGCCACGAGCTGCGCACGCCCTTGACCGTGCTGCGCGGCTATCTCGATGCGCTGGAGCCCGAGACCCGTCAAGGCGCGGCGCTCGCCGCCTGGCACGCCCCGCTGTCGGAGATGCGCAACCAGGCGGCACGCATGGAGGCGCTGATCCACGACCTGCTCAAGCTGGCGCGGCTGGAATCCGACGTGATCCAGACGCGCCAGGACCTGCTCGACGTGCCGCGCATGCTGGAACGCGTCCTGGAAGAAGCCAAGGCGATGTCCAAGGGCCAGCACCGCTTCGAGTTCGAGGCGCAGCCCGATCTCAAGCTGTTCGGCCGCGAAAGCGAGGTGCAGAGCATCTTCGGCAACCTGGTGGCCAACGCGGTGCAGTACACGCCGGCCGGGGGCATCGTCCGCATCCGCTGGTGGGGCGACGACCAGGGTGCGCATTTTTCGGTCGCCGATACCGGCATCGGCATCGCCGAGAAGGACATTCCGCGCATCACCGAGCGGTTCTACCGGGTGGACGTGGCGCGCTCGCGCGCCGGCGGCGGCACCGGCCTGGGATTGTCGATCGTCAAGCACGCGCTGGAGCGCCACGAGGGACGCCTGCAGATCGAAAGCGAGCTGGGCGTCGGCAGCACCTTCACTTGCCACTTTCCTCCGCATCGGGTCCACCGCGGCGCGACGCGGAGCGAGCGGCGCAGCACCGCGCATTGACCGGCCGCTGAAAAACCCTGGCCGGGCTTTTGGGGGAAGGCCCGCCGCCCAAACGATGCGCGCGTCATAAATCCTTCACCGGTTTTTCATCGACGTAACACACGCGGCTTCCAGAATTCGCGTCGTTTCCTGTTGCAAATATCGGGATTCGTCGCAGCGCGGGTGGCGGAACCGTCGCACTCGTGCGGCGCCGAAGGATCGGGCCGATCCGCATAACGAGCCACGGTCAACGACATCGAAATTTCCAACCACCGGGAGATGCGTGTGAACAAACTGCTTCGAAACAGCGTCCTCGCCGCGTTCATCGGCGCGGGAATCGGCGTCGCGCAGGCGGCGGACGACGCGAGCACCAACTTGAGCGGCAGAATCTATTGGGACTTCTCGGACAAGACGATCAAGAAGGACGGTGTCAACCAGCCGGGCAGCGGTTATGGCTTCGACGTCACGCGCTTTTACCTGGGCGTGGACCACAAATTCGACGACACCTGGCTGCTGGATCTGACCACCGACTTCAGCTACGACAGCGCGCACGGCAAATCCGATCTCTTCGTCAAGAAGGCGTTCATCGAGGGCAACTTCGATCCGCTGTTCAAGCTGCGCCTGGGCTCCACCGACATGCCGTGGATTCCTTATGTCGAGGATGCTTACGGGTTCCGTTACGTCGAAAAAACCATCATCGATCGCTTCGGCTTCGGCAACTCGGCCGACTGGGGCGCGCATGCGCAGGGCAAACAGGGCATCTTCGACTACCAGCTCTCGGCGGTGAACGGCGCCGGTTTCAGCAACGTTTCCGGCCGCAGCAAACGCATCGACTACGAAGCTCGCCTCGGTCTCCATCCGCTGGAGGGGATGATCCTGGCCGCCGGGCTGTACAACGGCAAACTGGGCCAGAGCCAGGAAGGCACCAACGCTCCGCACACCAACACTCGTTACGACGCCCTGCTGGCCTACGTCGGTCACGGCGCGCGCGCCGGGTTCGAATATTTCCAGTCGAAGAACCCCAAGGCGGCGAACATCACCGGAACCGAGGACAAGGCCAACGGTTATTCGGTGTTCGCGAGCTACGAGGTGTACAAGCCGGTCACCGTGTTTGGCCGCTACGACTGGACCAAGCTGAGCAAGGACGTGGATCCTTCCAAGAAGGACACCTATTTCAACGTCGGCGCCGAGTATGCCGTGCGCAAGGGCGTGCGCTTCTCGCTGGTGTACAAGTGGGATCGGGTCAAGAGCGACACGACCCAAACCAAGACCGACGAAATCGGCCTGTTCAGCGAAGTCCGGTTCTGAAGGTCTCGTCCGTGTACGGCGCGCCCCGGCTACCGTGGCCGGGGCGTACTTTTCACGCCGGTTGACGCTCGATCCGGCCGGCTCGACAATCCCCTCGCCAGCGATCCGCGGTTTTGGCTGATGCGCACGCCCAGCATGGACAAACCACCTTACAAACAGCACATCTCCAGCCAGTTCAACGCGGAGCTCGAAGAGGTGCGCCAGCGCGTGCTGGCCATGGGCGGACTGGTCGAGCAGCAGATCGTGGACGCCACGCGCGCGCTGATGGAGGCCGACGGCGTGCTGGGCGAGGAAGTGTCGCGCAACGACTACAAGGTCAACCGGCAGGAAGTGCTGATCGACGAGGAATGCAGCGGCATCCTCGCGCGGCGCCAGCCCACCGCCGGCGATCTGCGGCTGGTGTACGCCATCATCAAGACCATCACCGATCTCGAGCGCATCGGCGACGAGGCGGAGAAAATCGCGCGCATGGCGGTGGATTTGGCCAGTCAGGAACGACTCGGAGGCGCGCTGGTCGAAGTCGGGCATCTCTCGCGCCGTGTCTCGCAGATGGTGCACGATGCGCTGGACGCCTTTGCCCGCATGGACACCGATGCGGCGCTGGCCGTGGCGCGCGAGGACGTCAACGTCGATCGCGAATACGAGGCGCTGATCCGCCAGTGCATCACCTTCATGATGGAGGATCCGCGCACCATCCGCCGGGTGATGGACATCATCTGGTCGGTGCGTTCGCTGGAGCGCATCGGCGATCACGCGCGCAACATCGCCGAGTACGTCATCTATTTCGTCAAGGGCAAGGACGTGCGCCACATCGGCCTGGAAGCGATGGAGCGCGAGGTTCACGCGGCCCGGTAACCGCGCGACACTGCCGCGGAAGTTTTCCGGTCTCGGTCTGCGCTCAACCCGGACAGTCATCCGGAAAACTGGCGAGCGCAAAGTGCTTTAACATGCGCCGGCGATGGCGCGATCCCGCAAGACCTCCCGCGATCCCGACCTGCGTCGCTGGCTGCTGACCGGCACGCTGGTCGCGCTCGGC
>Ga0209581_1004250_pt1 | contig 11652 bp, 10 predicted proteins | sample Coa_R2_FD_187160 | JGI IMG/M metagenome (GOLD analysis project Ga0209581, IMG submission 187160) | Surface soil microbial communities from Centralia Pennsylvania, which are recovering from an underground coalmine fire - Coalmine... | ecosystem: Environmental > Terrestrial > Soil > Unclassified ...
TCCTCCGGGAAGCGAGGAGAACGCCTATATGCGCCAGGTGCTGACCTACTGGGAAATGGTGGCCAGCATCGCGAATCGTGGCCTGATCGAGGAAGAGTTTTTCTTCGAGAATACCGGCGAACAGTGGGGCGTCTTCGAGCAGATCAAGCCGGTCCTCGCCTCCTGGCGTCAGATGTTCAGCAGCCCGAAATTTCTGGCCAACTTGGAAGAGAACGTTACGAAGCTCGAAGCCTGGCGCGAGCGCCGCAACCCCGGCTCGAACGCCGCCATCCGTCGCGTGATGCAGCAGATGCGCGCGGCGATGCAGGAACAGAAGACCCAGGCCGCAGCCGCGGACTAAGCCTGCCGGGAGCCGCATGCGCCGCCGTATGCGGCTCCCCTGAAAATTTCCCGAGAACGAAAAAGTTTGAGCTTCACAGTCTCAGCGCTGTGGAAGCACAGGTTTTGTGTTTTTAAATTTGTTCGCCTAAGGAGGCACCATGAATGCAACGCAAACGGCCAAATCAAGAGTAGTCTTGCCGGGCGAGTGGCTCAAGGCACGCAAAGAGCTGCTCGCGAAGGAAAAGGAGTTCACGCGACTGCGCGACGACATCAGCCGCCTGCGCCGCGAACTCCCCTGGGAACGCGTCGAGAAGGACTACGTGTTCGAAGGCCCCCATGGAAAGAGTTCGCTCCGCGATCTGTTCGCGGGCAAAAGTCAGCTCATTGTCTATCACTTCATGATGGGCCCCACCTGGACCGAAGGCTGCCCCGGCTGTTCCTTCATCGGCGACCATTTGGACGGCAGCCTGCCTCATCTCAGCGCGCGTGATATCCGGCTCGTTGCTGTTTCCCGCGCGCCGCTTGCCGCCATCGCCGCTTTCAAGAAGCGCATGGGCTGGAACTTCCCGTGGTATTCCTCGAATGGCACGGACTTCAATGCCGACTACCAGGCTTCGGCCCGCAAGGAGGAGGCTGGCAAGGACGAAGTCTATTACAACTACGGGATGCAGAAATTTCCGAGTGAAGAGCGCCCCGGCGCCAGCGTCTTCTGCAAAGACGAGGCCGGAAATATCTATCATACCTACTCCACCTATGCCCGCGGACTCGACATTTTTATCGGCGCGTACAACTGGATGGACATCACGCCGAAGGGCCGTGACGAAGAAGGCCTGCCGCGGCCAATGGCCTGGCTGCGCCACCACGACCGCTACGAGCCGGCGCTCGTGGAACTCGGCAAGAGCTAGGCAGGACAGCCGGGCAGAAGAGCGGCCACGACAAGACTCAAAGGGCGCGGCGAGCAGAAGAAAACGGCGATTGTGCGACGCTGGTTTATGCTTGCCGCGCTCATTTGTTTTTTTTGCCGCGCGCGAATCGGCCACAAGCAGGTCAGCCGCCGGGAGCGTGCCACCGCTCCCGTCGCCGCGGGTACCTTCGCGTTACTGCGAAAACCGAAGTTTTGGTTTGGTCAAGCGTCAAGGTTCCGTCATTCGCACAGCCGATTCGGAACCAGCGAAGCTAGCGAATCACCTTTTGCTCGCAGGAATTATGACGTACCCGAAAGCACAATCGGAAAAGTTGGCGTCGCGGCCCCCGGCTCGTTCTCAACCGTTACGGCGAACCCTTTAGCCGGAACCGCCCGAGCAAATGGCGCGGATACAAGTGTCGCGCTTCCATGCGCGTCGGGCCTGAAAGTGCCCGCAGGGATCGGCTGCGCTCCGCTTGCAGGCAATAACCATAGCTCGTACACCTTGTGCGGGGGCAAGGGACTCAAATTACTGGCCAGAAGCACAAGGCTGCGCTGCGGCAAAGAGTACACCGCCTTCGCTTCCGGCTGCGGTCTTGTTCCTGCCGCAACCAGCGTTATGTGCTGCGCGTCGTTCGCGCTCAACATCCGGATTAGGCTCCGAGCCTCCCGAGCGGCTTCTTTGGTGCTTTCGAGCTCGGCAGTGAGCTCCTGGTTCACCTGCAAGGCCGCGCGGTTACGTATCCAGAGTACTGCGACGGCTACAGCAAGTATTGCGGCTGCAAACGCGGGAGCCCAAAACCATCCTGGCCTCAACCGCGATGCGGAAGCTGAACGATCATCACGGGTGGTTGGTCGGATTTCTTCATTTCGCAGGCTGGCTGCCAGCCGCTCTCGCAAACGGGCGGGGGGTGCCGCCGGGTCGACGGCCATGGCAATTTGAGCAGCTGCCTCGTTCAGGACGCGCAGTTCCTCGCGACACGCAGCGCACTCCGCTAAATGACGGTCCAGCGATTCCGATTCCTCGCGAGGCAACGCGCCCACTGCATAAAGCGAGAGGTCATCCCGATATTGATCGTGCGCCGTCACGTCGCGAGTTCCTTCCGAAGGAAGTGCAAACCAAGCCGAATGCGCGACTTTACGGTCCCGAGTGGCTCGCCAATTCGCGCCGCAATCTCCACGTGCGTCAAGCCATCAAGAAAAGCCAGCTCCAACACTTGCCTTTGCTCGGCTGGCAGGCGCGCCATCAATGCTTTTGCCTTCCCTGCATCGGCAACACAATCTGGACGCGCTTCCTCAGATGGCCGGTCAGGCGGACCGGAAGTTTCCCTTGATCCCGCCTCAACTCTTCCCTTTCGCAGCAAATCCACTGCCTTATGGCGCGCGATCACGGCAAGCCAAGCAGCAAGCCGCCCGCGCCGGCTATCAAACGTCGCAGCATTCCGCCACAACTGCAGAAAGACCTCTTGCGCCACGTCTTCCGCAGCCTGTTCGTTGCGCAAGACCCGCAAAGCCACGCCATAGACCAATCCCGAATATTCATCATAAACGCGCACGAATGCACTCTTGTCGCCTTGACGGATTCCGCCGACGACTTCTGAATCGTTCCACGGCCTTTCGCTCACGAAACGCTCATCCATGCAAGAAGTACTTGCTTGGGGCAACGCAAAACAGTGTAACCTCGGGAACTGTGTTCCAACAGGAATGCCTGGAATTGGCATTCTTCCAGGGAGACCGGGCGCGGTCAGCTGGCTAAGCTCCGCGCCCTGCCCCGCCAACACCCTTGAGGATTACATTTCCGCTGAGACAATTTTCACGACGTGGATGGAACCGTCCTTCATCACATCTCCAGTCAGTACCACCTCGTGGCCTAGAGCCTCTTCTGTGTTCACCGCCTCCGGATTGTGGATAGCGTAGACCTTTTTCGTCTGCGTGTTCACGAACACCCAAGAAGCTCCCTTCTCCTTAACACATGTGACGGCGCAGTCTTTATGGCTGGCGCTCATCCCCTTGGCCGCGCAGCTGCTATCGCTGATCCAGCCCTTCCACGAGTGATCCTTTGCATTGGCGCTGTAAGCCATGCCAAACGTGATGAGCAGGGTAGCAAGTAGGCCGAGCAGACTCGTTGCCTTTGTCATCCTTATTCTCCCTATTCCTGGTTTGCGAGCATCCGGGGCAAGAACTCTGCCTTGGACAGTTCAAGTACGTGTCAAAGCATCATGCGGATCACTCTGCCCGCACGAAAGTTTCCTTTCACAGGAGATACCGAGAAATGCGAGCTCTTTGAGTGATCCGAAGCAGCCGGCGGTTCGTACTCTGCTTAAGCAGTCGGGGACTGCGGAAGCGGCGCATTCTGGCGGTCTCTCGGCATCGGCATGAGGAATTTTCTGAGTCTCGCCGCGCCGTCTCGCAGCAGTGAATTGGGTGTGCGGGGGAGAATCAGACCGAAGATCCTCGCCTTTCCGGTGTCCAAATCGTTTCCTTTTCGGAGTGTCCGCGCCGGCAAAAATGGATTCTTTCCGCGCTCTTCTCCAGGATCGGAACAAGGATAAAAAGGATGATGACCGCGATGATGGTACCGCCGATACCGCTCAACAAATCTTCACCGCTGCGCTCATCGCCGAGGATCTCGCCAGCACGTTTTACTTCAACGGCCTCACCAATCCGAACGTCATCGGCGACCCCAGCTTAGCCAACGGCGGCACCGCGACCAATCCGGGTCCAAACGCTGCCCTGGACGACATCGGTTATTTGCGGGCCGCTTTGCATCAGGAAATCGCCCGCGCAAACTTACTGCGGGGCTTAATTGGCGGATTCTCGTCCTCCGGCGACCCGGTTCAGACATTTTTCTTCCCTGAAGGGACGTTCGATTCGCTCCCTGCCTGGATCGCGGTACTCGAAGCGATCGAAAATGCCTTCATTGGTGCGTATTTGACGGCTGTCCAGGAGTTCAGCAAGATGGCCTCGCACGTTCAACCGGAAGGCCGGCGACAAGTCGATTTCGCTGGCAAACCGTACACCCGGCAGCAGCTCATAGTTTTCGCCAAGGTTGCCGCTTCCATATGCGGAGTAGAATGCGAACATAGGGCGCTCGGGCGGGCCATTGGGAGCGGCGCGATACTTACCGGTGGTTCCGTCCCTGCCGACAACCTTTGCTTCGAACAAACTGACGGACTCAAAACCGTCTTCAACGGCCCACACTCAGCCGTGGCGGCTCTGACTCCCTTCATCTCAGGAAAAGCCTCCGGGTTTTCCACGACTCCCTTCTCGCTGGCGGACGCACTAAACGGCGCCTCGGGCGTCACACTTGATTGCGATCCATCGATCCATCGGGTGCGAATCCGCCAGCCTGATTTGTCCTTAAGTGAGCGGACCGTCGGCGAACAGGAAATGCTGGCACAGCGGCAATCGGGTTCTCATTCGACCGGTGCTTGGCGGCTTCCAAAGGAGAAAACTTCGAGCGGATTTGCCGCCTCGGATTCTTCAGTGCGACGGCGCGATAGCCAGGAAGTTTCCGTAGCCCACAATCATCGTAGAACCGACCAGCACCACCAGGCTCAGCGCCACGAGCAATCTTGTGCGCGTACCCGCGCCGTTCCATTCCTTAAGGGCGATACCCCACAAGGTGCTGAAGATGATGATGCTCGCCATGTGCAGCGTCCAGCTCGAAAACTTGAAGTGGCCCATCTGCGTCTCGCCCATGGTGTAGAAGAAAAACTGGAAATACCACGTTGTTCCTGCCAAAGCGGAAAGGAGATAGTTGGCGAGCATTGGCGCTCTTGGGCCTGCTGTTTGGTTCCCTTCATTCATGGCCGCCACGGCCATTTCCTCGGCGGGAGCATCGGTGACGGTTTCCATGCGGCGCTGGCTGTCCGGGTCGCGCGCGCCTGCGCGTATTTCCGAAGAGAAGTATTGGTAGCCGGTGCGGTTGCGGAGATTCAGTATCACGCACCAGATAAAATTCGTCGTGAATCCGCCGAGCAGAACGACGATGAGAGCCGGGAGGCCCTGCCAGATGGGTGAGGTTCCGTATTTTACCGAGAGCGCCTTGATCGGATCACCGGCCGCGAGACCATACGCGAAACACGAACTCATGATCCCGGAAAACGTCGCGACCAACAGACCGCGCTTCAGGTCGAATTCCTTGATGACCGCGCGCTTTTGTTCCGCGGACATCTCTTTTTCCTTGGACATGCCGGCGGCTCCGGCCACTACGATGCCGAGCAGGCAGACCATCACGCCCAGGAGGATGACCCGGCCGGAACCCGTGCCCAGCACTTCCGATCGAAATACGCCGCGGAAGATTGGAGGCATCAAGGTGCCGAATGCGGCGGTATAACCGAGCGCTACCGCCATCCCCAGCGACATGCCCAGGTAGCGCATGGTGAGGCCAAACGTCAGGCCGCCAAGTCCCCACAGCACCCCGAACGTGTAGGTCCAGAACAAGGCGCTGCCGGGCGTATCGTGAAGGACCTGGACCGCGTTGCGCGTCATCACGAAAGCCAGCACACAGGGCGCAATGATCCAACTGAAGAATCCGCCAACGAGCCAGTACGTTTCCCAAGCCCATCGCTTCACGCCGCGATACGGAACATAGAAACTCGCGGAAGCGAGCCCGCCCAGCCAGTGAAAGAAAACTCCGAGTACCGGATTAGGATTCACAAGCGCCTCAATGGACCCTCAAATGTGAAACACTTCTTCGAGCGGTTGCATGGCCTGGTCTGGAAGCAAACCTTCGGGCTGGACAAAAAAGTCCGCCATCTCTTTTTGCCACCGGGCGTTGACCTCCAAATTCGCCATGCCGGCGCGCGCGCGCGCGAAGTCTTCCGTTTCGAGATACCCGACGAGCAGTCCGTCGGAGCGCAAGAAAAGGGAATAGTTGTTCCAGCCCGTCTTGCGCAGTGCATCGATCATTTCGGGCCACACCGATCGGTGTCTTTCCTTGTATTCATGGAGCCGCTCTTTTTTCACCTGCAAGACAAAACAAACGCGTCGCATGGGATCTCCTGAATCTCCGCCGGTTAACGAAGAAATGCCTCCGTGAGTCCTCCGTCAACGGGAATGACGTGGCCGGTGGTTCGCGCGCTCTGTTCTCCGGCCAGCCACACCATCGCCGCCGCGCAAAGCTCGGGTGTGATCGGTTGTTTCAACAGGGTGCGCTGGGCATAAAACTCCGCGAGCTTCGCCCGGAGTTCCTCGTCGGACTCGGATGATGAATAGGCGAGTTTGTATTTGTCGAGGGACTGCAACACGCGCTCACGCGGAAACATCGTGGACCCGGCCACGACCGTAGCAGGTGCGATGCCGTTGACCCGCGCGGTCGGGCCGAGTTTGATGGCCAACTCGCGGATCAGGTGATTGAGCGCGGCTTTGCTCGTGTCGTAGGCTTCGCTGCCTTTCTTGGGCACGACGGCGTTCGCGGAACCCGTCAGCACGAGGGATACCGGAAGAGTTTGATCACGGAAGACCCAATCGCATTCCTTGGCCAGAAGATAGTTTCCCGTTACGTTGACCAGAAACGTCTTGGCCCAAAGGGCTTCGGAGAGTTCTCCATCGGGCCCCGGAACCGGGTAAATCGCCGCCGTGTTGAGAATGAAGTCGATGCCGCCGAACGTCAAAATCGTGGCTTGTATGGCTTCCGCGATGCTGCTTGCGGAGCTGAGATCGATGCGCACCGACGAAACGGCATCCGCGGCGGAAAGGCCCGCGGCTTGTTTCGCGGCTTTGCCGGCCCCTGCTTCATCAAGATCGGCCACCATGAGATGTGCGCCGCGGCGCGCGAGCATCAGCGCCGCTTCGCGTCCAATTCCGCTGGCGCCCCCGACGATAAGGCCGATCTTCCGGCTGAACTCAGCTTCGGCCGGCATCCGCTGCAGCTTGGCTTCTTCGAGCGCCCAGTATTCGATGCGAAAGGCCTCCGAACGCGGCAGTGCCACATAGTTGTGAGAGTGAGAGAACTCGCCCGACTGCTCCGCATGCCTCGCCTGCGGAAGTGGATTTTCGGCGCTCCCGTCGTCGAGAGCGTTGGCTCCCGCCATCACGTGGATGGCGTTGATGAAAAATTCCGTCGTGATGCGGGCTTCTTTCTTGTTTTTCCCGAAGCCGAAAAGTCCTACTCCCGGGATGATGACCACCGAAGGATTGGAGTCCCGCAACTGGGGAGAATCGGGAGTAGCCCACTTTTCGTAGTAGTCCTTGTACGCTGCCCGGTAGGAAGCGACTTGCTGCGCAATGCCGGCTTTGAGCGAAGGGATGTCCTGCTGCGCCGGGTTCCAGTCGAGGAAAAGGGGGCACACCCGCGTGCGGAGAAAATGGTCGGGGCAACTGGTCCCGAGCGCACTGAGGCTCTTGCCCCAGCGGGAGCCGGCGAAGTGGAGAGCATCTTCGTCGTCCGTGAAGTGGGCGATGACCCTGCGATTCGAGGAAAGGGCTCCTCGCAGAGCCGGGAGAATCTGTGCCGCAATCTGTTTCCGGTCGCTGCGTGCGGGATGTTCGAGACCGCCGAAGAGCGGACCCTTCGATCTCGCGAGAATAAAGTCTCCCATTTGATCGATCGTAGAGATGCTGCTGAGGTAGCACTCGCGTTGCGTATTGCCCCAGGTAAACAGTCCGTGGCCGCCGAGGAGGATGCCGTCGGCGCGCGGATTGTCCCGCGCGGCTTTAGCGATCAGCAAAGCGAGTTCGAATCCCGGCCGTTGCCAGGGAATCCAAACGATCTCTCGGCCATATTCCTGATTGAATTCCGCGAGCCGTCGTTTGCCGTTCGCGCTGGCGGCGAGTGCGATCGACCAGTCCGGATGCAAGTGGTCAACATGCGGAAAGGGCAGGAACGCGTGCAAAGGAGTGTCGATCGAAGGAGCCACGCGATTTTCACCGAACGCCGCGAGAGGGTAAAACGCGACCATTTCGTCTTCGTGTTCTTCGCCGCGATAAAGATTCTTCAGCTCTTCCAGCCGGTCGAGATAGAGAAGCGCAAACCCCGATTCCTTGATGGAGCCGAGGTCGCCGCCGCTTCCCTTGACCGCCAGGACGCGCGTGCGTTTCTTCGTAAAAGGGTCGGGGAGCTCGATCTTGGAACTGGTATTGCCTCCTCCGAAATTCGTGATGCGCAGGTCCGCGCCGAGAAGGTTCGACCGGTAACGCAGCAGCGCGAGCTGGTCGTTTTCCAGCTTTTGGGCGACGGCGGAATCCCAAAGGTCGGCAAGCCGCGTTGTTTTGGCTGTTTCAGACATGCATGGCTCCACAGTAGTGTTCGAATCGCTTCGCGCTCTCGTTCCATCGTTCTGGCTCGAGCGGACAAAATACTTCCGCCGGGAACGAGCGGTCCACGATGGCGCGCACCTCTTCGAGGGAAGAAGCGGCGCCGGTGGCAAGAATCTGCATGGCCGCATTTCCGATCGCGGTTGCCTCGGATGGACCCGCAAGCACAAGTTTCCCGGTTGCGTCGGCGGTGAACTGGTTCAGGAGGCGGTTTTTCGATCCTCCGCCGACGACGCGGATCTTTACAATCGGCTTGCCCGTCAGCGTTTCGAGGTCCCGGATGGCCATGCGGTACTTGAGCGCCAGGCTTTCGAGTATCGCGCGCACGTAGGCTCCATGACTTTGCGGCGTAGGCTGGCCGGTGCTCTTGCAGAAGGCGTCGATGGCGGCGGGCATGTCGGCGGGGCGCAGAAAGGACTCGTGATCCGGGTCCACCAGGGACAAAAAGGGCGTTTCGCGAGCAGCCATTTCGAGGAGTTCGATATGCTCATGAGACTTCCCGGGCGCCAGCCAAGTCCGGCGGCACTCTTGCAGCATCCACATTCCCATCACATTTTTCAGCAGGCGCGTTGTGCCTGCGACGCCGCCTTCGTTTGTAAAGTTCAGGCGGAGCGCTTCACTGGAAAGAATCGGCCGGTCGATTTCCGTGCCGACGAGCGACCATGTTCCGGAACTCAGAAACGCAACTCCGTCCCGGGCCGATATGGCGGCCACCGCTGAACCCGTGTCGTGCGTGGCCGGCGCGATGACTTGCGTGTTTCTCAGGGAACTATCCCCTGCCAGGCGCCGCGCGAGAGTACCAACTATGGTGCCGGGTTCGACAATCGGCGCAAGCAAATGAGAAGGAAGTTCGAGCCGCTCGAGCAGCTCATTCGCCCAGGAGCGCGAGACCGGATTCGCAAATTGTGTCGTGCTCGCATTGGTGAACTCGCTTACCGCGTTCCCCGTTAGCCAGTAGTTCAAAAGGTCGGGTATGGTCAGAAGTCTCTGCGCTGCGCGGAGAATTGCCGGAGTTTGCCGTTGAGCGGCGTACAACTGATAGAGCGTGTTGATGGGCATGAACTGAATTCCGGTGCAGCGATAGATTTCTTCCTTTGTGACTTTCTGAAGCACTTCTTCGATCATTCCTTCGGTGCGTGCGTCCCGGTAGTGATAGGGGTTCTGCAGGAGTTCGCCGCGGTCTCCGAGCAGTGCGTAATCCACTCCCCACGCGTCCACGCCGATTCCGGCAAGCGGTGCGTTTCGCAGTTCACGCAACGCTTTGCGAATCTCGAGCCACAGGCGCGGCATGTCCCAGTGGAACGATCCCCCATATTCCACCGGCTCATTTTTGAAGCGGTGAATTTCTTCAACGGTGAGCACACCCGAGCGGAGGCGGGCCAGCATCGCCCGGCCGCTTTCCGCGCCAAGGTCGAAGGCCAAGAATGGTTTTTGTTCCGAGGCTGGCATGATTTCGAACGGCCATTCTCCAAAGTCAGCGCGAGTTGCGAAGAACGGCCCAGCTCACCCGCTTCCGCCATGGGCCCGCTGCTTCCCCCTGCGGGTCGGCCACTGGCGTGTGCCCGGGGCGGAAGCGAAGGCGAAGCGGCGCGCGGCAGGCGATTTCGCGAGAGATCATGCAAAGAAGCCGGGCATCAGCGGGCCCTTTTCTGCCGGAGATTGCGCACTTCACTCTGCTGAATTGCATCGTCGCGGTTCATGCATAGGAGGAAACGCTGCTCAGATTCCGGGCGCCGCGCTCTTTGGTGATGCGATCCAGGTAGCCGCTCTCGAGAAAGGCCCGCAGCGGGTCGGCCGGCAGTCCCTTCGAGTGGCGCCACTGCTGAATTGCCGGACGAACGTCGGTATTGAAGGCGTCTTGCAGCAAGGATTCGGCTCGGATCAGGTCGCATTTGTTTTGCGCTTCGGAGAGCGCCGCGTGGTCCACCAGGGAGGCTTTGGCGAAGAGCTGCTGTGCGATGACCACCGTCTGGATGGTCTCTTCGATCTTGCCCTTTAGGTTGTGGCTCTGGTCGATCATGTAGGCAATCTGCGGCTTCTTGCCCGTTTCCCACTCGTAAAAAACGATTTCGTGAAAAATACGAAATACCTGATAGGGGTCAATGGAACCTATGGTCAGGTCGTCATCGGCGTAGCGGCGATCGTTGAAGTGAAAGCCCCCGAGCATCTCCTCCGAAAGCAGCCAGGCAACGATCTGTTCAATGTTCTGCGAATGATAGTGGTGTCCGGTATCAACGAGTACTTTGGCGCGGGGGCCGGCATGGCGCGCGAAGTGGAGAGCCATGCCCCAGTCGGCGATATCCGTATGATAGAACGCGGGTTCAAAGGGTTTGTATTCGACGAGCAGGCGCTGATTCGCCGCGAGTTGCGCGTGCGCATCTCGCAATAGCTCCTCGAACCACTTCTTTCGCTGCCGAATGTTAGCCGTTCCGGGGTAGCTCGAGCCATCCGCGAACCAGAGGGAAATATCCTGACTGCCCAGATGCCGGGCGATTTCAATGCTTTCTTTGGTGTGTTCGAAGGCACGCGAACGTACCGAAGGATCGGGATTGCCAAACGAGCCGTGCTTGTATTCCTGGTCTTGAAAAACATTGGGATTGATGGACCCGCTCTGCACCCCAAAACGGCGGGAATACTCTTGAATCTGAGGAATGCTTTTGCGGCCTTCGGGAAAGTCCCAGAGAACGTGCAACGCGATCGTGGGACAAATTCCTGTCAGCGCATGCACCTGACCCGCGTCGCTGAACTTTTCCGCCGTGGTCGTTGCCGCGGCGGGCTGCAGAAACTTGCCAAACCGCGTTCCGGTGTTGGCGAATCCCCAGGATGGAATCTCGATGCGGAACTGGTTCAAAGCTTCGAGAATGATGTCTAACTTCCGTGAATCCATCGCGGGTCCTTGGCGAATCCGCAAGGATACTCGCATGGCGGCGGAGAGGTCACGCAGTTTCTCTCTCCGATCAGGCGTTTCGCGCTGCGAAACGCGCATCGCAACGTCTTTCCTTCCAAGGCCGTGCCGCTGAACGACATTCATCACCGAGCGGAAACGCTGGACGGGATCGCGCAGAGCCGCATCTCTTTGCATGTTTTGCTTTGCAGAACGAAGGGGTGCAAAAGCCGCGGCGGGCAAGGCGCCGCGACGCGGAAACGGCGCGAGGGCCTTCCTCCTT